>ERZ1036438.99-NODE-99-length-52336-cov-8.277118_pt1 | contig 52336 bp, 27 predicted proteins | sample MGYA00514224_ERZ1036438 | MGnify/ENA primary metagenome ERZ1036438 (study PRJEB33795, sample SAMN09464924) | human gut metagenome | host: Homo sapiens | place: USA: Stanford, California | collected 2016-07 | study: EMG produced TPA metagenomics assembly of the...
CCTCGCAGCAAGTTCCCGTTTTTATTTGCGTATCATGACGGACTATCAGCCGATGGTGAACCCTCCATCACCGACGTGATGCACCGTTCAAATCCATGGAAGCATCCGTGAAGCGGGCTTGATGACGCACATTTCATGATTACTGCCGTGTGCTATTTCACGAAGAGCGTACCCCGGTATTGCATGTCGACGTTGTCTTCGTTATACGAGAGGTACAAGTAAGTGATGACAAGCTGTGTCTGTTTGCCGGTGGCAGTCATGTAGAACTTATCTTTGCCGTTGACCTTTCGTTCAATCTCCGCCAAACTCATTTGGTAATGGTCTGTCAGTGTTTTACCATTCAGTTGATATTTCATGGTCACAAGTAGTTTGTCTCCCTCAACTTTAGCTTCTACTTGCGGAGTATATTGATCAATATTCTGAAAATAACGGTAACCCGGCGGAATGGGTAATGGGATGTTTTCTTCGCGTTTGTCGCTGATGAGCGTATTTTCGGGTATGGATGTTGAAGAGGTACCTGCCATTGGCTGCTCGTACATCTCTTCTACTTGATAGTCTGCGACGAGATACCTGGGGTTGATGATATCCTCAATGGCCTGGCTACCGTATGTGCTGTTCAGGTAGTTCAGCTTACCCGCAAGGCTTTTCGCCTGTTGGCATCCTACTTGTTTTAATAAGGTTGTGTATGTTTTACTGCTTATCGGAAACTTGGTCATGTTGTGCTTGGCCAACAATTCGCGTACCTGTTTTTGCAAACGGTTGTGGGTATAACTTGATAGATTTACCGGAAATACCGACACCAGCAACAGAATGGCGACAAAACTCCATGCCACCCACATCACCTTGCGCGACCGGCAGACGATGAGACCTATGCAGACAGCGTAGCACCAAAGGTTGAACAATAGCAGGTACAGACGCTGTATGGTTACGCCATAGTCGGAGAAGCGGCGGGCGATGCCTATCGACATCAGCACCAACAACGGCAGAACGATGATGGGAAGATAGCGAACAGCCAAACGGTCTACCGGCTTTACTTGGTCTTGCTGGTGAATAGGATAGAGCAAGAACAGAATGATGACGGTGAGCAACATGAGTACCGTAACCAATGTAGACACCCATCCGTTGGGCAATTCCCAGATAACGAGTATCTTTACAGCGTAGAGATAAAGCGTAATGACGTAGGCTAAGTGCAGCGGAATGAGCAGGTAATGGATGATGCCGTTGCCAAACTTATGTTGCAGCCAGTTGTATTGACTGTATTTTTGTTCGTCTTTCGGCAACTGAAACATGAATAACAACGGGGCCACCAGTGTGAAACACACGTTAGCCGTGTCGGTATAGAAGGTTGCCTCTATGTCCATGTTAAACAGATCCTTGAACGATTGTAACAGCAACAAGATGCCCAAGAAGAGAACAAGGGATGTGAGGGTAGCGATGATGCCGCTTCCCATAAGCCTGATGAGGAAATTAATGGCTGGACGGTCGTTCGTTTGTTGCGCGAAAGGCAGTGTGAACCAGCCCACCAGCATCGCACCTACGCATGTCCCGGCGGCGATGCATTGTCCTGTGGAAAGTTCGTATTCGGTGGCCCAATAGATGCACAGAACCAGCCAAAGGGCATGTATAGCACCTTGCCATCCCCATGCTTTGAGCCGTTGACGCATGTCTTCCGTCCACAGGTGGAGTGTCAAAGACAAAACGGTGGCCGTGAGTGGATAGAACATGAGGAAGAATTCGAATCCTTTCGTCTGTCCGTCATAGTGCAGATCGTGATTGAGGTACATCAGCGATAGGCATGAGGCGATGGTAAAAAACAGGGTCAGCGGAAATCTCTGTACAATGCTTTGCAGGCCTTCTTTCCAGTGTTTGAATGCGTCTTTAGAGATGAAATGTACCATTGTTCGTCTTGGGTTTGATTAATATCGCAAATCTACAATAAAATATGAGTTATGCCAAGTGTCTTTTGATAAAAATGATTATTTTTGTCATCCTAACGTTTTTTCCTGCTTCCTCTTCATCGCAGTCCCTGTGATGTTGATGGGGTAGAAAGGCACAATCAATAGCTTATGCAATTCAGAACCATAGTCAAAATAGACCAACCCTCGTTTCAAATCCCGCCATTCGAGCGCATGCTCTTTGTCGGTTCATGCTTTGCTGACAGCATGGGGCGGCGGTTTGTCGAAGATAAGTTTCGCGTCACCGTCAATCCTTACGGCGTGATGTACAATCCGGCCAGCATTCTGCACACGGTAGAGCGCACCGATGTGAACCCCAACGTGGCCGTGTTTACCCTGGGTACCAACCATGTTTACATCTTGAAAGAAACGGGCGAGATAGTAGACAACTGCCAAAAGCGTCCGCAACGCTTGTTTTGTGAAGCAGAATTGAGCGTGGAGGAGTGTGTGGCCTATCTGTCTCAAGCGATAGAATGTTTGGTGAAGCGCAATGACAAGGTGCACGTCATCCTCACCGTCAGTCCCATTCGTTATGCCAAGTACGGTTTTCATGGCAGTCAGCTGTCCAAGGCCACGCTGCTTTTGGCTACTCGCCAGTTGGAAGAACGTTATCCAGGCGTGGTGACCTATTTCCCCGCTTACGAGATTGTGAACGACGAGTTGCGCGATTATCGGTTTTACAAAGAAGACATGTTGCATCCGTCCGAACAAGCTGTGGCATACATCTGGGAACGTTTTTCGGATGCCTTTTTCAGTCATGAGGCCAAACTTTTCTTGGCCGATTGGCAACCTGTGAAGGCCGCCTTGGCGCATCGTCCGTTCCATCCGGATGGCGATGCTTACCAGTCGTTCATCCGTCAGACGCAAGAACGCATCAAGGAGTTGGAAAACAAATGGGGTGTAAACTTGACGGATTAAGCGTAATGTGCTGCCTTCTGTCCCTCATGGTTCATTTTTACTCTTGAGGTATGAAGAATTTGTCTGTGTTTTGTTGTTCCAATTGCAGCAGCCACCGCTTCCTGTCCAGCCCTCCCGCATAGCCCGTGAGGCTTCCGTTGGTGCCGATAACCCGATGACAAGGAATGATGATGGAGACGGGATTACGCCCAACGGCACCGCCCACCGCCTGGCTCGACATGCTTTTCACGCCGTGTTGCCTGGCCCATTTCATGGCAATGTCCTTGTAAGTGGTGGTTTCTCCATACGGAATGGTCAGCAATAACTGCCATACAGTCCTGCGAAACGGCGTACCGTTCAGCAGAATCGGGGGTGTGAAGGTAGGACGTTTGCCCTGAAAATACACGTCAAGCCAAGTGCGAGTCTCGTCAAAAATGGGGAGCGAGAGATGTTGAGGTCGGTCACATAGCGTGTCGCCGAAGTACTTTTGTCCTTCAAACCACAATCCTGTAAGCTGCTTGCCATTGCTGCCCATGGTGATGATTCCTAAGGGAGAGGCGTATGTGTCGATATATTGTTCCATTCCAAAAATGCTTGGTTGCTGTACAAAGATAACGAAAAAGATGAAATCATCGGCCGTTAACCATGCCAAATGTTTGTGAGCAAGAGCATGTTGAAGCCATCGTCCACATTCGTTTTGCGCAGCTATCTGCTTTGTGTTCATTTATCTGTCACTATCAATTATTCTATCTTTAGAGCGGTAGCTTTTTCATCTTCTTTTGTAATAAATCATACCCTTCATCCGTTTTATAGAAAAAATAAGCATCATGAAGAAGTTATTGCTGTCTATGGTCCTGCTGATGGCCTGCACATTTACCATGGCTCAACGAAGTGTTGGGACGTGGTCACTGATTCCCAAGGTAGGGGTGAACTTGGCAAATATCTCTAATTTTGACGTTGTCATTGGTGGTTTGTACCCTGATGGGCAGCAGAATGAAATTGAGCAGAAATCAAAGTACCGCGAAGGATTTATCGGTGGACTGGACGTACAGTATCAAGCGGTGGATCAGGTGGCATTCTCTGCCGGTGTGTTTTATTCGGTTCAGGGAATGCGTTTTCCGCCATCAGAAACGATTGATAAGGCAAAAGTACACTATACGTCCGATGATGTTCAGTGGAAATACGATTACCTCACGCTTCCCTTGATGGCTCATGTGGCGGTTCTTCCTGGTCTCTCGTTCAATGCTGGCGTGCAGATGGGCTACCTCTTGTCGGCAAAAGGTAGGGCAACCTTGTCGCAATTTACGGTCGACAAGGAAGGAAAAGCGCATTATCAGACCGGCGAAAAAGGTCATTTGCTGTATGCCTTCACCGAAAAATATGACAACCTGTCCTATTCAAAGCGCTTTGACGTTTCCATTCCTGTGGGCTTTTCGTTGGAGTACAGCCATGTGGTGCTGGATGCAAGATACAACTTCGGCCTAACCAAGATGAACAAATATACGCAAGATAGAATGAAAAACAAGGTGTTCACCTTCACGGTTGGCTATGTGTTTGACCTCTGATAGTTAAACGCAACTCATAGTAAAATTACGTTCTCCACTATCCTCTAAATTGTAAACAGAAAACGTTTTTTTTGTGGTACTCATCAGTTGTTTTTCAATAGCATAGAGTTTGGGTGCTAAAGTCATAGAGTTTGGGCGTTAAAGTCATTGAGTTTGGACGCTAAAGTCATTGAGTTTGGAAATGTTTCTCATGCTCTTGGAAATCAATTACTTACGATTGCGTGTTTTTAGAAAAATCCTTTTTCTATAATAAACGTGGTGCTATAAATTTCCGTTTATTTGTTCTCTTTTACACATATATCCGTTTTTTGATAATTTAGCGGTGTGGTTGATTCTATGACTTGGATTCTTATGAAAAAAAGCAGTAGTTTTATTTGCGGTTTTAAAAATAGTTCGTAAATTTGCACCGATTATAGACTTGTATTTGATTGAAAATCAACATAGATTAAGTGTGGAAGTGATTCTTTTGATGCTTGGAATAGACCTGCCAGGTGCAAAAGAGTAATATATGGAGAGAGTATGATTTTGAAGGCGAACATACACGAAATCGTTTTGCAGAAAAACAATTGTTTTTCTGTAAAATTTAACATGTTTTGTTTGGCTGTTTCAGATTATTTCTTAACACACACACACACACACACACACACACACACATTATATATGTAGACCTTATACGCCCGGTCTACCTTTTCACTTCTTCGCTATTAATCAGTATGCGCAGTGCGCATTGTTGTGCGCTCATGAGAGAAATATTCTCTCATGACAATTCAGTGTATCCGTATGTTTCAGTGTAAGGTAATGAGTTTTGATAAAAGGTTCTGTTCAAGTGACCGTGATGAATGAAAACAAGAAATATTCACTAATAAGCAAGACATTATGACAAAGAAAAATTACAGTAAACCAGAATCCACGATTTTAGAGATAAAATTCGGTGAAATGTTAGCTGGTGTGTCAGGAAACAAGACCGACCCAATTGATGGTGGAGATTCGGAGCTTGCCAAGCCAGTTTCTTGGGATGATTTTGAGGATGACTACAGAAATCCAATGGAGTAATTTACAAAAAAAGGAATCAGACATGAAAAGAAATAGAGTATCGGCTCTGCTTGTCGGAGCTGTTGCATTGCTCGGGCTGGTAGCCTGTAGCGATGATGTAGATGAGCTAAATGGTACGGAGAACAGTACCAGCCAATCGATTGTTTATAAGCTCAACGTTGAAGGCACCAATGGTAGTGAGAACACCAGAGCCTTAACGCTCGATGAGGATAATCGCATCCACACAGCGTGGAAACCTGGTGACAAAATGTTTGTGTACAACTGCAGTGATAATAACAAGAGCATTGAAACGCAATATAGTACTGTGGTTACTAAAAACGGTGGTGGGTTCGGTGCTTCATTCGCTGGTGCAATCAAGAGTAAGAACATTATGCAGACTAGCGATGTGTTGGGCTTCTTCTATCCTGGTGCAGCCATAGAGCAACAAGACAATGTAGCGGCAGGAGAATATAAGCGTGAGGCTATTGATGGAAAAATAGGACAGTACGTTAAATATTATGATAAGTCAGCAACAATCAAGAATCATGTACTGCTCAACCTTTCTGAGCAGGATGGAACTTTGGAAACTATTGACAAAAAGTACGATTACTGCTGGGGAAAAACCAGTCCTACAGATATATCAGGAAATGAAACGAGTGGCTACAGTTGTCGTGCCAAAGTTAACTTACATCGCATTGTAGCCTTTTGGGGGATAAAGTTTAAGGATGCTAATGGTAATATCCTCACAGATATTTTACAGGTATCTATAAATGGGTTAAAGTCTACTGATGTGCTTAGTCTCAAAGATGGTAATCTCGTTGGCGATGTACAGAACAAAGATTTCTCTATTGATATTAGTAATGCTGGACAGCCAATATCACTAACCAAAGGCTATATATGGATAGCTCTGCTTCCTGAAGAGGTTAACCAAATAAGCATTATGCTCAAAACAAAAGATGGTAAAGTATATTCAAAGTCAGTAAGTAAAGATTTTGAAGAAAATGTGACCTACCGCTCTACTATCACACAGATGCAGGAGGTAACGGCTAAACCTTATGTTACAGTGTGTGGAACCAAATGGGCTACGGGCAACTTCATCAGATACACAGATCCCAATGATGCGAGAAAAGTATATTGGGGTGTTGCACCGGCACAATGGTGGATTAGCCACTATGCTGACAATCCAAAACAACAAAATAATATTATAGACGGTGATAAAACAGTCCAGATAAACTACGATGGTGAAGGCTCGCAAAATTGGTATATCAAAAAAAATCAAGGTGAATGGTGTATTACGGCTAATGATCTCGACCTATTTACATGGGGATCAATCACAAATGTTTTAAATTTTGATAATAGTGATTATCTTAGAAACGCATCTAGAGAATTGACTAAGACATGGTGGCCAGACGACAAATTAATACACTCTCCAACTACGGTTAAAAGCCAGGCTAATTACGGAGATATTGTTTGGTATTATACGGAAGACCAACAACATAACCACCACTACCGTTTTGCAACCAAAGATGAATTAAAGGGTTTGATGAAAGCAAATACTATCGTACCAGGCTATTGTTATACTGATAAAGGAAATAGGGTGTATGGAGCATACTTTTCAGATGCGACGATTACTAATATAAAGGAGCTTAATGCTACTTATGGCTTTCCAACGAGTAAAAATAGTAAATGGAAATTTGAAAACGTTACAGGGTTGGTACTTGCTAACAAAGGCTTGTTTTTGCCCATTACAGGTAGAAGGGCCAATAACTTGCGTAATGTTCAATACCGTTATATGAATCAGGGTAGTACTTTCCAAGGTCAGTATTCTTCATCGCAGGAAACAGCTGCAACTACTATGACAGCATTGGTTTTTGGTTCTAATGAATGGATTTATGGCGCACCTCAAAAGCAGCAGGGACTTGCCATCCGGCCTGTTTATGATTCGGGCGATGAGAAAGCTCCTGTGGATGCATGCAAATTCGCAGCATTCCGCAATATCCTCACTGAAAAGGGATCACGCAAATATTAAAAGCATAACATCCACAACTGTTTAGGCTCTTTGTGACCTGGCCTATTTACGGGCGCAGCATTTGTATCAACAACAGGTGCTGCGCCTTTTCGTGCAGCTGTCCACATATATTTTTACCTAACTTCGTGACTCAAGAAAATGCAGATTGTGTGACACACGATACCGAAGTTAAGAGGAGTATCCTGGATATTTTCCGTGTAACTATTTCTAATTCCTGGATGGGCATGATTCTTCATGTTCCTCCTCTGAGGACCTATCCTGTGGCTTGGATGAGTTGTATGACATGAATTTCTTCCCGAAGTACAAAGTTTTTATTTAATTTTGTGCGCAGAAACGGACAAAAACACTTCTTAAGTGACAACTCAATGCAGATGATAAAAAGTATACTTCGTGGTGTGGCCCAAGTGATGTTTCAGGGCAATGCGCTGTCGGGCGCACTAATGCTTGTAGGTATTGCTTGCAACTCCCTCCTCATGTGCTTGTTTGCCTTGGCTGGAAGTGCCATTGGCACATGTACGGCTGTTGCCCTTCGATATGACGCTGGGCGCATCCGCGACGGTTTGTATGGCTTCAACGCTGCGCTGGTAGGTATCGCCGTACCCTGTTTCATGCCCATCCATGCGGGTTCGGTTCTGCTCATGGTGGCGGCATGTGTGCTGTCTGCGCTGGTGACGCGACTGTTCGAGTGGCAACGGTTTGTCCCCACGCTCACCGCACCCTTCGTGCTCATCACCTGGGCAATGCTGCTGTTGAGTCACGTTTTCTCTCAGTTACAGCTGCCAGCAACGACAGCTGCTGGTACTGCGGAAAGTTTCTCGCTGATTAGAGCCGCCTCACTGAGCTTTGGACAAATCATGCTTCAGGGCAACAACTTGCTCACTGGCTTGTTGTTTCTTCTTGCCATTTGTGTCAATTCGCGCAAGATGGGCGTGGAATCGCTTGTTGCCTGTGCGCTGTGTCTTGCCGTGGTGTGGGTGCCGTCCGTAAGTACTACCTCGGTTAACAACGGTATGTATGGCTACAATGCCATTCTTGCGGTTTTGGCAGTTGCCAACATTCTCGACATTGGCTCGTGTACTTACGTCAAGGCATTGGTTGCCCTGATGCTTACGTTGCTGATGCAATACGCCGGTTTGCACATGGGGCTTGTCACGCTCACCGCACCTTTCGTGTTGTCGGTGTGGTTAGTAGCGTTGTATCAGACTTTCGTTGTTAAAACCAAATAAGACAAAAGAAGTGAAAATAAAAAGATGGTTAAGCCCCACCTTATGGAGTATTGTGCTTGCCACGACGGTAAGCATTCCCACCTTGGGCAAGATAGTAACAGTGGACAAGTCGATAAGTATTGCCCGCAAATATGTCAGTGTGAGCCTTTCGGAATGCCATGCTACGAGGGCTTCGCATGGTACACCACCTTATTATATTTATAACGACCGCCACGGACGGGGTTTCGTAGTAGTGGCAGGCGATGATGCCATGGGACAAGTGTTGGGCTATTCGCACACAGGAACGCTCGACACGTTGCGTGCAAGCGAGGAACTTAAATTCCTGCTGAGTGCCTATCGTGACGCCTTTCACCAATTGCAGAGGCAACCAGCCACAAGAGCTACCGTTACCACTACGCCTTCCAACCCGAAGGAGGTGGCTCCGTTGCTTACAACGGCATGGAATCAAGACGACCCTTACAGTCGTCGTACGGGGTACAACTACACGGGATGTGTGGCTACGGCGGTAGCACAAATCATGTATTATCATCGCTGGCCGGAACGGGGAAAGGGCAGCTACTCGTATGTAGTGCGCTCTGACAACCGCACGATGAGCGTGGACTTCAGTGAGTCGGTATACCCATGGGACAAGATGTTGCCCAAATACAACACACGCACGGCACTTGCCAATGCGGAGGCTTGCGATGCCGTGGCGCTGCTCATGCGTGATGTGGGCGTGTCGGTGAACATGCAGTACGATCTTACATCCAGCGGTGCACAAACCTTCATGGCTGCCAAGGCACTGAAAACGTACTTCAATTATTCCACCTCCATGCTTAATAAGTCTGATGAGGGCGCAGCTGCTTTCACCCAAATATTGCGCAAGGAGATAGAAAACGGTTTCCCTGTGTACATCAGTGGCAGCGTGAAGTCGGGTGGTAGTGGACATGCATGGGTGGTAGACGGTGTAGATAGGGACAACTTGTTTCACATGAACTTTGGTTGGGGAGGCGGTGGCGACGGCTACTTCTCCGTCACAGCACTGAATCTTGCCACCACAGGACAAGAGTTTGGCGGCAAGCCTCTCTCCTTCAACAAGCAGGTGCAGATAGTTTTGGTGCATCCCAATAAGCCTGAAAGCGCACCCATTGATGCCGAACTTGCTGACGATGCGCCCAACTTATGTTTCAACTCGGAGGGCAACATGACCGTAGTTGGCGATATACCCACCGACAAACGGCAACCTATGACGGTTAGCTATCACCATTTTAAGAACCAAGCCGACGGAACGTTTGCCGGAGATATTGGCTTGGGTGTGTACAACGAGCAGGGCGAACAAGTAAAAGTAGTGCCATCGGCATGGCACGACAAAGGCGGATACACCGCTGAGCGCGGCAAATATAACGGTGGCGTACTGCAATCGGGACAGCTGATTGATGATGCTTGCACGTTTACGATGAATCTTGAAGAGCTTGCAGATGGACGCTACTATTTGCAAGCTGTATGTGCCAGCCTCAAAGATAATTCTACCTATGGGGCATGGTGCAAGATGAAAACCGCACCACGCATAGCCTTTCAGGTGCAAGGCAACGATGTGCGCCTATTTGAGAAGCCCGATGACAAGGTACCTTTCGTATTGGCTTCCCACCCCTATACGTTCAAACCGTGTACTGCCGGCAACAAAGCCACGCTGTGCCTAAGCATACGCAAACTCACAGGTACGCCTTTCGATGGCACGGTGAAGGTGTCGCTCGTGGATGATGACAATCGTGTAGTTGTTACGGGACAAACCGCAGAGGCGCTGGATTTTGAGATGTTTGCCGAGACAGAGGTGAGGGTGGACATGCACTTGCCGGACAATCTGCAGCCCAAGGAATACAAACTGAAGGTAGAGGTAATTAAGCAATATGATACTGGTAGCATTGCCACGGTGGGTATGGTGCATGGCAACGAGCCGTCTATGTTGCAGGTAGAGGCTGCTAAGCCCAGCGACAAGCTTTTCGTAAAACTCTTGGGAATGGTGCAAGACAACAGTGGATCTTCCATATCTCCCATGAACGTTGACCTCAGTGGCAATCCATTGCTCAAGATAGGAGTGGTGATGACGCTTGCACCTCAAGCCACCTACAACGGCAAATTGACGCTTTGTTTGATTGATACGCAAACCCAGCGACGCATATCCTTGGGCGGTAGTGCTCAAAAGCAATACAACTTGTCGGGTGGAGGAGATGATGAAATATTTGTTACAGGATGGCTGAAGAACAAAGATAACTTATGCGTCATCAACAACCGTACCTACCGATTGGCGTTAATGGGCGTGGTAGACGGCATGGAGTGTGATTTATGGAACGAGAATTGCGCGCCCTTTGAAGTGTCGTTTACGAACAGTATTTACAATGTTTATCCAGGTGAGACCACGCATATAGACACAACACAAGGCTCGCTACGCATGATGCGAAGTGGTAACTGGATTGACGTACAGGGCGAGGACATGGCACATGTGCAGGTGTTCGCACTCAACGGAACCCTGATTGCCGCCTCAGATGCCCACGGTCAACATACGGTGAGGTTGCACGTTTCTTCCAAGCAAGTGGTTGTTGTGCGGGTGAAAACCCTTCATGGCAGCACCTTAACGAAGAAGTTAAGATAAAACGTAAGCCTCCATTACTATCTGCTTACAAATGAATCGCATTTTGTTATGAAGAGGCCTTCAAAAAGAAAACTCCAATAAGTTGTAGCTGACTTATTGGAGTTTTTCTTATTGACAGGATGTTCTAAAAGATATATCCAACGCCTATCATCAAGCGGGAAAAATCCTTTTGTGTGATGCTGTATTGAGCTGATATGTTGAAATGTTTGATGATATTAACTCCTACTTGAGGTGAAAATATGGCATGGTATTTCCTTCCTTCATTAAAAACACCTCTATTCATATTATCAATCGTAACGCCAACACCCGCTCCCGTATAGAATTCTACCTGTGATGACAGTGGAAAATTATAATTCAGGGCAGGCAAAATCACAACAGACCTTCCATTGAAAGGTGAATTGGTATATTCGTTCATCACTACCGTGTAGCTCTCATAGCTGACTTTAAGTTTAGCACTAAGTGGGTTGTTATGAAAATTATATGTTCCATTAATATAAAAACCAATGTGGTTTTCTTTGTTCCCATCTTTTACCAACCCTATCGGATAGTTAATACCGGTTTCGACTTGAAATGTTTTCTTTTGGGCAAATGCCACGAAAGACAAGCTAAGCATTAATAAAAACGTAAAAAAAGTTTTCATATAAAATTATTTTTTAGAGATTTTCAAACCATCCCAATTTCAATTTATGTTATCTGCCAAGATAACTAAATTATCTTTCGTTCGTTTTACAGGCAGACTTCTCAGGCCTGACATTAAGTCAGAAAGAGATTTATAAGAAAGAGGCTATTTTATAATGTTGTAGGAAATTATTCTGGATAAACAAGGTTCTTGTCTTCAATCTTCTGCAATACTTCTTCAAGGAATTTGCGTGATTCAAGCTTCGCCATGGGTAGGTCGTGTAACAGGTAGTTGCCACAATCCTTGGGTTGTGCGCCGGGAATCTCGCCCTCATAGTTGGCAATGAAGTTGAAGGTGCGTATCATCAAGTCGACAATGTCGCTGCTTTTCAGGTCGCCATGTATAATAAGGTAGTTGCCAGTGAGGCATCCCATGGGTCCCCAGTAAACGATTTTGTCTTTCCACTGAGCGTCATTGCGCAGATAGGTGGCGGCTAAATGCTCGATGGTGTGCAAGGCGCCGATGTGTAACACGGGTTCACGGTTGGGCTCTTTCATGCGAATGTCGAAAGTAGTGATGACTTCAGAGCCGAAAACGTCTTGCCTACTTACATAAATACCACGCAACAATTTGTTGTGGTTGATGGTGAATGAAGGAATCTTGTTCATTTTTTAGTTGATGAGTTTGTGAGTTTTTTAGTTGATGAGGTGTTAGTTCACGAGGTTTTAGTTGACGAGTTTACGAGTTGATGGTTTTTCTTTATTCATGGGTTTTATCGTTGATTCGTCAACAGAGAAAGCTATCAACTTGTCAACTCGTTAACTTGTCAACTTGTAAACTATCCCACTATCTGTATAAACTCTTTGGTGACATGGAACGAATGGTTGGCCAATCGCTCCCAAAAATCATAATACTGTGCCGCATTCGTATCCTTTAAAGGCACATCACTGATTACTCGGAAGGAGATGAACGGCGTGTGATAAAGGTAACAGGCTTGGGCAATGGCACAACTCTCCATGTCGACAGCCATGGCTGTGGGAAAAGAGGAAAGTATTTGTTGCATCTTCTCTTTGCTGTCAACAAACCAATCGCCACTTACAATGAGGCCGCTGCGAATATTAGTGCCGCAGTCGATGGCGCACGCCTTACGCACCAATTCGGCAGGAGAGGCGTAACTTGCGGGCATTCCTATGATTTGACCAGCTACGCACTCTTTGCCACAATAAGCGTCGTGGTAACAACATTGTGTGCTTACAACCACGTCGGTAGGATTTAAAGACACATCTGCACCACCCGCACATCCTGATGATATCACCAAGTCGGGGTGATGATGGTTTATCAATTCCACCGCACCAATGGCGGCATTTACCTTTCCAATGCCACATTGTTGCATCACGATTTCGTGTTGTCCAATGCGTCCCGTGATGACAGACAGATGTCGATACTGTTGTGTCTGCATGTCTTCGAGCAAGGATTTGAGTTGCGTGAACTCTTTCTCCATGGCCACAATGATACCTATTTTCATGACTGTTGTTTGCTATTTGGCTGCAAAGGTAGCAAAAAATGGTTGCACAGGCAGGTGTAAACGGTAAAGTTTTGCTATCTTTGCGCTTAAATCTTAACATAAAACAGCTATTCATGGAAGCTTTGAAGAAATATGGGTTGGATGTCGCCGCCATCGTCTTGTTCGTCTTGATTTCATTCGCTTATTTCGTTCCAGCCAGTCTGGAAGGGCGTATTCTGTTCCAGCATGATGCTTCGGCAGGAAAGGGTCTTGGACATGAACAAACAGAATATTATCAACGAACGGGTGAACGAACCCGATGGACCAATTCGGTGTTCGGGGGTATGCCCACCTATCAAACGGCTCCGTCGTATAAAAGTACCGACACATTGAGCAAGGTGATGAACGCTTACCACCTGTGGTTGCCCGAAAATGTGTGGTATGTGTTTGCCTATTTGTTGGGCTTCTACATCCTGTTGCGTGCTTTTGATTTCCGCAAGGAGCTGGCTGTTTTGGGTTCTGTCATTTGGGCTTTCTCCAGTTACTTCTTCATTATCATTGCTGCCGGACATATCTGGAAAGTGATGGCTTTGGCCTATCTGCCACCAATGATTGCCGGTATTGTGCTTAGTTATAGAGGAAAATATCTCTGGGGATTCATCCTGACGGCCTTGTTTACCGCCTTTGAGGTGAAGGCCAATCATGTGCAGATGACCTATTATTATCTGTTCATCATCTTCTTCATGGTTATCGCTTTCTTAGTTCAGGCTGTGAAAGACAAGCAGTTGGCACGGTTTGGTAAGGCAACAGCCGTGTGTATCGCCGCCGCTGCCATCGGTATCTGCATCAACCTGAGCAACCTGTATCATACATGGGAATACAGTAAAGAGTCGATGCGTGGCAAGAGCGAGCTGGTGAAGCCCAATTCGGCCAACCAAACCAATAGTGGCTTGGAACGCGACTACATCACCCAGTGGAGTTATGGCATTGGTGAAACATGGACGCTGCTTATACCTAATGCTAAAGGTGGTGCGTCTGTTCCGCTCTCAATGAACGAAACCGCCATGAAAAAGGCTGATCCACAGTTCATGGAAATCTATCAACAGATAGGCCAATATTGGGGTGAACAACCCGGAACCAGCGGTCCTGTGTATGTTGGCGCATTCGTCATGATGCTCTTCATCTTGGGATTGTTCATCGTGAAAGGGCCTATGAAGTGGGCTTTGTTGGCAGCTACCATCCTGTCTGTCATGCTGTCATGGGGGAAGAACTTCATGCCGCTTACCAATTTCTTCATCGATTACGTGCCCATGTACGCCAAATTCCGAACCGTGGCGTCGATATTGGTCATTGCTGAGTTTACCATTCCGCTGTTGGCCGTGATGGCATTGAAGAAAATCATCGACGAACCCGAACTATTGAACAAACGATTAAAATACGTATATGTTAGCTTTGGCCTCACTGCTGGGTTCTGTTTGCTGTTTGCCCTGATGCCAACAGTGTTCTTCTCTGACTATGTTTCCACGGCAGAGCTGGAAGCTATGAAGAATATCCCTTCAGAGTATCAAGGTGCGCTGCTGACAAATCTTCGTGCCATGCGGCAAGCTATCTTCACAACTGACTGCTGGCGTTCGTTTGTAATCATCCTCATTGGTACCTTATTTTTGCTGCTTTACAAGGCAAGGAAAATACACACGGCATGGCTCATCGGTGGGCTTACCCTGTTGTGTTTGGCAGATATGTGGGCTGTCAATAAGCGTTACCTCAACGACAGCATGTTTGTAGAGAAGAGTGTGCGCGAAAATCCCATCGAAATGACACCCACCGACAAGCAAATTCTGCAGACCAATGAGCTCGACTATCGTGTGTTGAATCTCTCAACGAGTACGTTTAACGAGAACGAAACCAGTTATTTCCACAAGAGCATAGGTGGCTATCATCCTGCCAAGTTGCGCCGTTATCAGGAAATGATAGAGGCTTATATCACTCCTGAAATGCAAAACCTGATGAAAGGAATTATGGATGCGCAGGGCGACATGACGCAATTAAATGGTGATAGCATTTCGCCTGTGCTGAATATGCTGAACACTAAGTTCTTCATCATGCCATTGCAGGGTGGACAAACCGTTCCGCTCAAAAATCCATACGCCTTTGGCAATGCGTGGTTTGTTGATAAATTGACGTATGTGGATAATGCCAATCAGGAAATAGAACGCATCGGAAAGATGAATCTTCGTACTGAGGCCGTGGCTGATAAGAAGTTCAAACAAGAGCTTGGCGAGGCCGTCGCGCAAGACCATTCGTCGGTAGTAACGCTGCAGAAGTATGAACCCAACCAACTGACCTACGAGGTAGAGTCGAGCAAAGGTGGCGTGGTGGTGTTCTCTGAGATTTATTATCCGGAATGGACGGCCACGGTTGATGGTGAGGAGGTGCCGGTTGGTCGGGTTAATTACATACTTCGTGCCATCCAGGTGAAACCCGGTAAACACACAGTGGTATTGAGTTTCTTCCCTAAATCGGTCAATCGAACAGAGACCATCGCGTATATTTCCTTTGCTTTGTTGGTGGTACTGATTATTTTGGTATGCTTCAACGAGTTTCGTAAGCGCAAGCAGAAGGAAGAAAAACAAGCGTGATTGTGCTGTTAAGAAGTACAGCGTTGAAGGAGGATAATATAACTTTGCGACTAAATTTAACGAGATATTCATGGTATCAGTAGAAGGTTTGAAGGTAGAATTTGGTGTGAAACCCTTGTTCCGTGACGTGAGTTTTGTCATCAATGAGCGTGATAGAATTGCATTGGTGGGCAAGAACGGGGCTGGTAAATCCACCTTACTTAAGATCCTCAATGGTCAACAGAAACCTACTGCGGGTGTCGTTTCGGTTCCTAATGACACCGCCATTGGTTATCTTCCGCAGGTGATGAAGATAGCCGATGACACAACTGTCAAGGAAGAAACACGAAAAGCTTTTTCTGACAGCATGCGCATGAAGGAACACCTGGAGCACATGCAGAACGAATTGGGCAACCGTACCGACTATGAGAGTGCGTCGTACATGGAACTGGTGGAGAAGTTTACGCAGGAACATGATCGCTATTTGATGATGGGCGGCGAGAACTATGAGGCCGAAATGGAGCGAACACTCACTGGACTGGGCTTTACTCAGGCCGATTTTGACCGTCCCACGTCCGAGTTCTCTGGTGGTTGGCGTATGCGAATAGAACTGGCGAAGATCTTGTTGCGTCGGCCTGACGTGCTGTTGTTGGACGAACCAACCAACCATCTCGACATTGAGTCGATACAATGGCTGGAACAATTTCTCGCTCAATCAGCCAAAGCAGTGGTGCTGGTCAGTCACGACCGTGCTTTCATCAATAATGTAACCAACCGTACGATAGAGATTACTTGTGGTCGCATCGAAGACTATAAAGTTAAATACGATCAATATGTCGTGTTGCGGGCCGAACGAAGAGAGCAACAATTGCGCGCCTATGAAAACCAACAAAAAGAAATAGCCGACACAAAAGCCTTCATTGAGCGTTTCCGTTATCAAGCAACCAAGGCCATTCAGGTGCAACAGCGCATCCGTCAACTGGAAAAGATAGAACCCATTGAAGTTGATGAGGTGGATAACAAACGCATGCACTTGAAGTTTCCCCCATGCCTTCGAAGTGGCGATTACCCTATTATTTGTGATGAACTTCGTAAAGATTATGGCGCTCATACGGTGTTCAAAGACGTTACTTTCACCCTTAAACGTGGGGAGAAGGTTGCCTTTGTTGGTAAAAATGGCGAAGGTAAATCTACCTTGGTCAAATGTATCATGGGTGAGATTCCGTATACCGGCACACTGAAGGTTGGTCACAACGTGCAGATAGGCTATTTCGCACAGAACCAAGCGCAGTTGCTGGATGAGGAACTGACGATTTACGAAACGATTGACCGTGTGGCAACGGGTGACATGCGACTGAAAATCAACGACCTGTTGGGTGCGTTTATGTTCGGTGGCGAAACGTCTGAGAAGAAGGTTAAGGTGCTATCGGGTGGCGAACGCAGTCGGCTGGCAATGATACGCTTGCTCTTGCAACCCGTCAACCTGCTCATTCTTGACGAGCCTACCAACCATTTGGACATGCCATCAAAAGATGTTTTGAAGGAGGCCATACAGGCTTTCGATGGCACGGTGATATTGGTGAGCCACGACCGCGACTTCCTCGATGGCCTGGTGAGCAAGGTTTACGAGTTCGGTGGCGGCCAGGTGAAAGAACATTTAGGTGGCATCTACGACTTCATCCGCAGTCATGCGCAGGCAATGGGTGATGACGCTGAAAACCATAGCATCGATTCTCTGTTGCACACAAACACACAGTCGGGTGCTTCACAACCATTGCAAACGACTTCAAAAACAGAAAAGAGTGGTGCTGAAGAATATCTCCAGCGGAAAGAACAGCAAAAGAAAGTACGCAAACTAAAACGGAGCATCGAGGAGAGTGAAGCTAAAATTGCTGCCATGGAAAAGCGTATCGCCGAGCTAAACACCATTCTCTCACAACCAGAAAATGCTTCTAATATGGAGTTGGTCACTGAATACACATCCGTTCAACGGGCATTGGATGCGGAAAACGAACGATGGATGGAGCTTAATGAGAAAATGGAGAAACTTTGAACATTGAACTTTGAACATTGAACTTTGAGGTTTGAACCGTGAACTATCAACTTGTAAACCCGTAAACTTGTAAACTCGTAAACTAAAATACTTTAAAACTTATGAAACATTTATTTCCAATCATGATGTTGATGGTGGCACCCACGATGGGGATGGCACAATCAAAATCGGGACTTGTCGAGGCTAATTTTGACAAGTCTGTCCGCCCAGCCGATGATTTTTACCTGTTTGCCACGGGCGGATGGCAGAAGAAACATCCGCTACCAGCGGCTTATTCGCGCTTTGGCAGTTTCGACCAGTTGGCCGAAGACAACAACAAGCGAATTAACACCATCTTGGGTGAGTTGCAGAAGAAGACGTATAAGAAAGGTACGATGGAGCAAAAGCTGTCAGACTTCTACAAGCTTGCTATGGATGCTGACCGTCGTAACAAGGAGGGCATCAAACCTGTGAAACCCTTGTTGGATGAGATGGAAGCCGCTAAAACGAAGAAAGATTTGGAGCAACTGCAATTGAAGTATGCCGCTCAGGGATATGGTGTCTCTTTTGGTTCTTACTTCGCTGCTGACGAGAAGAATGTGACGATGAACATTCTGAACGTCAGTCAGGGTGGATTGACATTGGGTCAGAAGGACTATTACCTCAACAACGATGCGGCCACCGTAGCCATTCGCGACGAATATAAGAAGCACATCGCTCGCATGTTCAGCCTCTATGGATTCGATGAGGCTCAGGCACAGACAAAAGCGGACATCATTTTCAAAACCGAGACCGCACTTGCGTTGATTTCAAAGAGCATGACGGAGCTTCGTGACCCACAAGCCAACTACAACAAGATGACCTTGAAAGAGTTCAAGGCCAATTATCCCAACATCAACCTCGAAGGCATGGCTAATGCGGAGGGTGTGAAGAGTGAGTACATCCAGACGATGGTTGTCGGCCAACCGTCATTCCTGGAAGGATATGACAAGCTGTCGGCTGCTGCCACTGCCGACGATTTGCGCGCGTTGATGGAGTGGGATGTCATTATGTCGTCATCAAGCTATCTCACCGATGCAATCCGTGAAGCCAACTTCAACTTCTTCGGTAAGACCATGAGTGGCCGCAAGGAGGATTATCCGCTGTGGAAACGTGCCACCAATCAGGTAGAGGCACAGATGGGCGAGGCGCTCGGCAAGATGTACGTAGCCCGTTACTTCCCCGAGAGTTCTAAAAAGAAGATGGAGAACTTGGTGCGCAATCTGCAAATTGCATTGGGCCAACGTATTGATGCACAAACATGGATGAGCGATACAACCAAGGCCGAAGCACATAAGAAGTTGGATAAATTCTATGTCAAGATTGGCTATCCTAACAAGTGGCGTGACTATTCTAAATTGAACATCGACCCTGCTATGTCGTTCTATGAGAACGTTATGGCATGCCGCCAGTTCGCACACGAAAATCATATTGCCGAGCGTGCTGGTAAGCCAGTCGACCGTGATGAATGGTTCATGACGCCGCAAACCGTGAACGCCTACTACAATCCCACCACCAACGAGATTTGTTTCCCAGCGGGAATCCTGCAATATCCGTTCTTCGACCCTAAGGCCGATGAGGCCTTCAACTATGGTGCCATAGGCGTGGTGATTGGTCATGAGATGACACACGGATTTGATGATCAAGGTCGCCAGTACGATGCCAATGGCAACATGAACGATTGGTGGACTGCCAACGATGCGAAAGGCTTCAACGAGCGAGCCGATATGTATGCCGATTTCTTCTCCAACATCAATGTTTTACCCGACCTCAAGGCCAACGGACGCTTCACGTTGGGTGAGAACTTGGCCGACCATGGCGGATTGCAGGTTAGTTTCCTGGCATACAAGAATGCCACGGCGAAGAAGCCTTTGAAGACCAAAGACGGATTTACCCCCGATCAGCGTTTCTTCCTGGCCTATGCAGGCGTGTGGGGACAGAATATCACCGAGCAGGAAATTCGCAACCGCGTGAAGCGCGATCCCCATGCGTTGGGCAAGTGGCGCGTTAATGGTGCTCTGCCTCACGTTGACGCTTGGTACGAGGCTTTCAACGTGAAAGAAGGCGACAAGCTCTTCATTCCGAAGAAAAACCGCTTGGATTTGTGGTAATTCTTCCAGATTATTGAAATAATCATATCCACTCATTTGAGCATCAACTTCTCAAGTGAGTGGATTTTTTCTTGATAGTCGTTCACGATTTTCTTTTATGCATGCGATTTGCAAGCAACTTGATGCCGAGTGTATTTCAAGGGTATGAAATGCACGGGAACGATAATCTGTTGTTTCTTTGTAAGCCGTTGAATATCAAAAGACTATAAGAATGTGTGTTGATAGCATCGTCCGTGTTCATCAAACTCATTGACTTTGGATCGCAAACTCATGCAGATTGGAGGCTAAACTCCATGACTTTGATACCCAAACTCCATGACTTTGAAAATGAGCTATACGCCTGTTTTTTCTTGGTGTACCGTGAGTCTGTTTTCTTGTGCGTGTCCGGCAAATGTATGTGACTCTATGTGGGAATACGAGAACGGCATATGCAAGGAGACAAAGAAGATAGAAAACAAACTATTTGATAGATATACGTATACCCGTTTTTCTTTGCTGAAAAATAAAAGCTATCTTTGCTTCAGTTTTAGAAAGAGATATTTAAATATTCACTAAAAACAACTTTATTATGGTTTGGATACCTTGTCAATGTTGCGGTCAGGAATTCCCAGAGCATTGGAATTGGTACGTATGTGACAAATGTGGTTACCGCATCTGCCCATCATGTTTAGCAAAACATTCTGGACGTTATGGTGCCGGATATAAGTGCAGCCAGTGCGCATTCGGACACATGCAGCGCAAGTAATAAGAGTTGTTAACCCTTAAATCTATAAATAAAATGGCTTTATACAGTATTGAAAATGATACCTGTCTGGGTATCTCGCACTCAGGTGCAGTGAACGTAGAGAGTGAAGGTTACGTAGAGCTCTCAGATGAAGAGGTAGAAAAAATTGTTGATCTCATCAGGCAGAAGAAAACGACAAACATCATAGGACTGGGACTGGAAGAGAAATATCCGGACATCTATGAGAAACTCCGCGAGGCCTACTACGATATGGCTTACAGTGAAGAAGAACTTCATTGGCTATGGGAAGGATACAATAATGGATACTTCGAATATAATGTAGGTGAGCTGATGGATTACTGCGAAAAGAATTGCGGATTCCACTTTGAGTTTGACAAAGAGGACTATACTGAGGACGGGGAATTTGACGAGGATGGCCTTAATGATGACATGTTAGAGGCCTTCAATGACTGGCTCGATGATTATGTGACTGGTCTAGAAGACGACGAGGTGAAAGACTTCTTCTATAACCATATGAATGCAGGACTAGAACTCGATGATGTCAAATATTCGGTTGAGATTCCAGGTGCCATAATCAAACTTGCTGAAAAAAAAGACTGACGATGGACGAGGAATTTATTGAATATATGAGGGACATGAACCAGATTGGGGCATGGGAGACCTATGGGATGGAGGCCATTGCTGTAGTAAGTCAGGGAACTCCGGGTGAGTACACAGATAACCCGACTGTCAAGGAATATGAGGCAATGGGCTATAAGCTGAAAGATGCCAACATATTCGGACAAGGCTATGAAACTGGCGAGATACTTATATTCTCAAAGTCAGAATGACTTATTCAGAGTTATTACATGGTCCACAATATCATGATAAGTGCGCATAAAGAATGAGCACTTATCCCTTAAATTTGCTACAAAAAAATCGAAACATGAGCTACTTTGATAAAATACTTGACAAGCGAAATCTGGATAAATGTCCACTGCCGCTTTGGAAATTAAAAATTACCGATGAAGAGTACGAAGAACTAAGAGCTGTTCTTGAAAAACGAACACACATCATTGGTACTAATGATGTATTCAATGGGTTTCGGCGCGAATGTGCATTATTCTATGCAGAATATTGGCGCAGAGAGTATTGTGAGGGTGTTCATGATAGGGCAGAGGTGTACAAGACACTTAAGAGCACAATCCACAGCAGAAACTTCACGAAGAATTTCTATGAGGCAGCAACTAAAGGTGCAAAGTATCTTGGAATACAAATATACCAAGGTAAACGAACTGAGGTGATGGACTCTCTTCTCTATCAGGGAGGACTTCCTATGCGATCGGTAACCGACGGTGATAGAAATGGTGTTTGGAACAAATTTACTCATGGTTTGGTTAATCGCCACATAGACTTTGATAACCAGAAACTTGGCATTGTTGCAACTGAAAGTAACTCAATGCGTCAATTTTGTGACCAATTATTAGATGCTATTGAGGCTGAACAATATATGCTATTGCCATTCTATTGTGACAATGAGGACAATAGTTGGTTTGTGTATCTAAAGAATCTGGCAAAGCAAGAACGTCAAGAAAGAAGACAGTTGCGTCCTTTCTCTTTAGATTGGGAATTTACTCTTGATCAAAATGCCTGCAAAATTACTGTCAAATATTTGGTAAAAGGACTTCAGAACCTTCCTGGCGCTTTCGTTGAAGAACAAAACCTACAGAACTTCAAATTCTTCACCACTCAGGTGAGAGTTAACGGCAAGGCTATAGACTCTTTCGACTATATTAATTTCTATAGCCGCTATGCTGTGGTCAGCAAGCATCCATATAAGGATGGTGAAAATGTGGCGTTCTATATCAACGATGCCCCGGAGCCACACTTGTCTGACGAGCTCGACATGAGCGTTCCTCACCTAGTGTATAGGAATGACCGTGGAGCATTCGTGTTAGGCAACAGATTGGGTAAGGTAGAATCGGCTATTATCTATCCAACGAGTTGGAAATTAAATAACAAAGACTTAGTAGAGGAAACCTACACATGGAATGACGGTTCTTATAAGGTTGCTATCATTCCCGAGAAGTATATTGACCCAATAGTGCTCATTGGTGAAGATGGAACGTTGGAATTATCTTCTAATGCTCGACTGGTTTGGACCGAGGTTAGAGGCTGTTCGGTGAACAATCATGATGTTGTCGAACAGCTTTATGATGCCAGCAGCCTACTTTTTTTCATCTGTTATGATGGTGACGATGGAGTGAAGAGCTATAAGGCCAATGAGATGGAATATAAAGGTTCCAGACAGAGCTCATGGCAACAGACTATACCATACGGTCGTATCTCTGCACGTGCTAAAGATGCAAGCGGAAGATTTGTAACACCCTTACGTCTTATTAATATCGGCTCGAAAGACGATCTCGTTGTATTTTACACGTCAGAAACAGAGGACACATGCTACATAAAAGTGTTATGGAAGCATGGTAAGGTGATATGCGAGAATGGGACCAAAGGTGTGAATGAGCAATGGGAGGTGAAGAAGGAAAATTGTGAGAACAACAAAATTTTATTCACTCTTGTACCTGAAGATAACCCCAACAACCAATTCTCAATCCATATTCGCGCTCCATTCAAAGAGTTCTCTATACTTGATGTAGATGATAAACCCGTCAAGAGCAATAGTTGGGTGCCCTATGTTGACATAGACAAGTATCAGTATCACATTGTAGGTCACTATATTAAACAATATAGCTATGGCAATGTGGTGAGGGAATTACAAGAGAATGCAGATAAGCTTTGGATAGTTGAGAATGGCAAACGCATGAAAAGTATTCCGTTTGAGGGCAGCCTAACAACTCTCTTTGATTCTCGTGAGGTTATACGTGCCATGCTAGACCAAACGTCAGAAAATATGCTCAACGCTGCAGTTGAGATTAGATTTCTGACGACTAAGGGAGAAGAACTTATACTCGAGGTTAAAGATTCTCCTTATAGAACGTCCAACTTTGCTAATCGAATATATATTAACTCAAAAGACAGGCAGGTTATAAACTATCATGGTGCTTTAAAGCTGTTGAAGTTGGACGAGCCACAACATGAGCCATACACGCTCCTACCTGATGAAGAAAATGGTTTTACTGTTCCTGAAGAAGTTTATTCTTGGGGTAATATCATTGTGGCTGGTAGAAGCAGAGGAAGAATCTGCCCAGGTCTCATGAATATGGCTCAAGAACTCACAGGAGAGAAGCGACTAAATATAAGGGCAGAAGCAATCAATAAGATTAATGAAGAAATTGCCAATTCTAAACTTGGCGATGGCTTCTGGACAAGAGCTCTTGGCTGGTATGACCGTATCCAGAAAGATGATATTCCTGCAAGTTCTCTCATAGAATTCGTTTGCATCAGCCAAAACCCAGTAGCTCTTCTGTGTTTGACATTCCAGCTATATGCACAAAGTACAGATGAGGATTCCGCTGAAACTTTGGCCAACCAATTAATGACTTTAAGTAATGATCTCGCATTTCAATGGTTTTGGCTGAGAGACTATATACATAGGGCTATGTTTTATATGCTGCCGATGATAGATTCATTTGATAATGAGGTCATCCGCTCCATTTATGTGCAATGGGCTATGACAAAAGATGCCCCAACGCAGTACCTTAGACGCTCGAAGATTCCTGATTATTTGATGACATGCCTTAGTGAAAAGCTAACGACATATCAAGAGTGGATGGAAAAGCTGGCCATTGAATCACTGCAAGAAAAATATGATGATAAATCAGATGAATTGATTGAAAGTATTTCCAAAGATATTGCAAAAGGAAATAAAGTCCTTCACATAGAAGACCACGAGTCATTGTATGTTGATACAAAGCAAGACCGCTCATGGAAATATTCACCATTCTTCGATCAATACGCGGAGAAAAGATATTGCCCTGAAAATGAGCATTGGTTTTGGAAGAGAGTAAACGTCATGACTGCTCATTTGAAAGGAGAAGTCAATCTGTTTGAGCAAGCAGATGGCATTAAACGAAGCATCATTTTCTGTTCTAAATCCTGTAACCGTAAATTCATTATCGAACTAAACAATAAACTAGCAAAACAATGAAGTTCCTAAACATATACAAAGAGACTGATGAGAGAATGCAACAGGCGCTTCTCTCACTATGGGCACCTGGAAAGCATCCAATGCGCAAAGCTATTGAGGAACTTTTTAAGAAAGAACCTTTATTGGCAGAACCTGTTTTTCAGAGTACTTTTGGTTGGAAGCCGACAAAAGGTGATGCATGGAAGAATTATCTGAATGCTAAGATTATTGAGCGTCTACATATAGGTGAGGAGTACAGTCCATACACCCACCAGGAGGAGAGTTGGAAAACCCTAAAGGAAGGCAAGAGCATTGTTGTAACCAGTGGAACAGGTTCTGGTAAGACAGAGTGCTTTATGTATCCTGTAATCTCCGATTTGTTTGAGCAAGAGAAGGACAACTCCATAAATGCTCTTTTCCTCTATCCACTCAATGCACTGATGGAAGACCAGAAAAAGCGTTTGTCTAATTATTGCGGCAATGCTGGTCTTAAATTTGCTGTCTATAATGGTGACACAGGTGAATTTCGTCCCTCTGCTCCTGGCGAATTGATGCCAAATGAGGTTGGTACGCGCAAAGAAATAAGGGATTTGGAGCATGCAGGTTCACGTCCGCAAATATTGCTGACTAACCCTAGTATGTTAGAATATATTTTGGTCAGACAGCGTGACCAGCAGATGATTCAAGAGTCAGCAGGCAAGTTACGTTGGATTGTAATCGACGAAGCACACACTTATTCTGGATCTGCAGCTGTTGAGCTTGCATATCAGATTAAACGCATTTTTGATGCATTTAAGGTGAAAGCTGAAAATGTTCGCTTTGCATGTACCAGTGCTACCATAGGAGGAGAATCTGAGAAGGACTCTCTGAAAAAGTTTATATCAACAATCACAGGTCAGAATGTTAGCCAAATAGAGGTAATTGACGGGCATAGAGATATTCCTGTTCTTGACATAGATAGTTTAGATATAGAATTACGCAACAAGAACCTCCCATCAGTTCAGAGAGTAATGACACTCCGCGAGAAGATAAACTCTATCTCAGGAATGTCACTTAAAGACATGTGGACAAGTTTGATGGGCAGTACACCTTACAATGTAGAGAAAGCTTTAACGCTGTTGGATGCTTTGTGTGATATCAAGCAAGGCAAGAATGCGGTACTCTCACTTAGGGCCCATTTCTTTATGCGCTCAATTAGTGGCTTGTATGGCTGCGCTAATGAAAAATGCAGGGAAACGAGTGGAACAGCATATGGTCATCTGACTACTTATAAGGCTTCGGCTTGTCCTGGATGTGGTTCACCATTACTAGAAATAGTTCAATGTAAGCGTTGTGACAGTTTCTTGATGATGGGTAATAGTGACCCTCAGACAGGTAAAATTACCCCTTATGATGACACCTATAATCAAGCTGATTATTTCACTATTGATGGTAACGACAACGATGAAGAAGTTGAAGAATCTCTATCAATAGAAAATGATGGCACATTCTTTATGTTGCCCTATCATAAAGAAACTTTCTATAATCCTTACAACAAAGCGCATGTGCAAATAAGCAAAATTGCTCATTCGTCGTTAGGTAGTAAGCTTATCCCTGAATTAGCCGAATTAGGTAAGACGTCTTATCGTGGCGTAAGCGCAGCAGATATTGCGTTGAGCACTACGTGGGTTGACTTGAAGAATGAAACAAAATCTTATTGTCCTTCTTGTGGCAAATTGGCTAAGGGTAAAAATCTAAATTTCAAGCATTTCCGCATACCAATCAATTTTATCAATCAGACGATTGCACCTGTTTTCTTAAAGGAATGCGCAACAGGTGGCCATAGTTGGGGTAAATATATAGCATTCACAGATAGCCGACAGGGAACAGCCATCTCTGCCAAGTCTTTCAATATCAATGTTGAGAGATTGCGTGGTTGGCAGAAGTCAATAAAGTTGTTAACAGAGAAAAGTTCGTCTAACACCAATGGCATAGATCTTGAACAGATACCAGAATCCATGCGTCCTCAGGTTGCAGCTTTAATGAATCAGCAAGGTGGAGACGGAAGTGCTAGTTTATATGAGTTGGCAAATACAATTTTTGATGATACTCTGTATGCACATATCACCAAAGAGGATAATAATCCAAACAAAGAGGCATACAAAGCTTCGTTAATCCGTGGCTTTATTGGCCGTCGTCCTGCTTTCGAGATTAGTATTGAAGGTTTAGGCCTGCTCACTTTGGACTATCCATCATTGAAAGGTATAAAAGCGCCTTCTAGCATTCTTGATTATACAGATCGAAAAGGAATATCATTCAAAGATGAAGATTGGCAGAATTATCTCAAAACAATTCTCGATTACTTTGTCAGAATGGGTAACCATATTCAACCCCTTGTCACTGATGAAAGAAAATATATTCGTGACACAAATCTTAGTACACCATTTGCAGGACCCAAAGATGAACGTACAAATTGCAGTCATTGGCCTTCTTTAAAGAAAAAAGATGATGGCTCAATTGAAGCAAAACAATCAAGAATATTGCTTATTCTATGTGCAGGCCTTGGTCTTCACACTTTAGAAGATGTACAAAATAATTCTAGGGTTATAGAAAATATCCTTGCTGATGCATGGACTAATTTGGTAGATAACAAACTTCTTACTCAAGTTAAAGCTGATGATCGAGAAGGTTATAATCATCCTCGTTATTATGGTGATGAACGTTATGTAGGATGTTATTATATTGATCTTTCTAATAAAGAGTCTAATACAACTGCAAAAGTAACCCTAACCAAAAAGACATATATTTGCCCTGTAACAGGCAATAAGCTTGACACAACATTTATGGGTTATAGTCCCCTGATGACAGGTGAGATCACTCCTAAAATGTTTGCACGCTATAAGTGTACAGATGCAATTGAAATGCCTGTTCGTCCTAAAGAAGACGAACAAATTGGTGATTGGTTGGACTCTGATCCCTCTGTTGCAGAAATGAAGCGTAACGGTCTTTGGGGAGATCGTTATGGGGATATCTATGCTTGCAAGCCAACCTTCTTGGCCGCAGAGCACTCTGCACAACAATCAAAGGAGCGTTTGCGCCAGTATACTCAAGAATTTAGTCAGAAGAATCCGACCATCAATGTTTTGCAATGTTCTACGACAATGGAAATGGGTGTAGATATAGGCGACATTGATATAGTTCTGATGGACACAGTGCCTCCTACTGCAGCAAACTATTTGCAGCGTGTTGGCCGTGCTGGTCGTATGCAACAGGCCAAGGCTATTGCTTTCTCTTTGTGTAACAACACTCCTGTTGGCCAGTATGCATTTGCTCACCCAATGTGGGCTCTGCAAACTACCAACAACATGATTAAAGTGCGTGAAAGCGATACTATTATTCAACGCCATATCAACTCGTACTTCTTCCGTAAGTTCATTTGCGAGAATGGTTTGGGTATCCAGGCAACTGTGTCTGTTGATGACTTTATGACCAACTCGTGTGATGGTTTTATGCAATATCTTGACACCATAAGCACTAATAGTGTAGTAGAACAAGATTTCCATAGAGCATTCGGAAAACATCGCTTTACTATAGATATTACCCGAGAGCAAATAAAGGAGATTAGGGATAGATATAACGCTGTTATCAAGGAACTCGAAGATGCTCTTGAGACATTCAAGAATGATGAATGTCGTAAACAGGCTATTAGTCTTCAAGTGAATAGATGTAAACAAGAGAAACTGCTAGGCTATTTGTCAGAGAACCAGTTTATCCCTAATGCGAATATGCCAACAGGTGTTGTGAAGTTTAGCTTCATGGACAAGGATCAATCTGACAAACTTCAGAAGTATTATGCGAAAAAGGAGCGTTTACAAAAAGAGAAGGAAGCCAATCGTAGCAAGGCCGATAAGACTTTGTTAGATATGGAACTTAATAAAGTTCAGTCTCAGATTAACTCTTTGAATAATTCCACATCCGCTTCACGTGATATTCGCACCGCACTCAACGAGTATGCACCAGAACAAATAGTTGTTGTTAATGAGAAAAACTTTGTGTCTGCTGGCGTCCTACTTTTTGGAGCATACAACGAAGCAACTCAGAGTAAAGCAATATATCATTGCGACACCTGTGGTAGAATAGAATATTCTAGCAATCTCGATGAAAACAGAGAGTGCCCACACTGTCATGTGAAGTATAGAAATATCATTGATTCTAATGCGAAATCCAGTTATACACGTGCTTACGAGCCTGTGGGCTTCCGTACTGACCAGAATGTAAATGCTTCACGAGAAGAAAAGACAGATAAGAAATTCTACGACATCAGACCTCTGTTGTTAGATGTAGAGTGGTCTAAGAAAAGAAAAGTCAACCTCTGTGAAGTTGTTAGCAGTGGTGAGAAAGGCAAGATACTTTTCTATAACATGGGTATAGGTAAAGGATTTGCATTCTGCAAAAGGTGTGGTCGTAGTGCAGTAGAAAGTCAATACGAGCACTCTATTCCTTATGCTGTTCGTCCTGGCCATAATCACCTTTGGATTGACAGAGATGGTTCATGCTGCGAGGCGACAGATAATGACATTGCTCGTAATGTTGTGTTTACTGGAACACACTATACCTGCTACTCTGTTTTGCGGTTTATGGCTGATGGCCAAAACTATGAGAATGATGAGCAGCTAGCATACAGCATGGGTGTAATACTTACTCGTGCTCTAGCTAAAAGTGAGGGAATCGATGAGGGTGAAGTAGGTTTTGGCGTTAAGCAGGAAGAGAACACCTGGCTTGTATTTATATATGATACAGCTAAAGGCGGCTGTGGATATTCACTCAAATTCTACGAGCCAGATACTTGTCAAGAAATCTTTGATATTGCCCGTGCTGATTTGGAAAAGAGTACTTGTAAGTGCCATGAAGATCAAGGCGCATGTACAAGTTGCCTTGTGGATCGAAACAACTATCGATTTACGAACAAGTTGTCTAAGGCAAAAGCTTTGGATTGGTTGAACAGACAGAAGAATAAGATTGGCAAGGTTCCCAATGAGATTCTATCAGTATGTCCTAATGCGAAAGTGGCATTCCAGTCGCTGAAGTCTACATTCAACCAGGCCTGCAATGCAAATGATGTAACTGATATTACAGTTGTCATTTCTGATAATAGTAGTGATATTGTAGTCTCTAATTGGGTGAGTCAACGATCAGAGATGGGTAAGAACATTCGTCGTGCTATTGAACATGGCATTAATGTGAGATTACTGATAGAATATCATCCTGAATATCATGTTGATGCAGATAAACTTCAATTCGTTGGTCTGAAGGACAAATTCCCTGACTGTCAAATAGATTTTATTAAAGATCTTGGAAAAATCAAGACTGCGCTTGTTGTTAAATCGGCAGGTGTTAACCGACGCTATTTTATTACTGACGAAGAAGTCCTTGCTTTCTCCAATCATTGGGGCGAAGGAACTACAGCTGTTTACACAGATCAGGACGAATTTAATAGTGTTATTCAAGATGCCCCTACATATATCTACTCTCCTTCAGAGATAGTAAGACAAGGTAATGCAAATGTTTCTTCATTCCACCTTCACAACTATTTCTCTAAGGCTATCGCTCCTTGCCTATTGCAAGATGGTGATGACCAAATCCTTAGAGAAATATTATCTGACACTTACGTTGATGTAACCTTCAGTGATATGTATGTTAACAGTGCATTGGCTAGTCTGATGTTTGTCTATCTAGTAGAAGAGATGAGAGATATTTACGGCTTTAAGGTGTCGAATGTAACACTACAACTTGACTCTAGACGCAGGAAGTGTGAAAATGCATCCTTTAACGAATACATGTATGTAACGAGAAACTGGCCAAACAAAGAAGATGCCGATAACTATACGAAGTCATTGGTGGAAGATGTTCTAGACGTAGAGCCTGAATTCTCTCCATTCCCAGCAGAACATCACCGTTGGGTTAAATTTGTTACAAGAAATGGAGACGTGATAGAAATAAGGCCTGACCATGGTATTAGTGGCGGTTGGAGTTGTAGTGAAAAGTATATGAACATCTACAATATCGATGGCTATACTCCTGTACAAAAAGTTGATGATGACGTAGTATTCTATTTCATTATTAAAAAACATAGCTAATGACAGAGGAACAGAAAGAAACTAAAAAGGAGTTTCGTAAATATTTGAGGACAGAGAAGAGCATAAAAAGCTCTTTTCTGAACTCATTGATGGATGCTATGGATAATCATTTGCCTAGCATTCTTCAACTGTTTGGAATTGCCTTATCCTCATCTATTTATGAGGATAGATACTCTTATGCGGAATTGCAAGGGTTTTTAGATAAGATAAACTCTGATGAATCCATATTAGCAGGTTCGCATGGTTATGCCACTTCTTTATCACTGCAATATTATATTGAATATTTCTGTGTAAAGCACAATGTTTCTCCAAGTCAGCACAATACCGTGCCCTTAACAGAAGGGGAAGAAGCGGAGTTTAAGGGTGTGCGATACGAACGTAATGAGAAAGCACGTAAGAAATGTATAGAGCATTATGGCTGTAGATGCTTTGTATGTGGGTTTGACTTTGAAAAAACATATGGAGAGCTCGGCAAAGGATTTATAGAAGTCCACCACATTGTTCCTGTTTCTCAGCGAGGAGGGGAATATGTTGTTGACCCAATTCGTGACCTTAGACCATTGTGTAGCAACTGTCATTCAATGGTGCACCAGCAAGGAAACATAGCAATGAATATTTCAGATTTAGAGCATATTATAAGCTCAAATAGAGAAGAATAAATGCATATGGGAATCTATTAGACCAATATACAGAAGTTCGTAGCTGTGAATACAAAGAGGACCGTTATCTTGTAAGAGACAATGGCGCTATTATGCGTTTGTCTAAAGAGTTGATCCTCAAAAAGGCGACATAAAATTTTCATATAAACCAGCGGGATGAATTGGTGTTGAGAATTTAACTCCTGTATTCCACTGCACCATATGATAAATTACAGAAGAAGTCTCACGGCTCCTTTGAAGTTAAATGTGGCAACTGCAAGTATGACATTGATGGAGTCTCCGAAGAGATCCTTGTAGAAGTACCTCCCTAATCGATGGTCGGCCTTGCAGTAGCCTATATCTGTTTCAGCCCATAATGGTGCGCATCTATTTGTCGGTCTTTCTGACTTTTGCCCTGCTGTTCTTCCTACCTTGAAACGTTGAACGAGCCTGAGTTCTTTTACCTCCCTGGCATAGATCCGGCGGACTTTAAGGCTTTCCTTGTCCGCCACACCATGACAAAGGTCTATTACCTTGTCAGGACTTTCGAGTCCGTGAAGAAGGGTTCATGAGCATACTGGCATCCACAACGTTGCATCATGTTTCTATATCGGTACGAGTGACCTGGCATTTCAGTGGCCACTCATGTTCAGCGTAAACATTTTTCAGCATTGTTAACATGTCGAGCGGCATCATCTTCATTCTTGTTCTTAGATGTACCATTCATCAGTAGCCACTCTATTTTTTGCACAGTTCAATCAGGTCATACTTAGGTGCAAGAATGACCTTCTCCTTGATATCCCAGAGTCACCAGAGTAGATTCTATAGAAACTTTTCCGACGCTTGAGAGCGAACGCATACATGATTAGCGTTCGCTCTTTCAATAGCAGTTCTTATTTTTCTTATTAAGTTTATACGTTGAATCCGATACGAGCCCGACTATCCTTTTTGTTGAGCATCTCAGCCTTACAGTAAGTTTCGATTTCTTGAAGAGTAGCGAACTTGCCGTTAAGGACATAATCAATGGCACGTTTACGGGCAATATTTTCTATTTGACCTCCAGAAAAGTCATAGCTCTCTGCCAAAATATGGGCATCTTTTTCGCTGATGTTATTGAGCATGGCAGTCCATATCTTTGCCTTGACATCAGTTTCTGGCTTCTTGAACTCTATCTTAAAGAGGAAACGGCGCTCAAAGGCATCATCAAGATTGCAGGTGAGGTTAGTCGTAGCAATGAGAATGCCTTCAAGATTTTCAACTTCCTGCAGAATGATATTCTGCATGGAGTTTTCCATTTTCTCTACTGACGAATTGTTACCACCAACAGTCGTACGCTTGTTAAAGATGGCGTCTGCTTCGTTGAAGAAGAGAATCGGCATGACATTGCTGTTTTTGCAGAGATGTTTGTAGCGTGTGAAGATTGCCTTCACGTTCTTCTCTGTTTCCCCGACGAACTTGTCACGCAGTCCTGCTATGTCTATCTGCATGATGTCGCGACCGGTCTGGCGTGCAATCTGCAGCACGGTCTCTGTCTTACCTGTACCAGGGGCCCCATAGAAGAGACACGCAAAGCCCTTGCGCATGCCTTGCTCCTCCAGTCGGTGCTGGATGTCTGGGAGATTATCCTGAGAGAGGAGACTCGTCAGACGTGCTATCTGCTTCTCTTCATAAGAATTGTAGAAAAGTGACTTCTCCTTAATTTCGGTATAGCTCTTCAAAGACTTGTCTCTACGATGTGGTGTCTTGCACTTTGACTTACTTGGCTCATAGGCTGACAGTAATTCCGACTTTGCCTTTTGCGTCAGCACATAGCGCTCTGTATTGGCGATACCCTCTTCACATTTCTGCTCAATAAGACCTGCAGACATTAGTGTGTGAGTTCCGTTTTGCAAGTCGCGACGGAGGTCGTTGCATTCCCAATCCTCAGGATAGAAACTATCTATACTTTTAAGGGTAAGTCCCTCGTCATCCGATTCCGCCCACTGGGCATAGTCGTAGGCTATCATCAACAGTAAAGACTTGTCATGTATATCCTCAAAGCGCATGACCTCATGACATAACGGGAGATGAGGGTTTGCTTCCACTAACTGTTGCATCCAAAACTCATCATCCTCAAAATTTGCATTGCGGTTGTTGATGTTCTTGTCAATATGACTTTCCAACTTGTCCATGAATTGTTGCTCGTTGAAACAGTCGAGTTTCTCCGGAACAAAAGTTTTGTTGTGACGTAGAGCGGTAACGACACCATGCTCCAGAGTGAAGCCCTCAGAGAACCCACTCTTCTCATACGTGCCTCGGCGAATGACCCAGCGCTTTGCAAGCAGTTCCTCCATCTCTTCAGAATAGCACATGGTGGAAAGGCGGCTACTGTGGAAGAAGTTGCCAAACTTACGCCATGACAGAGGTTCGCCAGCTTCAGCCATGATAGCGACCAAGACAATCTGAATGTTTGTCAACTCCAGTCGCTCGCGAAGATAAGCCAGAGGATTTTTTACAGAACTCCAGAGTTCGTCAGAGAGTTCACTGCCACGTGCCATGTCGAGGATACGGTCTAATGCGGTGATAATAGTCCACTCTTTGGGTTCTACATAAGGTTTCTCTTCTTTCTCAAAATCAATGTCATCAAAAACGTCAGAGCTGTGTTGGTTTATTTGAAGTTTTCGCATAGTCGTATAACAATATTTGTTTATGAAAGTTAGCCTGTATAATTTGAATCGTCACAAAGGTAAAGGAAATTACAGATGCGGACGATTGCTATATACATATAACGGTCTAAATACCGTTGTCTTTAGGTCTATAAACTATATATGATATTTATTTTTCGGTCTTGCATGAGCTGGTGTGACAGGTGATTCCGGAACAAGTTTGAGCAGTTCCTTGGAAAGTTTTATCGACTCTGACGAAGGGAGATCGACTTCATAGAATTTTCCTTTGCTGTCTTCTCTCGCCTGAAGGGTACAGAAATAGATGGCTTTTCTATATTCCTTTAGTGTTTTGGATATTTTACTGTTGCACGCTGACTTGCCTTGATAAATAGGATGACCAGGACTCTTGTCTTGGAGGTTGAAAAGAGATGCATACCATTCAGCGAAGTCCTTTTCAGCTGATGGCACAAATACTTTATATATTTGTTTTATCCATTCAAGAGTAGCATTCTGATATTTCTGTTCAGATGTATTAGGATTGAACTTTGACAGTTCACCTTTCCGAATCTTTAAGTCATCAAGGTAAAAGCGGGCACCAGTGTACTGCTTGAGCAATGTGCAAGCGTATATCATTGCTGGTTCGGTGCCACCGATATACATTTCGACATTTTCTCCATCGATGTTATAAACAAAGCCATAATTTTCTCTCTTACTTCCATCTTTTCTGTTCAGCACAGTTATCTTTTTAATCTCAACACTAATGTTCGGAACTTGTGATGATGGATGGCGAGTATAGGTATCTTCTTCCAATGCTTCTGACTTGGTGTTGTCGACTGCGCCAGTAAGGACTTTTTTTGAATATCCTGAAGACGGCGCATCAAACCACCCCTGAATCATGGTGATGAGGCGTTTCTTAGCATCTTCTTTCTTTCGTCCTTCTTTACTTCCCATGGCATAATGTATGTCATCCACAATGCCACGCGGAATTTTACTGGTGTTGCCACTTGAAACAGGATTACGTGGGACAGTTTTGTATGGTAAATCAAAGGCAGCATGAGTGGACATCGGAAGATTATTCAGCCTTTTGGCAACACGGAGGCATGCTTTGCGGTCATATTTCAGCATCAGTTTGCTCTTCATCAGCCTTTTAGACTCTGCATCCATAGCCTTCCTGTTGCTACTCCAAGCAAACATTTTCCGTGCACCCCACATGTCACCGTTCAGTCTTGATGCATGGGCAATAAGAGTCTTTGGCTCGATAATCTGTACGAATCCAGTCTTCTCATACCACAGATATCGCAACACGTCAGAGGGAGACTTTAAGATTTTCTGCGTTTCATCAAGAGGGGTAGCAGAGGTCAGCAATGATACTAGAACATCTGTCATGTCTTTGTCTGTAAACAGCTGCAGCTCCTTCAATTTGCTTCCCTGTCCTTTATAGACAAAGTCAGCTGTTTTAAATGCTGTACCGCAGAAAGAGCACCCATTATAGCGCTCCAAAGGGAATGCTCCCTCTGGGATAAGGTGTCCACAAGGTAATGTCGTTCCTTTAAACCCGCACTCCTCACCAAGGATATTGGCTAAGAAAGTCACAAGATGGTCGGCGCGAGTCTCACAAGAGGATACGTCCCATCCTTTTAAGAGGGAAGCCCAGTTAAGATTGGTTCCCATAACACTGTTGATGCACTTTGTAATCTGTGACAGTTCGTCAGTAGAAACAGCATTCAAGGCATGGAGGAGTTTCTCACTTACGCAGAAGCCGTTCTCACGGAGCGGTTTCGTGAATGCCATGACTGACACGGAGACAGACGAATTCATGTCAATGCCATTTCTCTCAGCGTCAAGGTAAATGGCTTTGTGGCGAAGTGCTACTCTTACTAAAGGTTTGTCTATCATAAAAATTAAAAATTAAAAGGTAATTGAGTGTCTGAAAACTCATGGAATGATCTTTAAAAGTAAGCCACTCTTGGACCTTTTAATATGAGAGCAAGGAAATTGTAGGACTTGTATCTGATCAAATAGAAGTAAGTCCTACTTGGTCCTTGCTTTATTTTTAAGAAACGGGAATTGCAGCTCTATTGCAAATTGGCTGCGTTGGCAGGTTCTGAATTCCTTGAAGAGAGAGCCCCTTGGTCCGCTTCATTATTTCTCATTTCGTTTCCACACCGAAGACTTTGACATTTCTGCTGACATATACGATTCTGATATATATAACGATGTCTCACTACTCTTTTATCATAACAATGGTCAGCAGAGGAGTCTTTATCTTCTGTCTGGATTTCGGCTGCAAAGTTATGACGTAAGTACGCAGTCTTTCTGCGTAATCTAAACTTTTTTAGAGAAAATCATAAAAATAAGTGCTTTTTTCTTAGTTCTATGCAAATAGATTAGGTAAAAGTTTCATATCTTTGAATCGAGTTTTTATTCTAAAGCTGCAACTCTATTTTTTATTTTACATTTATGCCTGCTAACAAGAATGCACTTATCCGCTACAAGACAATCGATAACTGCCTCCGTAACCACTACCGTCGCTGGACGCTCGAAGACCTCGTAGGTGCCTGTTCCGATGCCCTCTATGACATGGAAGGCATCCGTAAAGGCGTCAGCGTGCGCACCGTTCAGGGCGATATACAGATGATGCGTTCCGACAAACTGGGTTATAATGCACCCATCGAGGTGTATGAACACAAGTACTACCGCTATGCCGACAAGAACTACAGTATCACCGATATGCCCATGTCGCAGAACGACTTTGAGGTGATGCAGGAAGCTGTTGATATGCTTCGCCAGCTGGAGGACTTTGAGCAATTCTCCGAAATGTCCGATGTTGTCAGCCGACTTCAGGACAAGCTCTCTATAAGCCAACACAACCGCAAGCCCATTATTCATTTTGACAGCGTACCAAACCTCAAGGGATTGCGTCTCCTCAATCCACTCTACAATTACATTGCCCATCAGCAGACCATCCGTGTGATGTATCAGCCGTTCTCCGCATGCCAACCAAAGGAGTATATCTTCTGCCCCTATCTTCTCAAAGAGTTCCGCAACCGCTGGTTCGTCTTCGGCAGTTGTAGCAGCGACAACCTCATCTATAATCTCGCGCTCGATCGCATTGTCAGCATAGAGCCAAGCGAGGAGCCATATCATGTGAATCCCTACTTCGATGAAGAGCATTTTTTCGATGATCTCATTGGTGTGAGTAAGAATATACGCACACGACCACATCGCATCACCTTTCGCGCAACACGTGAGCAGAGTTGGTACATTAAGACGAAACCTCTTCATCCTTCACAGAAGCAGATAGACAAGAACTCCAAGGACGGCTCCTGCACTTTCGAGATAAACGTCTGCTTCAACTACGAACTATACAGCATCCTTATGTCCTATGGTTCCGGCATCGAGATACTCTCTCCACGCAAAGCACGCGACCATATGAAGGCTCAGTTACAAAAAGCATTGAAGCAATACCAAAGGGAAGAGAAGTGATAACTGGCTCTCAATTAAGTCACTTCGATTTTGAATCTTCAAGAGACCTATTGGGGACAGCAGTGCTCTTCTATATATAATCTTCCTGGCACATTACTTAATGGATATTGTAATGCTCCTTCACATAGGATATATAAATTTCTATAGGTTCTTGTCATTGCTACGTATAAAGCCTTCCTTTCGTCAGTGTTTCGCGCACCTTTGAAAAAAGGTATAATTACAGTTTCAAACTGAAGACCTTTGGCACTATGATAGGTCATGAGTTTTGGACGTTCGGTTCTGAAGTTCAGTGTATCCTTATTTTTATAGTCATTATAACCAGCATTGTATTTGAATTCACATGCAAAATTAGCTAACGTAAATGAATTTATTATTTCAAGAACCATTTCATTATCAGCTACCAAGATTCCAACGTTTTGATACTTGTTATCGTTTATTATAGAAATAATCTTGTTGATTTGTTCTTGCTTTGACTCACAACTCATGATTACAGGTAGTGCATTTTCCTTGCTCAGATAAAGACTTTCAGAGAAATCTCTAACTTTATCGTTTTCTTCATCCAAGTCAAGATAATTCTGTGTGATCTTAGCGACAGGTTTAGGAAGTCGATAATTATTGTAGAGACGTGACACAGCTACACCTGTCATCTGAGATATTTGCTCTATGGCCATAGTCTTCTTTCCAAATGCTTTATATATAGATTGAGCTGTATCTCCGAAGAAATAAAAGCATTTTTGTGCAGCATGTATAAACTGCAATATTTCTTCTTTTTCAAAATCCTGTATCTCATCAACAATTATATAATCTGCTGATGGCATACCTTGGTCAACCCATTGCCAATGATAAAAGAACTTCTTATCAAGTGTATTTGCTTTTCCTTGACTCATATATCTATTTAATGATTTGGTGAAGGCGATTAATATTACATCACCTCCAGCCTCTAGAATTTGCTGAGCTTTGTACATAGCAATAACAGATTTTCCACTTCCTGCACACCCAGCTACAATCATTGATTTGTCAATGTTATTTTCAATTAGATCTAATTGATCTTCGTCCATAGATTCTGTTTCGACATTGAAGGCTTTTAATATTTTTTGCTTCATGCCAAATCGTTTCTTAGGCTTAAAAGTGTGTTCTATTACATTGTTATTGGGTTGATTAATAATATCATCAACTTCATTTTCAACAGTTTTAATATCCTCCATTAACTGAGTTGCATCTTTTTTAATCACAGATAATTGCTCTTCTGAAGTGTCTACCTGATTATTAGCTTCTTCCAATTGTTCAGCCTTAATCTGAAGCAACTCAGCCTGCTGTTGTTGGATGATTATATCCTTTTCTTCAGCCATTTTTTGCATTTTAGCCATCATAGTCTGAAGTAATTTTACAGCTTCATGTATCGTTTCCTTGTTTTTGGCATTATCCTCTTTTTCTTTTGCGAGAAGAACGTTAGGGGAGAAATCATCTCCATTATGAGTAAATTCTTCGTGAAAAAGATCTCCCGGCATCACGTTTGTATCGCTATATTTTGTGAGTATATAACGCTCATCCAGTCCCTTATTTCGTATAAAATCAAATATATCACCATCGGTTAAAATGATTGGTTCATTAAAACGTGTCTTTGCTTTAATTGTATCCAACTCTTCGCAAATATGCTCTACGTCAGAGACATTCACCCACGCATTAGCACCCCATTGAAATTCTTCATCCAATTTTAAGGATGAAATTGACGAAAACACAACAAGTGCTTGTATATTATTACATGCATCTTCTTTCTTGATATATCTTGATAATCCATCTCGTAAAGCTCGACGGTTGAACTTAAGTTGTTCAAAAACTGTTTTGTTAGACCCATCTTTTTTCTTGGCTCCTCCATTTATTCTTTCACTGCCATGAAACCAATCACCATTAGCCTGCGCTTTAATCTCGCCAGCATAGTTTTTAAATTCAACTAATACAATGGCATCTTCTTTAATAATCAGACCGTCAATATCAACGCCGTTAATGTTCAGTTTGCCACTTAAATACAGTACAACCTCATTCCTTCCCTGATAATGTTTTTGCATAATTGGTAATGTCGAACGAAATTGAGTAATTTCGCCAGCATTATCAGCTCTGTTAAATTCATATGTTATCAAACTCATATTTCTTATAATTTATTACCATAACCAGCAATGTTAACAATAAATATATACCCTTGCTTCTGGGCTTCTTGTGACCATTTTGAAGCATAATTAGGATTCGTTCCTGTTTTCTCTTCTGCATGTTTGTCAGCAACAAGTGTATCATCATATGTCCAATAGAAAATATCGCTGACAAAAAAGCCAGTCAATAAATCTATATTATCGATTTCCATACGCTGGGCTATACTGCTTCTTCGGGATAGTTGGCCAACAATGCTTCTATCATGAATTATATTATATGTAGTGAATTGCTGACCATTTCTGTTTATACCTCTGTAACGTCTAATTACTACAGGATCATTTTTGCACACATTATATGCGATAGCTTTGTTACCATTAAAATTATATCCAGCATTAAACCCAATATTATAATTATCGAGTCCAACTTTTCTTTCTCTTATTCCCCATTGGTCTTCAAGGCTGGTAAAGCGTCGCATGTTTTCAATAGCTCTCTCCCTATTACCTTTGTATACAAATAGGTATTTTTTTGCACGAGTATATGCAACATATAATAGCCTTTTCTCTTCCTCTATTTGTTCAATGTCATAAGGGGTGAGTGGGGTAGACTCGTCAATATCTTCAGTCGGATTAAAAGGAAGAGACGTTACTGATGGTGTTATGATGACAGCATCAAATTCCAAACCTTTCACTTTATGCATAGTGGTGAGCACTACATTAAGTTGTTGGTCTAATAATATGCGCCTGTTTTGGAACCGCTTGTCATCATATAGTTTATATAATTGAGGATTGTCTTCTTTTAACGTTTCTCTAATAGCACCAGCCATATCCCCGTAAGTATGTGATTCCTCATCAGTCGACGCAAAATCAAGATAATCAAGTATAAGTACAAATGCAAAATCCATATAGAAGGAATCCCAGTTGGGAAATTTGTTTATCCATGAAGATATTGTTTTCTTCAATGAAAATTCAGTCTGGTTTCCCTCTAATTTTAATCTTTTGTTGCGGTTGTTATCCAACAATTTCAGAACAGCATAAATTTCTCGCATTCTATATAACTCACATACAGAAGCACCTTGTATTCTGATTCTAATACCAAGTAGATTAAGAGCTTTTATAAGTGAGTAACCGTGATAGACTTCATTATTTGTCCTGAAGAATACGGCCAAATCAGTCACACCTTGTTCTTTTAACCATTTAACATATCTACTAAAATCGTTTGACCAGTCCCTACTGTCTTGATAAATGTACACATACTCTGATTGTGGCTCATTTTTGATATTCTCCTTGCATGGAACTGGTACATGAGAAGTTGCCGGGAGATAGCAACTAGCTTTTTTAAGAATCTTAGGGTATGAACGATAATTAATACTCATCGTCATTTTTTTAGGACTTAATGTCTTGTAAAGCTGATTATAATAAAAAACAGGATCCATAGATTCTTCTTTCTCAAATCCATATATACTTTGGTCCTTATCTCCAATTGTAAAGAATGTGAGGTTATTATAGATATCTTTCAGACCAAATATGGCGTTAAGTCTTGTTTGAGTAATATCTTGGAACTCGTCAATAAACACATATTGAAGATTAGGCATTGCAGCTCGAACGTCATTCGGCTTGTCATTTATCGTTTTAAGTAGTACTTTTTCCCACTCATTCATTTCATATCCAGAGAGTGCAAGATTTCCGCACACTCGTTTTGCAAGACTATGAAAAGTATATACATGTAATTGACTTGCTGAACGGCTCAATCCAAGTGACGCAAATAGTTTAGCCAAACGGCTTTTTAGCTCGACAACTACAGCCCTGTTATAAGCCAACACTAAAATACTCTTAGGATTTACATGTTGATGATATATTAATTTTGCACATTTTAATGTTAGAACATGTGTTTTCCCTGATCCTGGACCAGCCTCAACATTAACATTTTCATTTGAATTCGCATTGTAGATAGCCCATTGTTCAGGATTGTCTTGTAATTGTTCTTCCGCTTTTTTTATTGCCGTGGCACGAAGAGCATCCCAGATAGGATCAGACTCTTCATAGTAGTTACTTAATAATGTTCTAAAGTCTTCGGAATTTTTTAATGAAAAATAAGATCCGATCAATTCCTGGAATTCCTGTTTTGTGTGGATCTTCGTTGTAAGAACGTCCATAACGCATAAACGAAGATTTCTGATTTCTATAGCTTCGTCAAATGCAACTTTGTCTCGATAATCTTTCGTGTTTGACTCAACGCTCTCAAAAATTACTTCTTCGGTATTGTCAGTTGTAGAGATCTCAATGCCAGTAGGGAGCAATGCATCCATGGAGATGTACGCCATTCCATTTAGATATCGTAGAAGACTCTCGAAATATACAAATCCTTTATTTTCAAATCCCAACTCAACAATAGCATCAGACCAGCGGATTACTGTGCTTGGGCGTTTATTGATATATTCCAAGGTTTTCAAACAGTCTGTCTGAAAATTATTTAAAAAATCTTTCCATGTGTCTTTTTCTACTATTACAGATTGAAGAACACATTTTTTATTTGTATCTATATATGATTGTATCTTAACATCAGGAATGATTTCCAATAGTGAAATAACTTGTCTCAGGCGTTTCTTGTACAAATCGTCATGGTATGATTTAGCAATAGATAAACCTTTGTTGTTTTGTTTATCATTCTCATTATACCAAGTCATGTATTTTTCAGCAGACTGATTGCCGTCTTCATCAGTCTTTGTGACATTTTTTACGATATCTTCTAGTGTATCTGAATTTTTAATGAAGCGATGAATATCGGAAAGAGTATAATTTTTCTCGATTTTTAATCCATTATTCTGCAAGAGTAATCTTGTAGCATTCAATATTACGTGAAATGCTACTTCATGTGAATTCCTGCCCATCATGTATGATACTTCACTAAGTCTGGTGAATGCAATGTGGCATCGAGTTTCTTGTTCTATTCTGATAATTTTATGTTTCTCACACCAAATCAAACTATCTAGCATTTTTGCTGAAGGCATAGATAGATTTGTTGCAAGTTCGTGAATTGAGACCTGAATATTTGAATTTTGTTGTTCTGTTTGAATTAATCTCAACTCTGCCAAAATAGCTGAAGCATGAGTGGCTCTGCGGGACGCTGAAAGCCTTCTGATTTTTTCTTCGCACGACTCTTCATGTGAATCGGCTAAATTATTATCAAGAATTGTAATATTAATATGTGCAGGACTCAGATATCCCATCTTTATTCTTCTCATTCGCTCAAGCCAGTACAGACCAATTTTGAAGTCTGTAAAGTCATGATCAAACTGTCCATTAGCCCATAATATATTTGGAATTATTACAGGATATTCTTTAGTCTTGTCAATTGATTGTATTTTTGTAATGTATGATTTAATAGTTACCCTTATCTCCTCAAGATTCTTCCAACTTAGAGTGTTTTGGAGAAGCTGCTCTTTAGCTTTCTTAATATCATCCTTTGAACACAGACACAAGGTCGGTATAGGATTTGATTCACTAAAACCTGCATTTACATACATTTTTTTATTTCGTCCAGCTCTACCTACTTCCTGAAGATAATCTTCCATTACACTTGGTGGCATCAAATGGACAATATAGTGAATGTTAGGTATATCCATACCCATACCAAATGCCTTTGTCGCACAAAGTATATATAATGGATCATTGTCATCTTTAAATCTAGTATATGTTTCTTCTCTATCATCTCCATCCATTCCCGCATGGAAATAGCCTACTGCTTGTGTTGACAATTCTTTACTTAGGATTCCAGCTTTGTGCAATTCATCCGCCAAAAGCAAAGACATTTCTTCACATTGGTTTCTAGTTTTACAGAAAACAAGCATTCGACTCTCTTGAGATTTGATGTTATGTTCTTTGATATAGTCAACTATTTCTTTCAGACGATGAGGAATGTCATGAAGCACCTCTTTGAAGTCCATCTTTATGTGGCTCCTGATAGGATTGTAAATCTTCTTATCATTCTCTTGTCCTAATCGTTTTACAGGAATTACATCATTTATTTGATCGTATATCATGTCGGTTACTGTTGCCGAAAACATTGATATACACATATCATCACCATAAGCATCCTTGTACTCCTTACATTTTCTTATGACATTTAGATACTCGGGACGGAACTCCATTCCCCATTGTGAAATACAATGAGCTTCATCAAATACCATGTATTCAAGTCCATGATCATTTGCCATTCTTGTAGATAAAGCATTTAGGAATGCTCTTGAACGGAAACGCTCAGGAGTGACATAAAGAATCGCTATTTCACCACCATTAATTTTTCTATATATGTTCTTTACTTCTTGGTATGATCTGTCTCCGTTTAAGTAATCAACATTAGATATAAAGCCTTTTTCTCCAAGTTCTTTTACCTGATCTTGCATCAATGCCTTCAATGGAGTTACTACAATAGACAGTTTATTTGTATATGCTGAATTGTAAAGCGCAGGTCCTTGGAATAAAACGGATTTTCCACCACCTGTAGGTAGTGAGACAAGATAGTTTCCTTGTCTTTTAAGGATATGAGGGATAATCTCCTCTTGAATAGGGCTCCATTTCTTTTCTGGATCATGTTCTGGATTTACTAATATCGAAAAAATAAGGTCTTTTGCCTTTTCAATATCTGAATCATTTTCATAAATGGATGAGCTATCCGTAAAGAAAGTCTTGCTAATATTTAGTGAATCATTAAAATCGTCCTCTTTATTCCACAGTTGTTTTACCCCATAAGACGATACACCCCATACTGAAGAAAGTGAGTGATATTCCTCTAGGAAGGAGTCAAGTACATACATTGTTGATTCAGTGCTGTTAGCTTTTATAAAACGATAATAATATTCAAATACTGGCCAAATAGACAACAAAATAGACTGATAAGTGTCTTTTGTAGAACCTATTCCAGCAGATGTTCCTTTTTCTTCAATATCATCATATAAGAATGATTTATTAAGCTCATTTGTAAAACCATTCCACATCATCATATGCTTCTCAACGGCCAGATTGTCCCATACATAACAATATGCTGTGTCCTTTCGCCAATCAACGATATCAAAGAAATGATTTTTGCTTGTTACAAGCATTCCATTCTCATGATGTTCTATCAGTTCAAGTTTCCTGACCAATGAAACGTTATCAGGTATATAGAAGCCTAATGTTCTTGCATAAGACACGACATTCTCTATTTCAAGAGAATCATCTATTAAAAGAATTACAGGACGATGATCTTTATTGAAATGAACATCTTTAAGTAAAGCCATTTGATAAGTCCAATAGGTAGCTCTATACCTTGATGTTGCACTGACGCGTTTTTGTAAAGCATCAAAACTTTTGCCATGTTCACTATACACTAAATGTATTGAATCGTTATTTCCGTTGTAAGTCATCCATGGAATAGTTTCTATTGTCAACCCCTCTGAGCTATCGTTCAGCGACTCTAAAATAGAGAAGAAATCATAATTGTAGCTAACGACATACTTGCCTTCTCTAGTTCTCTCAATCCATACGTTAGCTGCTTCCGAAGGTACATCATTAAAAATATTTAGTTTTCGTTCTTCCTTATTTACAGCAATGTAACTGGATGCACCTAATCGCATAGGGATACTGCTATCATTTTGCCAAAAATCAGAAAGAGAATAATGAGTTGGCAATGAATATTGATTTACTCGATTTTCAATTTCACAACCAACAAACCAAATATGTTCGTAATTTTTTAGGTTACGATTTTCCCTTAGAAACTCCATGTCTGCGCAATCTACATTTCCGGAGCTTTCAATAACGTACTCTTCAAGCAGATTATCAGATAAATAATTGTGCCTAAGATATTGAGCAAGATTTGCTACAACTGGAGTTTTTGACATGGTAACAAATCTATTTAAAATTGCATTAAGGAAAGTATCGTCAAGAGGTTTCTCATAAAGCATTTTTTTACTAATAGACATGTAATCAATGCCTTCCTGCTTCTGAACAAATTTCATATCCACATATTCAGCAATTCTTGACCATAGACGTTTAGGAGCAATAACTAACCTCTTTGAATCAATATCGTTAATTGCCTTTATACGAGATACAACTTGTTCGTCCGTATCAGTAAGAACCTGATAAAAGTTGTCTTCTTTAGAATCCTTGCAAAAGAAATCAGAAAATTCTGGTTGTCTCAAAGCATCTAAGATCTCATTAATTTTAACAGGAAGTAAGTCTTTAAGTTCGCCACACAAAGACACATTCTTTGAGAGTCTATAAAGCTGATTCCAGAATAATCGATCTACCAGTTCTGTATCTTCTTGAGCTGTATGTCCTGTATGAAGTGCATATGAGTATCTGCAAGGATTTAATAGAATCTCTATTTCTAAAGTGTCCCAAATAAATGCATTTGACTCAAAGCCTTTCTTGCTTAATACACAGCCCAAATCCCACGCTTTGATTCTGTGACCAACAATAATCTCAGTTCCTTTTAATGCACGTAGAAGTGTATTTAGCTGCTCTTCACCTTGGTACACCTTTGTGCTTTCATCTTTTCTAAAAGCAAATTCCTTAATAGTATCCCCATCTGATTCTAAATCGAAAGCCACATATGGAATTTGTGATTTTAATTTCTTCCATTGTTCACCAATAAACAGATCAAAGAGTTTTGTTGAAGTAAAATACCGAACAACTATGTCTTTTGCATAAGTCTCAGGACATAACTGCAGAATCTTATACTGGTCATCTTCAGATAACTCAATTATAGAATCTCTAAATTTCTCACTATTTATAGAAGTAAGGGTTTTAGCAATAGCTTCTTTATCTTCATCATCAATAAAAGATTTCTGACAACTTAGGAGAAATTGACTTACAAATGAAGGCTCTTGCTCATTTATCCAAAGAGGTATAGAATCAAAATCTTCTATTTCATTTAGATTATCTGGATTAGCAGTAAATGCAAATAGTTCAACATACAATTCATCCTTCACTGAGGCTGTGATGGAAATAATATCTGCAGGTTGGTTGTTATTATTAATGCACAAATTGAAAAACGAACGAACTTCTTTCTCATTTTCTGTTATTAAGCTATTCAGATGTTCTCCTATTTGTGGGTATATATGTTGAACATCTATTCCATTTAGTATATAATTACTAATAATATCAAAATCATTCTGTATAAATCTTTCGGCCAACAGTTTTAGAATTTCTAAATATTGTTGTGGATCTTCTAATAGTTTAGTGGTCAGCTTTTTTGATATCCCATAGTCAAGCTCATTTATTAAATTTGCTTGTTCTTTGAACGCCTCGTCTTTATCCGAAAAATAATTAATCACGAACGAAAATGCTTCTGATTCAGACTTTTCCTTGAGATATTTATATATCTCGTTCGAGTGTTTACCTGCTTCTTTGTAGATAGAATCATTTTGCGTAATAAGAGAAATTACATAAAGCAGATTCATCGAACGGTTTGTCGGATTTGCCAACAAAGCATTTAATATGGAAGTATGTGCAGAAAGCCAACGTCTAACATCAGCTAAGTGCTCTTTTGATAATTCTTCAAGTAATTCTATTGTCTCTGTAAGGTATAATGAAAAGTCGAAGTCATCAGGAAGAGCCTTTAATATACTGATATCTTTCTTGGTGAAAATACTTTTTTCTACGGTGGTTCTTAAAGATTTTATAACATTGCAATAAGAGTCATTATCGGATATGTATGTCCTTAACTCTGGCAACAGTGCTATGAATTGCTTATGTAAATTGCTATCCTGTAGAAATTCCTCAATTACCTGAGAATATTCTGCATTACCATAATCTGATAGATATTCTGCGAAAGTTTCTATTACTATTTCTTTACCATCTGGCTTTCTTAGAATCTTGCCTATGACATGGCAGATCACGTCATGATCTTGATAGAATCCGTTGGAATCTCTTCCTTCTATCTTAGCGAAAATGCCTCTATAGGGAAGAGCTAATAATAGTCCATTTTTGTCATATGTCAACCTGTCGCCATTAATAGCTTCACGTCTTCCCTTAAGATTTATAATAATCCAGTCATTTTTCTCAGGAAAAAGGGCAGGATTCCAATTTCTCGCTTTGAGATAGAGAGAATATAATGAGCCCGAAGTATCTTCGTTGTTTATGCCAAGAGCATTAGTGAGAACTATTCCAAAATTATTAACGCGATTATCATAGAATTGAACAACAGCAATATTTTTATCAAGTTTGTTTTGTTCTTTCTTCTTAGGCTGTTTTGACTCTTGAATAGTTTTTGATACAAGTTGACTTGTGACGTCAATTTCTACTAGATGGTTACTGATGTCAATATTTGTGATATTACCAGAAATCGAGTTTCCAATTGGATAAGTGTAGCCGTTCGGAATAGAAGCTTCTACAATGGCTTTATTCTGAATTTCGATATATGCGCGGCTTTTAGATATTTTTTTAACAACACCTTGGATTTCACTACCAATTGAGAACTGATCAATTTGCAATAATAAAGGATCATCCAATAATTGTTTTCTACCAATTCTCAGCTTTTTCCTTTCTTCTTCATACCCAATAATGATAACCTCAATTTCCATGCCTGCATACAAGAAATTATTTATGTCATCGATATAGCCCCATGTAATATCTTTAGGGTATAAGAAAGCGGAAAGATTCTCAATGGTTACATATGCACCATGAGGCATAACTCGTTGAACTTTTCCTATAAAACGCTCGTTTTGATATGTATTTCCAAATTCTCTTAATTGTGCAATGGTTTCTTCGGAAAGAATAGTTTTTTGCTTATTCTGTTCCTTTTTGTTTCTTTCATTTAACTTTTTTGCAGAATTACTGCTTTGATTTAGTGAATTTAAATCAATTTTCCCGAGAATATTAATTTTAGATCCTATGCCAATTTGATGTTCACTCTTTAATGTGAAAATTTCAGGTTCTGATTCTTCTGAATCACTATTTTTTTCAGGTTTTATCTGTTTATATTTATTTTGATGGGCGAAGATCGGATCAATTATCTTGATCTGCGTATCGTCTAATACATACTCTGGGGCTTCTGGTAGTATTACTCCTTTTTCCTTCGCATTCTGAACTACATCATAGACCGTAAGACCTTTGATGTTAGCATATTCTAATATCGTAACTCTCTGTGCCATGTCAGAATTTTTAGTATTGTATTCCTATTTTTGAGGGGGGAACAATTACAGTTCTTACCAGAACCTACGGGGAACCATATTGTTCTCTTTCTAGCAAAATCCCAGCGGAATCGATACTTCTGAGGATTTTGTAGTTTAGCGTGCGGTATAACTAACCATCGCATCACAGTATTCGTACTGCAAAGATATATGATTGTTGGTATAGTTGCAAACAATTGACCGTTTTTCATTATTGCTATCTGGGGAAAACTGAATCACATTCACAACCTTCTTTTATATAGCTATTTGTAGGAAAAATTATAAAGCAGTTTTCGATTGTCAACATTAGTGGCTGTGATTTGTAAATTGGCTGACAACTATAGATTTCCAAACATAATGATATATTCTATGAACGCCTCCTACATCCTACGATTTCCGTATACTTCCCTCCATATCCTTAAGTTTTTGTAATTGATATTTTACCCCTATATTTTCGCATCGTTAGTTCTGATTGAACACTCTATTTGTAGGAGCGAATTATCCATTTCAAAACTTGGATTGTAACGATAAATGAATTATTAGGTAAGTCTGTTTGGTAGATGATAGGTGAAGAATTGCTCTTTCTTGCACAATATGGCAGTATGTCCACAAAAGCAAAGGAGGAAAACAGCTAGGCTAAAGTGGAAAAGCGATATGTGTATGGGTGGCTGATATTGAACGTGTGTTTGCGTGTAGTCAACCTAAAGCTAACCGCATTAAGCAGAGTGGTAGCCTCAATCGTGTCTTACTCTGTAGAAAACGTATCATCTTGATAGGGGCTAACCCCAAACCTTTAGCAAACTTTTTTATTTTCACTGCCTATCGTCTAACTGTTGATTGTCTTCTGCGTCCCTCATGCATTGCCATCATTGCTGAATTTAAGGCTGAAAAAGATTGTAATAAAAAGGGCTTGATTCCGTGTGAGGAATCAAGCCCTAAGTTCTTATGATCAAATAAGTTTTTTTCTCAAATAACTTTTAGCGGACAGCAATAGAAAAAAACTGTCCTGTTTAAAAGGAGCGTGAGAAAAATACTTAATTATTCTCCTTTTTCCATGTCTGCTTTCAACTTGGCAAGCACGTCCAAGTCACCAAGACTTGTTCCTGCTGTCACATTGTTGATTTGTGGAATATCATTCGATTTCTGGGTGGTAGAGTGCTTGCGTGCAGGTTTCACGTCATCTTTCACATCTTCGAAGGTGCGGCTGTGTGAAAGAATGATACGCTTGGTCTCCTTGACAAACTCAATTACCTTGAATTCGAGTTCTTCACCCTGTTGTGCCTGTGTTCCATCTTCCTTCACAAGATGCTTAGGTGTGGCAAAGCCTTCACCACCTTCATTCAGTGTGATAACAGCACCCTTGTCCATCATTTCGGTAATCTTACCGGTATGAATAGAACCTGGTGTGTAAATCGTCTCGTAGGTATCCCAAGGATTCTCTTCCAGTTGTTTGTGACCGAGAGAGAGACGACGGTTCTCTTTATCTATTTCGAGAACTACGACATCGATGGCAGCACCTACTGTTGTAAACTCTGAAGGATGCTTTACCTTCTTAGTCCACGAGAGGTCGCTGATATGAATCAAGCCGTCAACACCTTCTTCAAGCTCAACGAAGATACCGAAGTTGGTGAAGTTGCGAACTTTTGCTGTGTGCTTGCTGCCAACAGGATATTTCACCTCGATGTCCTCCCATGGATCGGCTTTCAGCTGCTTGATACCCAAGCTCATCTTACGGTCTTCACGATCCAATGTCAGGATAACAGCCTCAACCTCATCACCTACATGCATGAAGTCTTGAGCTGAGCGCAGGTGCTGGCTCCAAGACATTTCACTGACGTGAATCAGTCCTTCTACACCAGGAGCAATCTCTACGAAAGCACCATAGTCGGCCATCACAACAACTTTACCCTTCACCTTGTCACCTACCTTGAGGTTTTCATCAAGAGCATCCCATGGATGTGGGGTCAACTGCTTCAAACCGAGGGCGATACGCTTCTTCTCATCATCAAAGTCGAGGATAACCACATTGATTTTCTCGTCCAATGAAACCACTTCGTGTGGATCGCTTACGCGGCCCCATGAAAGGTCTGTGATGTGTACCAATCCGTCCACACCGCCAAGGTCGACAAACACACCGTATGATGTGATGTTCTTGACTGTACCTTCAAGAATTTGGCCTTTCTCAAGTTTGCTGATAATTTCTTTCTTCTGTGCTTCCAACTCAGCCTCGATGAGTGCCTTGTGTGAAACAACAACGTTGCGGAATTCCTGGTTGATTTTCACTACCTTGAATTCCATGGTCTTGCCTACGAACACATCGTAGTCGCGTATAGGATGAACGTCAATCTGGCTTCCTGGCAAGAAAGCTTCGATGCCAAACACGTCAACAATCATACCACCCTTCGTGCGGCTCTTGATGTAGCCCTGAATAATCTCATCGTTGTCGAGGGCTGAATTGATGCGATCCCAGCTCTTGGTAAGACGAGCTTTTTTGTGAGAAAGAACCAGTTGGCCTTTCTTGTCTTCCTGGTTTTCTACATAAACCTCAACCTTGTCACCTATTTTAAGGTCTGGGTTGTAGCGGAATTCTGAAGCGGGAATGATTCCATCGCTCTTGTAGCCAATGTCAACAATGACCTCTTTTTTGTCAAGGGCGATAACGGTTCCTTCTGTCACTTGGCGCTCACTAACCTTGTTCAAGGTTTCATCGTAAGCCTTTGCCAAGTCTTCTTTGTTGGCGTTTACGTTTGTACCATTTTCAAACTCATCCCAATTGAAGTCTTCCAATGGTTGAACGTTCTTTAAATCTGACATAAAATAATTAATGTTTAAAATTTAATAAAGTTAGACTTTATGTGAATAAATAAATCGGGTGCAAAATTACAACAATATAATGAGAATCAACGGGTGTTGTTTGTAAAACATATCGATAATTACATTATTTTAACTAATCGGATGAGCGTAGTGCATTTTATAAGCATGTGTTCAGTTTAGCTATTCATGTTTTAATCCCATTTTTTCGCTAGATACATCTGTATTTGATAGAAATAGCAAATTTAGTACATAAAGCGTTATGGGTGACCATTTG
>ERZ1036438.110-NODE-110-length-49313-cov-6.251249_pt1 | contig 49313 bp, 36 predicted proteins | sample MGYA00514224_ERZ1036438 | MGnify/ENA primary metagenome ERZ1036438 (study PRJEB33795, sample SAMN09464924) | human gut metagenome | host: Homo sapiens | place: USA: Stanford, California | collected 2016-07 | study: EMG produced TPA metagenomics assembly of the...
AAAGGATTTCTCTTTGCCGTACGACACAGAGAAATCCTAATGACCGATTTGGGTTAAAAAGATCGGACACCACTCGGTTACTGCCGTTCACCCTTCAACAATGAAACCATAATTTTTGCGGCATTGTCTGGTGCTACATGGTCGCCCAACTGGCGACGCACCTCGGCATAATCGGCGAGCATTTTCTGGCGTTCTCCGCCACCCGGTAGGATAAGTCCCAGTTCTTTGACGATGTTCGCGAGGGTAAAGCGGTCGGCAAACAGTTCTCGCACCACTTCCCGATCAGCGATGAGATTGACCAAAGAGATGTACTTTACCTTAATAATATGCTCGAACGCAAAGCGTATGAGTCGAGGTACAGGCGTCTTGTAACACACCACTTGCGGCACATCGAACAAAGCCGTTTCGAGCGTTGCCGTGCCACTGGTCACCAAAGCTGCCGCAGCATGGGCCAACAACGGATAAGTCCTGTTTTTAACCAAGGCGACGTTCGTACCAGTCAGGTATTCTTCGTAATAAGCATCCTCAATAGCTGGCGCACCCGCCAACACGGGTTGGTATTGGGGATAAGCGTTGGCAGCCTGAATCATGGCAGGCAAATTGTCCTTGATTTCCTGCTTTCTACTTCCTGCCAACAGGGCAATGATAGGTTTGTTTTTGTCAAGATGATTCGCAAGACAAAACTCTTCGAAACTCTCGGTATATGAAGCACGGAACTGACGCACCTCATCGGCCGTCGGATTGCCTACATAATGAATGGGATAATGATGTTTTTTCTCGAAGAAAGGGACCTCGAAAGGCAGGATGGAAAACAGCTCAGCCACATCGCGCTTGATGTTCTTGATGCGGTATTCCTTCCAAGCCCAAAGCTTGGGTGATATATAATAATAAGCAGGTATGTTTGTATTGGTTTTCAAGAACTTAGCAATATTCAGGTTAAAGCCGGCATAGTCGACCAAAATCACTACGTCGGGCTGCCACCGAACAATGTCTTCTTTGCACATTTTCATGTTCTTAAAGATGGTTCGCAGATGCAGCAGCACAGGGATAAACCCCATGTACGCCATTTCCTTGAAGTGCCTCACCCGCTCTCCTCCAACCGCCATCATGAGGTCTCCGCCGAAGAATCGAAACCGAGCGTCATTGTCCTGTTTTTTCAAAGCCGTCATCAAGTGCGAGGCATGCAAGTCTCCACTGGCTTCGCCAACAATCAAATAATACTTCATAAGCTCATGATTTTGGAATAAAGTATGGTACGCACGCTCGCCAACATGGAGTGTTCAGCGATCTGCGAGCTGTTCAAAGGACCTACACAGATGAGTCTTGGGTGTTGAATGCCGAAGGGGCAACCGGCGTTTCCCATTCCCTGATCTCATCCATGAACTCGTAAGCAGTGACATCCATCTTAGTGGGCGTGATGGCCACGTAGCCATGATTGAGTGCCCACTGATCGGAGTCCTCGGCATCAGGCTCATCGTTCTGATACTCACCCACCACCCAATAATAATCATAATGGCGCGGATGATGCTGTTTTACAATCTCGTTGATCCACCGGCCCATCGTCATTCGGCACACTTTGATGCCCTCGAACGCTTGTCGGGCGGGAAAGTTGACGTTCAGACAGATGCCCTTGGGCAGTCCGTCCGCCAGCACCTTCTTCACCACCATCCGCACGTATGGACGCAACGGTTCAAGGTTGGCGTCTTCCTCGTAATAACAACTGGAGAATGCCACCGAAGGAATGTACTTCATGCAGCCTTCCATGGCGATGCCCATAGTACCCGAATAGTGGTTGTTCACAGACGAATTGTCGCCATGGTTGATGCCGCCCAGGATGAGAGCCGGCCTCCTGTTGGGGCACAACTGGTCGAGAGCCAGCTTCACACAGTCGACCGGTGTACCGCTACACGACCACACTTGAGCCGTTCCGATGTCCTTCCTGCGCTTTAACCGCAGATATTCTACAGCCGAAAAAGCACACGAAAAGCCCGAACGAGCTGCCTCTGGTGCGCAGACCAGTACATCTGCCAAATCGGAAACCATGTCTACCAAGGCATGAATGCCGGGTGAATGATAGCCGTCGTCGTTCGAAATCAAAATCAAGGGTCGCTCTGTCTGCATGTCTTTTATCGCTTTTAATCAAGCCGAAAAGCTCAAGGAAAACTTTCTGAAGTGAGAAAGTAAATTTGCTTGATTCGGCTGGTAATATTCCTATTAATTCTCATGCAAAAGTACGAAAAAAAGTTTAAATGGGTACTTTGTCATACAAAATATGTAACTTTGCAACAATTTAATGTCTTTAGAAGGATACTGAAAATGGGAAAAATCATAGCTTTAGCGAATCAAAAAGGTGGTGTAGGCAAGACCACCACCACCATCAATCTGGGCGCATCATTGGCTACGCTCGAGAAATCGGTACTCATCGTCGATGCCGACCCGCAGGCCAACGCCTCCAGTGGTTTGGGCGTAGACATCAAGGAGGTGGATTGTTCGCTATACGAATGCATCATCAACAAGGCTGACGTGCGTGATGCCATCTACACAACAGACATTACCGGACTGGACATCATACCGAGCCACATCGACCTGGTGGGTGCCGAGATTGAGATGTTGAACCTGGACAACCGAGAAAAAGTAATCAAGAACATCTTGGATCCCATCCGCGATGACTACGATTACATACTCATTGACTGCAGTCCGTCGCTGGGTTTGATTACGGTAAACGCGCTCACGGCATCCGACTCGGTCATCATTCCCGTGCAATGTGAATATTTCGCCCTGGAAGGTATCAGCAAACTGCTCAACACCATCAAGATTATCAAGAGCAAACTGAACCCGAAATTGGAAATAGAAGGTTTTCTCTTGACGATGTACGACAGTCGTCTGAGGCTGGCCAACCAGATATACGACGAGGTGAAGCGGCACTTCCAGGAGCTGGTCTTCAAGACGGTGATTCAGCGAAACGTGAAGCTCAGCGAAAGTCCGAGCCACGGATTGCCGGTCATCCTGTACGATGCCGACTCGTCGGGGGCCAAGAATCACCTGAACTTGGCCAGGGAAATCATCGGCAAGAACGCTTGAGTAGTAGACAATAAGACAGCGGAATATCAGGACTCTACAGCTCTCTTCATCCAGCGTTAACACACATTCTCTGTTGTTCCATTCATAACCAAAACCACCATTTTCCATCTTCCCTATAAGTAAAACAGACCCATGGCAGTACGAAAAAAATATAGTCATTCCACAAAGGCTCCGGCGTTAGGACGCGGGCTCGATGCTCTCATTTCGACAGACAACATACAAACGCAAGGCAGTTCGACCATCAACGAGGTGCCCATCGAACAAATTGAAGCCAATCCCAACCAGCCTCGCCGCGAATTTGACCAAGAGGCGTTGGAAGAACTGGCATCGAGCATTCGAGAAATAGGCATCATTCAACCCATCACCCTACGCCAAGTGGCCGCCGACAAATATCAAATCGTAGCTGGTGAGCGTCGTTGGCGCGCCTCACAAATCGTTGGTTTAGAGGCTATACCCGCGTATATTCGGACGATAGACGATGAAACGGTCATGGAGATGGCATTGGTTGAAAACATACAGCGCGAAGACCTCAATGCCATAGAAATCGCTCTGGCTTACGAAAAGCTCATGGAAAAGAGCGGAATGACGCAAGAGAAAGTGTCAAAGCACGTGGGAAAGAGCCGCACGGCCATCACCAATTACCTGCGCTTGCTGAAGCTGCCGGCTCAAGTACAAATGGCTTTGCAGAAGAAAGAGATTGACATGGGGCACGCGCGGGCTTTACTTGCCGTAGAAAGCCCGTCGATGCAAATCAAGCTGTTCAAGGAAGTACAGAAGAATGGTTACCCCGTTAGAAAGGTGGAAGAACTGGCTCAACAGCTCAAGAACGGCGGGGAGCTGCGGAAATCAGAGAAACATAGCTCGGCCAAGGGCGGCTTGCCAGAGGAATTTGACGTGCTGAGACTGCGCTTATCAACGTTTCTGAAGACAAAAGTCCAAATGACATGTAGCGCCAAGGGAAAAGGCAAAATCAGCATTCCTTTCGCCAATGAACAGGAATTGGAACGTCTGATGAACATCTTTGACAAACTGAAAGACTAAGTTACTTTCGTGAAAACCATGCGTGACAACCTATCATCGTCCCTTCGTATCTGCCTGACGTGCGCCATTCTGCTGTGTGCAGCATGGTGTCAGGCCCAGATTCAAGTGGGCGACAGCATCAAGGACACCGACCCACGCGTCATCATCGGAGAAGACAACGCCAAGGCCATTCCCGCAGAAAAGGCCGTCAACCCATCAGACACCCTTGTCTTTGCAGAGACAGAAAAGGCCGCGAAGAAAATCAAGCGCGACTGGAACACCTGGCGACCCGATGCCAAAAGAGCCATGTGGCTGGCTGTTGTGCTGCCAGGAGCTGGCCAAATCTACAACCGCAAATATTGGAAGCTGCCCATTGTCTATGGTGGTTTTGTGGGCTGCTACTATGCCATGCGCTGGAATAACCAGATGTATCACGACTATTCGCAAGCTTACATCGACCTGATGGACAACGACCCGCAATCGCAGAGCTACAAACAGTTTCTGCATTTAGGCAACCAAATCGACGCATCGAACATTGATAGATACAAGGAACTATTCAGAAAACGCAAGGATCGCTACCGTCGTTGGCGCGACTTGAGCTTCTTCACGCTCATCGGGGTTTACGCTTTGTCGGTGATCGATGCCTACGTTGACGCCTCTTTGTCAGAGTTTGACATCTCTGACGACTTGAGTTTGCGCATTGAACCCACGGTTGTCAACACCAATATGAACAGGAATCCCCTGAAAACGGGCGGTCTGGGCATACATTGTAGCCTCAGCTTCTGAAACAAAAGATAGCCAAACAAATAAACAGACAAGAAACCAATCATGAAGAAAATTTATTTATTCATAGTCACCCTGCTTGTTGTATTCTCATCATCGCTGCAAGCGCAGGTCGTTGATGACGATACAGAAATCACCGTGACAAATGAAAAAGGTGAAAACGAAACATTTGACTTACCCGAAGCTATGACGTCTGAGATTGACAGTCTGCTTCACCTTTACAACACCAAGACATACCTGAAACGCGATGCTGATTGCAACTTACCAAATGTAAACAAAACTTACGAGCCAGATGTTTACAAGGATCGCCTGCGCCGTTTGCCCACAATTATGGAGATGCCATACAACAACGTGGTACAAAAGTTCATCGACCGGTACAGCAACGAGTTGCGCAACGCCGTTGGCATCATGCTGGGTGCTTCCAACTTTTACATGCCCATCTTCGAACAGGCTTTGGAAACCTACAGTTTGCCACTCGAGTTGAAATACCTTCCGGTGATTGAATCAGGACTCAACCCCAAGGCTGTGTCGCGTGTAGGTGCCACGGGACTGTGGCAATTCATGTTGGCTACCGCCAAAAATTACGGTCTGGAAATCAACTCTTTGCTTGATGAGCGATGCGATCCCATCAAGTCTTCGTACGCCGCAGCCAACTACCTGAGTGATCTTTACCGCATCTTTGGCGACTGGAACCTGGTTATCGCTGCCTATAACTGTGGTCCGGACAAACTCACACAGGCCATCCATCGTGCCGGTGGCAGCAAGGATTACTGGAAAATATACCCTTACTTGCCACGCGAAACACGAGGCTATGTACCGGCATTCATCGCAGCCAACTACATCATGAACTACTACTGCGAGCACAACATCTGCCCAATGACCACAGACTTGCCAGCCAAGACAGATACCATCCTCGTCAACCGCGACGTTCATTTCAAGCAAATCGCACAAGTGTTGAACGTGGATGAGGAGCTTGTTCGGTCGCTCAACCCACAGTATCGCAAAGACATCGTCATCGGATACACCAAGCCATCCACCCTTCGTCTGCCCGTGGACAAGATTAATTCGTTCATCGATCAGGAGGACTCGGTATATGCTTACAACGCCGACGTGCTGCTGACCAAGCGTTCAGAGGTGGAAGTAGCGCAAGAGATACCCAGCTATTCGAATGGCAGAACATCGGCATCCAGCTCACGCAAGAGCTACAGCAGAAGCAAAAGCAAACACAGAAGTCGTAAATCGTCACGCAGCAGCCGAAGAAGACGCTCGTCAAGCAAGTCAGTTACCGTTAGAGGAGGAGATACATTATCCGAAATAGCAGCTCGCAACAATACGACCGTTAAGAAGCTCAAAAAGCTCAACGGCCTAAAAGGCAACAACATCAGGAAAGGAAAGAAAATAAGGGTGAGGTAACGCTCAACCATCATGGGGAGAATTGAGTATGGACAATCAAGAGATTCAAGATAAAGAAAGGAAAGAAGAACTGGAAGACAAGCAGATTAAAGATGCATTCCAACATCTGCTGGATACCTACTTGGCTTCCCGTCACAGAAAGAAGGTAGACATCATCACCAAGGCCTTCAACTTCGCACGTCAAGCACACAAAGGCGTAAGACGTCTCTCGGGCGAGCCGTACATCATGCACCCCATCGCCGTAGCGCAGATTGCTTGTGAGGAGATGGGACTGGGGTCAACCAGCATCTGCTCGGCACTTCTGCACGATGTGGTGGAAGACACCGACTATACTGTTGAGGACATTGAGAATATATTCGGCCCCAAGATTGCACAAATCGTCGATGGACTCACCAAAATTAGCGGAGGTATCTTCGGCGACAGGGCGTCGGCTCAGGCGGAAAACTTCAAGAAACTGTTGCTCACCATGAGCGATGACATCCGCGTTATCCTTATTAAAATATGCGACCGCCTGCACAACATGCGCACTTTGCAGTCGCAACCAGCCAATAAACAATACAAGATAGCCGGCGAAACCTTATATATATATGCGCCATTGGCGAACCGATTGGGCCTGAATAAGATTAAGACCGAACTGGAAAACCTCAGTTTCCGGTTCGAACATCCCGAAGAATACGCCAGCATCACCAACAAGCTTTCCTTCACGAAGGAGCAACGTGACCGCCTCTTCGAGCTGTTCACGGCGCCCATTAAGGAAACCCTTGATGCCATGGGCATTGACTATGAACTGAAAGCAAGGGTCAAAAGTCCATACTCTATATGGAACAAGATGCAGACCAAGCATGTCACCTTCGACGAAATTTACGACATCTTGGCCGTACGAATCATCTTCACACCAAAGGTAAGGGCCGACGAAATTGACGAATGCTTTAAAATATATGTGGCCATCAGCCGCATCTACAAGTCGCATCCCGACCGACTTCGCGACTGGCTGAGCCACCCAAAGGCCAACGGATACCAAGCCCTACACGTCACTTTGATGAGCAAACAAGGCCGTTGGATTGAAGTTCAGATACGCAGTGACCGCATGAACGAGGTAGCCGAACAAGGCTTTGCAGCTCACTGGAAATACAAAGATAAAGGTGAATATACCGAAGATGAGAACGAATTGAATGAATGGTTGCGCACCATCAAGGAGATTTTGGACGATCCACAGCCCGATGCCATGGACTTTCTCGATGCCATCAAGCTGAACCTCTTTGCCTCCGAGATATTCGTGTTCACCCCGAAAGGCGAAATCAAGACCATGCCTGCCGGCTGCACTGCGCTCGACTTTGCTTTCCAGATACACACCCTGCTGGGCAGTCATTGTATCGGAGCCAAGGTCAATCATAAGTTGGTTCCGCTGAGTCATAAGCTACAAAGCGGTGATCAGGTAGAGATATTAACCAGCAAGTCGCAACATGTGCAGCCTTCTTGGCTCAACTTTGCCACCACAGCCAAAGCTAAAGCAAAGATACAGGCCATCCTCAGGCGCAACAACAGAGAGATACAAAAGCAAGGCGAAGCCTTTCTCAACGCCTGGTTGGAGCGCAATGACATGGAAATGACCACATCCGTACTCGACAAGTTATGCGAATTTCATAACTTAAAGAAACACGAGAGTCTGTTCTTGTGTATCGGTAATAAGTCGGTTATCTTGACAGAAAAAGACTTGGACGAGCTGAACAAGAAAAAGAAAAACTCTTCACCCAGCAATTGGCTCAAGTATGTACCCTTCATCGGACATGACAAGAAAGACGAACAGGATAAGAAGGCCGAGCCATTCACCGTCGACAATACGCTCAATCGGAAGAAGGCTATCGTCATCAACGACGGCAACATCGATACCTACCTCTTCCCCACTTGCTGTCATCCCATCCCCGGCGATGACATCCTGGGCTACATCGACAACCAAAACCACGTAGAAATACACAAGCGCAACTGCCCTGTGGCCAGCAAACTGAAGTCTAGTTACGGCAATCGACTGCTGGATGCTAAGTGGGATATGCGCAACATCCGTCTTTTCAACGCCACCATCGAAATCAGAGGCATCGACCGTCAAGGCATGTTGCACGATGTCGTGGATGTCATTTCAGATGAGATGAACGTCAACATGCACAATCTTTCACTAACCAGCAAGGAAGATATTTTTATGGGTAAGATTGAAGTTCTCGTTCATAATCGACAAGAAGTAAAGAACATCATCAACAGCTTGAAAAAGGTAAAAGGCTTGCAAGAGATTCAACAAATTATGTAAGTTTATCTTAGTTTACAAGTTCACGAGTTTACGAGTTGACAAGTGTAGTGTTTATTAAGTTTTGGATTTGCGAGTTGATAGGCCATTTTTGGGGGGTGAGGTGAAACGTTAACGAACGAGAAACCGAACCATACGGTTTCCTTAATCAACTTAAAAACTCGAAAACTCACCAACTTAAAGACTCATCAACTCAAAAACTTATAAACTCAACCCTCACACAATCATATCCAGCTGTTTGCGCAGTTCTTGCAACTGATCGCGCACAGACAGCAATGTTTCCAGCACTTCCGAACTCTTTTCAGCACCCTTCCTATTGGCACCCAACATCTTTCTGGCGGCCGACAGCTTAAAACCGCGCACCCTAACCAAGTTATAAATCACGCGAATCTCCTCAATGTCGGCATCTGTATACTGCCGCACCTTGGTCGAACTCACAGTCTTTGGCTTCAACTGGGGGAACTCGGTTTCCCAGTATCTCAATGTACTTTCATTGATACCAAACTGCTTAGCCACCTCCTTAATGGAGTAGTAGAGCTTCACATTCTTATTGGGATTCAGTGCCATTGTCGTTAATTTTTAAGTAAAAAGCTGGATTTCTATTGCAAATATACTTATTTTTTTTGAAAAGATGCATATCCCTAAGCCATTCTTTTAAAACAAGTTTTCATAGAATACCTCGCCATGCCATGTATTCAACCACGTCTTTCAAATCAACAAGAAATACTTTCTAATGATTGGAGGGTAAAGGTTGCTCACGGCACAGTGTTACAATGAAGAAGAAAGGCCTGCCTATACGAGATTCTCAAACTTCCCTAACCGACTGAATTTAAGCGATATCTTTGGCACTTTATCCTTTTTTTTATAATTTTGCCGCTAATTAATTCAGGTGCTACACAAGCACTTTATCAAGAATAAAAACAATCATAAACAAGATAAGAACAGATGATGACAGCAAACGAAATACGCGAATCGTTCAAGAAATTCTTTGAGTCGAAAGGACACACCATCGTGGCTTCGGCACCCATGGTTATCAAAGACGACCCCACCCTGATGTTTACCAATGCAGGCATGAACCAATGGAAGGATATCATCCTTGGCAACAAACAACCGGAACCTCGCCGTAGAGCCGACTCGCAGAAATGCCTCCGCGTGAGCGGAAAGCACAACGACCTTGAGGAAGTGGGACGAGACACTTACCACCACACCATGTTCGAGATGCTCGGCAACTGGAGCTTTGGCGACTACTTTAAGGAAGGCGCCATTGACTATGCGTGGGAATATTTGGTGGACGTGCTGCACTTGGACCCAAAAGATTTGTATGTGACGGTGTTTGAAGGCTCACCCGAAGAAAACATCCCGCACGACAGTGAGGCAGAGAAGTATTGGCGCAAGCACCTGCCTGCCGACCATATCATCAATGGCAACAAGCACGACAACTTTTGGGAAATGGGTGATACAGGACCTTGCGGTCCTTGTTCGGAGATACACGTAGACTCGCGTTCGGACGAAGAGAAAGCCCAACTACCCGGACGGGAATTAGTGAACAAAGATCATCCACAGGTCATTGAGATTTGGAACATCGTATTCATGCAGTTCAATCGCAAAGCCGATGGTTCTTTGGAGCCACTCTCCATGAACGTTATCGATACTGGAATGGGATTCGAGAGATTGGTCAGAATGCTGCAAGGAAAGAATTCTAACTACGACACCGACATCTTCCAGCCATTCATCCATGAGATGGAACGCCTGTCAGGCAAGAAATATGGCGAACAAGAAGATGTAGATGTGGCGATGCGTGTAGTGGCTGACCACCTTAGAGCCGTAGCCTTCTCCATCGCTGACGGACAACTACCCAGCAATGCCAAAGCGGGTTACGTCATTCGCCGCATTCTCCGCCGCGCCGTTCGCTATGCTTACACGTTCTTAGGACAGCGCGAAGCCTTTGTATATAAGTTGCTCCCGGTACTCGTAGACGAAATGGGAGGAGCATATCCTGAACTCGTTGCCCAACGTGAGTTGATTGGCAAGGTGATGAAAGAAGAGGAAGACTCGTTCTTGCGGACACTCGAAAAGGGTATCAACCTATTGAGCAACGCCATGGACGAGCTGAAAAAAGCAGGCAAGACGCAAATCGATGGCGAACAAGCCTTCCGTCTTTTCGATACCTACGGCTTTCCGCTCGACCTCACCGAACTGATATGCAGAGAGCACGGATTCAGCGTTGACGAGCAACAGTTCAATGCGGAAATGCAGAAACAGAAAGACCGTGCCCGCAATGCCGCACAAGTGGAAAATAGCGACTGGGTAGAAATAAGACAAGGCGAACAGCAGTTTGTGGGCTACGACTATACCGAATACGAATGCCACATCTTGAAGTATCGCAAGGTAACCCAGAAAAAAAATAGTTTTTACGAGGTCATCTTGGACTTCACGCCCTTCTATGGAGAGATGGGAGGACAGGTAGGTGATCAAGGAGTATTGGTGAGCGAACACGAGACGGTGGACGTGATAGACACCAAACGTGAGAACAACCAAAGCATTCAAATCATCAAACAGCTGCCACAACATCCCGAGGCTGACTTCATGGCTTGCGTGGATACTGACAAACGTGACGCCTGTGCGGCAAACCATACAGCCACTCACCTGCTGGATTATGCACTCAAGCAGGTACTTGGCGACCATGTGGAGCAAAAGGGATCGTATGTATCGCCCGACACGTTGCGCTTTGATTTCTCGCATTTCCAAAAGGTGACCGACGAGGAAATCAGACAGGTAGAACGGCTGGTGAACAACCTCATTCGTCAAGACATCCCCTTGGACGAACATCGTGATACGCCGATAGAAGAGGCGAAAGAAATGGGAGCCATTGCATTGTTTGGTGAAAAATATGGCGACAAGGTACGAGTAGTGCGCTTCGGACCGTCATGCGAGTTCTGTGGAGGCATTCACGCCAAGAGTACGGGACGCATCGGACTGTTCAAAATCCTATCCGAAAGTTCGGTAGCTGCTGGTGTTCGTCGCTTCGAAGCCATCACCGGTCGCAAGTGCGAAGAAGCAATGTATGCCATAGAAGACACGGTAAAGGCTATCCGCAGCTTGTTCAATAATGCCAAGGACTTGAAAGGAGTTATCGAAAAGTACATGGACGAACACGACACCATGCGCAAGGAGATAGAACAGTTCCAAGCACAAGCGGTGCAAAGAACCAAAGACGAGCTCATCAGACGTGCTGAGACTATCAATGGGGTTACCGTTATCAAGGCGGTATTGCCTATCGATGGCAACGCTGCCAAGGATTTGGTGTTCAAGATTCGTGAAGCCATTCCGTCGCATTTGCTTTGCGTCATCGGATCTACCGCACAGCAGAAGCCGCTTTTGAGCGTCATGTTAAGTGACGATATGGTAAAAGATCATGGTTTGAATGCAGGTCAAATGGTTCGTGAAGCTGCCAAACTCATTCAGGGAGGCGGTGGCGGACAACCCCATTTCGCATCGGCTGGCGGCAAGAATGTGGATGGTATCAGGGCTGCAGTCGATAAAGTTATCGAGTTGGCCAAATTGTAATTGTTCGTCAACGGTGGCTCTCTGCCAACCGTACAAGCATGACCATAAAATAAAAACATGTTTCCCTTTGTGCGAACAAACGCCCTGGAAGCATGTTTAATTGAAGTGAAATCCTACTCCTTGCGAGTGGGATTTCGCTTTTTATCTTGACCAATCAATACCGTGTATTTGTGGGGACGATGAGGCTGGTCAATGGCCACGTCATCATGGTCATTTGCACTTGCGAAACAAACTCATTGACTTTAAGTGCCAATCTGCATGCTATTGACCTCCAAACTCAATGACTTTGGGGGCCAATCTCTATGCTATTGAAAGCAAACCCTAAAGATCTCGTTTACAATTGGTTACGAGAACACGACAACAAGTCATTCATCAACATCTCCTTCCTAAATCCCAACCCGTCCGAACACCGTCATTGTATGATATCAACAAATAATTCACAGCCGCCGTTTTGCTGTTTATAAAGAATTCATTATTTTTGCATAGCTGTATAAACAGGCTCATCTGCCAACCCGCAGTTTGTTGCATATAGACAACCACACCTAGCAGTTTCATCATGAGAAACATCGGCTTATTACTCTTCTTGCTCGCCATGCACCTTCCTACGCTGGCGCAACAACTCCCCATGCACCTGTGGTACGACAAGCCTGCGCAGTATTTTGAAGAATCGATGCCCATCGGCAATGGACGGATGGGTGCGCTGGTATATGGCGGTACGCGCGACAACCTGATTTATCTCAACGACATCACCCTTTGGACGGGGCAGCCAGTAGACCCGAATCTCGACCAAAACGCACACCAATGGATACCGGCCATCCGCAAGGCTTTGTTCAAAGAAGACTATCGAAAGGCCGACTCGCTACAACTTCATGTGCAAGGTCCCAACTCTCAGTATTACCAACCACTGGCTACGCTGCACCTGTTGGACCCTCGGGGCGGGCAAGCAACCAACTACACACGCACGCTCGACATCGACAAGGCCTTGCTAACAGACAGCTATAGTCTGAACGGTGTGAAAATCAAGCGAGAATATTTCGCATCACATCCCGACAGCCTCATCTGCATACACATCACAGCCAACAAACCCAGAAGCATCAACCTGGAAGTCAATCTGTCAGCGCAGATACCGCACACCGTCAAGGCTGCGGGCAACCTCATCACGATGAAGGGACATGCCATGGGCGACTCAGAGAACAGCATTCATTTCTGTTCGGTGCTGCGGGCAGTGACCAAGCAAGGAAAGATTCAAGCCACCGACTCTTCTCTGTTGATTACAGACGCAACCGAAGCCACCCTGTATTTTGTCAACGAAACCAGTTTTAACGGTTTTGACAAGCACCCTGTACGGCAAGCGAAGCCCTGCGAGCAGCTGGCTCTGGCACACCAAAAGACCCTGGAAAAGAAAAGTTACCGGGACATCAAGAAACAACATGTGGCCGACTATACCCACTTCTACGACCGGATGAAATTGTTTCTGGGCGGATCGGTGGCCGATTGCAGTCGCACAACCGAGCAACAACTGAAAGACTATACCGACCAAGGCGGACACAACCCTTATCTGGAAACGCTGTACATGCAGTATGGACGCTACCTGTTGATAGCCAGTTCGCGCACCAAAGGCATACCCGCCAATCTGCAGGGATTGTGGTCGCACTATCTGCGGGCACCGTGGCGATCGAACTACACGGTGAACATCAACCTCGAGGAGAACTACTGGCTGGCCGAGGTGGCCAACCTTGGCGAGATGGCAGAACCGCTGTTCACCTTCATGCAGGCACTGGCCGTGAACGGCAGGCATACCGCCAAAAACTATTATGGCATCAAACGGGGATGGTGCTCGAGCCACAACTCGGACGTGTGGGCCATGACCAACCCCGTAGGCGAGAAGCGTGAGAGTCCCGAATGGAGCAACTGGAACATGGGAGGCGCATGGCTGACGCAGAACTTGTGGGAACATTATCGGTTCAACCCCGACACCCAATTCCTCAACAACACAGCCCTGCCCCTGTTGGAAGGCGCATCTGCCTTTATGTTGGATTGGCTTGTTGAGAACCCAAAGAACCCCAGTGAGCTGATTACCGCACCCAGCACATCACCCGAGAACGAATACAAGACGCCCGAGGGCTACCATGGCACCACCTGTTATGGCGGAACAGCCGACCTGGCCATCATCCGCGAGCTGTTCCTCAACACGGTGGAGGCCATCAACAAGAAGGGGGCGGACTACGCAAGACAGTCACAACTGTTGAAAGACATTGAGGCCTCGCTCAAACGACTGCATCCCTACACCGTAGGACATCAGGGCGATCTCAACGAATGGTACTACGATTGGGACGACTGGGACATCAAGCACCGACACCAATCGCACCTCATCGGACTTTTCCCCGGCCATCACCTCTCCCTGAAACAAACGCCACAACTGGCACAGGCTGCTGAAAAAACGCTACAACAGAAAGGCGACCACACCACGGGATGGAGCACGGGATGGCGCATCAACCTGTGGGCCAGACTGAGAAAGGCCAAGGAAGCGTACCACATGTACCAGAAATTGCTGACCTACGTGTCGCCTGATCACTATCAAGGTGCCGACAAACGAAGCAGCGGCGGCACCTATCCCAACCTGATGGATGCACATCCACCTTTCCAGATAGATGGGAATTTCGGTGGTACTGCCGGCGTTTGCGAGATGTTGTTGCAAAGCACCGACAACGAATTGTATCTTCTTCCCGCCCTTCCGGATGCGTGGAAAGACGGTGAAGTGCGGGGCATCAGGGCGCGGGGAGGCTACGAAGTGAGCATGAAATGGAGGAACGGACAAGTGGAATGGGTTCAATTAAAACCATGCAACCAGCACCATGTTAAAACCGTAACCGTGTACATGAATGGGAAACAGACAAGAGTTGGGATGAAACGAGGCAAGACCACCACGATAAAATGAAGACAAAAGCAGGCTGAACCTCTTGAATAAGATTGCAAGAGCGCATTGGCCTAAGCACAATAGACGATTAATTCATGAGAAAAATAAGTATACTTGCGACGGTCATGTTGTGGACACTGATTGTTCATTCACAATCTTTCTACACGCATTGGATTGCCACCCAGCAGGTAGACAGCACTTCTGAGATTTGGTTCAGGCAACAAATACGGTTACAAGAGCTGCCCGTATTTGCCTCAGCGACAATAGCCACCACGGGCAAGGTGGACGTGTACATCAACGAGCGCAATGTATCCACCGCCAGTTGGATGCCATGCAGAATAGTTAACGACAATCTTCCGGTGAGCATCAACATGGAAGTGACCAGGTTTCTGCAACCAGGCATCAACACAATAGCCATCTGGTATTCGCCCACTTTTCCACACATCAACCAGCAACAGATGGCGTTCTCGTTGTGCGGAAGGATGAAGAACGGGGAGAAGAGGGCCTTCTGCTCGGACGATGGGTGGCTGACGAGGCGGGCAAACGTATCACTTACCAGAGATGGTGGTGAGCGGCATGATGCCAACGCCTACATGTTGAAATGGAACTCAGATGATGTTGACTGGGGTTTGTGGCAGCCTGCACGCAACACCAACGTGCCTGCCATTGCTTCGAACTATCATCTAACGGGCTACCCTGCCGTAAAAAGAAACATGACCTATACGCCCCGCTATTTCGACTTGGTAGGTAACGGCGTGTATTATCAATTCGACAAAGCGTTTAAAGGCCAACTGAGAATCACGTTGCGCGATGCCAAACGCGGACAAAAAACATACATCGACGGTTTGGAATACACTTGCACGGGTGAAATGGACGAGCAAGCCTGTCGAAAATTTACCGTGGCTGATCATCGAAGAGTATTGATTTATGGCGACCAAAACTTCAAAAACGAACAGATTCAATCGGTAGAAGGCATAGAAATTGTTCCATATTTCCATGAAAGCTTGCAATATTAACATCTGTTTTCGTTGATTGTTGTATTTTTCCCCTACCTTTGCAAGGAGAACATCAAAGCGCATTCTTCTTTTTTGGAAATACCAGATGGAATACAGAACGTATAAGAATTAAAAAGTAATTGGAATATGCAGGACAAGACAATGAAAGAAGTGACGATTGAACATATCAAGTCTGTCACAGGAGAAAGCTGTTACATTGATAACGACCTGATACTGTTTGAACACTTTGAGGATTTGCCCTTACCGCTAGAACCGCACAAAATGAGCTGTCTGCTGATTGGAATGTGTATCCAAGGACGTGCAGAATATCTGGTAGACACCAAGAAGTGTACGATTCAAGCGAATGACATGATTGTCCTAAGTGAGGGACAAGTCATCAGTGATTACATGCTGAGTCGCGACTGTAAAGGCATTGCCATTCTGGCATCAGAGAACTTTTTACAAGACACGGTTCGTGGAATACATGAGATGTCATCGCTCTTTATCTTTACAAAGACGCATCCCGTGCTACACTTAACGAGCAAAGAAGCCAAAGCGTTTAATGAGTTTTTCCAGATGACGAAACGAAAAGTTGACGACAAATCACACCACTTCCGTCGCGAAAGTGCCTGTGCCATGCTGGGAACCTTGGTATACGACATGGGTAACCACATCTGGCGCACTCAACAAATAGGAGGTGGCGCCCGTCTGAGTCGCGGAGAAAAGATATTCACCGATTTCATTAAGCTGGTCGAACAGAACTACCGGGAGATAAGAAAAGTAAGTTGGTATGCCGAGAAGCTGTGCATTACGCCTAAATATCTTTCGGAAACGGTAAAGAAAGTAAGCAAGGAAACTCCTAATAGTTGGATAGACAGCTACGTAACGAAAGAGCTTCGGTTGCTGTTGAAGAATTCTTCTAAAAACATAAAGGAAATAGCTGTAGAGATGAACTTTCCCAACCAGAGCTTCCTAGGAAAGTATTTTAAAGACAGAACGGGACAGTCGCCGTCTGATTACAGAAAGTCTTGACAACTCAATTGTTGTGCCACCATACACAATTCGTCATACCATTGCTGCCCAAAGCGGCGTACCAAAGGCTCTTTGAGAAATTGGTAAAGCGGCAAATCGAGTTCTTTACCTTTCTCTACTGCACATTGGCAAATTTTCCAACGATGGTAATTCAGTCCAACAAGTCCATTTCCCAACGCCTTTTCCCGAATGGGATATAAAGCACAGGAGATGGGCTTACAAAAACGGGTCTGCCCATTTCGGTAGGCTTTCTCAAGCGCACACAGACACGTGCCCTGCTGATAACAAGTAAAGACGCAATCCTTGCGACCGACGATGCTGGTTACCATGTCGCCCTCTCTATCGATATAAGCCACTCCTTGCTGGTCGATGACCGATTGAGCCGAAGCAGAAAGCTCGTTCCACACAGCGTTCACGTTCTCTTCGATGCCTGCAATTTCCTCAATAGTGACAGGAGCTCCCGCATCGCCTTCAATGCAACAAGCGCCATGACACACCTCTAAATCACAACAAAACTTTTGCGTGAAAACATCTGGAGACACCAAGACATTACCTATTTGTATAATGGGAGGATATGAATGATTCATACATTGAGGAGTTTTTACCATTTCACGGGTTCAATACCCTGCTGTATTAAGTATTCATTGCAGCGTGAGAAATGATGATTACCAAACCAACCACCTCGATTGGCAGATAGCGGTGAGGGATGTACACTTTCTAAAACACAGTGTTTGCGCTTGTCAATAAGATAGGATTTTGAACGCGCATAACCGCCCCATAACAAGAACACCAAGTGCTCTTTATGGTCGCTCAACACCTTAATGACAGCATCTGTAAACGTTTCCCATCCTCTTCGCTGGTGGCTCCCTGCTGCATGCGCGCGCACGGTGAGTGTGGCATTGAGCAGCATCACGCCCTGTTTCGCCCAGCGAGTCAAGTTACCTGTTGTCGGAATAGGCAGTCCCATATCGGCTTGTATCTCCTTAAAGATGTTTTGCAACGAAGGTGGAAACGGCACACCGTCATTAACTGAGAAGCTCAAACCGTGCGCCTGCCCCTGTTCATGATACGGGTCTTGTCCGATAATCACCACTTTCACCTGATTGAACGGACAGAGATTAAAAGCATTGAAAATGAGTTTTCCGGGAGGATAGCACGCAAATTGGCTGTACTCGGCATGCACAAACTCGGTCAGTTTGGCAAAGTAAGGCTTGTCAAACTCTTGCTGCAAATGCGCTTTCCAACTCTGTTCTATCTGTACTTCCATATCCTCAAGATTGATACAGCTTAACTACTATATACCAAAGAAACGAGAATTGAACCAACAAGTGGTTCAATTCTGATGCTCTTATGTACTTAAAAATTCAACAATCAGTCGGTTATCAGATTTTCACCTGTCATGGCTTCTGGTTGTTCCAAGCCCATGATGTGCAATATAGATGGTGCCACGTCAGCCAATCTTCCGTCCTTCACGGTAGCACTGTTGTTGTCTGTCACATAAATAAATGGTACAGGATTGAGCGAGTGTGCCGTGTTGGGCGTACCATCCTCGTTAATTGCGTTGTCAGCATTACCATGGTCGGCAATGATGATAGCCTCATAATCGTTGGCTTTGGCTGCCTCTATCACCTCTTTCACACAATGGTCGATTGCCCAAACCGCTTTGGCAATGGCGTTATAGACACCCGTATGTCCCACCATGTCACCGTTGGCAAAGTTTACCACAATGAAATCGTACTGCTGTGTACCAATGGCATCCACCAGTTTGTCTTTCACTTCGTAGGCACTCATCTCGGGCTTTAGGTCGTAAGTAGCTACCTTGGGCGAGTTGACTAAGATGCGATCCTCCCCCTTGTAAGGCTCCTCACGTCCTCCATTGAAGAAGAATGTAACGTGTGCATACTTCTCCGTCTCCGCCGTATGCAACTGTTTTTTACCCAGACTGCTAAGATATTCGCCCAATGTCATCTCTACATTTTCCTTTGGGAACAGCACATGAACATTCTTAAAGTTAGCATCGTAGGGCGTCATCGTGTAATATTGCAAATCCTTGATGGTGTGCATTCCCTCATCGGGCATATCGGTTTGGGTCAACACCTGAGTGAGTTCTTTGGCACGGTCGTTACGGAAGTTGAAGAAAATCACCACATCGCCCTCTTCTATCTGTCCTTGAACAGCAGCGTTGGTGATGGGTTTGATAAATTCGTCGGTCACATCTTCGGCATAACTCTCATGCATCGCCTGCACCATGTCCGTTGCTTTCTTACCCACACCACTTACCAATAAGTCGTAAGCCTCTTTCACTCGATTCCATCGCTTGTCACGATCCATGGCATAAAAGCGTCCTATGATACTGGCAATGTGCGCATCATTCGTCTCACAAACATGCTGCAAAGCCTCAATAAAGCCAGCTCCACTCTTCGGGTCTGTATCGCGTCCGTCCATGAAACAATGCACATACGTATTTTTAAGACCGTATTTTTTAGAGATGATCAACAACTGATATAGATGATCCAAAGAAGAGTGAACGCCACCATCGCTGGTCAATCCCATTAAATGAAGTTTCTTCCCCGTTTTCTGTGCATACGTATAGGCAGAAACGATTTCAGGATTTTGCAGAATTGACCCATCTTTACAGGCTCTGTTAATCTTCACCAAATCCTGATATACCACACGCCCTGCACCAATATTCAAGTGTCCTACCTCCGAGTTACCCATCTGTCCATCGGGCAATCCTACATTCTCACCCGAAGCCTGCAACTGCGAATGCGAACATGTAGCATTCAGATAATCCAAATAAGGTGTAGGCGTATTGTTAATCACATCACCCTTACCCTTGTTTCCTATTCCCCATCCATCGAGAATCATCAATAAAGCTTTCTTTGCCATAATTATTGTTACCTGTCTAATATGTAATTTTCCTTTTGGCAAAGGTACTGCAATTTTCTGACTTATGCATCATCTACACCTTATAAATACAGAATACTTCACTATTTTCATCCATGCAAAAGCCCCACAATCCGTTAGGATTGCAGGGCTGCGGCTATATAGACACCTAAGAGATTGATTACTCTACGGTGATTTGCTTACCTAATGTCTGTACGATTTCCTCACGTTTCGGCAAGGTAACTGTTAAGACACCATCCGACATTTTTGCGCAAATTTTCTCTTTGTCTACGTCATCTGGCAATATCAGTGTCTGCTCAAAGCTCGAGTAACTAAACTCTCTACGCAAGTAGTGAGCCTTCTTGTCCTCTTCCTTGTTCTCCACCTTCTTTTCCATCTTGATAGTCAGGTTTCCGTCGTTGTCGATATTCACGACAAAATCATCTTTCTTCAAGCCAGGTGCAGCCAACTCTACTACATAATCACCATCATGAGCAATTACGTTGATGGCGGGTGCTGTACTGTTCAATCTTGGTGCAAGACCTGTATCAAAAAAATCATCAAACACACTTGGTAACCATGAATTTCTGTTTCTTACTGGTAACATAATCATTTCCTCCTATTTTTATATTGTTTATTTTTATTTGCTCTTTCGAGTTCACTAACCATTGTTGCAAGGAGCGTACCAGTGAAGAAATTGTGCCATTATGACACATATTCCATTATTTAGCCCAAAAACCAAGCCATTATGTCAGCTGTTTGAGACTTTTCATCCAATTCAATATCAGCGTTACGGACATGCAGATCAAGGCTTTTCCATGCTCTTAACCCTACATGTTTGCTTCACTTTCATTCTGATACGTACGCAATAACGCATACTGACTGGTCTACCCACTAGCATGCCAGGTGTCCAACGTTTCATGTGTTTCATTTCTCTAATAATGATTTTATCAAACCTTGGGCCTTTCGACCGATACACTTTGAAATCCTTGCAACGACCTTTTTTATCGATAACAAAATTCACCATCATGGTTCCCGTTAACGTAGAGTCAGCCTTCATCAGCTTAGGAATCACCCTATCGCTCACAAATGCCATCAACGCTTTTTTCCCTCCGGGATAAACTGGCATCACCTCGGGATCGGAAAATATCTTTTCCGACGGTTCAACATACTTCGATGAGCCCACACACTGTGCCGACATTGCCGCCCAAACAGCCATCATAAGCCAAAATAACAATACACTTCTTCTCTTCATCATATTTATTCTTTAGTTTTGGAAACAGTATTTTTTTCATTCTCACGCTCCCTCTTAATCGTGATAGGAAAGCAAAATTTTACAGGCATAGCCTTGCCTTTGAACTTACCATGGGTCCACCTCCGCATCTTTTTCAGTCCGTTTAAAAATAAGGTATCAATCTCGGGAGCCACCGATTTTACCACTTTAAAACTGTCACAAGCGCCATTTTCCAGAACGACAAACGAGATCAACAACTTTCCTTCTGCCGAGCTTTTAATACTGTCCAGCCCGGGAGCCACAGAATCAATCACCCATTGGCGCAAGGCGACTGTTCCACCAGGATAAACAGGTATGTCGTCAATGACAGACCAACATATGTTTCCATCTGGTCGTGGCAAGCTTTTCTTGTGACTTTGCGACCACGTCATCTGAAAAACAACGAAGCAAAACATAACCAACAAAATACCATATTTCTTCATATCTTATCTTTTTTAAACATTGTTCCATCCTTTCAAAAAGTACATCCGCACCGTCTATGACCGAGGAAACCAAAGACAGGTGCGAACTGTACTTCAGATTTGCATATAGCTTTCGCAGACAAAGATACAACTTCAGACTGCCCTTGTCAATAGCCTGATAGACATTGACACACGCAGAAAACGCAAACATCTGGCTTTCAGGTATTTAAAATACCGCCAACATCTCTTTTGACACATCAAAGAACGAATATGAATTGTTTTTTATATCTTTGCCCTGAACAAAAAAGACCAAAACACAGCCGTATGCAAAAGATATTCGTGATGCTGCTTTCTGCCACACTTCTACTCGGCGCATGCAACCCGAGCAGCCAAAAAAGCGCCCTCCCCGCACCCGAGCAACAAGCCCGCACCTACATTGACAGCGCCCTGCAGTATATCGACCAACACAACTTAAAGGCTGCCATGGTGCAACTGAAGCAAGCCGAGCGACTGGTTCCCACGCTCGACAGTGCCAAAACCATCTTCCATATTTACCAGTACATCGGGTGGATCAATGAGAACAGCGGTGCCAACGAACTGGCCCTGCAATACCAGAACCGCGCCCTAAAATATGCCATGACGTATGGAAAGCCCGAACATATCGTCGACGTTCTGGTGAACAAGGCCAATACATTTTTCAATATGGAGCTGCCCGACAGCGCCCGCAACGCCACCAAAACAGCCATGCTGTATTACCACAAGATTGGCAGAGGGCAACAGTCGGTCATCCAAAAGCATCTGGCTCATTACGACCTGCTGCGCGATTCGCTTGCATCAGCCGAGCATCACGCCTACCAAGCGTTCATGCTGGCACAAGACTCGTCAGCCCTTGGCAACGCACTCACGCTACTCAGCCAAATCTACACTCGGCAAAACCAGCCCGAGAAGGTAAGGCTCGTCATGTCGATGATGTCGAAAAAAAACAACTCTACCATGGCGTACAACCGACTGCTCGCCGAAACGCACTTGCACGAGACACACGGTGACTACCGCAAGGCATACGAATCGATGCTGCGCCTCAAAGCACTCGACGACTCGCTTTACTCGGTGAAAACGCACACCGACATCATCAAAGTGCAAAACGATTATGACAATGCCGTGCTACAATTAGACCGTGCCCGCCAACGGTACCGCTACTCGGTCGTCATCATCGCCCTCTTGCTGCTACTGTTTGCCCTCTCCTACGGGTACTACCGACGCAACCACCTGCTATACAAGCGATTCCAAGAGCAAATAGCCGACATCAAGGACGAACTGCACACACGGCTTTCGGCCAAAAACCTCACGATAGAAGAGATGAAACAGGCGATGGACAGCCGACTAAAAGAATTGGAGCAGTTGAAACACAAGCTGCCCCCAGCCATGCAGGCAGACCGCAATTATGAGTCGGTGGCACAAATCAAGCTGGGCATCGACGTGCTTGATGCCATCCTACACAATGGCAACATCAGCCAGTTTGGCAAGAAAGAGCAGGTTGCCGTGGCCAGCATCATGCCCAATATCGATGCCGAACTGGCTGAACTGCTCAACAACCAGTCCCTGGCACTGACACCCAAAGAAACATTTTTCTGCATCATGGAACGCAACGGCATGGCCGACAGCGAGAAAGCAAAGGCATTCTGCTGCTCGGAACAAGCCGTAAGGTCTACCAAAAGTCGGCTCACTAAAAAACTGCGCACCATGCCCCACCTGCATGGCATGACACCTGTGCTACGACCAACAAGCCCAATACAACGTGACATGGAGAATTGATAAAAAGGTGCGAAGAACTGGTTTTGTCCGTTTTTCTTCCCTAATTTTAACACTTCTGGAACCTCACAAATAGAAAAAATATAGGGGATATTTTGGATGTTCCGTAGCCTTATTTGGGCTATAAGCATGACTTTGATTGGTTAACCCATTGAGTTAACTGGCCAATATCAATGCAATAACACGCCTAACCCTTTGCTTTTCCGACGCAAAATCATGGTTTTTGCGGCCATTTCGCATTGTTTTTTCGGCTAAATGACGCCCCTATTTTCATAACACGTTGATTATCAAGCATTCCTATTTTTCGCATATTTGCGAGCAAGTCTCCATCTCGTTGCAAATATGCCCGTATTTAGAGAGCGTTTGTCAATATATTTCAGAAAATCAAAGCCATTTTTCATCCGCCATCAATCTACCGAGGCTCCTGGCACACAAGAATCTGCGAAATCTGCGTTATCTGCGGGACCATTCCTTGATAGGTTTCCACAAGATAGGCGTGACCTGCGAGTCAAAGACAATATCAGCGTGGCCTTATGCGCGAAAAAAACTTGTACTTCTGCCTAAAAACAAGTACTTTTGTAACCAAATTCCCTGCGGATGACAGAGACACTCAAAGAGAAAACGACAAAAGGTATATTTTGGGGGGCGATGAGCAACATCACCCTGCAATTGGTAGGCGTGGTGTTTGGCATCATGCTGGGTCGTATCCTGTCCGACGAAGACTATGGCATGATGGCGATGATAGCCATTTTCCAGTTGGTTGCCATTGCCCTTCAAAACAGTGGGTTCACGGTTGCTATTACCAATATGAAATCCCCTACCCACGATGACTACAACGCTGTATTTTGGTTCAACATCTTGGTTGGCGGCACCTTGTACATCCTTTTGTTCCTATCCGCTCCCCTAATTGCTTCCTTCTACGACACGCCAGCCCTGACATCCCTATGCCGGTACAGTTTTTTAGGCATCCTCTTCGCCTCGTTCGGCACCGCCCAATCGGCATGGCTGTTCAAGAACTTACAAGCCAAGCAACAAGCCAAAGCCAACATCGTTGCCGTATTGCTGTCGAGCATCACGGGAGTACTGATGGCGTGGGGCGGTTTTCGTTATTGGTCATTAGCCACCCAGAGTTTGGTGTACATCCTGCTGTGTACCCTACTCTACTGGCATTATTCGCCTTGGCGACCCTCCGTACATCATATTTCGTTTGCTCCCGTGAGACGAATGTTCAAGTTCTCATTCAAAATCCTACTCACCACGCTCATTACCCAAGTCAACAACAACGTGCTGAACATTCTGTTGGGCAGGTTATACACCAAACACGACGTGGGACAATACAACCAAGCCTACCAATGGGACAGCAAGGGATTTCAGTTGGTGCAGAGCATAGTGAACCAAGTAGCACAACCTGTACTCGTTGAACTGAAGAACGAGGCCGACCGACAGCTGCACGCTTTTCGCAAGATGATGCGCTTTTCGGCATTTCTCAGTTTCCCTCTCTTGTTGGGACTGGGACTGGTATCGCGCGAATTCATCGTGCTTACCATTACCGAGAAATGGCTTCCCAGTGCCCAACTCCTTCGTCTGTTGTGCGTGAGTGGGGCTATTTTTCCCCTCATCACATTGATGTCGAACCTCATCATCAGCAAGGGAAAAGCCAATGTTTACCTTGGTTGCACCGTTGCCTTGGGCGTATTACAAATCGTCCTCATGCTATTGCTGTGGCCCTACGGCATCCGCAACATGGTTATTGCCTATGTATGCCTCAACGTGAGTTGGCTTTTTGTGTGGTTTTACTTCGTCAGAAAGTCCACGGGATACACGCTTCCGCAGTTTTTTAAGGATGTGTTGCCCTTTGCAGTCAGTGCGTCTGGGGTCATGGTTGTGACCTACTACGCCACGTTGAGCATCACTCATCTGCTCCCGTTATTAGTCGTCAGGGTGGTAATGGCAGCTGTTTTGTATTACGTCATCATGCGCGTCGCCAAAGCAGAGATACTCTGCGAATGCCAGACAGCCATTCTTTCTAAATGGAAGAAAAAGCGCTAAGGACATCCACTTAATCCATATTTTTATGTATATTTGCTCATTATTGAAAATCAAAGCAGAAATTTAACACATGCAAGCCATTATATTAGCCGCAGGAATGGGGCGTCGTTTAGGAAGCTACACCAAGGAAAACACCAAATGTATGGTACCCGTTAATGGGGTAAGGCTCATTGATCGTATGCTTACGCAGCTCTCCACATTACATCTAAAGCGTGTACTGATGGTGGTGGGCTATAAGGGAAAAGAACTCATCCACCACATCGGAGAGCGATATGCAGACGCTCTAAAGATAGAATATGTAGAAAATCCTATTTACGACCGCACCAATAATATTTATTCATTGTCGTTGGTAAAGGAGCAAATGCAAGAAGACGACACGCTCTTGATAGAGTCGGACCTCATCTTCTCTGACCGACTTTTCTCCATGATTCTTGCTGATGAACGTCCCAACATTGCCCTCGTTGCCAAATATGAAACATGGATGGACGGTACCATGGTGCGCATTGACGGTGATGGCAACATCGTAAACTTTGTTCCTAAAAAGGCTTTCAACTATCAGGAGGTTGACTCGTATTATAAAACGGTGAACATTTACAAGTTTAGCAAAACGTTTTCGCAAACGCAGTACGTTCCTTTTCTCGATGCTTATTGTAAAGCTTTGGGAAATAACGAATATTACGAACAGGTGTTGCGAGTGATTACGTTGTTAGATAAAACCAACCTCAAAGCACTTGACATTGGTAATGAGAAGTGGTACGAGATAGACGATGTGCAAGACTTGGACATTGCAGAAACCATTTTTGCTAAAGACGATGAGATGCTCAAGCGGTATAACTATCGCTATGGTGGGCATTGGCGTTTTCCAAAGATGCTGGACTACTGCTATTTGGTAAACCCCTACTTTCCTTGTGAACAGATGAAAGCCGAGATGAAAGCCAACTTTGACACTCTTTTGACCGAATATCCTTCGGGCATGTATGTTAACTCGCTGTTGGCAGGCAAGTGTTTTGGCATTAAACAAGAATACATGGTGGTGGGCAACGGTGCAGCAGAACTCATCAAGAGCCTTATGGAGAACGTTAAAGGTAATGTGGGCATGGTGTTCCCCACCTTTGAGGAATATCCACATCGACTGCGAAAAGAGCAGATAGTAGCGTTTGTTCCGCCCTTGGACACGCTGCGACATACCGCCAATGACTTGATGAATTTTTACAAAGACAAGTCCATAGACATGCTGTTGCTCATCAATCCAGACAATCCCTCGGGCAACTTCATACCCAAAGCCGATGTTGTGAGACTGGCAGCATGGTGCAAGGAGCGAAATATACAGTTGGTGGTTGACGAGTCGTTTGTAGACTTTAGTGATGACTTTCTACACAACTCACTTCTCTGTGATGAGACTTTGGAAGCATATCCCAACCTGTTGGTCATGAAAAGTATTTCAAAATCGTACGGCGTCCCCGGACTTCGGTTGGGTATCTTGGCTACCTCGCAACGAGAAACCATTGCTCGCATCAAGCAAGACGTGTCAATATGGAACATCAACTCGTTTGCCGAGTTCTTCATGCAGATATACAATAAATATCAAGCGCAATACGAAAAGGCATGTCAGCAATTTATTGACGAGCGCAATCGCTTTGCCTTACGCTTGAAGGAGATACACTTTTTGCGTGTTCTGCCAACCCAAGCCAATTACTTCTGTTGTGAGGTAAAACCGCCCTATACCGCAGCCGAGTTGACTAAACAGCTGCTGGCACGCTTTGACATCATGATAAAAGATTGCAACAGCAAGACATCGCTCAAAGGATTGAACTATATTCGCATCTCTATCCGCAACCAGGCGGACAACGACCAACTAATCACAGCTTTGCTCAACCTACAAAACGAAACCATATAAATGAAAATATGTATTTGCGGAGGAGGTAACTTAGGGCATGTGGTAGCTGGCTTCTTGGCTGCACAGCCCACTCATCAGGTGAGTTTGTTGACACGACATCCCGAACGGTGGACGCATCATTTGCTCATTGACACCCCCAATGGAGAGGTGTTGAAGGGAGAGTTATGCCACATCAGTACGCATGCCAAAGAAGTAATACCTTCTGCAGAGTTGGTTTTGCTGTGTCTCCCAGGATATGCACTGCACGACACACTGGAGCAAATAAGTAAGTACTTGTTGCCCCACGTACCTGTGGGAAGCATCGTATCGAGTACGGGATTCTTCTTTGAGGCGTTGGACATATTGCCCGAAACCACTCCTCTTTTTGGCTTTCAGCGCGTACCTTTCATTGCCCGAACCACTCAATATGGACATCGAGCATCGCTGTTGGGCTATAAACCTCAACTCAATTTAGCAATTGAACGAGGTGGCGAGGCTACCGACGCATTAAGGGAAACATTACAAGAAATGTTGCATACCCCCATCAGTTTGTTAGATAACTATTACGAAGCGAGTTTGACAAATAGCAATCCGCTGTTGCACACCGCTCGCTTGTACGAGCTATGGCACACTTGGCACAAGGAGATTATATATAAAGAGGTGCCGCTCTTCTACACCGATTGGACCGATGAAGCCGCACAATTATACATCCAAATGGATGAAGAACTTCAAACTCTATTGAGCAAATTAAAGGTAAAGCAGGGCGCAATACCCACTGTTCTTGATTATTACGAGAGTACGGATGCACATAGTTTAAGCAAAAAACTGTCGTCCATTGCTGCCTTTCAAGGTATACCTGCACCCATGAAAGCCGTGGAAGGAGGTTATCAACCCGATTTTTCCAGTAGGTATTTCACAGAAGACTTCCCTTATGGACTGGCTATCATCCACCGTTTGGCGCATCAACACGGTGTAGAGGTTCCACATATCAACAAGGTTTATGAATGGGGGATGTGTCAATTGTCAAAATAAAACAGCACTCATGAACACACCACTCATACCACACGAGGAACTGCGACAACGATATAATCCCGACGGATCGTTGCTGCGTCGCCAACAGATGCGCATGCTGCACATCCTTGTTGAGGTTGACAAGATATGCCAACGCCACAACATTCGGTATTGGCTCAGTAGTGGAACATTGATAGGTGCCGTTCGGCATGGCGGTTTTATCCCTTGGGATGATGACTTGGACATTGAGATGATGCGCTCGGACTACGAGCGACTTTTGGAAATACTACCCCACGAACTGCCCGAAGATTTGGCATTACAAGCCCATAGCACCGACCCAAATTATTGTTACCATTACGCAAAGGTGCGCGACCGTTGTTCCTATATCGAAGAGAAGCCCAACTACGACCGCTTTTTTAAGCATCGTGGTATCTATATAGACATCTTCCCTTTGGAGAAGCAACACATGTGGACACACAAACTTTCGGAACTTTCCTTCGGTCATGCGTATAAACTCATGCGTACCTACAAGAGAAGCGACGAAGAGTGCATGAAAAAAGTGAAACGACTGTATGCGTGGAATGTAAGATTTATCTACCCATTACTGCGCTTGGTGAATCGCATCACGGGCGCAAAGACCATCACCAGCGGACTTGGGATTCCGTTTCACAATCCCCGATACGAGGAGAATATATTCCCATTGACAACCATTGTGTTTGAAAATCGTCCGTTCATGGCTCCCCATGACAGCGATTGCATGTTGCGACACATTTATGGCGACTATATGAAGCTGCCCGATTTAAGCCAACTGAAACCTCATACAGGCAGCATTGAAATATACAATAACGAAACCAACAAACATTGATAGGACATGAAACAGCCTGCAAAAACAGACGTGGCGGTACTGATACTTTTCTTTAACCGTCCCAAGGAACTGGGCAACTTGTTTGAACAAATCAAACTGGCTCGCCCCAGCAAGTTGTATCTGTATCAGGATGGACCACGCAACGACAGTGACTTGCCACGCATGGAAGCGTGCCGAAGGCTGCTCGACGATGAGCACATTGACTGGGAATGTGAGGTACATCGCAACTACCAAGAAGTGAACAGGGGCTGTGACCCTTCCGAATATCTCTCCCAAAAGTGGGCATTCAGCCATGAAGACAAGTGCATTGTCTTGGAAGATGACAACGTGCCTGCCCTCTCGTTCTTCCCTTTTTGCAAAGAATTGCTTGACAGATACGCACATGATGAGCGCATCGGCATGATTGCGGGCATGAATTACGATGAAGAAACACAGGGGATTCCCGATGATTATTTCTTCACCACCACCTTTAGCATCAGTGGTTGGGCATCGTGGAAACGGGTAGTTGACAAATGGGACGCTACATATTCGTTCCTTGACGACAAGTACAATCGGCAGCAGTTGGAAGCCCTTATTAAAGAAAGGAAATACCAAAGCGACTTTATTGAGTTTTGCGAGTATCACCGTTCGGTGGCGAAAGCGTATTACGAAACGATTTTTCATGCAGCCATCTTCTTCCATTCACAACTCTGCATCGTCCCCCGAGTGAACATGATCAGCAACGCTGGAGCTACTGAAGACGGCGTTCACCTCAGTGGGAGCAACGACGACTTGCCCAAAGCCATTCGAGGAATCTTCACCATGCAACGCCACGAGCTGTCGTTTCCGCTGAAACACCCACGATATGTCATTGAGAATGTGGGCTACAAGCACCGCATGTTCCGCATCATGGGCTGGGGACATTCTTGGCTCAAGATAGGACGATCGGTAGAAGAGCTCTTCATTAACTTGCGTAAAGGCAACTTCAAACGCATCAAAGAGGCGATGGTCAATCGGATGCGCAAACTATGTGGCAAATCCAAATGGGACTAACAATAGCTTAAAAGAATAAACATCTTAAATAATAAAAAATCTACATTTATGAAAAAAACACTCATTTTTGCTGCCCTCACACTATCTCTATCCGTGGCAGCCCAAACCAATCCGTTGTGGATGAGACACACTTCGATCTCTCCCGATGGGCAAACCATTGCGTTTTCGTACAAGGGCGACGTGTTCACCGTACCCGCTTCGGGCGGTCAGGCCCGACAACTCACCTCGAATGCAGCATACGATTCCTACCCCATTTGGAGTCCAGACGGCAAAAAAATTGCTTTCGCATCGAGTCGTGAAGGTAGCTTAGATATCTTCGTAATGGACAAATTCGGTGGCGAACCCAAGCGGTTGACCACCCGAAGCACCGACGAAACTCCCATTGCATGGCGTGACAACGAACACATTCTGTTCAGTGCAGCTATCATGCCAACGGCAAAATCCATCTTTTTTGCGAGTAGTAGTTTCCCACAAGTGTACGAAGTAAACTTGAAAGGCGACCGCCCAAAACTCTTCTCGGTAGTGACCATGGAGGACTTGAGCATCAACCAAAAGGGCGAGATATTGTATCATGACAAGAAAGGATACGAAGATTCCTTCCGTAAACATCACCGATCACCTATCACAAGGGATATATGGCTCAATCAAAATGGCAAGTTTAGCAAACTTACTACCTTCAATGGTGAGGATCGTACACCACGCTGGGCACCCGACGGTGCAGCTTTTTACTACCTAAGTGAGGAGGACGGAACATTCAATGTGTACAAACGAGGGGTGAAAAGCGCAGACAAGACACAAATTACTCACCACATCAAACACCCCGTGCGCTATCTGTCGGTGGCACAAAATGGGCGGATTTGCTACAGTTACGACGGTGAGATATACACCCAAATGGGGTCGGCTGCACCACAAAAAGTAAACGTGAGCATTACTGCCGACCGTAATGACATCGACTTGAGTCGACAGATAAAGACATGGGGAGCGACAGAGATTGCTCTTTCCCCCAACGGAAAGGAAATAGGATTTGTGTTACACGGTGACGTGTATGTAACCAACATCGAATACAAAACCACCAAACAGATTACCGATACGCCCGAACAAGAGCGTTCTATTGAATTCTCTCCCGACGGACTGGCGATTGTCTACGCATCAGAACGAGAAGGGTTGTGGCAGATTTACCAAACAACCATGAAGAATAAAGCGGAGAAACAGTTTGCGTATGCCACCGACTTGCAGGAAGAACGCCTTATCCATTCGGCTTACACGTCTTTTCAACCGCAATACAGTCCCGATGGGAAAAGCATTGCCTTCTTTGAGAACAGGGGTACGCTCAAGGTGCTTGATGTAAAGAACAAGAAAGTAAGAACCGTGATGGACGGTAAATATGTTTACTCTTATAGCGACGGAGACATTTGGTTTGAATGGAGTCCAGACAGCAAGTGGCTCATCTCCAATTATATCGGAACAGGGGGATGGAACAACCAAGACATCGCCTTGATTGACGCAGAAGGTAAAAAGCCCATTTACAATCTCACGCAAAGTGGCTACAATGCTGGTAATGGAAAATGGGTATTGGGTGGCAAAGCCATTCTTTTCCAAAGCGATCGAGCAGGCTATCGCAGCCACGGCAGTTGGGGAGCGGAAGACGATGTGTACATCATGTTCTTCGATTTGGACGAATATGAGAAGTTCAAAATGACGAAAGAGGAAAAGAGTCTCATTGCCGAAGCAGAGAAAGAAAAGAAGAAAGCCGAAGAGCCAAAGACGGTAGACGTAACGGTAAAGAAGAAAGAAAAGAAGGAAGAGCCCATCAAACTGGACTTGGACAACTGTCGCGACCGTGTGCTTAGGCTCACTGTTAACTCATGCCGATTGGGCGATGCCGTGCTGAGCAACGACGGAAACGCCCTCTATTATCAGGCTGCCTTCGAAGGTGGTTACGACTTATGGAAACATGATCTACAAGATAAGAGTACAAAAATTGTGTTGAAAGGTGTTGGCGGCGGCGGCATGCTGGCCGACAAAGAGTTCAAGAATCTGTACCTATGTTCTGGAGGAGGTATCAAGAAGATTGATATAGGTAGCAACTCGTCGAAGAATGTCACCTTTGAGGCACGTTTCAACTACAAGCCTTACCAGGAAAGGGAGTACATGTTCAACCACATTTGGCAGCAGGTGAAGGATAAATTCTATAAGGTCAACCTGCACGGTGTTGATTGGGACGGCTACAAAAAAAGTTATGCACGGTTCTTACCTTATATCAATAACAACTATGACTTCAGTGAAATGCTGAGCGAAATATTGGGCGAACTGAACGCATCGCACACAGGTGCTCGCTATTTTGGCGGTGGCGCCAACCTTAGTACAGCCACCTTGGGCTTGTTCTACGACCAGACGTACGATGGAGATGGACTGAAAGTCGAGGAAGTTATCAATCGCGGACCTTTCTCGGTGAAGAAAACAGGAGTTACCAAAGGCTGCATCATTGAGAAGATAGACGGCGACTCGATACTGAAAGACAAAGACTACTACTATATGTTGGACGGAAAGTCGGGTCGCAATGTCAGGGTATCGGTGTACAATCCCGCCACCAAAAAGCGTTTCGACGTAACGGTCAAAGCCATTAGCAAGGGCTATCAAGACGAATTGCTGTACAGACGATGGGTGGACAGGAACCGCCAAATGGTAGACAGTCTGTCGCATGGGCGGTTGGCATACGTACACGTGAAGGCGATGGATAGTGAGAGTTTCCGCACTGTATTCCATGAATTGCTGAGCGATAAGAACAGAAATCGCGAGGCTGTGATTGTAGATGAGCGTCACAATGGTGGCGGCTGGTTGCACGATGACTTATGTACGCTGCTGTCAGGCAAGCAATATCAGAGCTTTGTCCCACGTGGACAGTTCATTGGAAAAGACCCTTGGAACAAATGGACCAAGCCTTCGTGCGTCATGGTGTGCGAAGATGACTACAGCAATGGCCATGGATTCCCATTCGTGTACAAAGAGTTGGGCATTGGAAAGCTGATTGGTACGCCAGTTGCGGGTACTATGACCGCCGTTTGGTGGGAGACACTCATCGACAATACCATGGTCTTTGGAATCCCACAGGTAGGTTGCCGAGACATGCGAGGCAACTTTGGAGAGAACACACAACTCAATCCTGACATCGAAGTGTACAACACTCCCGAGGATTATATCAATGGCAACGACCAACAATTAAAACGAGCTGTCGAGGAAATGTTGAGAAAATAAGTCAGGATTTGACATGCAATATCCATAAAAGGCTTCCAGTCTTGGAGGCCTTTTTTGTTGCTCATTTACGCATAAAGACAACGTTATCGCAGATCAAAATCATGCAACAAAAGATGTCACATCGTGACTAAACAAACCATTCTCACTCTCAATATTTCACAAAAACAGCAACAAAATAAACAAAACAGAAAGTTTTTACGCATATTAGCAATCATTTTGATTTATTTTGTTTACTTTTGTAACCCTATACATTTACACATCAAAATGACATACCTATGAGAAAATTATTACTTAGTTTGATGAGTTTATTCTCCCTATGTAGCTTTGCTCAAGGCGTAAAAGCCTCTTTCATGGCTGATGAAGCGGTGAAGCCCTACTACCAAATGGGCTGGGACTCGGTTGAAGAAGCAAACACATGGAAGTATTTACGAGTAAACTCCAGTGCCACATGGACCTTAATAGCCAAACCTCGGGTAAAAGGTTTGCCTGATTTTACTGCCTTTGACCCCAAGAGCAAGTATTCCTTATTCATTCCAGACAGCAATGGTAATCAAAACGAAACCACCATTTCGCCCGAAATAGAGATACTCCCTAATAGCAAATGCCAGTTTTACAGCTGTTTCAGTGGCATTTTCTTGTTCAGTGCCAGATGGACTCTTTCTATCATTGACGTAGCCTCTTCCGAGTCAAAAACCTTGCTTGATGCCTTCATGTGGGCGCAGGAAATGAGGTATGATGGCCCCAACTGGCAGAAATTTGACATTGATTTATCCGAATATGCCGGCAAAAAAGTGCGCTTCAGTTTCAACTATAAAGGCACACAGGGTGAAGATGTCTTGATTGACGGATTCAAACTGATGCAAACTGACTCTTCAGAAACCTCCTCTGTAACGATTAACGAAGGTGAGAAGGTACACTTTCAAAACACCTCAGAAGGCAACATCCAGTCATACAAATGGACGTTCACAGGTGGAACTCCATCAGAGTCGACAGACAAAAATCCCACTGTTCGCTACGACCAGGCAGGCACCTATCCCGTAACACTCACCGTCAGTGATGGCAAATCCACCAACACTTATACGCGTAAGGAGTACATCCATGTGATTACGGTTGCACCCAAAGCATGGATTGGCCTACCAGAAGAAGGTTATCAATCACCCTATACCGCTTGCTTTGTACCAACGGATGTCCCCGTACAATTCAAGGATTTATCTGAAGGAAGGCCCACGGAATGGAATTGGACGTTCAATGGAACAAACATAGAGAGCAGCACTGAACAGAATCCGGTGGTGAAATACATCAAACAAGGCGTGTTCAGTGTAGCCCTTAGATCTTTCAATAGTGCAGGCGTGAACACCGATATCTTGCAAAAAGCCATACAGGCTGGTGGCGAACAGTATGTCTGGAACATCTCACCGGATGAAAGCGAGAACTTGAAGAAAATAGCTCTTGGATATTATGGCAACTATGCTGGCTCCAATTTCCTTGGTATGAGGAAATTTGCAGAACATTTCCATCAGCCCCTGGTCAAGTCAACCATCAAGGAGGTAGGCATCTTCTTTGTGTCAACAACCAGCATCTCTCCCGACTCCATCATCACTGTCAGCATTGCGAAAGCTGATGCCAAGGGCATGCCAGGCCAAGTCTTGGGAAAGAGTTCACTGAAGGTTTCCCAACTAGCCCTATTCACAAACGACAATCCTGTGGCAACAAAGTTCAAATTTGAAACACCAATCGAGATTAATGAAGAATTCTTTGTAGTCATCGAAGGCATTCCTGGCGTGGCTGATAATAATGGAGTTGACGACATAGCCATATTGGCTCTCAAGCGTGATGATAACGGTAAGTCGACCACCTACCACGAATTGGCCGAAGAAGATGAGAAATATCAATATACAGGGAGATATTTCTGGTACAAGAGTGATGATACAAAAGTATCGCTGGGTGTATGTCCTCTCCTGACCTACACGAGTGTTCCGACAGGAATAAAGGCAGTCACGACCGATGCGTCTACCACCGGTTTACGCTTTGACGGCACACAACTATATCTCGATAAGCAATTCGACCGATTGGATGTGTATACGCTCAGTGGTAACAGCGTGCTGTCCATTTCGAATCCTAACGCTCGCCTATCCCTCCAAGCACTGCCAGCGGGCATGTACATCGTAAGGGGGATGTGCGACAAGAGCCCTGCTGTATTGAAAATTGTCAAGAGATAATCCCTCATAACACATAGAACAGACCCATCCCTATCACCGAACAATCGGTGCGGGATGGGTCTGTTTTCTTATATTGAATGAAAGAACAACGAACCAAACACAACCACGGTGCGTGGTGCGAACGGCACGAGTAACACGAAAAGGGAAACGACAAAACAAATCAAACATCCTTCAGAGGTGTGAGTTTGGCCATGAGTTCGTTTCGCGTTTCCACTGTTATTCTCCTGCCCCGAAGGCTCCTTACCACCGGAAAACTGTCAAAATAAGCATCTGTAGACAGGTACCATGCGTGCTGTTTCACTTCTGACAGCCGTTGTAGCTCGTGTTCCATCGCAGACGCATACTTGGGGTTGACCACCGAAACGAAATGCCCCCGTCCCCGTACCTCGAGCAAAAGGATGAGCCGCGGCGTGGCTGATGATTGCACCGAGGCTGGCTTTGCCTCACTCATCCGAGAGCTAACGCTGATTTCCCAACCATACTTTTCATTCAAGTTTTTCATCACCTGGCGAAAAACCTTGCCGTGCGGCGAGGTGTCCGCGATGCCTTTGTAGGCGATGTAATAATGAATCATCTCGTGCAACAGCACGTTCTGATACTGCCGTTCGGTCTGATTATAGTAGGTACTGACGTGAATGGCATACTGGTAAGACTTGTAACCTCTCCAGGTAAGCTTATGCTTGCACGACATACTGCCGAGCCTTGTGCGCGACTGCGATAACGAAAGTCGGGGGCAAGGCAACGCATTGTCAAAATACAAGCGGTTGAAAGTGTCAAAAGACGCATGCAACCAGGCCTCATCAATCACAACCGTATCATTCATGTTGACATCAATTTACTGAAGTCGTGGACGTCAAAGTTACTACCAGATACTCGGATTGGGTGCCAATTCTGAACTTTCCTCCCCAAATACCAATACCACTTGTCACGAAATATTGTGTCTTGCCTTTCTGTAAAGATCCGTAGGCATTCTCGTATATTGCATCTTCCACCCACGACGCCGGCCACACCTGTCCATAGTGGGTGTGTCCACTCAACTGGAAATCAACACCAGCCTTCTCGGCCTGATCAAGATGAAAAGGCTGATGATCGAGCAAGATTGTGTACCGAGAGCCATCAACGTCCTGCATCAATTCGGGCAAAGACTTTCGATGAACATTGAACCTGTCGTCGCGTCCAATGACCTGAATCCCATTGACCAACGTGACACTATCTATCAATAGATGGATGCCTGCGTCACGATAGAATTGCAATGCGTCCTCGTACTGGCTGTAATATTCGTGATTACCCAGACAAGCATAGACCGGAGCCTGTAGCTTTTTAAACTCCTCGTGCATCCTCTCTTCCAGCAGCGGTCGCATGCTGCGGTCGATGATGTCGCCGGCAATCAAAATCATATCAGGCTTTTCGGCATTCATTAGGTTGACCCACCGAGCCAATTCAGCCCTGCGGTTGTGATAACCCAAATGTAAGTCGCTGACCATCACCATCTTCAACGGTCGTTCAAGCTGTTTTTCGGCCTTCAAATCTATGGCGACTCGCACCTTATGGCGATAGTTGAAATAACCATAAACAAAGATGCCTACCATGAACCCACACACGCTCAACGTGCCTACCATGTTGTGGCGGGTGAACGATTGGGGGATGAGATGCACCCATCTTCCCACGTCCAGCACCAAAAACACCATGAAGAGATAAAACAAGATGATGAGCCATGACGTGCTGACGTGATAAACCGTGGTTGCCAACCACATGGGTAGCTTGTCGATGGTGCCGCTGAAGTTGACGTAAACCAGCACCAATGCCAAAGCCATGAGGAGAAGTATAACCGTTTTGGCGAGCGTACAGAATGGCATGAGCTGCCAAGTTCGCCAAAAAACATAGGCACTTCCCAGAAAGGGAGCCATCAGAAAAAGAATGCCCCAGAGTTTCATGAATGAAAAATAATAGTGCGTAAGAAGAGGGTGATTTGCCACGGTGTGCTCCACCCTTATTCGTAAGTAGACGTGATTTGCACCACAAAGGTACACAAAAAACCATGAAGCGTGAACTATTTTTCATGCTTTTGTACACGCATGTTCAACCTATTCATTCAAACAATCCAAGTAGAATGCCTCCAATGTTGTTATGTATTTTTACCAATTATCGCCCCAAAAACGGCACATAAAAACTTTTAATCTAGAAAAAAACGATAGGCAAACAGGATGCAAGACAGGAGTTGAGTTGGCAAGAAAAATCGAATTTTTGCCATAAAGCATTGACTTTGCACTGCTAAAAGCACCCCTTTGGCACGCAATGAACATGGGTTTGCTGCGCAATAGCATGCATATTGCACCCTTAACTCAATGCTTTTCACGAATAAAAGTAGCAAAAGTAGGCATGCAGTGAACATACATTAACGTAAGACCCTATACACTAACAACTTACAAATCATTCTCATTTTGAGCGTATTTGCGACAAGACGCCCTCTTGTTCGCAAATTCTTCAATTATGAAGAGGTTCGTTGTCAAGAAAATTCATACAAATCGGAGTCTATCGATATAGCGTCGTAGCGGTTTGTTACTCATCGATTTTTTGATTACCTTTGTATCGTTCGTTGGGATGTCAATCAGCTTAATCCACGACAATTACGATATGGAACAGAATAAAGAACTGGAACTTGCGTGGGAATTTGTGGAACATACCGCCCAGTGCATCTTCCTTACGGGAAAGGCGGGAACAGGTAAAACCACATTCTTGAAGAAGGTCAAGGAACGCAGCAGCAAGCGCATGGTGGTGGTTGCGCCCACGGGTGTGGCTGCCATCAATGCCGGAGGCGTCACCATCCACTCGTTCTTTCAGTTGCCGTTGTCGCCCTTCGTACCCAATGCCGTGGTGCAGAATCGATATGATTTCGGCAGAGAGAAGCGCAAGATTATCCGCACACTCGATATGCTCGTTATCGATGAAATCAGTATGGTGCGCAGTGACCTGCTCGATGCCATTGATGCGGTGCTCAGAAGATATCGTCATCGCGACCGACCCTTTGGTGGTGTGCAACTCTTAATGATTGGTGACCTGCAACAGTTAACACCCGTTGTCACGCCTGCCGATGAGGAGTTGCTCCGTCCATACTATGACACGCCTTATTTCTTTGGCAGCCATGCGCTGCGACAAACGCCTTATGTCACCCTACAGCTACAAAAGGTTTACCGACAGCAGGATTCGGCTTTTTTGGACATCCTCAACCATTTGCGCGACAATCAGTTGACGCAGCGTGACCTCGACTTGCTCAACAGTCGTTACAACCCAACGTTCCGTCCCCAACAAGAGGATGGATACATTCGACTGACCACACACAACAGCATGGCCGATAGCTACAACAACCGTGAGCTGAACAGCCTAACCACCAAAACTTATCAATACAAAGCCACCGTCGAAGGCAACTTCCCAGAATACTCTTACCCCACCAGCGAGTTGCTCACGTTAAAGGTTGGTGCTCAGGTGATGTTCATCAAGAACGACAGTTCGTTGGAACGACTGTATTATAACGGTCGTATCGGCCGTGTTGTGTATTTGGATGACGACCATGTCGAAGTGCTTTGTCCAGGCGATGAGCAGTCTATCCTGGTGGAAAGACAAACGTGGGAGAACACCACCTACCAAATCAATGAGCAGACCAAGGAGATAGAACCCAAGGTACAAGGAACCTTCAGCCAATATCCCCTGCGCCTGGCATGGGCCATCACCATTCACAAAAGCCAGGGACTCACCTTCGACCATGCCATCATCGATGCCTCATCATCGTTCGCCTCGGGACAGGTGTACGTGGCTTTGAGCCGCTGTAGAAGTCTGGAAGGATTGATTTTGGCATCGCCCATCCCCGCACATGCGGTGATGAACGATGAGCGTGTCATGTCGTACATCCGTCAGCAGGAGGATGAGGCCCAACGAAGCATCGAGCAATTGCCCCAACTCAAGGATGAATATGAGCGTCATCAGCTCATCGAACTCTTCAATTTCTTAGACCTTTGGCGGGCCGAAGACATGCTGTGCCGCCTGTTCATCGAGTTCTTCCATGCCTATCCCAAGCTCACGTTGATACACAAGGCTACCGTCAAGGCCTTGCAAGACAAGGTGAACGTCATTGCATACAAGTGGACGTCGCATATCGGCCGATTGACGGCAGCGCAACTGCGTGACTCTCAATTCTTGGAAAGAGTGGTGGCGGGAGCCGACTATTTTCGCAAGACATTGAAGCAGTATCTGGGTGATATCCTTGAGCAATCGAAGGATGTCACGTCGAACAACAAGTTGGCTATGCGCCGTTTAGACACTTATCTCACTGATTTGCGCGAACTGTATCTATCCAAAATCTTCTTACTTGCGTACATCGTTGAAAATGGGTTTACCGTTCAAGGCTATCTCAAGGCCAAACAAGAAGCACTCTTGATGGCCATGGACGAGCTGACACCGCATGCTAAAAGTCGGTCGAAGGTGCAGAAGGTACCCAAAAAGAAGAAAGAGAAAACGAAAGACATCACCTTCAGACTCTACAAAAGTGGGCTGTCGCCTGCTCAAATCGCTGCAGAACGGCAGTTGACCATGGGTACCATATACACGCACCTGGGCCATTTTGTCCAGCGAGGCGACATTGAGTTGCTGCAATTGATAGACGAGAAACACCTTCAAAACATCCGACAGGTCATTGAGAAAGTAGGTCTTGACAATGGCAAGACAGCCATCAAGGCTCTCTGTTCACCCGATGTGACGTTTGAAGAGATTAACTTAGTGACAGCTTCACTCAAAAAGAAATCGTGAAAACGGACTGTCATACCAGCTTGATGGCGACAATACATGAACCACGATAACAGTATGTTGGATACATTGCTTTATGGCTACCTGGTTTGATTTTCGGGTGAAAATGCTTTAAACGTCTTGCCGTTTCCATGAATAATCTTTACTTTTGTACCAATTAGAAATCATCTTTAAAAAACATAATCAATGAAAAAGTACACACTCACACTCCTGTTTCTGGCAATAACGCTATGCGTTAGTTCACAAAATCTGTTTGTTGGAACCTACAACATTCGCAATGACAATTCGGATGACCGTAAGGAAGGTAATGCATGGCCTAAGCGATGCCAGGTGATATGCGACATGATGAATTTTGAGCAGCCCGATATTTTTGGCACACAAGAGGTGCTCGTAGGGCAACTTCGTGATTTGAAACAAGGACTGGACGGCTACGATTGCATCGGCGTGGGGCGTGACGATGGCAAAGAGGCTGGTGAGTATTCGGCCATTTTCTACAAGAAAGACAAGCTCAAACGTCTGGACTATGGCAACTTCTGGTTGAATGAAACACCCGACAAACCCGCTTTAGGTTGGGATGCCGCCTGCATTCGCATCTGTACCTGGGGGAAGTTTCAAGACGTGAAAACCAAGTTGAAGTTCTTTTTCTTCAACCTTCACATGGATCATGTGGGTGTCGTGGCTCGCAGAGAGGCTGCCAAACTGGTTGTAAGGAAAATCAAAGAGATTGCAGGCAGCAATGCACCTATCATTCTCACCGGCGATTTTAATGTTGATCAGCATGATGAGATTTATCAAATTTTCACCCAGTCGGGCCTCCTGAAAGATTCATACACTGCTGCCAAAATGCGTTTTACCGAGAATGGAACGTTCCAAGGCTTCAAGTCTTCCTTGCTGACAGACAGCCGCATCGATCATGTTTTTGTTTCCAACAAGTTCCAAGTAAACCAATATGGCATCCTAACCAATGGCTATTGGACAGAGGGGACCAGTCGTGAGGTAAGCAAGGAAGGTGCTGCGCCACAGGAGTTAAACTTCCGACAGTATGTACATCGCTTGCCTTCTGACCACTATCCGGTGATGGTCAAGTTGAACTATCAGAAGTAGAAGCCGTCTTCTGGGGTATCTGTTGCTGTTCTGAACACGATGATACCCCAGGTTGACGTTGTAAATTATCATAACCGAAGATACGTTTCTGATAAGATTTATTCATACATTTACAGAAACGTTTTACACCATAATCATTTAATAAGATGAAGCACATACTCATCGTTCTGCTAGGATTGGCCATACCTTGTGCGAATGTTGCTTGGGCGCAGAAGCCTAATCAGTATAGTGACAAACTAAAATTCTATAACCTGCCGAAAAACAAAATCTACCATAAAGGATGGATAGATTATAACAAGAATGGCAGAAAAGATGTTTACGAAGATCCTACGGCCGGAATTGATGAGCGCATTGACAATCTGATCAGTCAGATGACGCTTGAGGAGAAGACCTGCCAGATGGTGACTCTCTATGGGTACAAACGTGTGTTGCAAGACGATTTGCCCAACGAAAGTTGGAAACAAAAGTTGTGGAAAGATGGAATTGGTGCTATAGACGAGCACCTCAATGGCTTTCAACAATGGGGCTTGCCGCCTTCAAACAATCCATGGGTGTGGCCTGCCTCAAAGCATGCATGGGCCATTAATGAGGTTCAGCGATTCTTTGTGGAACAAACGCGTCTGGGGATTCCCGTTGATTTCACCAATGAGGGCATACGAGGAGTGGAGAGTTTCAAAGCTACCAACTTTCCTACACAGTTGGGATTGGGAACGACATGGAACCGAAAGCTCATTCATCAGGTAGGCTATATCACAGGGCGTGAGGCTCGTTTGTTAGGCTATACCAATGTTTATGCTCCTATCTTGGACGTGGGACGCGACCAACGTTGGGGACGTTATGAGGAGGTTTATGGGGAAAGTCCGTTTCTCGTAGCCGAACTTAGCATACAGATGACACGGGGGTTGCAAACCAATTACCAGGTAGCCTCTACAGCCAAACACTTTGCTGCTTATAGTAATAACAAAGGAGCGCGTGAGGGTATGGCTCGCGTAGATCCGCAGATGTCACCCCGCGAGGTGCAGAACATACACCTATACCCATGGGGCAGGGTGGTGAGAGAAGCGGGATTGTTGGGTGCGATGAGTTCGTATAACGATTATGATGGGGTACCCATACAGGGTAGCTTTCATTGGCTCACTGAGGTGTTGCGCCAACAGTTTGGCTTTAAAGGTTATGTAGTGTCCGACAGTGATGCGTTGGAATATCTCTTTTCCAAGCATCGCACCGCTGCCAACATGAAGGAAGCCGTGTACAAAGCTGTCATGGCGGGTTTGAATGTGCGGTGTACATTCCGCTCACCCGATTCATTTGTTTTGCCATTGCGTGAGCTGGTCAAAGAAGGACGCATCCCAATAAAGGTGATTGATGAACGGTTACGAGATATTCTTCGGGTGAAATTCATGGTGGGTATCTTTGATCGTCCGTATCAAATGAATCTGCAAGCAGCCGACAAGGAAGTGGATGGGGAGAGTCATCAGCAAGTGGCGTTGCAGGCATCACGCGAGAGCATTGTGTTATTGAAGAATCAAAACAATACGTTGCCCTTAAACAAGGCGTCCATTAAAAAGATAGTTGTATGTGGTCCTAATGCCAATGACGCAACGTATGCGCTTACCCATTATGGTCCGTTGGCTGTTGAGGTGACAACGGTCTTTGAAGGAATACGCAACAAGGTGGGAAGTGATGTTGAGGTGACTTATACCAAAGGCTGTGATCTTGTGGATGCGCATTGGCCCGAATCAGAGTTGATAGATTATCCCATGACGGCCGATGAGCAGAACGAGATTGACAAAGCCGTGGAACAGGTGAAGCAGAGTGATGTGGCTGTGGTGGTACTTGGTGGCAATTCGCGTACTTGTGGCGAAAACAAGTCACGCTCTTCCTTGGAGTTGCCGGGCAGACAATTGCAACTGTTAAAGGCTGTTCAGGCTACAGGAAAGACGGTGATATTGGTGTTGATCAATGGCCGACCACTGTCTGTTAACTGGGCTGATAGGTTCGTTCCGGCCATTGTAGAGGCGTGGTATCCTGGTTCTCAGGGCGGAACAGCTGTCGCCGATGTGCTGTTTGGTGACTATAATCCAGGTGGTAAGCTTACCGTTACTTTTCCAAAGACAGTGGGGCAGATTCCTTTCAACTTCCCTTCTAAGCCGGCTGCCTTGGTCGATGGTGGAAACAAGTTAGGGTTGCATGGCAATGCATCGCGCGCAAATGGTGCCCTTTATTATTTCGGACATGGTTTGAGTTACACGACTTTTAAATATTCGAACCTTCGGTTGTCAGCGCAAAACATCAGTGCTACCGACTCAATAGTAGTGAGCTGTGACATCACGAACACCGGCAAACGTGCCGGAGATGAAGTGGTACAGCTTTATATTCAGGATGTGTTGAGCACGGTGACCACGTATGAGAAGAATCTCAGGGGCTTTGAACGAGTGCATCTCAAGCCTGGTGAAACACGCACTTTGTCGTTTGTCATCAAGCCAGAGCATTTGCAACTCATCAATGAGCAGTACCAACATGTGGTTGAACCCGGTGATTTCAAGGTGATGATGGGTGCCTCGTCAGAGGATATACGACTGGAAGATACGTTTACGGTCATCGAACCTAATCCTTCAATGGTTGCCAAGAATCGTGCTCATCGCCTGGATGTGGTGGCAGTTCCTGCAACTCCAACCGCCCAATATGCGGTGGATGGAAACACTTCCACTTATTGGCAAGGACAGACTAATGCGTCTCTGACGGTATCTATGTCAGCCTCTGAGAAATTAGGAAGTCTTACTATTGTGTTTGCGAAAGGCAGTTCATCTGATGCGGAATTCACGATTCAGCTATCGTCAGGTGGTGGTCAGTTCTTGGATGTCTATACAGGAAAGGTTTCGGGACACGAACAAAAGCTGCAAATCAATCGGTCTGGTGTCAGTGATATTAGGGTACTTTGCCAGCAAGGCACGTTGAATATAGCCGAAATCAAAGTGGATAAGTAGCACGGGTGTGGGCGGATTGTCTTTCGTATCCAATCGCGCATGACCAGTGTTTCATGGAATGTTGTCCACACATCTGATGCAAAAACCGTCCATGACATGATTGATAGATAACAATGGCTGTTCGAAATAGATACGAACAGCCATTGTTTTCTTGCCATCAAGAACTGGTTTTACTCTGCTTCTTGCTCCATGGCGCGATAGTTGATCAAGTCTTCAGCGTGGAAGTTCTTGATGAACGTGTAGTGCCCTGTATTCTCTTCTTCCGTGTGACGCATGTAGACGTGTGCGCTCTTGCCGAACAATTCGGGTGAACGTGATGCATCATCAATGAGCAATACTGACATTAAGAGATTGGCGGTCATGTTATATAGGCGACGAGCCAAGAAGTCTTGCAGCTCCTGATTGTCAGCCTCTTTCACCATGTTGACAGCTTCTTCGTACTGCTGGGCCAGCACTTTCAAGCGATCGTGTAAAGGCTTCCATGCGCCTTCAACCTCTTTGTCGAGCATTTCTTTCATGATATTGAGGTAGGTACCATTCATGATGTAGCGTATGGCGGCTACCACTTGCAGTTGTGTCGTGCCCTCGTAGATGGAGAAAATGCGTGCGTCGCGGAACAAACGCTGGCACTTATAGGCCATGATGAAACCCGAACCACCATGTATGCTGATGGCATCATAGGCGTTTTGGTTGGCATATTCGGAGTTCATGCCTTTGGCCAATGGCGTGAAAGCGTCAGCCAATCGGTTGTATTTCTTCATCTCCGCACGCTCTTCAGCACTCAGTTTTCGGTCGCGTTGGATGTCTTCCAATGCTTTATAGAGGTCAACATAACGAGCTGTTTGATACAACAAGGAGCGACCTGCATCGAGTTTGGCCTTCATGCGCGACAGCATGTCGTACACGGCGGGGAACTCTATGATGGCTTGCCCAAACTGTTGACGCTCTTTGGCGTATGCCAAAGCTTCGTTGTATGCCTCTTGTTCAACACCAACCGACTGTGCAGCGATGCCCAGGCGGGCACCATTCATCAGCGCCATGACGTACTTGATCAGTCCCATGCGCGTGCTTCCGCACAGTTCGGCTTTGGCATTCTTGTACACCAGCTCACAGGTTGGCGAGCCATGGATACCCAGTTTATTCTCAATGTGGCGCACATCCACCCCGCCATTGCGTTTGTCGTAGATGAACATGGACAGTCCTCGGCCGTCTTTCGTACCCTCTTCCGACCGTGCCAGCACCAAATGGATGTCCGAGTCGCCGTTGGTGATGAAGCGTTTCACGCCATTCAGTCGCCAACAGTCTTCTTTTTCATCATAAGTAGCCTTGAGCATCACGCGTTGAAGGTCAGAGCCTGCGTCGGGTTCAGTAAGATCCATCGACATGGTGGCACCCTCACAAACGCGTGGGATGTACTTTTCTCGCTGTTCGTCCGAGCCGAATTCATACAGCGTGTCGATGCACGATTGCAGCGACCAGATGTTCTGAAATCCTGCATCTGCTGCGGCTATCATCTCCGACATCATCGAGAAAGTGACGTTGGGCAAGTTCAGTCCGCCATAACACCGTGGCATTGATACACCCCACAGGCCAGCCTGCTGGGTTGCTTTGATGTTGTCAAGCGTTTTGCTGGCATACTTCATGCGCCCATTCTCAAGATGTGGGCCTTCTTTGTCCACGTCTTCCGAGTTGGGTTCGATGATGTTTGCCGCCACGTCGCCAGTGATTTCGAGAATGCGTTTGTAGTTCTCGATGGCGTCATCGTAATTTACCGGAGCATCATCATGGTGCTCTTTGTCTTGGTAGTTGCGCTCCTTGAGCTCAACAATTCGCTTCATCAACGGATGATCTAAGTGAAATTCAATCTCCGGATGGTCAGTATAGTAATTGGACATAGTTTGATAATCAGCCTCTCCCCCTTACCCCTCCCCAAAAGGGAGGGGAGTGATTAGTATGGCTAACAGGGAGATTTAGAGACCATTTTGTTTATTCGTTATTATTGTAATATACCATATTCACTTGTGGCTTACTCATCTTGCTCATCTAAGATATCATAGATTTCATCTACAACCCTATCTACATCGGTTATAATCTCTTCGTTGGTAAACCTTACAACCGTGTATCCCATCTTGCTTAAAGCATCGGTTCGCATATCATCTTCTATCTGCTGTTGAGGCATGTCATGATATTTTCCGTCTACCTCTATGATGAGATGAGCTGACAGGCAAATAAAGTCAGCAATAAAATCATTGATAGGATGTTGTCTCCTAAAATGATAACCATCAAGCTGTCTAAGCTCCTCCCGCAAAATAGTTTCAGCTTCCGTCATGTTCTTTCTCAGCTGTTTGGCGTATTCTTTCAGCAGCTGATATCGGTCGGGTGCTGCCGTAGCATATCCAAAATTATGCTTTTTATGTTGCATCGTAATCCTGCTATAGGTATAATATACAAACTCTGAGCAAGAAATGAAACCATCAAAGAACAGAAGTGCATTCTCTGCCAAATAAGCTATCTACTCCCCTCCCTTTTGGGGAGGGGTCGGGGGAGAGGCCGCTATTGACCTATTTGCTGTTCTCCTTATAATATTTAATCATTTTGGGCACCACCTCTTCTATTGAGCCAGTGATGACATAATCGGCCAACTGGTTGATGGGGGCGTCGGCATCGGTGTTGATGGCGATGATGATGCCCGCATCTTGCATGCCAGCCACATGCTGAATCTGCCCGGAGATGCCGCAGGCGATGTACACCTTGGGATGCACCGTAACGCCCGTTTGACCAATCTGGCGGTCGTTCTCTATCCAACCTGCGTCAACAGCCGCACGACTGGCACCCACCTCCCCGTGTAACACGTCGGCCAATTCGTATAAAAGATGGAATGCCTCTTTGCTTCCTACACCATAGCCACCCGCCACAATAATGGGAGCACCCGTCAAGTTGTGTTTGGCTTCCTCTACGTGTCGTTCGAGTACCTTGACGACATACGATTCTGGTCTGACGTATTCCGTTACCACGGGGTACACCACCTCGCCTTTCGCCTCACCCTCATACAGTGCCTTCTTCATCACTCCCGAACGCACGGTGGCCATCTGTGGACGATGGTCGGGGTTGACGATGGTGGCCACGATGTTGCCGCCAAAGGCCGGTCTGATTTGATAAAGCAAATTGTCATAGTGCTTTTGAGCTTTACGGTCGTCGTAATCGCCAATCTCCAATTGCGTACAATCAGCCGTCAGTCCACTGGTGAGCGATGACGACACGCGCGGTCCCAGGTCACGACCGATTACCGTCGCACCCATCAGGCATATCTGCGGTTGCTCTGTCTGGAACAGTTTAACCATGATGTCCGTGTGTGGTGCCGACGTATAAGGATACAATCCTTCTCCGTCGAAGACAAACAATTTATCGACGCCATAAGGCAGTATCTGGTTCTCTACGTTCCCCTTGATGCCCGTGCCCACTGCCAGCGCATGCAGCTCAACGCCCAGTTCGTTGGCGAGCTTGCGGCCCTTGGTGAGCAGCTCTTGAGATACTTCGGCAACGGTTGTGCCTTCTATCTCGCAATATACAAATACGTTGTTCATATACATTTTGGTGTTAAAAAGCCTCTCCCACCCAAAAAGCCTATCCCCCTTACCCCTCCCCAAAAGGGAGGGGAGTGATTAGACTCGTTGGTTGTAGGTGATGAGGATTTTCTTACTTATTATTCCTTGTTTTGATAATTATTGATTAAGTCTCCCCAGTCAAGCTCTCTGTACAAAGAAGGTAACTACTCCCCTCCCTTTTGGAGAGGGGTTTGGGAAGAGCCCCCTCTTGTTTTGTTTTCTGGTAGTCATTGTTTAACCCTCCCCATTCAACCTCTCTATTAGAAAAGCTAACTACTCCCCTCCCTTTTGGGGAGGGGTTGGGGGAGAGGCCGCCCCTTTCTACCCAATAATCTTTTCTTCAATCAACTCTTTCATCAGTGCTTTCACATCCTCATCAGATGAGGTAAGCGTTTTGCTCTCCTTGGCTTGGAACACGATGTTCTGCACCGACTTCACCTTCGTTGGCGAACCCGAAAGACCACACTGCGCAGGGTCGCCGTCCACATCGGCCACCGACCATTGATTCAATGTGAGGTAAGGACGCTGCTCGTAGAGTTCGGTCCATGGCTCATCGCCTTTCCGTTCCATCGGACAGGTGGCGTACTTGTACTTCATCACCAGTTTGGCATGGCAAGGACGGCATGGGGCCGCACTTCCATTCACCGTGACAACGATGGGCAACGGAGCCTCTACCGTCTCGACACCGCCATCAATCAAGCGGCGAATAGTAGCCTTACCATCTTCTATCTTCAATATTTCTTCAGCGTAGGTCACTTGGTTGAGCCCTAATTTCTGTGCAACTTGCGGACCTACTTGTGCCGTGTCGCCATCGATAGCCTGGCGGCCTCCAATCACCAAGTCTACATGCCCTATCTTCTTGATGGCCGTGGCCAGCGCGTAAGACGTGGCCAGCGTGTCGGCGCCGGCAAACAACCGGTCGGTCAGCAGCCATCCGGTGTCAGCGCCGCGGAACAAACCTTGGCGGATGATTTCAGCTGCACGCGGTGGTCCCATGGTCAACACACCTACGGTAGAAC
>ERZ1036438.111-NODE-111-length-48669-cov-5.323466_pt1 | contig 48669 bp, 43 predicted proteins | sample MGYA00514224_ERZ1036438 | MGnify/ENA primary metagenome ERZ1036438 (study PRJEB33795, sample SAMN09464924) | human gut metagenome | host: Homo sapiens | place: USA: Stanford, California | collected 2016-07 | study: EMG produced TPA metagenomics assembly of the...
ATCTAGAAAAAATCAATAGGCAGGAAGGATGCAAACAAGAAGTAGTTTGGATAGAAGTATCGAGTTTTTGCGCAAAAACAATGAATTTTCACCACAAAATGCGGCACTTTGGCGGCCTATCCACATGCTTTTGCGCTGCAAAGTCATGTGAATTGGCGGCCAAAAGCAATGCTTTTGGCTAAAAAATGGGTAAAAAAAGATGGAAAAAGGATTATATACAGATGTAATTCTTTATATATCAACTATATACAAAAACCGCTCATATTTGGCGTATTTGCACCCAATGTTTGCATTGTTCGCAAATACGTCCAAAATAAGAAGGCTTGTTGTCAAGAAAAATTACATCCATGAACAAGCCTGATTTCCTATTCGACAACGAGTAAGGCCAATGCCTTATTTCCGTTTTTTGTCGATAAAACACAGTGCAGCACCAATGGCTGTGCAGAATTCACTGTACTTGGGGATGATGAAATTCACGCCATACAATTTCTCCATGCCACCGAATATGGACTTACACTGAGGCAGAAGCGTGAGGTTGCCGATGAGAACATAGTCCTTGATGCCCGTGCCCAACGAGGCCAGGATGGTGCTGCTTCCGATGGTTTGCAACACCATGGTGATGATGCCCAGTGCAATGTCCTCGCGCGAGGCGTTGCTCTTGGCGTTGCCAAAGAGTGAGGCAGTGGCGGTTTTGGGCAGGTTGGGCAGCGGATTAGGACTGATGTCGCCGATGCGCACGTCAATGTTCGAACCGTCACCTTGCATAGCCAACATGGAAATCTGCTTGATATCGTCGGTCTTGAGCATGATGCGCGACAGTCCGATGAGCGTTCCGCCTCCCAATCCCATGCCCCCAATGTGGCGAATGTCATCGCCCAAACACTGGATAAGACTAGTTCCGGTGCCCATACTCACAACAATCATGTCGTCCAACTCGGTCTCAAACTGTGCCCCAAGACCATTGCAGATAAACTCTTCTGCCTTGGCCGTGGGCAATCCATACACGGGATCATCAACGTAAGCCGCACCAACACCGGTGAGCATTACCTGCTCTACCTCGCCAAGAGAAATCTTGTTGTCGTGCAAATACTTGCCAAACGCACCATAAAGCGAGGTCACCGGGTCGGTAGCCTTGATGCGAATGGGGGCCACCACGGTGCCATCATCATTAATTCCCACAATTTTTGTCGTACTGATTCCTACGTCAATTCCTATTACAATAGCCATAATAATCGTTTTATAGTTTGCAAAAATAGTGCAAACCGAAAACAGAGAAAGTTTACTTTCTATGTTGAGGTGCAGCCTATTTTCTGCAAAAGTACAACATTATCAATAATTATTTGTACATTTGAAGCAAAATAAAAACCAAGGAAAGATGGAAGAAAAGACATATCATGTGGTAGCTGCCATCATCAAAGACGGCGACAAATACTTGTGCATGCAGCGGGGACGCTCGCACTATGCGTACATTTCAGAACACTGGGAGTTTCCTGGTGGGAAGGTTGAAGCGGGAGAATCTGACCACGAAGCACTGGTGAGAGAAATCAAGGAAGAGATGGATTGGGATGTCTTTGTGGGCAAAAAAGTGGGTACAGTGGAATTCCACTATCCCGATTTCAACCTGCATCTCACGGCTTACCTTTGCAAAGGCGGCGACGGAGAGTTCAAGATGTTGGAACACTTGGACAACAAATGGCTCACCATCGATGAGTTACAAGACCTGAAATGGACGGAGGCAGACAGGAAATTGATAGAAATACTCAAGACAAGAACAATCTGATGACAAACGACTTACGGCAAAAGATGCAGCAGTTGGTGGAAGAGCTCAACCGCGCATCAGACAATTATTATAGTGGACGCACAGAGTCGATGACCGACTTTGAATGGGATGCCAAGTTCGATGAGCTGAAACGACTGGAACAAGAAAGTGGATTGGTGCTGCCAGACAGTCCCACCACGAATGTTTCTGACGGCACAATCACCGGACAGAAAGAGGCGCACGAGTTTCCAATGCTGTCACTGGCGAAGACCAAGAAGCCCGAAGAACTGGTGAAATGGGCTGAAGGACGACCGATATGGCTGTCGTGGAAGCTGGACGGCCTGACCCTCGTGGTGACCTATGACAATGGGAAACTCACCAAAGTGGTAACGCGTGGCAACGGACACGTGGGCACCAACATCACTCATCTGGCTCCTGCCATCCAGGGAATTCCTGCTACCGTCAAGACCACAGGACATCTTGTGATTCGCGGAGAGGCTGTGATTTCGTACGCAGACTTTGAAGTATTCAACATGGAAGCAGATGAAGCATACGCCAACCCACGCAACCTCGCATCGGGATCGCTCACACTGAAGGATGTCGAAGAGGTGAAACGGCGCAAAATACAGTGGATTCCGTTCACGCTGGTGTACACCGAAGAGGCGATAAACTCTTGGGGAGAACGCATGGATTGGCTTAGCGAAATGGGCTTCAACGTGGTGAAACACGAACGCATCAGCGACCCTTCCATCCACAACGTGAACAAAGCCATTGAACAATGGACCAGCCTGGTGACCCACAACCAATGTCCCTTCCCCGTCGATGGCTTGGTTATCACGTTCGACGACACGGCCTTTGCTGCCACAGGTTCTATCACTGGCCATCATGCCACACGCGCCGGACTGGCCTTTAAGTGGCAAGATGAAGCGGCTACGACCGAACTTGAGTACATTGAATGGTCGTGCGCAGCGTCTACCATCTCACCCGTTGCGGTGTTCAAGCCAGTAGAATTGGAGGGAACAACCGTGAAAAAGGCCTCGCTGTGCAACATCAGTGAGTGCGAAAGGTTGGGCATTGGCGGACCCGGCAGCGTGCTGTCAGTAATCAAGGCCAACAAGATTATCCCGAAAGTAATTAAGGTTGTGCAAACCATTGGGGCGTTAGAGATACCGCACGAATGCCCCGTTTGCCATCATCAAACACGCATCGACATCAGCAAGGCAAGCGATACGCGCACCCTTCACTGCACTAACGAGGCCTGTCCGGCCAAACAATTGAAGAAATTCAATCGCTTTGTGTCGAAAAACGGCATGGACATTGATGGCATTTCTGAGCAAACGTTGGCCAAATTCATTAACTTGGGATGGCTCAACACATACGCAGACATCTACCGTTTACCCAATTATGCACAACAAATTGCGTCATTGGAAGGATTTGGAAACAAGTCAGCGGGCAACATGATGCGTTCCATTGAGAAGTCAAGGACTGTGGAAGCACGCAAATTCCTCTATGCCTTGACCATTCCCATGTGTGGTGTTGACGCTTGCAAGCGCCTGTTGGACGCTTATTCTTTGCACGAACTCATCAGCAAAGCCATTGAGGCTGACACGCCAGAGGCGTTTGCCAACATCCCTGGAATTGGTCCGGAAACATCGGCTTCGGTTGTAAACTGGTTCCAAGTGGAAGCAAACAGAAACGTGGTGGATGACCTGTTGAAGATGTTAAACATTGAACAGCCGTCCACACAGCCTACCGGTGCGAGGTGCGAAGGCCTCACTTTCGTCATTACTGGCGACGTACATCACTACAAAAACCGCGCTGAGCTCAAGGCTTATATCGAAAATCAAGGCGGACATGTGACAGGAAGCGTGAGTAAATCGACCAACTACCTTATTAATAATAATGTGAACTCTACCTCCGGAAAGAATAAAAAAGCAAAAGAATTGGGGATAGAGATTATATCAGAAGATCAATTCAGGGAACAATTCACCTGAGTTTTTTCTTTTTCATCCCGCAACATCCGTCGCTTTGACTACTGGGTTCATCACTTCAAACACTTTGATGAACCAGCACAAACAGGACGCATGTTGCGGGATGATGGATGTCAGTTAGAACGTCCACTTTGCAGCTAAAGTTGGAATGGCGTAAAACTTATTGTTCTTTCCATGGTCATTCCAAACGAAATTATTGCTGAGTTCCACCTCTGAACCGATGCTCAGGTTTACCCCTTCCCAACCCTTGATGGCATTAAGGTTGACCCACAACTGAGGTTCAGACAAAAAGATGAAATTACCGTTTACATTCGAATTGTACCAAAGATCACAAAAACCGCTGAACGACATCAGGTTGTTGGCGAAGTTAACACCCCACACTTCCGTGAGTTGCACACTGCTGAAAGCCTTCGCACCCATGTGCCTACTCTTGAAAAACTGCTTATACAACAATTGCACCGAGAAGGTTTTGGAGAAATTGTCGTTGTGCCAATTCCACGCACCACCCAGCAATGCAGCATGTTGAAAGCGGGTAGCGTTCCAAGTTTTCTCATCAGAAGACAGTCCACCGTTATACTCAACGTGTGCGGCCCACTGCTTGTTGGGCGTCAGATTGAACTCACGGGATATCTCCCAATAAGCACCAGCCACGCCATCACGCTGATAATCGAGGTCAGTGAACATGTAAGTACTCCCCCACTTGTCTGCTTTGAACATTTCCACGGTTGTTGTTACCGACGGACGCCCACTCAACTCGCTGTAGATGTTGTGGCCTAAATCGTAATGAAACTGTACGTTTTGCGCTACTGCCGACAGGCTCAGACCCGCCAAAAGCATGGTGATGATTTTTGTTTTCATATCGATAAAATCGTGTTTTGTGATATATTGTCGGCTACAAAGTTACGAAAACCGATGGAGTTTCATGCCCTATTTTTTCACAAATCATAGCATTTGTTTGCAAATACACCTGCAAACGATTACCTCTGTGTACCATTCCATCCCACCAATCAAGGGTTGTTCGCACGCATGGAACACATGAAGAAAAAACGTTTTTCACGTCTTTTCAATCTATCTATCATTCACTTATTTCACATTATTTAAGGAATTAGTGTCATTAACATTAATGCTTTTTTCTTACTTTTGTCACAATATGCGAATAGACATCATTACAGTTTTGCCCGAAATGCTCGAGGGATTCGTCAACGAATCCATTCTATTGCGAGCACAGAAGAAGGGATTAGCCGAGATACACCTACACCATTTGCGCGATTACACCACCGACAAGTGGCGACGCGTGGACGACTATCCGTACGGAGGCTTTGCCGGTATGGTGATGCAGTGCGAGCCTATTGACCGCTGTATCACCGCCTTGAAAGCCGAAAGGGAATACGATGAGGTGATTTTCACGTCGCCCGACGGTGAACAATTCAACCAACAGGTGGCCAACGACCTATCCATGAAGGGCAACATCATCATTCTTTGCGGCCACTACAAAGGCATAGACCAGCGCATTCGCGACCATCTAATCACTCGCGAGATTAGCATTGGCGACTACGTCTTAACGGGTGGCGAGCTGGCTGCGGCTGTGATGGCCGATGCCATCATACGCCTTGTCCCAGGAGTAATCAGCGATGAGCAGAGCGCACTGAGCGACTCGTTCCAAGACAACATGCTCTCCGCCCCTATCTACACACGCCCGGCCGACTACAAAGGGTGGAAGGTTCCAGAGATATTGCTCAGCGGCAACGAGGCGAAAATCAAGAACTGGGAAATGGAACAAGCCCTGGAACGTACCCGCAGGCTACGCCCCGACCTTTTGGAAGACACGCCCCACAATCCTCAAGAACGTGATTGACAAACTATTAAAACTATATTATCTTTAAAACCTATGACTAAACTTATTGAGAAACCACAACCCTCATTTCCGGAAGCTGTAAGAAAAGGATGCAACCGACTTTTCGACTTCCATGGCCGCACACGTCGTTCAGACTTCTGGTGGTTTATGTTAGCCTACATGGTATGCTATTTCATCCTAACCAATATCTGTAAGGCTTTCCTGCCACTACTGGCTGCCGCCATCTGTGACCTTGCTGTCTTATCACTTGCCCTTGCCATTACCGTGCGCCGATTGCAAGACCGTGGTGCCAGCAAATGGTGGGTTTACGCAAACTATGCATCAACAGTTGTTTACACACTGTATATTTATGGAACAGGCATTGGCGAAGAATTGATGAGTGTCAATGCCAATCCAGAAGCCAGCATGGGCATGTTCACCGACCCCATCTTCATCATCTCGCTAATCGTTGTCATGGTCACCGGTCTGGTAACGTTCGTACTTTGCCTGCTGGACGGAAAGCCCCAGCCCAACAAGTACGGTTCCTCACCTAAATACATCATCCAAGAAGAAACGACACACGAACAGCATCTTGAAGCAACAGCATAAGATATTGTTTATCCAAAAGATACAACATCTCTGGAAAAGCACTATGATAAGGTTTCGCAGAAGGCATTGCCCAGCATGAAGCCCTCTTGATACAACCGCTCCAGCCTGCCTATATCTTTCTCCATTCGTCCCACCTCCATGGGTCTTTGGGGCCTGATACACACAACCTTTCCCAGCCTTTCGAGCCGCTCCACCAGTTCCAGTTGCTCGTTGTAAGCGGCCACTCGGTGGCTCAGGGCCACACGCAGACGGGGATATTTCTTATAAACAAAAGGAGGTATCTTCCGGTCGCGTTCCTTGCTGCGGTAGCCTTTGTTGCGCGTCAAAATCACCACGTTCTGCGGATGCCCTGTCTCCATGGACCGCATCACAGGAATAGAGTCGACGATACCGCCATCGAGCATGGGTATGCCGTCTACCATCACAATCTTGCTGACATACGGCAAACTGCTCGAAGCGCGCACGATATCCAGCGAACGTTGCCGGTCGTTCGACTCGGTGAGGTACTCCGCTTGTCCCGTCAGACAGTTGGTAGTCACCATTTCGAAGGTCGCTGACCACTGAAAAAACGTATCGAAATCGAATGGCAGGTATTCGTTTGGAAATTTATCATACAACAATTCTTGATCAAAGATGCAACCCTGTTTCAGCAAATGCCGCCAACCAATGTAGCCATATTGAGTCAAAAAGTCGATGTTAGACAAGCGCGCCCTGCGCGGTTGCCTGCTGATGTACGACATGCCGTTACACGCACCGGCCGACACAGCAACCACATAACGGAAATATACACCATGCTTCATGAATGCATCCAGAACACCACTGGTAAACACGCCACGCATGCCTCCGCCTTCCAACACAAGCCCTGTATTCCTCTCAATATGCATAAAAACAAGTTATTTATTGCAACAAAGTTACAATTTTTCCATCACTTTTTAGTATCTTTGCCCAGGTTAAGGTTGTCGCAATCAACAAATCATTGTTTTGTAACATCCATGACAAGCCACAATAGATTACTACACTAACAAAAATTATTATCATGTTCGACCAACAAACTTACATAAAACGCCGTGCCCAACTGAAAAAAGAAGTGGGCCAAGGTCTCATCATCCTGTTTGGCAACAACGAATCGCCTGCCAACGGCCCTTTTAATGGTTATCATCCCTTCCGTCAAGACTCTTCGTTTCTGTATTATTTTGGACAGAACAGAGACGGACTGGTGGGTGTCATCGACATTGACAACGACACCGAAACCTTGATTGGCGACGACATCGACATAGAAGACATCGTTTGGTTTGGCTCTGTAGACAGCGTTAAGGACATGGCCGAACAAGTTGGAGTGAAGCACTCGGCCCCGATGAAGCAGCTCAAGACCCTCTGCAACGCAGCCATCGGCAGCAAGCGCAAGATACATTTTCTGCCGCCTTACCGCCACGACATCAAGTTGCAGATATACGATTTGCTGGGCATTCATCCCAGTCAGCAGAAAGAAAGCGCCTCACTCGATTTCATCAAGGCTGTCGTAAAGATGCGTTCTACTAAGGAACCGCAGGAGATTGAAGAACTGGAACGTGCGGCGAAGATTGGCTATCTGATGCACACCACTGCCATGCGCCTGACCAAACCCGGCGTAACCGAGAAGTTTGTAGGCGGTCAGGTAGACGGCATTGCCAACTCGTATGGTGCCATGGTGAGCTTCCCAACCATCTTCTCACAGCACGGCGAAATCATGCACGGCAATCCCTCACTGGCCAAGCTTGAAGCTGGAAGGCTGGCACTGTGTGATGCCGGAGCTGAAACGGTGAACAATTATTGTTCGGACAACACCCGCACCTTCCCCGTGAACGGCAAGTACACCCAACGACAGCTGGAGATTTACAGCATTGTAGAGGCTTGCCACGACCATGCACTCGAAGTTGCAAAACCAGGAGTGAAGTACATAGACGTGCATTTCTCTGTATGCAAGCTTATGACAGAGCGCCTGAAAGAACTGGGACTGATGAAAGGTGACACCGAAGAGGCTGTTAGAGCTGGCGCTCATGCCATGTTCTTGCCGCACGGACTGGGCCACATGATGGGCATGGACGTACACGACATGGAAGCCTTGGGACAAATCTACGTGGGATTTGACGATGAAACTCGTCCCAATCTCGAACAGTTCGGCACCAATGCCCTGCGCATGGGACGGCGCTTAGAAGAAGGATTTGTTGTGACAGACGAACCAGGCATTTACTTTATTCCTGCCCTCATTGATGAGTGGAGAGCATCTGGACACTGTAAAGAGTTCTTGAATTTTGAACTTTTGGACACCTACAAAGACTTTGGAGGCATTCGCATTGAAGACGATATCCTCATCACCAAGGACGGATGTCGGTTCATCGGTGAGCAGCGCATACCTTATCATCCAAAAGATGTAGAAGCATTTATGGCTAACAATTCAACTAAATAATTTATTAAAACTATTCAAAAAACATGAAGAAAATTTTGATGTTCGCCCTTTTGGCAATTATGGCAACGGGCGCACAGGCAGGTAAGAAAAAGACTGCCGCTAAAAGCAACAAACCAGTATTTACTGTTGTAAAGCAGAACAAGATTACCAGTATCAAGGATCAGAACCGCAGCGGTACGTGCTGGGCTTACTCTACCTTGAGCTTCCTGGAAAGCGAAATCTTGAAAAAAACAGGGAAAACGTACGACCTGTGCGAGATGTTCGTAGCACACAAGACATACCAAGACCGCGCTGAAAAAGCTGTACGCATGCACGGTGATGTTAGTTTTGCACAAGGAGGTAGTGCATACGACCCTATCTATTGTTGGCAACACTATGGCATGGTTCCCGAAACAGCAATGCCATTGCCTGGTACAATGACAGGTGACTCGTTGGCTAACTTTGGCGAGTTCTTTGAACTATTGATACCATACGTTGAAACGATCGCAAAAAGTAAGCAAAAGAAAATTTCTTCTGCATGGAAAAAAGGAATGGTAGGAATTCTGGATGCTTACCTTGGCAAAACTCCTGAAACATTTACTTACGAAGGAAAAACTTATACCCCTCAATCATTTGCAGCAAGTCTTGGACTGGACATGAACGACTATGTACACTTCACCAGCTACACACATCATCCTTTCTGGACACAATTTGCTGTTGAGGTACAGGACAACTGGCGCTGGCCTTTGAGCTGGAACATCCCCATTGACGACATTTGCAGGATTATCGACCATGCGATTGACAACGGTTATACCGTAGCATGGGGTGGTGACGTTTCAGAAGACGGATTCACACGCAATGGTTTAGGTATTGCTTACGACCTGAAGAAAGCCCGCGACCTATCTGGAACAGACGCTGACCGCTGGGTAAAAATGTCCAACTCCTCAAAGAAAGCCAAAGCAGATTCATTGGGTATCAATGCACCTGAAGTAGTTCCTACACAAGAGATGCGCCAAGAAGCATTCGATAATTGGGAAACAACCGATGACCACGGCATGCACATCTTCGGCATTGCAAAAGACCAGAATGGTAAAGAATACTACATGGTGAAGAACTCTTGGGGCGAAAGTGGCAAGTACAAAGGTATTTGGTACATGACCAAGGCTTTCGTTGCTTACAAGACCATGGACTTCATGGTAAACAAGAATGCTGTTCCACAAGACATCCGCAAGAAGATTAACTTATAAAGGATTGGGGCCGAAAGCCGCCACCTTACAAACATATACAGACCGCTTACCCGATAAGGATAAGCGGTCTTTTTGTTCAGGACACTCTAAAAGCACACGATAAGTTGAAATCTGGGTATCAAACAGTTTTGAATTTGAATGCATCGTGATAAAAAAATATTTGAGAAAAAAGCAATGGAATATGACAAATATTTTGTATCTTTACACGCAAAATAGCTTATAAATCCCATGAAATTCACACCCGCATCCATTCTATGCGGACACGGTAAGACAAAATAAAAAAAACAATATAAATGCATTTCAAATGGAATTATGTACCACCTACATCAGAAGAAACAAAGGCAGCCAATGAGTTAGGAGAGAAACTGAACATCAGCCCCCTTCTCGCTCAATTGCTCATCCGTCGTGGCATCACTACGGAGTCTGCCGCCAAGCGATTCTTTCGCCCACAACTGGCAGACCTCATCAATCCATTTCTTATGAAAGACATGGACTTAGCCGTAGACAGATTGAACGACGCCATGGGGCGCAAAGAGCGCATTATGGTGTATGGTGATTACGATGTGGATGGCTGTACAGCCGTCGCATTGGTGTATAAGTTCCTGCAGCAGTTCTATTCCAACATCGATTATTACATCCCCGATCGCTACGATGAGGGCTACGGTGTGAGCAAAAAGGGAATAGACCATGCACAGGAAACGGGTGTTAAACTGATTATTATTCTGGATTGCGGCATCAAGGCAATTGACGAAATCGCTTACGCCAAAAGCCTTGGAATTGATTTCATCATCTGTGACCATCACGTCCCTGACGAAGTGATGCCTCCCGCCGTGGCTATCTTGAATCCAAAGCGCCCAGACGACAGCTATCCTTTCAAGCATCTGTCGGGATGTGGAGTGGGCTTTAAGTTCATGCAAGCCTTTGCCAAGAACAACAGTATTCCTTTTTCACGGCTCATCCCACTGCTCGACTTCTGCGCAGTGAGCATCTCTGCCGACATCGTACCCGTGACAGACGAGAACAGGATACTGGCGTTTCATGGTCTGAAACAACTGAACCAGAACCCAAGTGTGGGTTTGAAGGCCATCATAGACATTTGCAACCTTAATGGAAGGGACATCTCCATGAGTGACATCGTGTTCAAAATTGGGCCACGCATCAATGCGTCGGGACGCATGGAGAATGGCAAGGAGAGTGTGGACCTCTTGGTTGAGAAAGACTTTGCCAGTGCACTGAGACAGGCAAAACACATCGACGAATACAACGAACAGCGCAAAGACATTGACAAACAGATGACTGAAGAGGCCAACCTGATAGTCGCCAAACTGGAAAGCCAAAAGCATCATTCGTCCATCGTGCTGTATGATGAGAACTGGAAGAAAGGTGTCATCGGCATCGTGGCCTCGCGGTTGACCGAGATTTACTTTCGTCCAACGGTCGTGTTGACACGCGACGGCGAGTTTGCCACAGGTTCTGCACGCAGCGTGACGGGCTTTGACGTATATTCGGCTATCAAGAGTTGCCGAGATCTGCTCGTCAATTTCGGCGGACACACCTACGCCGCTGGCTTGACCTTGCGATGGGATGACATCAAGAAATTCAGAGAACGGTTTCAGAAATACGTGGATCTACACATCGAACCCGAACAAACTGAGCCTATCTTAGACATCGATGCCATCATCGATTTCAAGGACATCACCAAGCGATTGCATGCTGATTTGAAAAAATTCTCACCCTTTGGGCCGGGTAATTCTAAACCTCTTTTCGGCACACTCGGCGTGTTCGACTATGGCACCAGTAAGGTAGTAGGGCGCGAACAAGAGCACATCAAGCTTGAGTTGGTTGATTCAAAGTCGAGCAACATCGTCAACGGCATTGCGTTCGGACAGAGTGCGTCGGCCCGATACATCAAGTCAAAGCGCGGTTTTGACATTGCCTACACGCTTGAGGACAATGTGTTCAAGCGCAATGCCATGCAATTGCAAATAGAAGACATACGTCCTACCGAAGAAGAGGAACAGGATTTCTAACGACATGCAGGCCGAAGATAAATACCTGAACATACTGCACCAATACTGGGGGTATGCCGATTTTCGTGGCATACAACGTGACATCATCGAAAGTATCGGGCAGCAAAAAGACACACTGGGGCTGATGCCAACCGGAGGAGGCAAGTCTATTACCTTCCAAGTGCCGGCTTTGGCACAAGAAGGCGTGTGCATCGTGGTGACTCCGCTCATCGCCTTGATGAAAGACCAAGTGCAACATCTTCGGGAGAAAGGCATACAGGCCACAGCTATCTATTCAGGAATGAGCCAACGGGAGATTACCACAGCACTCGATAATTGCATCTTCGGGGGTGTGAAGTTATTGTATATCTCGCCCGAACGCATCGGTTCAGAACTATTTTTGATGAAGTTGCGCCGCATGAACGTCAGCTTCATCACCATTGACGAGGCTCACTGCATCAGTCAGTGGGGCTATGATTTCCGACCAGCATATCTCCAAATAGCGAACATCCGCAAGGAAAAGCCCGACGCTCCCCTATTGGCTTTGACCGCAACAGCCACTCCTAAGGTTATTATAGACATCCAAGAAAAACTGGAGTTCAAGGAGAAGAATGCTTTCCACATGAGCTTTGAGCGCAAAAACCTGATCTATGTGGTACGCAATGCGCAGGACAAGAATGAAGAACTCGTTCACATTCTCAACTCGGTGCGTGGCTGTGCCATTGTTTATGTGCGAAGTAGGAAGCGTACCAGGGAGATTGCTGAGATACTGAACGCTAATAATATTCCTGCAACCTTTTATCATGCGGGGCTTGAACCCGCCGTAAAAGACGAACGACAGACAGCTTGGCAAAGCGATGTGGTGCGTGTTATCGTAGCCACGAATGCCTTTGGAATGGGTATTGACAAGCCCGACGTGCGCATCGTGGTGCACATGGACTGTCCCGATTCGCTGGAAGCTTATTTCCAAGAGGCGGGACGTGCAGGGCGAGATGGCAACCGTTCCTATGCTGTTTTGCTCTACAATGGCGGCGATGAACGCAAATTGGACAAGCGAATAGTGGACAACTTCCCGGAAAAGGAGTATATCAAGAATGTCTATCAGAGTCTGGCTTTCTACTACGAGATAGGCATCCACAGTGGCAAAGGACACACATTCACCTTTGATATCGGCAAATTTTGCATGATATACAAGTACTTTCCCGTGCCTGTCAATTCGGCCTTACATCTGTTGGCACGCGCGGGTTATCTCGTTTATGAGACCGATCCCGATTCCAGTGCGCGTCTGATGTTCCTCATTGGGCGAAATGAGCTGTACAAATTGGAACATCTTACACCTTATGAAGAGAAACTCCTCACGGCCCTTTTGCGCAACTACGGCGGATTGTTCACTGATTATGTTTACATTGATGAAGGCCTTTTGGCCCAGCAAACCGAACTGACGAGAGAGCAAGTGTATCTGCTGTTGCGTGGAATGACGCAGCGACGTATCGTTCATTTCATTCCACAACGCAAGATGCCGTTCATCACTTACACCCGCAACCGCGAGGAGATTGACCGGCTTATCATTCCTGCTGAGGTGTACGAGCAAAGAAAAGAAGAATATACCAAGCGCGTTCGGTCGGTCATCAACTATGCCAAGAATGATGAAGTGTGTAGAAGTAGGCAGCTTTTACGCTATTTCGGAGAGACCGATGTGCAGGACTGTATGCGCTGTGACGTGTGCCTGGAACATTATACAGACCAGACTTCGGAAGAAAAAATAAAGCCCGCCCAAGACCAAATCAAACTTTTTTTGAACGACGGGGAGAAGCATCACCTGACGGAACTCCATCAACTGTCCATTGCAAGACGCCAACTGGACGAAGCACTGGAAACGCTGATCGCCGAGGAAGAGGTTACAATTGAGGGGAGTTACATCTTCTTACATCCATAAAAAGCCTCACCTAAACCTGTAATAAACAAGAATCTACCTTTATCAAAAAGGCATATTAGATTTTCAATAAATCGTGAAAATCAGATAATATATAGGTGGGAAGCGTTTCATCATATTGTTTATCCGTCCATCCTTCACCCTTCAACCAAGCAGTTTGGCAACCTATTGCTGAGGCGGGTTCTATGTCTTTATAGAAACTGTCACCAACAGCAAGAACGTTAGCAGCTGGCATTTGCAAAATATCAAGTGCCATTTTGAACAGTCGGGCATCCGGTTTTCGGATGTTAACCACAGCTGATTCAATGACATCTTCAAACAAATCGTCAAGTTCAAACTCCTTCAAAACCTGCCTCATGTTACCATAAAAGTTGGTAACCATCACAAGCGGATATCGATGGCGTAGCTTCTCGAGAACCATTTTGTTGCGATAAATGATGGCTGAGACATGCTCATATACCCGATTTGACAGTTGTTGGTGCATCCGTTTCAGTTCATTCTCATCCGCATCCCATGCACCGAGGATGCACAACTGTTCCAACTCGAGCCGCAACTTGACATCTATTGTCTTCTTGAGAGAATAATCTGCCCGAATCAACGGATTCTTCTCAAGCGTTCGTTCACCATAAACATAAGCCTCACGAAAAGCATCTTCCGTCACAGGCATCCCCTCTTGTTGGTAAGAATGCCACAACATCTTGCCCCAATGCTGTCCGTTTGTGTCAATGGTTCCACCAAAATCAAGAATCAATCCCTTGATGTCAGATGTATTTTTTGCCGTATTCATCTCCATATTTATATTTGTTTTGCCCGTTTTTCGAGGTCGTTCGTAAGCAGTTTACACAAGGTTTCATGTCGATTGTGCATGTAAATGTAGAGCGTATGGAGAACCACTATCTCGAAAACAAAGTACACCCATGGACAGTTAAGAAGACAGGTAACGTACAAACAGATGGCACGTGTGTTGAACGTCAGAATGTTGGTATAGGGCATGAGCGGTCGGCTTCCTACCACGAATCGTTGTTTCACATCCTCGTGAGAATGTCTAAGATAGGCTTGGAAGAATCGTTGGAACGCCGGTGTGCGCCGCTCTTGTCCTCGACAATAGTTGGCATAGTTGACGTAAAACAGTCTTTTCAGCCATTCATTCTTTGCCAACGACTTGTAAATGTCGTATTGTTGTTTCGATTGATCCAACTCACTCCCCTCTTTTCCCTTCAAAAAATAAAGATGAATTTGCCGGTAATAATCGCCCAAGGAGCTTTGCTGTGAATGACACAAGATTCCTGCAACGGCCGCCAAAGCCCAACTTCCCATACCCCAATGAATATCGGTGAACGGCATTGGCTGATGCTGCAGACGCATGGCAATGGCCACATAGATGCCTAAAAACCACAACTGACTGGCGAAACCATCAAGCATGCGTCCAATAAATGTATGCTGGTGAGTGAGACGAGCCAACTGACCGTCAGTGCTATCACATAGATTGGCCAAGACCAACAGCATCACACCACACAGATTGTGATACAGGTCAGTAAAATAAAAGCAATAAGCTGCCCCTGCTCCAAGAAAGATAGAGAGGATGGTGACGGCGTTGGGATGCACACCAAGTCGTTTCCATATCAAGGCAAACACCAAGCCCACGGGGCGTGTAAAGTGAACATCAAGCCACTCTTCCGTATCTTTCGACTTCATGGAAGCCCTCAAAAGTTCTTGAAACCTACTCATACTTCCTTTAAAAGTTGTGCAATGGCCCGTGCTGCTTCCTCCCTACAAGGAGAGAAACTGGGCCAATCGTTAAAATCAATGATGCTGAAATGACCATCTTCGCTCACGATACAATCACCGCCAAAGACATCAATGCCGATGATATCAGCCAATCGACAGGCATGGCGGTGCAGCTCTTTCGCATCAAAAGCGTACCCCTGTTCGGAGGCATGTAGCCGATACCATCTGAAAAAGTCATGCCCAACGCAGTAAAATTTCACCAAGTCGCCTTCAACATTCGCACTCTCCACACAAGTCAGAATACCGCGTTTCTTCCATTCATCCTTCCGCTTTCTCAACTCATCCTCGTCTTGACAAAACACCACATCGTTGTCTCTTTGTGCCAAGGCGTCACCACGTTTGAGCCAATAGCCGTGCTCTCCTTTCTCTGGAGGCATGGGAATATGGTGCGTTCGCATCAACTTCACAATATTCTTTCGCTCACATGCTTCCACTGCTCTGGGGGTATTCATCACCAAAGCGCCCGCTGCGGCTCGTTTACGCAAGAACTGTAATGTTGCTGGCAAGCGTCCCATCGACAAATAAACGTCAGCCTTGTGCTCATCTATGAGTTGAGCTTCGTCAATCATAGGAATGTCACCGCCCAGACACTGGATGACAGAAGCGAGTATCTCGCGATCTTTTTGTTCTGCGTCCAGTGAATATCTCACGTCACGACGGATAGCAATGATTTTATTTTTCATATCGTTGGATGAAGGCACTGCGGGCCTTCAATGATTCTGTTTTAATGAGTTTGGCTCAACTTCGACGCTGGATTTCGTAGGAACTCCTCTGCCTTTGCGATGTCCGTGGCATGATCGATGTCCATCACCCGCCCCATGTCATAGGCCATAACCTTCAATTGTTCGGCAATCAATGCTCGTTGAAAGTTGCGCATGCGATGCTCGCCACGCTCAACACAGTGAGCCAAGGTGTCCAACACACGAGGGTGAAGACCGTATATACCACCAGAGATGAAGGTATGGTGACCAGGGTTTTGATCATGAAAGCCCAAAATATTGTACGCAGCGTCAGTTTCCACATAGAGCGGTTTCTCATCATCCACATACTTAGTCACACCCATCAAAGCATCAACACCATGATTGACAGAATGTTTAAAAGTACGAATGTAATCGGTGAAAGCTTGTTCCAAGAAAACCGTGTCTACCGTTGTAAGACAGAAAGGTGAATCCTTGAGCCATGTACTCATGGCATACAAACTGTGCATTGAGCTGGGTGTGCGCTTCATCAGTAGGCGTAAGGGAACTCGAACGCCCTGCAAACCGTCTTCCTTGAGGTCGCACAAATGAGCATATACATCGGGCATGGCTTCGTTGCAGATAACGATAATCTCTTCTGCTTCATGCTCCATGAAGATTCGTATCAAGCGGTCTATCAACGATTCACCATGCACTTTTACAAGCGGTTTGGGGACATCAATCCCCTCTTTGCTCAAACGTGAACCCTCACCCGCTGCGATGACAGCATATTTCATTCGTATCTGTTTTATCCATTTGTCGACAAAGGCCGGTCAATATCTTGCTGCGCATTGGCACAATGACCCCTTAAAAGCCTTAATAGATACAAAGATAAAACATATTTTTGAAATAAGGAAGTGGCGTTTCAAATATTCCTTTCATTGTCGTGAAGCCGCAATGCATTCAACAGCAACAGTCTCACAACACCAAAAAGATTGACGCCACCCCAAGACGCTCGCTTTTCTTCCAGGTCTAATGATTGGAAAGAATCCGCAAATCGTCTGTGTTGATAGAGCCTGTTCCCCTCACCTTGTGTCTGAAATGCCTAACCGTTCCCGACAGTTCGATGTCGCCAACCCCTTCGAGTTCACATTGCGCCCAGTCACATTTTGCCAGATGAGCCTTGACATCTCCTACTCCTTTGAGTTTAAACGAGGCTTTAGACGCAATCACTTGCTCGAGTTCGATATCGCCGGCCCCTTTCATTTCCACATTCACTTCATCGCAAATCAGGTCCTTTATCTCAACATCACCAGCCCCTTCCAATCGAATTGTTAAGGTATCTGTATCCAGATGTTGATCGATATTGAAATCACCGGCACCCCGCATCAACACCGAAATAAGGTCAGGGGAAGTAAGATAGATATCCACATCATCGCAGGAACGCAGGTTTCTCCATCCATTATTTCGTGTATGTTGGATGGTCAATTCCGTTCCATCACTGGTAGTCTTGATGTGCTTGATTACATTTTCAGGCCCTACAATCTTGACACTCACAGAATCGGCTTGCACAAAATGCACTTCACAAGCCGTTTGTAAGTTGATGCGTTTGAACGGTTGCACCTTCACGTTCTTTGTTATTTTCTTTCCACCATCCTTCTTTTTAACGATGTTCACGCACGATGCGAATGTCACTACGCAGACCACAGCACATGCCAACCAAAGTATTTTCTTCATACCATTTACTATTTAGAGGATTACATGGCCTACCAAAGGAGGCCAATTACTAACTGTTTATAGGACGATGACACAGCCTTAAAAGTTGCATCGGGCATAACTTTTATCCGTCATCAACTGCATTCATTTGGACATGTCATATCCTCTTCATCGAAAAAAGTTCATCATGACCATGCACGATGAACTCTTTCCATACCGTTTTTCTAATCAACCGTTATCTCGTCTACGAACAAAAAACCAGCATTGCCCTTGCCGTAGTGCCATTGAGGTATACTCTGTTCAGACAACACCTTGATGCGTAGATACCGTGCCCTAACGTTTTCAAGCGTTATCTTCTGCGTGTTTACACTGGGTGGCACAACGTGCGGAAGCGATTGTTTGCTATCCACAAACACCTCCGTGAAATGCTCTCCATCGTCAGACACCAACAAGGAAACGCCTCGGTCGGGGAATATCCAGTTGGATTGTTCGGTGAGTGTGCGCACCGATACACTCTTAATGGGCATCCTGTGTTGCAGGCCGATGATGATGTCCATATCGTTTCCCACGAATCCTACCCAGCGTCCCGAGTGAAACGAGGTGTTGCCCAGCAGTCCGTTCACCAGCTCTTGTGGGCTGTTTCCTTGATAAGCATGGTTGGGTGGCGTGCAAAAACGAACGGGTTTCATCATAGCTTTATGAACAATGACCTGCTCCTTCGTCACATCACTGTGCAGGGTTTCGTCATAAGCCATGGCTTTGATGGTGGCGGATCGCTTGAGGCAAAAGGGCTTTTTGTACGGTTTGCTTTGCTTATCTGGCTCACTTCCATCAGTGGTATAATAGATTTTCGCCTTCCCCGGTGCACTGAGAGCCACCTCCATGGCTTGCCCTTTGGGCGATGGTGTCAGCACCGTGTTCACCGTGAAATAATGTTCAGCATATCGATAGCCACAGACTTTGTAGAGTTGTAGCATGTGAGGCAACCGCTGTAAGAAGCTGCCATAATCCTTCTCCTGCTCGCTCGACCACTGCACCTCGCACGCTGCTGCCAACCGTGGCAACATCATATATTCTATGTGTGATAGCGTTTTTACCTGCTCTGTCCACAGATTGGCTTGCACACCAATGATATGTTTTGCCTGCTCTGGCGTTAGCGACGTAGGAATAGGCTGGAAAGCATACACCTTCTCAATGGGCAGATAGGCATTGAAAGCCACAGGCTCGTTGGCTCTGTCTTCGGTTTGGTAATAATCGAAATACATGTTCGAAGTAGGACACATAATGGCATCGTGTCCCAAGCGGGCAGCCTGTTCGGCTCCTTGAATGCCTCGCCACGACAACACCGTTGCGTTAGGTGCCACACCACCTTCCAATATTTCGTCCCAGCCACACACTTTTCGCCCATGCTGAGTGATAAAATTAGTCATTTCGGTCATAAAGTAGCTTTGCAAACGCTGCTCTTTGGTGTGCTGTGCATCGGTAACAAGTCCCAAACTCAGAATCTTCGCCTGACATTTTGCACAGTTTTGCCACGACTTCTTTGGACATTCGTCGCCGCCAATGTTGATATACGGACCAGGAAAGAGCTGCATCACCTCGGCAATCACGTCTTTGGCAAACTGCAAAGTGCTGTCGTTGCCGGCGCAAAGCACCTCCTCTGCAATGCCCCACTCTGTGCGTACGCTGTACGGTCCGCCCGTACAGCCCAGCTCCGGATAGGCTGCCAATGCTGCCACCATGTGTCCTGGCATATCTATCTCGGGCACGATGTTGATGTGACGCTCGGCAGCATACTGCACTATCTCCTTGATTTGTTGCTGCGTATAATAACCTCCATGGGGTTTGCCATCCTTCTTATCTGTGTGTCCGATAGCCGTTTCGGGTCGGAATGCAGCCTTCTGGGTCAGCAATGGATATTTTTTTATCTCGATACGCCAACCCTGATCATCGGTCAAATGCCAATGAAAATTGTTGATGTTGTGCAAAGCAAGCATGTCGATAAATGTCTTGACAGCTTCTACCCCAAAGAAATGACGTGCCACATCGAGCATCGCACCTCGATAAGCATATTGCGGATAATCTATTATCTCACCTGCTGGAAACACAATTCCTGACGAATAAGGCAGCAAGTCCTTCTGTTCTGTTGCTGAACAGCACTTCTTGCTCTTCCCATCCTCTTTCTCACATCTTCCCTTCTCCATATTACACTTCAAGGGAATTGCCTTTCGCAAGGTCTGAATACCATAAAAAGTGCCAGCGGCAGACGCCCCTTGAATAGTTATTTTTTGTGGGGAAACACGCATGCTGTACGCCTCCTTATTGGGATGTGGCAATCCCGTACACAACTCGATGTTGTGTGCATCGGTGGCACTGGTTGCCACTTTGAGTCGCCAGCCTGTGAGTTCAAAGATGTAAGATGCCAGCAATTCGGCATCTTTCTTCAGCACACTGTCACATGCTGGGTACACAATTCGGGTTTGAGGGGTCAGCACAAAGCCCTTACTCTTCACCATGTTGATTTGTCGTGGCAAAGGAATCACACTGTAATTTGCCATGTTTGGCACACTCTGCGCATATCCCATGGCTGCGAGCAACCACAGGCATACGCTCATCAAGATAGTTTTCTTCATATTGAAAGATTGTTCAAGTTTACTTTTTTACAAAGATTGCGCAAGCCGAACACAGAGAAAGTTTACTTTCTATGTTAAGGCGAAGCCAATCTTCTGCAAAGATAGTGCAAGCCGAAGACAGAGAAAGTTTACTTTCTTTGTTGAGGCGAATACAAAGATAGCCAAAATAATTGACCGATGGGGCGTCCATGCTAACTTTTACAACCTTCATGCATGAAGACGCAAAAGCTGCGAACTGAAAAATGCCACCCCGATGTGTTACAACCGAGGTGGCATGTTGCGTCTATGAAGCTCACAGACTATAGTGTATACGATGCAGCGTTCAGCTTACTGCATCACGTTATGATGGTCAAAAACAATGGCACCTGGACCAACGCCGGTGGGTAATGTTTTGAGCAATACACCCGACTCATCATAGATATTCACATAGCCCGGTGTGCTATAATCAGCAAAGCCTGTGTCTGGACTCTTCTTGTAAGACGTAATGTACACATAACCCGAAACGGGATCAACCGCTATTGCAGCCGGACAGTCTACCCCTTCTTTGATAAACGTACTGGTCTTACCCGTATGCATGTCGTACACCTGGTATGTAACAGGTGTAGCCGGTTTGGTGTACGGAGCATTGATGGTGTAGATGCGGTGTGGCTTACCACTCACGCTCATGACGGCCATCATGGTGGCATCGGCAACCTTTTTAGCCTTTCCATACATGAACCGAATGACGCCGGCACCTTGCTGATTGCCTGTCTTATCATACTTACCGGAGTCGAGAACAAACAAACCTTTGGAAACAACCTTGATGCTCGAGGGGTTGACAACCAGCGGATCGTTGATGGATGCCACGGTGCCGTTGATCAGATTGATTTCAGATAAGTTGCCTTTTCCTCTTCCCCAGTCAGAATTAGCCACATACAACGTATTACCATGCACGGTGATTCCTTCGGGATAAGACCCTACCTGGTATTTCTTTTTCAAGCTCAATGATACGGTATCGATGGCTGCCACATAGCCGCCAAACGTGGTTACATACACACATCCATAGGCACTTGCCAAATGGCGGGGGTAATATCCTTCCTTACTACCCAGCAGGTCGGTAATCTTGACTTGCTTCACCGACTTCATGGTGTTCTTGTCTAACACTTCTACCGTGCCTTCTGCAGATACCGCAATGTACATGCGGCTGCCATAAATAATGGCATCATTGGGCGTCATGCCCAGCTTTCGCCCGTTGGCAAGCTCAAAGAAGTTTTGGGTTGCGTTCCAGTTCTTGGTGGAAATGCCCGTAATGCTGCCGGAAATCTTGGCATACTCGTTACCTTGATTAATGACATAAATGCCTGTGGTTTTCATCTTCATGGGAGTAGGACCAGGCGTTACATCCTCTTCATCGTCACTACATGACGTGAACATGGCCATGCCCATCAACAACACGGCAAAACTTAATAAATACTTTTTCATCTTCATTGTTTTTTTAAAATTGATAATTCATTGTTATTTGATATTGGATGCCGGGCATCGGATAGCCGGCCACAATCTCGTATTGTCGGTTAAAAATATTCTTGACATCAGCCCTTACAGCCAAAGAATGGCGCCACACCTTGAACGTTCGGGCAGCCATGACGCCCCATTCCATATAGCCTCCAATCTTGCTCTGGTCATGGTGTTCGTTGTTGCTCCAGTTACTGCTCACGCCCGAGGCATGCACGGTAAGGTTAACCCAAGGATTCTCATAGGCCAACGACATACTGCCAGAGTGCAGGGGCATATAGGCTATTTGGTTGTTATAGTAAGGAGACGTTTTCAGTGTTCGGTTGGCTGCACGCTGAAAGCCATAACTGCCCGTGTACCGCAACACATGTTGCGGCACCAACTGACAAGCCACACGAAGCATGGCATCCAGCCCAAGGATGCGCACCTTACCTACATTGATATTGCTCCACACAAACATATTGTACGGCACAGCCACGATCTTGTCTTTCACATGGTTGAGATAACCGTCGAGTGAGGCCTCTATCCGCCAAGGCGACTGGTCATGCAGGAAGGTGAGTCCAATATTCAACTGATCGGTCAACTCGGGTTTCAAATCCTTGCTACCATAATGGTAGAAGTAGTTTTCATTGAACGTCGGAACCCTGAAGATGTTTTTATACGAGGCGCGCAGATACATGGCAGGCTGGTGGAGCAACTGATACGATAGAGAAACAGAGGGTGACAAGCGGCGCATGTCATCGGATCCGTCACCTTTGCGGGCCCCATTGAAGTAAAGCGACCCCAACAAGCGGGCCAACACCTTGAAACGCTGTTGACGATAAGTGGCCGACAGCGTTTGCAACAGTGCCTGGCGATAGGGTTTCACATCATACAATCGAGAGCTGTTGAGGTTGTTGAAGATGTAATCAACAGAATAATCGAAAGCCCATTGGCGGCTTGGAGCATACAAGACACATGCCGAGGTGTAGGCCTCGCGCTGCCAGTAATGCCCATCAACCACGCCATCTGGATAGTTGCCATTGCGATAGTTTGACGATGACCAATTGAACTTTCCCAACCACTTGAACGACCACTTGGGAAGGCTGGTGACCACATACTGCGCCTGCGCAAAGAAGTTTTGCGTGTGCAACGTCTCATCACTCTCGTTGGTATAATACCTCACTATGCCGGGCAACTGCTGGCGGTTGTCGTAATAATACACCTTCGCCTTCAACTCATGATGGGATACCGGAAGCCACGACGCATTCAGCTCAGCATGACCAGTATTCATCCTACTGTTGGTGCGACGCTCACGAGTTACAACTGAAACGTTACGCAAGGTGAACGGATAGTCGTTCTCCGCATACACATACTCACCCAGGGCCGAGAGTGCCATGCGGGAAGACAGTTTCTGCTCGTACCGAACAAACGGACCCACATAGCCAAACGAGCCGACACGCAACTGTGACGTGACGTGCGGCGCAGCATCGTCAAATAGCATGGAGCGTGTTTCCAACAACAACAATGAGGGTACGCTGGCATTGCGCGCAGGAATGAAAAGCTGGTCGTTATCGCCTACCAGCAACGACAGGCTGCCCAGATTATCCAACGAATAGTGTGAGAGGTCTATCTCGCCATTCTGACTATTGTTCAATAAGATACCATCATAGCTCACCCCCGTGTGCTGTGTGCCGAAACCACGCACCGACACCGTTTTCATGCCACCAGCTCCACCGTAATCACGCAAGGTAATACCCGGTATACGGTGCAAGGCATCCGCCATCGTGGATACCCCCATGCGCTGCAAATCGTTGTGACCGAGCGTATGAAGCGGAGCCGTACTCTGCAGGGAGCGATGGCTGCGCAGGCGGGATACAACAACGGTATCCAACACATGAACCTGGTCACGAATCGAATCGTTCTGCGAAAAACCAGACAGGACACACGCGCACAACACGAATGTGATGACACACCTTGGCATGAAACAGTTTTACAATTAAATTTCATCTATTCGTCTTCCTCGAGGCCGAATAGGAACATGTTGCAACGGCAGGTCTTCTGACTTACAACCCATCATGCAAACGCCTTCCCGAAAAATTGTCAGTGGCATTGTGTTCGCACGCGCTGAAAGTTGCTCACAGCAGCGGGACTGTTCAGGACTTTCACCTGATTCCCTTTTTCATTCTATCTGTATAGAACCAATTGCAAATGCAAAGATACTAAATTCTGTCAGATTAAGACACGGAAAACATCAAAATAACAGAACATCCCCATCAATGTTCTGAACGAAAGCCCATGAGGGCCAAAACCAATAGCATAGAGATTGGGGTGCAAAGTCAATGGGTTTAGTGGCCAATATCAATGGGTTTGGACACCAAACTCATTGAGTTTAGCGGCGTGCTGGAACAAAGAGCAATTTACACCTACAAACTTCCACTTCTTGAGGCGCTTCTTTTGCGTATTTGGTAATCCTCACACAGTATTCATCGGCACTGGTCTGTTCCAAATAAAAGGCCAACTCATCGCCGCCATGAGCCTCGGCCACATAGGCCACTTCAATTCGCTTGAGCTGATGCGAGCGATGAAAATCCATGTTCCAGAGATTCATCACATGCTCGATGTACTTCACGCTGTTGATGTGTCCGTTCATGTCGACATCACTATAACAAGTGCTAATGGTGCGTACCCGTTGGGCAGCGTCGGTCATCTTCACCCGAGAAGGCTTGTCAATGGAGCATGATTTTTCTACCTCAACATACTGACTGACAATTCCATCGTTGACAGTTTGGATGTCGATGGGCTGGCGTGTGTCTGTATCAATCATGGCCCAAACGCTACGGCCATAGCCAAATACTTGTCCACCTTCGTCAACCACCGCAAAATTACGGTTGGTAAAGTATTTCATGACACCCTCCACCCACGTTTCAACGTAGAACTTTTGATAAGCCGTGGGCATCTCTTCCTGCTCGATGGCTAGACGAGAGAGCACCCAAGTTTTGTGAAGCGGATGGAGAATGGTCATGCCGTAACCACGTTCATTGGAGTGGAAATCAGCGGCATTGAGTAAAATATTGCCCAAACGGCCAATGAACAGCCGTTGTGAGAAGTCGCAATGGAAGGGTTCTGACAGGAAGGGATAGCGTCCGACTTTATTTAATAGATTCATTTTCACGTTGTTGTTGATGTATATGTTTCGCAACCCCCTTAGTCTTTTGCGCGAAATAGGGGTTGCTATAGGATATAACCCCATTGGATGGACAAATATTTTATCATCCGCAAAATAATCTGCTTTGAAGACGAAGAAAGTAGTTTTCCTTACTTATTCGCTGTTAATGAAGGCATTTCTCATCCTTCCCATTGATGAAAAAAGGTAGCATGCGGGCTGTTGGCAGGGCACTAAAAATCCCGATGCGCTATAGAAGAACATCGGGATTTGATGATATTTTAATCTTGTGGTTGCTTATTCAACGCTTGTATCGTCATTGAAAGTAGCCACACGGTTGAAGTCATATTCCTTGAACAGCTTGTCTGTCACGCCCATACCAACAACTGTCAAGCGGCTGGGAGCAATCTTATACTTGTCTACGAGCAAGTTCTTGACATTCTTAGCACGATTCTCTGACAGACGTTGGTTCAGCTCAGCAGGACCTTCTGGTGAAGCATAACCCTTGATGGTGATCTTGGCATCCTTATGATTCTTCATGTATTTGGCAATCATCTCAACATTTGGCATCTGAGAACGGTCTACAACGCTCTGGCCAACACGGAAGAGAACCGTTGGTTGCAGATTGGTTGCCGTAGCTGGCTTCACGTATACAGGCTTCTTGTTTTTGCACTCTTCAAGCGCTTTCTGAAGATCAGAAATCTGACGATCCTTGTTAGAAAGTTGTGCATCTTTACCATTCAAGTCGCTACGAAGGCTGTTGATTTGTGCATTCAAGCCATCAATTTCAGCCTGATCGCGAAGCTGTGCAATGGTGAAGTTGTTGGTTCCGTTAGAGTTCTTGAACTTATAAACGAAACCAGCGTTCAACTGTACTGATGACTTGTTGATGTTGTACTCGATAGGTTGTGTACCATCACCGTTCAAAGCCCATACAATAGCTGGTTCTACATAGAACTGCCATGCCTTCTCAGTGCCCAAGTTGAACACGAAATCAACGGCTGCTTTGGAGATGAGGTTGTCATGATTCATCTTCTTGTAAGCGTCAGTGTTACCAAACAAGTGGCCCCAACCAAATCCATACAAACCAACCAACTCGAATGAACGAGGCTCACCAGTATATCCACCGAACCAATTACTGAGGTTTACAGTACCCAACAAGCTGGTGTTGAGTGCGCGTACAGCCGTTCCAGTTGATGCGAGAGGCTTGTTAGAGAAGTAAGCATTGCTCTCTGCAGCCATACCAAAAACTGGCGTAAAATTGCGACCAATGCGAAGACCTGCATTGGGATTCAAATTCTTCATCCAACTGTTTCCCGTTGTTTTGGTTGCAACTCCACCGTTAATACCAATATAAAAGTTGTCAAATGTCTTGCTTTCTGTTACAGTCTGTGCTGAAACAGATGCTGCCATGGCAGCTGCGGTAATAAGTAATCCTAATTTTTTCATTTACCTTAAATTTAATCAATTATAATGTTTTCGTTTCCTATTTGTACAGACAAAGTAAGAAAAAAAAACGATAACCTCCAAAGAAATGCGAATAATTTTGACATTTTATAGCATATACTTGACTTATATTTAGAAATAGTATTCATTTTTTTACATTTCCAATCTAATAATATGGTGCTAAAATGGCAAATGTATCGAAGTTGAAGAAGTAAAAAGAGCTGGCCGTAATCACTACGACCAGCTCTGAAAAAAAATTAGAGAGTTATAAAAATCAAGTTATCTTTGTTTAGTAATGAGTTTCATTCCCATGTCAACAGCCTGCATGTTGAGCGGAATCATGTGATGATGTCGCTCTGGCAAAGACTTGTAGAGAGCCTTCTGCAGCCCATCAGTACTGACCACGGGACATACTTTAAGAAGTCCACCCAGCACAATCATGTTGAATACCTTGGCGTTCTTCATCTCGGCAGCCTGTTCCATTGCATCGATACGATAGACCTGTATATCCGTCCTTGATGGTGGATTGACGATACCATTACCATCGTATATCAAGATGCCACCAGGCTTTATCTTCGGTTGAAACTTGTCTAACGAAGGCTGGTTGAGCACAATTGCTACGTCATATTTACTTAATATGGGCGATGAAATGCGCTCGTCGCTCACAATGACCGTCACATTGGCCGTTCCACCACGTTGTTCTGGTCCGTAAGCAGGCATCCATGTCACCTCTTTTTCTTCCATCAAGCCCGAATAAGCCAGGATCTTACCCATAGAAAGTACACCCTGTCCGCCAAAGCCCGATATGATAATTTCTGTCTTCATACGTTGTTTCCTCCTGTTTGGTTATAGGCCTGTATTGTCTTTCAGATCGCCCTTTGGATATTTATCGAACATGTTTTCGCGCATCCACTCATTGGCTTTAGCGGGTGAAACCTTCCATCCGCTGTTGCATGTGCTAACCATTTCAACAAGTGAAGACCCTTTTCCCTCCATCGAAGCAGTGAAAGCTTTCTTGATAGCCTTCTTCGCTTGGCGGATGGAAGCTACGGTATCTACACTCTGTCGTGTGACATAGCAGGTTCCTTCCAACTTAGAAGCCAACTCTGTGATGTTGAGTGGATAGCCATGTAGTTTGGGATCGCGTCCATAAGGGCAGGTGCTGGTCTTCTGACCCAAAAGGGTTGTCGGTGCCATTTGACCACCTGTCATGCCATAAATGGCGTTGTTGATGAAGATCATAACGATGTTTTCACCTCTATTTAATGCATGAATCGACTCGGCAGTGCCTATACATGCCAGGTCACCATCACCTTGATAGGTGAAAACCAAGCGGTCGGGCCACAGTCGTTTCACTGCCGTTGCCAACGCAGGAGCACGTCCATGTGGTGCTTCTTGCCAGTCTATGTCCAGGTAACGATAAGCAAAAACCGCACAACCTACTGGACATACGCCGACAGTCTTTTCCTCCATCTGCATTTCTGCAATGACTTCGGCCACCAATTTATGCACGACACCGTGCGAACAACCAGGACAATAGTGCATGGTTGTATCGTTCATCAGTTCCGGTTTGGCATAAACCAGATTCTCGGGAGATATGATATCATTGTTCATCCTACAGTTCCTCCTTCAATGCTTTGACGATCTCTTCCGGTTCAGGGACGATACCACCGAGACGTCCGAAATGTTCTACTTTGACAGTGTTGTTGATGGCTAACCGCACATCCTGCACCATTTGTCCTGCATTAATCTCTGCTACCAGCACACCCTTTTTGCCTTGAGCAGCCTCTGCGAGTTCTTTTTGAGGGAATGGCCACAAGGTTATCGGGCGGAACAAGCCGACCTTCAACCCTTCTTCACGTGCCAATTCAAGTGCTTTTTCGGCTATTCGAGCCGCACTACCAAAGGAAACGATGATATAGTCGGCGTCTTCCATCTGCTGTGTTTCATATCTTACTTCCTTCTCCTGAATGGTGTTGTATTTCTCTTGGAGATGTAAGTTACGCTCTTCCATCACTTCTGATTTGAGTTCCAACGAAGTAATGATGTTCGGTTTGCGATTCTTTGTCCGGCCAACTGTAGCCCATGGGCATTCTTTCTTAATCTCCTCTTCGGTACGACGGGGCTTGAATGGAGGTAGAACCACCTTTTCCATCATCTGTCCTATCACGCCATCACTCAGAATCATGGCCGGGTTGCGATACTTGAACGCCAACTCGAAAGCCAAATCAACAAAGTCTGCCATCTCCTGAACAGAGTTAGGAGCCAACACGATGACATGATAATCACCGTTTCCTCCACCTCTTGTTGCCTGAAAATAGTCACTCTGCGAAGGCTGAATGGTGCCCAATCCGGGACCACCTCGCTGCACATTGACGAACACACCAGGCAGTTCGGCGCCCGCCATGTAGGAGATACCCTCCTGCATCAGCGCTATTCCTGGCGACGAAGAGCTCGTCAACACGCGCTTTCCGGCACCAGCTCCACCATAAACCATATTGATAGATGCCACTTCACTCTCGGCTTGCAGCACTACCATCCCCGTGGTTTCCCACGGTTTGAGTACTGCCAGCGTCTCAATAATTTCGCTCTGGGGAGTAATGGGATAGCCGAAATAGCCATCAGCACCACAGCGAATTGCTGCGTTGGCAATAGCCTCGTTCCCTTTCATCAACACTATTTCTTGTTCTGCTGCCATCTTGTTACGCCTCCACTCGTTTTCTATAAACGGTTATACATCCATCCGGACAAACGATTCCACATGCCGCACAACCCACACAATCATCTGGATTCACGGCCTGCGCATATCTGTATCCGTGCGTATTCACTTGTTTCTGAGCCAGTTCGATTACCTTTTGCGGACATGCCACCACGCAGAGTGAACATCCTTTACAGCGATCGGTATTCACAACTATGGCTCCTTTCATCTTGCTCATTGTATAATGTTTTAGTTGTTTAAGGATTGTATGCATCCTTATTGTAAAAGCCCAGAATGTCTTCTACCATTTGTTTGGCTGCCACAGCAGGCGACTGGGGGTCCAACTCGATGGCCTCCAGATAGCAATTCAGCGCCATCTGCCAGTTTTCCTGCTGCCGATAGCGGTTGCCTTGCTGGTAGAATTCTTCTGCTGTCATTTGTAATATTCCTTTTTTGCCGCCGCTAACGTATTCTTCATCAGCGAACATATCGTCATGGGGCCAACCCCACCAGGTACAGGTGTGATGTAACTGCACTTTGGAGACACCTCATCAAACTTCACATCGCCATTGAGTCGGAATCCACTCTTGCGCGATGCGTCGGGCACGCGCGTGGTTCCCACGTCAATCACTACGGCCCCCTCTTTCACCATATCAGCCCGAACAAAGTCAGGTTTGCCAACGGCTGCGATGAGAATGTCGGCCTGCCGACTCTCTTCTTTCAAGGCCTTAGAACTGGTGTGGCATATCGTCACCGTGGCATCGCCATACTGCTTTTGCATCATGAGCTGTGCCATGGGCTTGCCAACGATGTTGCTTCGACCGAGAACGACACATTTTTTCCCACTCATCTCAATGTTGTAATATTGCAACAGAGTGAGGATTCCCAGTGGTGTGGCCGAGATGAAACACGGAAGTCCTATCGACATGCGTCCCACGTTGATGGGATGAAATCCATCTACGTCTTTTTTGTAGTCAACAGCCATGATGATTTTCTGTTCATCAATGTGCTCGGGCAGTGGCAACTGCACGATAAAACCATCCACGTCTTCATCTTTATTCAGCTTGTCGACACACTGTAAAAGTTCTTCTTCGGTGACATCGTCCTCGAATCGAATCAAGGATGACTTGAATCCGCATTGCTCGCAAGCCTTCACCTTGTTCTTAACATACGTTTCACTGCCACCATCGTGACCCACCAATACAGCCGCCAAGTGAGGCTGTTTGCCGCCCTGGGCGACCATTGTTTTCACTTCTTCAGCTATTTCTGCCTTGATAGCAGCGGCCGTAGCCTTACCGTCAATGAGTTGCATTTCTGTTTTTTCCTCCTTCTATTCTAACTTATTATCTCATCTTCGGCATCCCTTTCATGCGGCTCATCATGCCTGCCATGCGGTTGCCAGTGACCATTTTCATCATCTTGCGCGTCTGGTCGAACTGCTTAATCAATCGATTCACCTCCTGAATGTCTGTTCCACTACCTTTGGCAATGCGCTGACGGCGTGAGGTATTCAATATTTCAGGATTCGTACGTTCTTTCGGTGTCATGCTCTTGATGATGGCCTCGATGCCTTTGAACGAGTCGTTGTCGATGTCAACGTCCTTGATTGCCTTGCCCACACCTGGTATCATGGCAGCCAAGTCCTTGATGTTACCCATCTTCTTGATTTGCTCTATCTGGTTGAGAAAGTCGTTGAAATCGAACTTGTTCTTTTGAATTTTCTTTTGCAGACGCTTGGCTTCTTCCTCGTCAAACTGCTCCTGGGCACGCTCTACCAAAGAAACGATGTCGCCCATGCCTAAGATTCGGTCGGCCATACGCGAAGGATGGAACACGTCGATGGCTTCCATCTTCTCGCCAGTACCCACAAATTTAATAGGTTTGGTCACCACCGTACGAATGGAAAGCGCAGCACCGCCACGGGTATCGCCGTCCAACTTGGTGAGTACAACGCCGTTGAAATCGAGTCGGTCATTAAATTCTTTCGCGGTATTCACGGCATCTTGTCCCGTCATCGCATCAACAACGAACAAGGTTTCGTCAGGATGAACGGCGTCTTTGAGCCGTGCAATCTCATCCATCATCTCCTCATCAACCGCCAAACGACCGGCCGTATCGATGATTACCACGTCATTGCCTTTGGCTTTGGCTTGCTGAATGGCTTGTTTGGCAATGGCAACCACGTCCTTGTTGTCGGGCTCACTGTACACCTCAACACCCACCTGGCCACCAACAACCTTCAGCTGTTCGATGGCAGCGGGACGGTACACGTCGCAAGCAACCAACAGAGGATTTTTCCGTTGCTTGCTTTTGAGCAGATTGGCCAGCTTTCCTGAGAACGTAGTCTTACCTGATCCCTGCAAACCCGACATCAAAATGATGGCCGGTTTGGATTCCAACTGTAGTCCAACAGCCTCACCACCCATGAGCTCTGCCAGCTCATCGTGAACAATCTTCACCATCAACTGACCCGGTTTCACGGCTGTGAGCACGTTCATGCCCAAGGCCTTCTCCTTAACCCGGTCGGTGAAACTCTTGGCTACCTTGTAGTTAACGTCAGCATCCAACAATGCACGTCGCACATCTTTTAATGTTTCGGCAACGTTAATCTCGGTAATCTTTCCTTCACCTTTTAGTATTTTAAAGGATTTTTCTAGTCTATCACTTAAATTCTCAAACATTGTTTTATGTTGTTTCTATATAATTATTTTCTTGTTTGCCTGCATCGTTGAAACCAATCCTCACTGCGATGTGGAAAAGAACCATACAATAACGCAGCGAATGATGTGTGAGGCGTATTCATAAATATGTTGGGGAGACGATAACTTGATGGTACTGACAACAGCCAAACTGATGGCAGCCGTGGCGTAAACACTCCGTACAAGCACCCTCCACCCCTCTTGCAAAAGTAATATATTTTTTCGATTCTCCAAGTGATTTAGCTTAAATTATCAAGGAAAAATTGTCCTTTTGTACAAATTATATCCAGCGTACAAACCGGTATGTTTTTCCATCTTCGACAAGCACTCATAGGGCTTTGCTTTCAATAGCATAGAGTTTAACCTCCAAAGTCATTGAGTTTGGCATCCAATAGCATTGAGTTTGGCATCCAATAGCATTGAGTTTGGCATCCAATTACATTGAGTTTGATTGAAAAAACAAAACCATCTGATTATCAACACAATACAAACCCTAAAATTTCCTCATCGACCTATCGTGAACTTGCTTGTACACCCTCGTTCACAAAAATGAGAAAAAGAAAGCCGGTTCCATGACCCATGCACGGAACCGGCTGATGTTTGTCTTCGTTAACAGCGAATACTATCTCCTTCGTGTTCTTGATTTTGACGTTTTCTTGTTCTTGCTTAAATCCAGAATGCGGACATTGCGGAACTTCACACCCTCACCATGACCGCAGAAGCTGATATAACCATCCTTGTTGAACAGGCCGGGGTGATTTTTCTTGTCTACCGTATATGGATTCACTTTTCCGCCATCGGGGGCTACATTGTGGCCTTGACAGGCTTCACGAATGTTGCCGTCGAGAATCACCTCGCCATTCACTGTAACGGTGATGCGGTCGCCAATGGCGCGAATTTCTTCAACATTCCAGGTTCCCAAAGGACCAAACTTGACATGTTTCGGTACAATGATACCATAAACGGCACCATGCTGCTGATAGTCATGAAGCCCTTTATAGATGGGGTCATCATGGTCGAGCACCTGAATCTCCATACCGTCGTAGGCAGCATCAACACCGTGTTTGGTACGAATGCCTATGCCATTGTTGACTCCCGGCTTCACAAAACAGAATTCAAAGCGGTAGATAAAGTCGCTATACTTCTTCTTTGAATAGAGGTTTCCACCGGCTCCGTACTTGGCACTGACATAAATATTGCCATCTACGGGAACGTAATTGATGAGATTTCCTTCCCACTTGTCAAGCGAACGGCCATCAAACAGCACTTCGTAACCTTCTTCTTTCTCTTCTTTTGACAAGGTAAATACAGGGGTAGAAGGCAGTTTGTGAATCATCAGATTACGAATCTGCATCTCCTCTTCTCCACCCATGAAGAAAATTTGTCCCACGGTTTTGATTGGCAAACGGGTCGGGGTGTTCTTGATGATGACATTCTCAGCAACCACACGGCCATTCGATTCAATCAAAAGTCGGTCGTTGACCAACCTTACATGTAGCGTATTCCACTCACCGGGCTTTGCGTTCTGCTCAACAGCCACGAGCTTGCTGTCGGCAGCATGCACAAACTGTGCACCCGTAGTGCCATCCAGTACAACCTCAGGCATAGAGCGCAGATACAGCATACCTTTGCCCTTGGTTCGCCAGTCTACATACAAGTCGACGTTTTCGAAAGTGTCGCCACTGCCCACAGAGGCCTTGCCCTTGCACTTGCCGTCAACCACTTCATGCATAAAGCCATCCGACTGCCACTTGGCCAACAGACCTTTGATTTCATCAATGGCATATCCAGCGTCGGCATCTTCGGTCTTAGCACTGAAAATGTCCTTGGCTTTGTTGAGCCATGTCTTGATGGTTTCGCCACCTTGCAAGGCTTTGTTTTTAGCAATAATGGTCTTCACAACGGTTGCAGCCTGATAGGCATTCTCTTTCTTATCAAGATATTGTGCGGCAAGCGTTAATGCAGGCAGCTCATAGATGGCACCTAATGCCAACAGATAACTGTTGACAACCGAAACAGAGGGGTTCATTTCGAGGGCCCGACGGTACAACAAATACCTTTCCATGCCATTCAGTGACGAACGTTTGGTTAGGGTCAAGGTACGCTTCAACGCCTGGTCTTTTCGAGTAGCTGTTGTTGATGCAATCTGCTCAAGCACGTCTATCACCGATTCGTTGTCAATTTTCAACAGAGAATTGAAGGCTTCATCGGCCGTAGAAGGCTTCTGGAACTCTTCCACCAGCTGGTGAATGGCCTGTTGGTTGCCTGCCTGAGCCAGCATAGGATAATAAAGTTGAGGACGAGTGGTTTTGGCCAATCGTTTTTGAATAGCAGCGAACTGATCTGCAGACGACTGCTGATGGAGTGCGTACAAAGCGGCTTTCTGCAAATGAGGAGCCGTTGCAGCATCGGCACGTTCCAGCATTTCGCACAAAGGTTCGAAATGTTGATAGTCAGAAATGCTACCCAGTGCTTCATAAGCGGCAGTCTTTACAACGGCATTTTGTGAAGAAGTCAGTCGCAACACCTCGTCGTAAGCCTGATACATGCGACGTTCGGCAATTAATTTCAGTGCTTGAGCCTGTACAGACGCATTGCTATTGCCCAGTAACTTGAGGGCCTCGGCTTGGATAGAGCCTTTGAATGACTTGAGTGCTTGTAGCGCTTGGTCGGCTTTCGGGCCACCCAACAATGCCATCAGTCCTTGCAATGCCTGCGGCCCTCCTATCTGACTGGCGGCATGGATGGCTGCATTGGAGAGTTCATCATTGCTGCTCATCATCTTCTTGAGAACAACCTCCACAAAATTCTGTTGTCTATTGTTGCCCAACCAACGAACCACGTCTATCTGAGCAGGCACCGAAAGACGGTCAATCTGATTGGAAACGGCTTTGAAAATGCCATTTTCAGCACAATCTTCAGCCATGGCCAAAGCTGTATTCCGATATTGTACATCTTTATCTTTCAAGGCTTTGAGCACCTCTGACGTTGCTTTTGAACCAGAAGTCTTCAGCAACAATTCCAACGCAGCACAACGAATGGCTGGTCTTTGCTGCTTAACCAACTGCTTGGCAGCCTTGCCAACCCACTTAGGGTCATTGCTTGCAAGGCGGGTTAGCAGTTGCATGTAGGCGTCGGTTACATGTGTTGGTTCGTATTGATAACCAAGAGATTTGGCCTGTTTTCCCAACACTTTGGCGGCTTTCGTAGAGCCATTGATCACCAAAGCCTTGTAAATTTCATTCAATGTTTGTGAATCTGCCCCGGGAATCCATGACAAGAGCATTGGTTCCAATGCGGGCGAAACCAACTGACGTGTCGTGATGAGGTGAGCCAGTGTCTGCTTTGGCAAGCCTGACTTAGGCAGCCAACCTATCAAGTATTGATCGATACCTGGTGTTGTGGCCAGCGCACTCATGGCAAACGGCTGCAGGTAGCTGTCATTGAGATATGCCTCGAACACGGCAACATCAGCTGCTGTAGCGAGTTTTTGTATCTGCGTGATCAAGAAAGCCTGCAGAACCTGATCCTTAGAAGAACGCAATGCCTGAACCAAACCCTCTTTCACACCAGCCCGGAGATTGGCTTTATCGGGTCGGGTTACATAGTCTACCACACCATTGACAGCATATTCATAGGCTGCATTAGCGCCTTTGCTGGTTGGCCCGAACAGCCCTACCAACGATTTGATGCCATCCGCACCCGTCTGGGCCATCTCTTCCATTACCAGGTTGAAGGTCTCTACATTGTTAGCGGGCAGCTGTGCCAATCCATCAGCTATGATGGTCGAGGCTACTCTGTTTCTTTGGTCTGTCCCTTGCGAATGACCAACGGTGCATATACACAAGAGCAATAATACAAGTATATGATATTGAAGCTTTTTCATGTTTATTTGATTGATTAGATTGTCAATTCATTTATCAACTAGGAATCTTAGAAATTCCATCCTTTACGCATGGGTTGATTGACCAAAGCATTGGCGGCATCATCCCCTATGAACAACTGTGTCTTGGGATCGAATGCCAATTCCTTGCGATTCAAGCGTAAAGCTACGGTAGCCATGTTGACCAATGTGCAGCTGTGGTGGCCATTCAGTTCGTTAAGCGCAAACTTCTTTCGGGTACGAATGCAATCCAGGAAGTCGGTGTTCTGCGGTTCTGGATCAGGATATTCGGCGAGCTTGTTCATCACGTCTGGAATGGTACATTCAAAACCTTTGTACACCTTTCCCTTCGGACCTTCGATATACGGCACCTTTCCCTTGCTTTCGTAGCCTTCACCCTCAAGCACAATTTGGCAACCATCAGCGTAAGTATAGGTAATCTTACGCCAGATTCCTACTGCATCATAATGCTGCTGAGGTGCATCCACTTCCACTTTAACGGGTGAGGTGTTGTCCTTGCCTAAGAAATACTGGATGGGATCGAGGTAATGCTGCCCCATGTCAGTGAGTCCACCGCCATCATAATCCCAATATCCTCTAAACGTTTGATGTACACGATGGGCGTTGTAAGGCTTGAAGGGAGCCGGACCTAACCACATGTCATAATCCAACTCTTGTGGAACTGGTTGTGGTTGCAGATTGTCTTTGCCAACCCAATAGAATTTCCAGGTAAAGCCTGTCGCACCAGACACAACGACTTTCAACGGCCAACCTAGCATTCCACTTTCCACAAGCTTCTTCAAGGGCTGTACGGTTGTGCCCAGTCCATAGAACGTATCCGTAAACCTGAACCATGTATTCAACCTAAATATACGATTATAACGTTGCATGGCTTCTACAACCTTTCTACCTTCTCCAATGGTACGGGTCATGGGTTTTTCGCACCAAACATCCTTTCCAGCCCTTGCAGCCTCAACTGCCATCAGTGCATGCCAATGAGGTGGAGTGGCAATGTGCACGATATCCACGTTGGGATCACGAATTAAGTCACGGAAATCATGGTAAGTGGTGAGTGTAGTTCCAAATTTCTTCTTGCCTAAATCAACGGCTTGCTGCAAATGTTTTTGGTCAACATCACAGACTGACACTAATCTACAGGCTTCGGAACTCGTGAAATGGTAAGACGACTTGCCTATTCCTCCCACACCAATGATTCCTTTTGTTAACTGGTCACTGGGTGAAATAAATCCATTTCCACCCAAGACTTTACGCGGAACAATCGAAAAAAGCCCAATTGTTCCCATAGTTTTCAAGAACGTTCTACGGTTTGTCTTCATGATAAATATATGTATTTAATGATTTTCATCGCAGTGCCAATCGGCACCAAGTACATGATTTGTCTGCAAATATACTAATTTTTAGATTCATCACGCATCATCCATGTGCTTTTTTTTACAACCAGATAAAACAAACAGCCTGTACGTCAGGTATCTACCCTTCATAGGAAAAGGGGAAGTGATGCTGTCAGTCATCCCATCGAAGTCTGGCCACCAAGGGCAAATGGTCACTGAAACCATTCTGATAACGAGGCCCCAAATAATTCCTCCGGGGTTGCACTCCGCCGTATTTTTCATCTTCTTTCAGCAAGAAAGGGGCATCATGCACATGACATTCCACCAACCTTTGCGCCGTATACTCATCCAACATGATATGATCCAAGCTGCCCCAATCGCCCCGGAAGCGGTACGTTCCTTTGGCTCCGTGCGTGCCAACGGCGTGTTGAGAAACATCTACAAGGCCATGATCGGTTAACTGTCGGATGTTCTCATCCGTGGAATAGTCGTTGAAATCGCCCATCAGCAGAATATTGGGATGGGCAGACAAGGCACGAAGGGAATCAACCGACTGCAACAACCGATTGATGACCAATCTGCGGTGAGCACGCGTAGGACGTTCACCAGCTGTCCTGCTGGGTGCGTGTACCACAAAAACGTGCAGCGTGTCTTGCAAACTGACACGTCCTTTCGCATACAGGATGTCACGCGTGGGGCGCATCTCTTTCATGGGATGGATGCGAATAGAATAAGATTGAAGTAATTGAAACGAGAATGGAGAATACAACAAGGCCACGTCGATGCCACGTTCATCAGGCGAATGGGTCATCACATACTCATAACGTGCCTTACGCAACAGCGACCGTTTGGTCAAATCGACCAAACAACTGTCATTCTCTACCTCGCACAAGGCCACTAAATCGGGCAGCGACCAACCGTCGTCCGATTCGCCACAAGACAGGATGGTCTGCCCGATGCGGTTCACTTTCTTCCAATAACGGTTAGGTGTCCAATGATAATCAGAGGAAGGCAGGAACTGCTCATCATGCTTCAGACTGTCATGGCGGCAGTCGAAAAGGTTCTCACAGTTCAGCTCTACCACGGTGAACACGCCCAGCAACAGGCTCAGCAGATACGTCATCTCAGCAGCATCAGGCAGCCTTTCTTACGGACAACCGCCCCTTTCGACTGCTCAGGTACAAACCCGTCAATATCAGTGCGGTACCCACGACGAAGTAAATTGTTATCTCCTCGTGCAGAATCCACGCGGCAAAGATGATGGTGGTCACTGGATTCACATATACATAATTGGTTGCCTGCAATGCACCCAGCCGCAACATAACCCACGTCCACAGCCAGAAACAGAGCATGGAAGCCACTGCTCCCAGGAACAGCAGGTTGTACAGTATCTTGGGTTGCACCAAGGTATCAAGACTTGGAAAGCCTGGTTCAAAGGCATAATAAGGCAACACGGTGAGCAGTCCGTAGAAGAACACCTTGCGAGTGATGAAAGTCGTGGGATATTTCTCATTGGCTTTTTTGAGCAACAGCGAATACACCGCCCAGCTCACGCAAGCCAGCAGAGCCAGTGAGTCGCCCAATGGAGAAAGGTTGAGCACCAGCTGACCGTTGAGTACCACAGCCGCCATGCCCACAAACGAGAAGGCCGTTCCGATGATTTGCCACTTGCCGAGCGGCTCACCCCTGAACCATATCCGGTGAAGCAGCATGGTGAACAAAGGACACGAGCACACGATGAGCGACACGTTCATGGCCGTTGAGTAACCCAACGCTACGTTTTGCGCCAGGAAGAACACCGTTCCGCCTGTCAAACCCAATCCTGCCATCAGCAATTCATCTTTCCATGTGCGGGCAAAAATATGCTTATGGAAAAACAATAACATCAGCACATAGGCTATTAAAAACCGCAACGTGTACACCTGAGCCGGCGAAATGCCGCTTTGAATCAATACTTTAGTGGAGATGAAGGTAGAACCCCAGATAGCCACCGTGAGGAAAGCTACAACGTGATAGAACCACATGATATAAATATATTTAAGCTTTTAAGTTAATTTGTGCTGCAAAGCTACAAATCTTCTTTCACATTTCGCCTTATTTTTGCCAAATATCTTTTCATTCCTTCCGCATCTTTGTTGTCGATGATGTTTAGGAGTTCTTTCAGTTCTACCCGTATCTGCGACACTTGGTCGTGCGTGTAGGGATTGAAAAGTATCTCTTGCAAGAGATAATCATCCTCGTTCAACACACCCTTGGCGATGCGCATGTGCCGCTTGAAAGTCGTTCCAGGCGCATCTTGATGCTTCATCACGGCCGCAAAGACGAACGTACTGACGAAGGGAATGCTCAACGAGTAAGCCACCGTGCGGTCGTGTTCCTCGAACGTGTACTCGTAGATGTGCAGCCCCAGGCGCTGATACAGATCCTTGAAGAAGATGCGCCCCATGTAATCACCCTCGCTGATGATAATGGCATTCTCCTCATTCAACTGGTTTAAGTTGGCAAAAGTGGGTCCGAACATGGGGTGCGTTGAAACGTAAGGGTGGCCCACCTGCTCATAAAAAGCCTTCAAACCCGTCTTCACCGAGCTGATGTCACTCAATATACAGTTGGTCGGCAGGTAGGGCATCACCTCCTGAAAAGCCGGAATGGTGTATTTCACTGTCACGGCGTTGATGACCAGTTCGGGTTGAAAAACCCGCACCTCGTTCAACGAAGTGAAGCGTTGACAGTTGTACGTGAAGCGCATTCGCTTCGGATCTTTCTCGTACACGGCCGTCTCATGGTCGAAACTGAGCAGGTCAAGGAAGAAACTTCCCATCTTGCCTGCACCCATTATCAGTATTCGCATAGCCTGTTTTTAATTCATCATTCATAATTCATAATATAGTTGACAAGTTTACGAGTTTACAAGTTCACCGGTTGATAGTCTTATAAGCAATAAATCTATTTACTTGTCTCCTCGTCAACTTGTAAACTCGTAAACTCGTAAACTTGTCAACTATATTATGAATTAATGATTTTCAGTTGTTGTCTCACACTCTCCTGGTGTATCTCTTCAAAGATATTGGCCACACTCTCAGCCGAGATACCACACTGCTCGCCCTGCTTTCCTCGCTTTTCCAATATCTCTTTGTAACGATTTGACTGCAACACGGTCATGTTGTGTTCTTTCTTGTACTGCCCTATTTCACGGCAAACACGAAGACGTTTTGACAAAAGTGCCATGATTTCATCATCCAACTCGTCAATCTGCGCGCGCAAACTACGCAGACCTTCGGTCGTAGTATGTTCATCACGAATCACCAGCATGCTCAGAATGATGTCCAAGGCATCAGGGGTTACCTGCTGTTTGGCATCGCTCCAGGCGTTGTCGGGATTACAATGCGACTCCACAATAAGCCCATCGAACCCCAAATCCATCGCTTGTTGGCTAAGCGGACCTATCAACTCTCTGCGCCCGCCGATATGACTTGGGTCGCAAATGATGGGCAATTCGGGGATGCGGCGACGCAGTTCAATGGGGATTTGCCACATCGGAAGATTTCGATACATTGTTTTTTCGTAGCTTGAAAAACCGCGATGAATGGCTCCTAAACGCTTTACGCCGGCTCTATTGAGACGTTCCAAGGCTCCAATCCACAATTCCAAGTCGGGATTGACAGGGTTTTTAACAAGCACAGGGACATCCACACCCTGCAGCGAGTCGGCCAAAGCCTGCATGACAAAGGGGTTGGCAGCGGTGCGAGCCCCTATCCAAAGGATGTCTAAACCATGCTTCAAGCACAGCTCTACATGCTCTGGGATGGCCACTTCTGTAGAAACAAACATTCCGGTTTCATCCTTCACACGTTTCAACCACGGCAAAGCCTCCTCGCCTTTCCCCTCAAAACCTCCGGGTTTGGTGCGGGGCTTCCACACACCAGCCCTAAAATTATGGCATCCTTTCTTTTTCAATTGCCATGCTGTCTCCATGACCTGTTGCTCCGTTTCAGCACTACAAGGCCCTGCAATGACGAAAGGTCGCTTTACATCGCTTTGTAAATTGAGTGGTAATAAGTCTATTTCCATTTCATTTTTTCTATTTTCTATCACCTTTGACACTATGGCAAAGGTAAGTACTTTATCTGTATAAATATTTCTAATTGCTCGTTTTGTTCAAATTCTCCCAGTTATTTTGAAGACTTTGTTACATCATAACCGACTACCATGCCATTGCCTGAAGGCGTATCAAGGCTTCGTTCATCTTTGTTTCTTTGGCACAAAGTGATATTCGGATATAGCATTTTCCGTTGCTACCAAATATAAATCCTGGGGTAATAAAAACATTCGACTTGTGCAATACACGTTCGGTGAGTTGCTCGGCATCCTTATATTTGGCAGGAATACGCCCCCATAAAAACATCCCCACTTGTGCATGATCATAGCTACAGCCCAAAACTTGCATGATCTTCTCAGCTATCTTGCGACGCTCTTTGTACACCTTCACATTATTTATATAATGCCACATTTCGTCATTAGTATTGTATGCCTCAGCTGCAGCCAACTGAATACCGCGAAAGGTGCCGCTGTCTATGTTGCTTTTTATCTTGAGAATCCATGAAATATACGTTGCATTCGATGCGCACAAGCCCACTCGCCACCCTGGCATATTAAAGCTTTTTGACATAGAGTTGAACTCTATGCAGCAATTTTTGGCTCCCTCTACCTGCATGATTGACAGTGGACAGTCGTTGAGTATGAACGAATAAGGATTATCATTGACAATCACAATATTGTGTTTTTGTGCAAATGCCACTAATTTCTCATACGTCTCCAATTGCGCATTGCCGCCCGTAGGCATATGAGGATAGTTGGTCCACATCAGTCGAACCTTTGTCAAATCCATTTGTTCTAACTCATCAAAATCGGGCTGCCATGCATTCTCCTCTCGTAAGTCGTAATTGAGTACCCGTACTCCTAACAATTTACTCAGCGAAGTATATGTAGGATAACCCGGATTGGGAACCAATACGACATCTCCAGGATTGCAAAAAGCCAGCGTGACATGCAAAATACCTTCCTTACTACCAATGAGTGGCTGTATTTCTGTTAGTGGATTGAACCTCACACCATACCACTTTTCGTAAAAGCGTGCCATGGCTTGGCGCAATTCCGGCGTACCACAAGTGGGTTGATAGCCATGTGTAGATACGTCGTTGGCTACTTCGCAGAGCTTTTGAACCGTTTGGTGAGATGGCGGCATATCAGGACTACCAATGGCAAGTGAGATAATATCATTCCCCGAGGCTTGTAGCTGTGCTACTTCTTTCAGTTTCTTACTGAAATAATATTCTTGTATTTGGTTCACACGTTGTGCAGGTTGAATGTTCATTTTGTTGTTGATTTTATAGTTAGACCACGAACTTATCGTTCAAACTTCTTCATCTTTGCCTTTACGATCTCTTGGTGACAGGAATAATTGTTTTGCTTTTTCTTCATATCCTTATCTGTTTGATGAGGCACTACAAGCGAAAAGCCCCGCTTTCACATATTGTGAAGCGAGGCTTTTATGGGGTTATTTATTGAATTGACTATGGCACACAAACTTCCGCTTCACAAGTGTTTGCAAAGTAAAAATAGAAGTAATAATAAGATGTGTGTAACTGATTCAACATTTTTCTCATATTTCCTAATTCGATTACAAAAGTAGATGATTTATTTGTAACTAACAAACTTTTTGCTAAGGAATCATTAAAATAACTTACATTTTTAATATTTTTAAAGACGATGCATCAAGAATTGCTGAAAATGCCGTATGCATCCACATTCTTATAAGCCTGTTTCACCTTCTGCTCCACATCCTCATCAGCAACGCCTTGGGCCTGATCGACAGCCAATTGAGCAGCCATCTTCTCGGCCATCTCTATGTCTTCCCTACCCCCTTGTTCATCACCAAGTTCCATCCTGATCGGTCCTCGCTCTTGAAAGGCAACCATCGAGAATGGGTTAACGTCTATCACCTTATTATAATAGGTAAGCGCTTCAGCCTTGTTGCCCTTCTTCCGTTCGATGCGAGCCTTCAAAATCAGCACGTCTTCGTTGTCTTCCAATTGTTCTAACAGATGGGTGGCATCTTCGTCCGCAGCGTCCAAATCACCCGAATCCAACAGCGTTTCGCCTCGCAAAAGATAGGCTTCGTATGCTTTGGGGTTCAACATGATGGCCTTGGTGAGCATGGCAATGGCGTTGGTAAGGTCGTCACGACCTATACAGGCCTTGGCATAGCGATACAACACTTGCGGATTTTCACTGTCAACAAGCATGGCTTTCTCGCAGGCATTGCCCATGGCAACGTAGTCTTCCATCATATATGCCACGTCGGCCATGCGAAGATAAATCTGCAAATTGTCGGGTTCTGCCTCCATCAGCTTCTGCAATTGTGCGTAGGCACCAGGCAGGTCGTTGTTGCGTATCAATGCCTGTGAATAATAATCACGCGTCTCCAGATCGTCGTGCAGTTGCAAGGCATGACTGAAACAGCGCAGGGCTTGCTCTATTTGGTTGATTTGTAACGCTCTGACACCATCGTATTTCAGTGTTTCAAAGTTCTTCCGTTCTTCTTCCCGACGCTTTTCTTCCTCGTTTTCAGCCTTGTTTCCAAACAGCGATTTCAAGAAATTCATAGTCTTTATAGATTTAAAAGTTGTTCGTAAACCGAGTTGGTCATAAAGTCAGTACGCTCCCATTTCGGGCACCAGCCCTTCACGTTCTGAAACTCCTGCCCCACATTTTTATATTGTCGAAAGGTAAATTTGGCATTGACATACCCCTCGTCACCGTCACGGGCGATGATGAAACAGTGCAGCGTTCGTTGATATCCCACCAGTTCGCCATCCTTTTCAACCGTCTCCAGTACCCATTCTTTCTGCGGGATGGCCACCGACTGGATGCTTACCTTGGGGTATTTCTTTCTAAACTGCTGCGTGCAGGTCTTGCGATACGTCAACGCATCCTCGCCTTTGTACAAATCCGTGCTGTATAAGGGCATGTAATAAGACCCGTTTACTTTCAGCAAGTCAGACTTTCCATCAATCCTGTCGTTAAAACCTATGGCATCGCCAAGCTCATGTCCTGCCTGTTCCAACTCTTTCTTGGTCTTCTTCCAAAACTTCGACACCTTTTTATCAAAAGGCTCTTTTTTCGTATCTTGCTTCTGCGCCGACGCGTTCATGACTGCTCCCAATAAAAGGATAAGCACGATATACCCTATTTTCTTCATTGTCGTATCATTTAAAAGAATGTCGCAAAAATAGCATAAATAAGCAGAGAATCAAAATAACAATTGATAATTAAAATAAAATTACCCTTAAAAGTTTTGCGATATTAGCACGATAACCTATCTTTGTGGCAGATGAAAAAGATGTACTTTCTATTGTTGGCAGGGCTGTTTTGCACCAACATCAGTGCGCAGGAGCGTCGCCAAGTATTTCGGTCAACGGTCGAAAGAACAGACTCTGTGCAAGCAAAATCTACTGATGCTGGCCCCAATCTTCAACCTCAAACGGCCGGAACCTATGCCCAACCCATGATTGACAGGCATTTACCGGCCGCGCAAACCACGGCTACCGACACGCTGCATCTGCCCACCATCAACGCATACGGGCAGGTGTTGCCTTTCCGTTGGTACCCTTACGGATGGTTGGGGTGGTACAATTGGAATCTTCACCCCGGTCTGAATGTCAACCTTGGTGCATCTGTTTTCGCTTTTTTGGGCAAAAACGCACCTCGCGGAGCAGGGTTCACGCAGAACCTGTCGGCCATGTATGCCATGCCCCTGACCAGGAATTTGTCGCTCGCCGTGGGCGGTTATCTCAACAACATTATATGGAGCCGCACATCATATCGTGATGCCGGACTAACGGCAGCCTTGGGCTATCGCTTTGATGAACACTGGGAGGCTTATCTCTACGGACAGAAATCCATCGTCCAAACTCGCTTCACACCGCTACCGTTGTACGATATGGGCAATTTGGGCGACCGCATTGGTGCTGCGGTGAAATACAATTTCAATCCTTCTTTCAGTGTGCAATTATCGGTAGAACGAGGCTGGATGCCCAAACAAGACAGCCGCTACTTCGATCAATACAACTATCCCGTGCCGGAAAGGTAAACGATAACCAACGTTTATCCATCTTGCCAACTGGTACAAACGCAAACAAGGGGGCAGTGTTAACCACTGACAACCCCTTCTCTTTTCCCACTTGTTTGCACCTTTCAACTACTTCACATACTTTAATCGCAAGCTGTTGAGCACCACACTCACGCTCGAAAAGGCCATCAAAGCACTGGCCCACATGGGCGTGATTTGAAAGTTAAAACCGAAAAGATACAGCACACCGGCCGCCAACGGAATGCAGACGATATTGTAGATGAAGGCCCAAAAGAGATTCTGCCTAATCATCGACACCGTTTTTTTGCTCAAATGGATGGCCTGTGGCAAGCGCCGAAGGTCATCGCCCATCATCGTTACCTGCGCCACATCCATGGCCACGTCGGTTCCCCGTCCCATGGCAATGCTCACATCTGCCATCGCCAGGGCCTGCGTGTCATTGATACCGTCGCCAACCATGGCCACCTGCTTGCCCTCACGCTGCAGCTTGCGCACCAAGTTTTCTTTATCCTGGGGCAACACCTTACTTTGATAATGGCGGATGCCCGCCTTCTGAGCCCAATATTTGGCGGCCTCTTCTTTGTCGCCACTCATCATATAGACCTCCACCCCAGCCTCGTTTTGCAATTCAAGCATGGCCTCACGGGCATTCGGTTTCAGCGTTTCGCGTGCTTCAAGGGGTAAGTCATCGGCCTTGGTAAAATCAATTTGCTGATTCGGAATGGTCAGTGTGCCGGTCTTGTCGATGACCATGGCATTAACCTTACGCAGACTTTCCAGCGCTGTTGCATCCTTGATGAGCACATTCTTCTCAGCTGCTTTCCCAATGCCCACCATCAATGCCGTAGGTGTTGCCAAGCCCATGGCACACGGACAAGCGATGACCAGCACCGAGACAGCCGATAGAATGGCTTGCGGAAGAGCCTCGTTGCCGCCAAGAAGCCACCATAGTGCGAACGTCAACACAGCTACACCCATGACTACCGGCACAAAGACCAAGGCCAACTTATCAACCACGCGCTGCACGGGAGCCTTGCTTCCCTGTGCTTGCTGCACCATTTGGATAATCTGAGCCAACGCCGTATGCTCGCCTATCTGTTGGGCTTTAAATCGAAGTTTGCCCTGCGAGATGACGGTACCAGCCAACACCGATGCCCCAACCTGCTTCAAGGTCGGTGTGGGTTCGCCGGTTATCATGCTCTCATCAACATAAGCACCGTCTTCGAGCATGAAGCTGGTCGCCCAGGTCACCTCACCATCTACCGGAACCTTCTCACCCGCACGCACCTCCAGCACGTCACCTATCTTGACGGTAGACAGGGGGATGTCCTCCGTCTGCTCGCCACTGACCAGATGAGCCGTCTTGGGAGACAGGCCCATGAGTTGGCGAATGCTGCCGGCCGTGCTGTCCTTGGCCCTCTCTTCCAACAACCTGCCGGTGAGAACGAAAGTGATGATCATCACCGAGGCATCAAAATAAGTGTGCCACTCAATGTCCCTGCTGCCCCAAACACGCTCACCGTAAAAAGTGTTGAATGCACTGAAAACGAATGCGATGCCCGTGGAGAGTGCCACGAGCGTATCCATGTTGGCCGACTTTTGCAGCAACTGCTTCCAGGCAGATGTGAAGAACTGGCGACCGCAGTAGACAAAGTTGGCCAATGCCAGCAGCATGGCCACTTGATTGGACACTTGGACTGCCCCCAATGAAATCCACCTCATCGAAACGGCCATGCACAACACGGCAAAAAGCCACGACAGCAGTGTCTTTCGCTTCAGTTGTCTGTACGCATTGCGCTCTATCTCTTCCACCGACCGGTCACTCTCTATCACGAGGTCATAGCCAATGGCATTGATTTCACGCTTCATCTGTTCGAGTGAAATCTCTTTTTCGTCGAATTCCACCAGCGCGCTTCTGCCCGGCAGACTGACTGACGCAGACTGGATGCCCGGCAGGGAATTGAGCTTCCGCTCCACATGGGCAGAGCAGGCAGAACATGCCATCCCCACCACCGGTATTGTTTTCTTAATCATTTTATGTTGTTATAGTTGATGAGTTTTTGAGTTCTTGAGTTTTTGAGTTCTCGAATTTTTGAGTTCATCAGTTGATGAGTATTGGGTTCATGAGTTTTTAAGTTCATGAGTTTCATGAGTTAATAAGTATTTGAGTTGGTGGGTTTTTGAGTTGACGGGTGATTACACCTGAAACTCGTAACCAGCCTCATCGACAGCCTTCTTCATGTTCGTTGGTTTTATCAACTCTTCATCATAAGTCACCGCAACCGTGTGATTGGCCAGGTCAACCTCTGCCGAATCTACGCCTTTGAGGCACGACAACGTGCGTTCTACCTTGGCTTTGCAGTGATCGCATGCCATTCCGTTTACTGTAAATGTTTTCTTTTCCATTGTTATATGTTTTAATTGAACACTGCAAAGATACAGCCTTTATCCACAAAGCGTATTATGGAATTATGGGAGAAAATTATAAAAAAAGGATATCAGATGGTGTCCAATCCCTTACGCATGTTTTTCTTCAATGCCTTGAATTGCGAGGGAGTCATGCCCGTGATTTGCTTGAATTGGCTCGATAGATAAGCCACACTCGAATAATTGAGTTTATAGGCTATTTCGGTGAGCGACAACTGGTCGTAGAAAATCAACTCCTTGACACGCTCAATGCGTTGTAGAATGAAATAACGCTCTATGGTGATGCCCGTAAACTCACTGAAAAGCTTACTCAAACTGCTATATTCGCTGTGCAGCTGTTGTGCCAGATAGTCGGAGAGGTTGAGCTGGGAGCGGTTGTCATGATAATGAACCAGGTCGACAATGAGGGTCTTGATGCGGTCGATGGCCTGTTGCCTTTTGTCGTCAAGCAGTTCAAAGCCCAGCTGCTGCAACCCTTTTTCAAGCGTTTCCAACTGCTCTTTGCTGAGCTCATCAGCCAGTTTTACCACCCCCAACTCTACAGATTGAGGTGCGATACCCTGACTTTGTAGCAACTGCTGCACAGCCATAATGCAACGGTCGCACACCATGTTCTTGATGTACAACACACTTCTGCCAGCAGATGCTCGTTTCTTATCGGCAGTAGATGGCTTTTGCTGATTCTTCATCTCGTTACTCCTTTTCTTTCCCTAATGTTATTTCTACTATGATGGCTTGTCCTGATATGGAAGTGG
>ERZ1036438.123-NODE-123-length-46103-cov-6.997459_pt1 | contig 46103 bp, 38 predicted proteins | sample MGYA00514224_ERZ1036438 | MGnify/ENA primary metagenome ERZ1036438 (study PRJEB33795, sample SAMN09464924) | human gut metagenome | host: Homo sapiens | place: USA: Stanford, California | collected 2016-07 | study: EMG produced TPA metagenomics assembly of the...
AAAGCCCGTTCATTTTAGCCTTGACGGTTCCTGGCTATTCTGCTATGTTTTAGGTGTCATTGCTTCGGGCCAAGTTGACCCGATGTTGGTGAGATAAGCGTGCGATAAATTCTAAACTTAAAATTAATAATACAGAGATTGGAGTTGAATATAAATGAGCAAAACAAAGGAGGGACTTATTGAAATCCTTGCAGAATACTTTTGGAGTTACAAAAGTTATGAAATAGATGATGTTATGAAAAGTTATGGAATATCTCCTGATGAAACACTTAATCCAGGCGATAGCAAAAAAATATATGCCAAATCTGGGCTTGTAAAACTATCAGAAGAAGAAATAATTAAATTATCAAAACATATAGCAAAAGAGGCCGAAAGCGTTTCATTAAATCAGAAAATGGAGGAATATCTTAGTGATAGTATATTTGAATTTACTTACATAACTCGGAGAAAATTAGCTGAATACCTAGATATGTGTCCAAACTTTGAGGGAAAGTTGAAATTAGCAGAACTACTGCACGGTATCTGGGACATAGATGCCCCTTATGTAAATGATGAGGATATGTTTGTATTTAATAGAATATCTCTTGGAGATTATATTATGCAGCATGTGGTAAGGAATGATGATATTTCATATAAAGATATGCTGCTTGATACTTTACAAATAAAGTATATCAGTGATAATTCATTTATTAAATTTCTTGAGAAAATGGTCAATCCTGAAGTCAGAACAGGCGAAGAACAAGTGCAATATGTAAATGGAATCAATGAAATTATAGGTGCAGATGGGTTTGAATTAGCTGTATCAAGTAAGATTTCAAATGAGCTTGTCTATAAGGTTTATAGGAAACAGATAATCAGTGGCAATATGAAAAACCTTATTTTTGCACCATTAGGGAAAAAACCTGATATAGTTATTGATGATGCTATTAATAACGATTTGAAAATTGTAGGTGATACAGATAATTGTCTATTTTATAATTTTCAACATAACGTAGATGGTTTATCATGGCATACTCTTGTAAAATGGTGGGAACCAAATTCTACAGGTGAAAATGTCCAGAAAGACTTATTTAAACGGCTACTTAATTCTTTGGATTCACACCCGGAAAGGGATTTTTTTATTCAATATTATACAATTTATGAGAAAAAAGGTGACTTTCCAGCACTCATTCCGCAGGTATATTTGCATTATGATCCATACGCAAAAAATTGGCGCGGAAATAGTGTTATTTATACACATCAGCGTATGGATTTTCTTATGCTTTTGCCAAATGGTGTGAGAATTGTTTTTGAAATTGATGGCAAGCAACATTATTCAAATGTAGATAATCAATCTTCTCCAAAATTATATGCAGAAATGGCCCTAGATACTAGAGAATTACAGTTAAGAGGTTATGAAGTATATAGGTTTGGAGGTTATGAATTTATGGATAGACAGCAACCCCAAAAAATGATTCGAGAATTTTTCGAGAGTTTATTTAAAAAATATTGTATCTTGTGATATGGATAGTAAGTGCCGAAACTAACAAACCATTTATTTTTTATATGGAGAATGATAATGAAACTACAAGATAGAGATTATACACTAATATTGACTAATGAAGAAAAACTTGCATATGAAGATGAACTCGCGTATGAATCAAAAAAAGGAATTAAAAATCCTAAAGACTCCCCAAGATTTTCTCATGCAGATAAAGAAATTAGAAGATTTGTATGGCATAAAAGTTCTCTATACCCAAATAATTTCTTATACCTAAGTGAGTACAAGAATCTGAACTTTGAGCTAGAAGCAAATAAATTTAGGGATGTAATATATAATGCAACCAACGAATTAGAAATTCAGCAATATATTAAATCAAATAAAAAATGGTTTATACCAGGCTCAATTTTTTTAGATTATAATTTTGGCCACCACGATGCTTATCTTTTTCCAGAGCAGCAACTCGGAAATGAATATGCAGCTGATTATATGTTAGTGGGAAAAAATTCTGATGGTTATAGTATTGTCTTAGTAGAATTAGAAAAAGCAAATACAGAATATTTACTTACAACTGCAAATACCGAAAGTGAAAGTGTAAGAAAGGGCCTGACACAAATACAAGATTGGAAAAGATGGATAGATTATAATCGGGACTATTTCTTAAAAAACACAGGTCTTTATCAGCGTGGAATAGATATTCCGGTACACAGAATATACTATTACCTTATCGTTAGTCGAAGAGATTTTATGAATCAAACGGCGTTAGATGTCCGGAGTCAGAGTATGTATGAAAAGATAAATACTAAAATTGTTACATTTGACAGAGTAGTTGATAATATAAAGAAATTAGGTGAAAGACCTGTCTGGTGATTAATAATGTAATATATGATAACTTATTAAGCAGATAATTGTAAATCTTTCACTTCGGGTCAAGTTGGCCCGAAGCCGGAATAATTACGCAAGCCAAAGTTTTCCATATACACTCTGTCGGCTGATGAAAGCGGGCGGCGATTTTCTCCTCTATCAGCCGCAAATCCCTCCCGCTTTCCTGCCGCTTCAAAATGTCGTTGCGCGTCCCGGCGGCACGGCATTTTCGCGGCAACGCCAACAGAGCGTATAACACACTACACTTTGCTCCGCAAAGTCGTGTGCCAGAGGGTATCCCTTTGGAAACCCCGTTTTGCCGGAGTGTGTCCACACTCCGGTAAACTGCAAAATAAGCGGTATCAATCTGCTGTTATAAATATAGCAGGATTGACCGCTTATTTTGTTGCAATCCGTTCTGTCTTTAGGAGTGCTTTATGTGTCGTTTTGATTGCGCATATGCTTTGACAGGGTTGAAAAATATGCGCAATTATGATATAATTATTATAAAGAACAGGAGGCAAAAGTCATGAAAGAATTAGGAGAACGCCTGCGGACATTGCGTGAAAGTGTAAAACTCTCACAGGTAAAAATGGCGGAGTTATTGGGAGTAAAGCAATCCAGCATTAACCGATATGAACAGGGGCTTTCGGCACCGTCTTTGGAAACACTTTTGCAGTATGCGGATTATTTTGATGTATCTATGGACTATCTCTTTGCACGTACAGATAAGCCACAGGGCAAGCTATATGAATATCGTCCCAAGATTACAGCCGGAAGTGAAGAAATGAAGCAGTTTATTGAAATGTGTTTTGACCCGCAATCACCTATGAGTGGGAAGCTAAAACAAACGCTTCTTCAATTGATGGAGGAGGATACAAAATGAATGGTGTCATTTATGCCCGTTATTCATCTGATAACTAAAGGGAAGAAAGTATTGAGGGACAGTTAAGGGAATGTAGGGAATACGCCCAACGCAACGATATTACAATTTTGGGAACCTACATTGACCGGGCGTTGTCAGCAAAAACGGATAACCGGCCTGAATTTCAGCACATGATTAAGGACAGCGCAAAGGGATTGTTTGACATTGCACTTGTATAGAAATTAGACCGTTTTGCCCGGAACCGCTATGACAGCGCACGCTATAAGAATATGTTGAAAAAGAATGGCGTAAAAGTTATTTCTGCAAGAGAAAATATTTCTGAGGGCAGTGAGGGAATTATTCTGGAAGCTATGCTTGAGGGATATGCGGAATATTATTCTGCGGAACTATCAGAAAAAGTTATCCGGGGACTTACTGATAATGCGCTGAAATGTAAATATAATGGCGGCACTGTTCCTATGGGCTACTATATTGATGAACAACAATATTATCAGATTGACCCCAAAACCGCCCCTGTTGTGCTGGAAATGTTCACACGTTATAGTGAGGGCAGCACCATGCAGGAGCTTGTGAATTTACTGAATGACCGGGGGATGCGCTCTATTCGAGGTGGTAAGATAACACTGAATATTATGAACCACCTTTTAAAGAACCGCCGCTATATGGGGGAATACAGTTACCGTGATGTTATAAAAGAAGATGGAATCCCGGCCATTGTTCCAAAAGAATTATTTGAAAGAGTACAGGAGCAATTAGCCAAGAACAAGAAAGCCCCTGCCCGTCACAAAGCCGAGGACGATTATCTGTTATCTACCAAATTGTACTGTGGCAAGTGTAACTCTTTTATGGTAGGGGAAAGCGGCACAAGCCATACACTGAAAGTACATCACTATTACCGCTGTGTGAATACCAAGAAAAAGAAACTCTGTACTAAGAAAGCGGTCAAGAAAGATTGGATTGAAGATTTGGTCATTAACTATACAATGAAAGCCATCATGAATGATGAAGTCATGGAACGTCTGATTGATACGCTTATGGAATTACAGAAAAAGGAAAGTACAAATTTACCTCTTTTGAAGAAACAGCTTGCAGAAACGGAAAAAGGTATCAACAATATGCTGAACGCTATCCAAGCCGGGATTTTTACCCCGTCTACCAAACAGCGTTTAGACGAATTGGAAGAAACCAAGAGCCAGCTTGAAGTTAGTATTTTACAGGAAGAAATGCAGAAGCCCATGCTGACAAGGGAACAGATAGCATTTTTTATTTACCGTTTCCGAAAGTTTGACACAACAAAACGGGAACAGCGGCAAAGACTGATTGACAGTTTTGTGAATGCGGTATATCTTTATGAGGACAAAGTTGTTATGACTTTTAATTATAAAGATGGTTCCAAGACCGTGACACTTGCGGAGGTGGAGGGTTTGGATTTATCCTGCTTCGGCGCATTTTAGAAAAAGGAATCCTTCCAGGCAGGGTTCCTTTTTTGTTTCTCATAAACTTCCGCTTGTTCTGTAATTTCCTCATATCGTTGCACAAATATCCTCAACCTGCTATAATTTATACAATATGTTATATTTTTTTCGTCATTTTCATTTGAGAACGGTTTCTGTGACCAGAACCGGAATGAGGGGGATTTTCATGGATTTAAATACAATACTTGAACTAAAGGGCGCAGGGGTGGATATAGATGGCGCCTTACGGCGTTTCAGCGGCAATTCCGCACTGTACGAGAAGTTTCTGAAGAAGTTTCTGACAGACAGTACTTTTTCCCAGATCACAAAGGCCTTTGAGGGAGAGAACCGGGAGGATGCCCTGATGGCAACCCATACCTTTAAGGGTGTTACGGCCAATCTGGGTATGGATAAGCTGTTTAACATATCCTCTTTTATGGTGGACCATATCAGGGCAGACCGTTTTGATGAAGCTGCCGAAGCATATCCGGAGCTGGAAGAGGCTTACAAGGAGATATGCAGAATACTTGCAAATGACTAGCGGCAGCTTGTGTCTTACGGCTGCGGAGAGGAAGTGACGATATGCGTCAGCGGGATACCATACTGATTGTAGACGATATGGAAATAAACCGCGTGATTCTGGATGGACTGTTCCAGGAGGAATACCATCTGCTGGAGGCTGAGAATGGGGAGCAGGCCCTGCTTCTGCTGCGGCAGTATCACGAGAATATAGCCATCATGCTGCTGGATGTGGTGATGCCCGTGATGGATGGATACAAGGTGCTGCAGGAGATGGGTGCCAACGGGCTTCTGGACGAGGTTCCTGTGGTGGTAATCACGGCTGATAACTCCCTGGAAGGGGAGCTGAGGGCCTTTGACCTGGGGGCGTCCGACATCATAGTCAAGCCCTTTGAGCCCCATGTGGTCAAGCGGCGGGTACATAATATCATAGAGCTTTATCTTCATAAACATAATCTGGAGGACATGGTAGAGCAGCAGGCGCAGAAGCTGAGGGAGTCCAACGATGTGCTGGTGGACGCCCTTTCATCTGTCATTGAATACAGGAGTCTGGAGTCGGGGCAGCATATCAAGCGCATCCGTCTGCTGACCCAGGTGCTTTTGGAGGAGGTGTGCAGGAATTGTCCTGAATACGGGCTGGATAAGAAAAAGATTGAAGTCATTGCCTCGGCCTCGGCCCTTCACGATATCGGCAAGATTGCCATTGAGGATAAGATACTTAATAAACCGGGCCGCCTCACTGCGGAAGAGTTTGAAATCATGAAGACCCATACACTCAGGGGATGCCAGATTCTGGAGGGCCTGGAACGCATGAGCGATAAGGGGTATCTTGAATACGCCTACAACATCTGCCGGTACCATCATGAGCGCTGGGACGGCAGGGGATATCCGGATGGGCTGTACGGAGATGCCATCCCTATCTGCGCCCAGGCCGTGTCCATTGTGGATGCATACGATGCCCTCACGTCGGACCGTGTTTATAAGAAGGCGATTCCCCATGAACAGGCCTTCAACATGATTCTGAACGGTGAATGCGGATGCTTTTCCTCCAGACTGCTGGACTGCTTTAAGAATGTGGAGCCGCAGCTGGCTGACCTGTGCAAACGGTACCGGGACGGCAATGTCCCTGCGCCTGCAAAACTTTCCCACCACGGCAGTGTCCTGGGGGTGGGGGACGGCAGCCTGAGCGCCCTGCAGCTGGAACAGATGAAGTATTTTGCCATGCTGCGGCATGTGGATACCACGGTGGCTGAGGTGGACTTTTCCACGGGCAGCTATCATGTGGTATACGCGCCGGACGAGCGGATTAAGAAGCTGTTTCAGGGAGAATGCCTGGAAGCCGTGGCGGAATGCTGCATAAATGATTTGGTGGTGCCGGAGGAACAGGACAATGTGCGGCGGATATGGAAAACAGAGATACCGCGTTTCTTTGAAGAGGGGATGCTGAAACAGAGCTGGAAGTACCGGCTGAAGGATGAGCACAGGTCTGAGGAGTGGTATGAGCTGACCCTTCTGCGGGTGGACATCGAACATCCCCGCCGCCGAAAGGCATTGCTGCTGTGGCGGCTCGTGGACAGAGCGCATCAGGAGGCGGATTTGGACGAAAACAGGCTCCGTGAGGACCGCCGGGTTCTTCACAACATATTGAAGGGAATCCTGCGCTGCCGCAATGACAGGTGGTTCACCATGATGGATGTTGACGACGGGTTCCTTGGATATACCAGGGAGGAGATAAAAGAGCGGTTCAACAACTGTTATATAAAAATGATACGCCCGGATGACAGGGAGCGGATGCGCAGGGAGCTGACAGAACAGATCAACCGGGGCGGGGAATATGAAGTGGAATACCGGGTGGAGGACCGCAGCGGCCGCAGCATCTGGATGCTGGACAAGGGGCGTCTGATGTATGATAACGAGGGCAGGGAATATTTTTACAGCGTAATCATAGACATAGACCAGACCAAACATGCCCAGGAGGAGCTGCGCCTGGGACTGGAACGGTATAAAATCGTTATGGAACAGACCAATGATATTTTCTTTGAATGGGACATCGGTTCTGACACAGTGGTATACTCCATCAACTGGAAGGCCAAGTTCGGATATGACCCCATCTCAGAGCAGGCATCGGTACGGATACCTAAGATATCCCATCTGTATCCGGAGGATATGGCGCCGTTCGGACATCTTATCGAAGAGATACGGGACGGAAGGCGGTATGGTGAGCTGGAGTTCAGGGTGTCTGATTCCAAGGGCCGCTATCAGTGGTGCAAGCTGAGGGCCACCACCCAGTTTGACGATCAGGAACAGCCCTGCAAGGCAGTGGGAATCGTTATTGACATAAATGATGAAAAGCTTGCTGCCCAGGAGTTAAAGGCACGGGCGGAGCGTGATACCCTGACCAGGCTGTACAACAAGGAATCAGCCAGGCAGAGAATCGAACACCTGCTGGTGAACCGGGAGGAAGGGGAAGGGGCTGCGCTGTTCGTCATTGATATTGACAATTTTAAGATGGTCAATGACCAGTACGGGCATATGTTTGGGGATGCGGTGCTCACAAAGATTGCCGGGCAGCTTTCCCGGCTGTTTCGCAGCAGCGATATTGTCTCCAGAATTGGAGGGGACGAGTTCATGGCCCTTTTGCAGGGAGTGGTCAATGAACAGCGGGTAAAGTCTGTGGCCGGCCGGCTCATCGAGTGCTTTGAGCGTGTGCTGGAGGAGCTGCCCAAGGACTGCTGTATTACATGCAGCATCGGAATTGCCGTATGCCCAAGGGATGGGGAGAACTTCCAGACTTTGTTCCGGCGGGCTGACGTGGCGCTGTACCAGGCCAAGGCCTGCGGAAAAAAACAGTACCAGATCTACGACCAGTCCATGGAGGACAAGGCGTTCGGCCAGGGAGCGGGGCGAAAGGCAACTGTGAATACCACCATTGAGTCGGAACAGAATGGGGACATGATGTTAAATGACCTGCTTCCAAGAGCCTTTAACATCCTGTCCAAGTCAGAGCAGATGGACAAGGCCGTTGAAAGTGTGCTGGAGCTTTTGGGGGAGCGTCTGCAGGTGAGCCGCGCCTATGTATTTGAGAATTCGGAGGATGGGACCTGCTACAGCAACACCTTTGAGTGGTGCGCCCGGGGAATCCGGTCCCAGAAGGATTTGCTGCAGGGATGTTCCTATGCGGAGTTCAGTACAGATTACCAGAGCTGCTTTAATGAGAGCGGGATTCTCTACTGCGATGATATAGGCCAGCTTCCCGGCGACATCCAAAGACGGCTGAAGCAAAGGGGCGTCAAGTCCATGCTCCAGTGCGCCATCAGGGATAACGGCGTGTTCAAGGGATGGGTGGGATTTGATGACTGTACCTCCCACTGCCTGTGGACCATAAGCCAGATCGAGGTTCTCTCCTTTGTGTCCGAGCTGCTGTCCCTGTTCCTCCTTAAGCAGAGGGCACAGGACAGCGCCGTGGATTTGGCAGAGGACTTAAGGACCATTCTGGACCACCAGAACTCATGGATTTATGTGGTGGACATGGAAAGTCATGAACTGCTGTTTATTAACGATAAGACCTACAGGCTTGCGCCGGATTCAAGGCTGGGCATGAGCTGTCATGAAGCGTTTTTTAAAAATGATAAGCCCTGCCAACGGTGTCCCATGAAGCAGGTGGAGGATAAGATAAACTACACCATGGAGGTCTATAATCCAGTCCTTAAGGTCTGGTCATCGGCCGACGCCTCCCGGATACACTGGGGCGGCAAGGATGCCTGCCTGCTGTGCTGCCATGATATCACATGCTATAAGAAGGCGGAAGAAAATAGTGCAAATCAATAAAACAGGTGAGCAGAATGTGGAATCTGGAATATTCTGACAGTAGAGACTTTTGTCAAGAAGGAGTTCCATATGAAACGTTGTGTACCGTTAGAGCCGGCGGCAGAGGAGGTCTGTCAGGCAAATTCCAAACCGCCCCTTATATTTGAACTGCCGCCTGCCGAGGGAAGGATGGTTCTGGAAAAGGCCCAGGATACGCCTGTGTACAAATATCCCGCCCGGGTCGGCAAGGTGCGGGTCAATACAGGAAGATGGGGGACCATTCCGGTATGGCTGGTGGATCCGGGGGTTTCCTGCCAGCCGGCCAATGTGATCTTTTATATCCACGGCGCAGGCTGGGTGTTCGGAAGCTTCCACACCCATGAAAAGCTGGTGAGGGAGCTGGCTGCCAGGACTGGCTGCCTTTTGATATTCCCTGAGTACTCCCGTTCGCCTGAGGTGCGCTGCCCCACCGCCATTGAGCAGTGCTACAGCGTCATGTGTACGGCTCCCGACCTTGTGAAATCCATGGGATATGCCATGAATCCCGGAACCTTCACTGTGGCGGGGGACAGCGTAGGAGGCAATATGGCTGCGGCCATGACCCTTATGTCAAAGTACAGGAAGGGGCCCTTCATCCAGAAACAGCTGCTGTATTATCCGGTCACCAATGCCTGTTTTGATACCTGTTCCTACAATGAATTCGCAGCGGGATACTACCTGTACCGGGCAGGCATGCAGTGGTTCTGGAACCAGTATGCCCCCTGCCAGAAAGACAGGGCGCAGATTACGGTCTCTCCCCTCAGGGCGTCTGCGGAGCAGCTGAGGGGTCTGCCGGATGCCATGATACTGAACGGCGAGGCGGATGTGCTCAGGGATGAGGGGGAGGCCTATGCCGGGAAGCTGCGCGAAGCAGGGGTGGATGTGACGGCCCTGCGGTTCCAGGCCATAATCCATGATTTTGTTATGCTGAATTCCCTGGACGAGACAAGGGCCTGCCGGGCGGCCATGGATGTGTCAACGGAATGGATTAACCGGAAGAACCGGGAAAAACAGTAAGCCGGTAAAATGAAACAAAGGCGGAGACAGCGCACAGGTCTCTGCTTTTTCTTTTTTAGGAAGAATCTTGAAAATGAATGTGTTATATTTTATACTGTAAGACAGCAAATGGATGGTATGGAAAAAAATACATAAGAGGGGGGAACTGGATTATGATAAAGGTATTTCTTGTGGAGGATGAGATTGTCATGCGAAATGGCATCAAGAACAACATCCCATGGGAGAAGGAAGGGCTGGAATTCGCAGGGGAAGCCAGCGACGGAGAACTGGCATATCCGCTTATCAGGAAGGTGCAGCCGGACATCCTCATAACAGATATCCGCATGCCCTTCATGGACGGACTGGAACTCTCTGAACTGGTGAAGAAGGAATTTCCCAGAATCAAAATCATTATTCTCAGCGGGTATAATGAATTTGACTATGCCAAGCAGGCCATTCACATCGGAGTGACGGACTACCTTCTGAAGCCCATCACGGCTGCCAAGCTTCTGGAGGCAGTGAAGAAGGTGGCGGATGTGATTGAGAAGGAGCGGGAGGACGCCAGGCTTATGGATAAGTACCGCCTGGAGATGGCTGAGAACACGGTGCTGGAACGCCAGCGCCTTCTGCGGGACCTGGTGACGGGCCGGGTCAATTTTAAGGAAGCCCTGGAGAGGGGAGAACAGGTGGGGATGGATTTGTCCGCCTCCTTTTACCAGCTCATGCTGTTTAAGCTCATGCCTATGGGATCTGCCGTTGCCTATTCCGACCGGGTGGTATCCTGCCAGGAGGCGATTGAGGAACGGATGGAGGGCCGGCAGCACATTCTGGTTTTTGACCGCGGGGACGAGGGGTGGGCCTTCGTTCTCACGGGGGAGTCTGAGCAGGAGGTGGAACGCAGAATGAGCGAGTGTGCCGCCAGCCTGGGAAAGATGGCCGGAGCCTGTAAGGATATACAGTATTTCGGCGGAATCGGAAGCTGTGTGAACCGTCTGGGCGATTTGCAGACCTCCTATCTGCAGGCGGGGAGGGCGTTTGCCGCCAGATTTTTCACGGAGATGAACCGGATTATAAGCTACAGCCAGATGGACGGCATGGTCCACGGAACAGGGGAAACCATTGATATTAATTCAGTGGATGCGTCCAAGGTGAACAGAAAGACCCTGGAAAATTTTCTGAAACAGGGGACCGTGGGAGAGGCCTCCGGGTTTGTGGAGGAGTATTTCCAGAATGTGGGGGAAAAGAACTGCCAGTCTTTTATGTTCCGCCAGTACATTGTCATGGACTGCTATCTCTGTGTCAGCACATTTCTGGAACAGCTGGGACTGGACATGGGACGTCTCCCGCGGGAATTGTCGGATATGGAAAAGGTACTTAAGGACGGTTGTGCCCTGGACATGCTGAAGGAGAAGCTGGTGAGGCTTTTTGAGGAGGTCATGACCCTGAGGGACAGCCAGACAGCCAGCAAGTACAGTCAGGTTCTGGATGAGGCCAAGGCGTTTATCTATGATAATTACGCCAAGGAGGAGATTTCCCTGAACACGGTGGCTGCCAGGGTCAATATCAGTCCCAGCTATTTCAGCTCCATCTTCAGCCAGGAGATGGGAGTGACTTTTGTGGAGTTTCTGACAGGAGTGCGCATGGAAAAGGCAAAGGAGCTGCTGATGTGCTCTAATCTTAAGACCTCTGAAATCGGGTACGAGGTGGGATATAAGGATTCCCATTACTTCGGCTATCTGTTTAAGAAAACCGTTGGATGTACACCTAAGGAGTACAGGGCGGGAAGCAGGGAGGGGTCATGACGGGAAAATGGAGGACCGGGTCCGGCAAAAAAGGGCAGGACGGAGCAAATGAGAAGGAACAGGGCATTGGGAAGGATTGGGACACGAACCATATCCTGGATCGCCTGCCCCTGGAAAAGCGTCTGAACCTGATGACTTTTATCATCATCATTCCCCTGGCGGTGCTGGTTATCTATCTTATGGCCACGGTGGCCAAGTTCTGCAATGCCTACACCCAGAGTATCGCCAATATCACCCAGGCCAACAGTGTCACGGCCAACCTGCGGGAGGATGTGGACTACAGCATGTACCGCATTGTCATAGGAATGCGGACCTACCAGTCCATCCATGAGCTGATGGAGGAGGACCGGCCCTACGGATGGGAACAGATTAAGGACCCGCATCAGACCATAAGCGATGCCAGAAAGACATACCGCCAGCTGTTAAAGCGGACGCCGGAGGGGGCCAACCGGACCAGGATTAACTGGCTGCTCCACTGCCTGGACCAGCTGGAGCAGAGGGTGGACGAGATAGAGGACAACCTGCCCCACGGCATGTATGATAAAAACATGGAAATACTGGATTACGGCGTCCGTGTACTGACCGCTGATATTGAAAAGCAGGGCAGGGAGTATGTATACTATGAGACGCTCCATGTCCAGGAGATACAGAAGGAGCTGGAGAGCCAGGAGCACACAGCCATTGTGGTCAGCCTGACGCTGCTGGTGTCCATCCTGATTATCAGCCTTCTGCTCAGCCGCAGGATAACCAAGAGCGTCACCGTGCCCATACAGAAGCTCTGCAATGAGACGGAGAGGGTTGCAAAGGGGGACTTTACCTCCGGCCCCAAGATTGAGGCAGGGGATGAGCTGGCAATTCTTACGGGAAGCTTTGATCACATGAAGGAGGAAATCGGACGGCTGATTGAGGATATACGGCAGGAACAGAACCAGCGCCGCGTCATGGAGCTGCAGCTGCTCCAGGAGCAGATTAATCCCCATTTCCTCTACAACACCCTGGATACCATTGTGTGGCTGGCAGAGGGGGGACAGAACCGGGCTGTGGTGGACATGGTTACCTCCCTGTCCGAATTTTTCCGCACAACCCTCAGCGGCGGAAAGGATTTTATCACCATGCGGGAGGAAATCGGCCATATCAAAAGCTATCTCCAGATCCAGAAGATCCGGTACCAGGATATCATGGATTATGAGGTCACCCTTGAAAAATCCCTGGAGGAACGAAGAATCCTGAAGCTTACCCTCCAGCCCCTGGTGGAGAACGCTCTTTACCACGGAATCAAGAATAAAAGGGGCAGGGGACGCATCTGGGTCCGGGGATACGCAAAGGAGGACATGGCTGTGCTGGAGGTGGAGGACGACGGAGCCGGCATGACGGAAGAGGAGATGGAGGCCGTCAGGCGGAAGCTGAGAGGGGAAAAAGATTTGGCTTTCCAGGAGGGACCTGCTCCCAAGGGCGGTTTCGGGCTTTTCAATGTGGCGGAGCGCCTGCGCCTGAACTATGGTTCCCGGTGCAGCCTGGAGTTTAAGAGCGTCCTGGGGCTGGGCACAAGAGCTGTGGTGAATATTCCGCTGGAGTCCGGATATGACAGGGGAGGGGAGGATTGAAAAATATCCAACCATAATCGTAAAAAAACACCCAAATGTATGAACAAACTGTGAAAATTCTAAAAATCGTGTACAAAACAACGGAGAAATTCCGTTGTTTTTGTTATTAACAACTGATATGATTATACCAACAAGGGGAAACAAAATACAAATCAAGGAGGTTTACGTATTATGAGGAAAAAAGGATTAAGCGTTATGTTATGTGCAGCAATGGCAGCATCCCTGCTGGCAGGGTGCGGCGGCGGAAATAAGCCTGCAGAGACAACAGCAGCTCCCGCAGCAGCTGAGACAACGGCAGCAGCAGCCGATACCACGGCGGCTCCTGAGAAGTCAGAGGCTGAGACAGAGGCAGAGGCAAAGGATGACGCTGCATCCGGTGATTTGATTGTGGTTGGCTACGCCCAGGTTGGCGCTGAGTCTGACTGGAGAACAGCTAATACAGAGTCCTTCAAGTCCACCTTTACAGAGGAAAACGGCTACAAGCTGATTTTTGACGACGCACAGCAGAAACAGGAGAACCAGATTAAGGCCATCAGAAGCTTTATCCAGCAGGATGTTGACTACATCGTAGTGGCTCCCGTTGTTGAGACAGGTTGGGAAGCAGTTCTCCAGGAAGCACAGGAAGCAGGCATTCCGGTTATCCTGTCCGACCGTCAGATGGACGTGGATGAAAGCCTGTATGAGTGCTGGGTAGGCGGTAACTTCATCAAGGAAGGCGAGACAGCAGGAAACTGGCTGGCTGATTACTTAAAGGCACAGGGAAGAGACGGCGAGGACATCAACATCGTTACTCTTCAGGGAACCATCGGAGCATCCGCTCAGGTTGGCCGTACAGAAGGTTTCGGAAACATCTTAAAGCAGCATGACAACTGGAAAATGTTAGATATGCAGACAGGTGAATTCACACAGGCTAAGGGCCAGGAAGTTATGGAATCCTTCCTTAAGTCCTATGACGATATTGATGTGGTAGTAGCTGAGAACGACAACATGGCATTCGGCGCTATCGACGCAATCAAGGCAGCCGGCAAGACCTGCGGACCTGACGGCGACATCATCATCTTCTCCTTCGACGCAGTTAAGGCAGCATTTGACGCCATGATAGCCGGCGACTTAAACGCAGCATTTGAGTGCAACCCATTACACGGACCGCGTGTAGATGAGATCATCAAGAAGCTGGAGAAGGGCGAGACCGTTGAGAAGATTCAGTATGTAGACGAAGCTTACTTCGATACATCCATGGATTTAGAGTCTATCAAGGCTGAGCGTGCTTATTAATCAACATTTTCGTAACAGTTCAGGAAAGGCGGTGGGGAGAGTCGTTGCACGGCTCTCCCCCTTTTCAAGCCTGAGGCTGGATGTGTTCTAGTAACTGAGCCCTGGAAATGGGGCGTATAACGGTAGAAAGGCGGAAATCGCATGGAGCAGAACGTTGTTTTGGAAATGCGGGGAATCAACAAGAATTTCCCCGGTGTAAAGGCGCTGCAGGATGTGGATTTTACTTTGAGAAAAGGCGAAATCCATGCCCTTATGGGCGAGAATGGTGCCGGGAAGTCTACACTGATCAAGGTGCTGACCGGCGTGGAGGAGTTTGAGACCGGTACAATCCGAATGGAAGGTTCATCCAATACCATCATCAACCGGTCGCCCCAGGAAGCACAGGAAAATGGCATCAGCACGGTTTACCAGGAGGTGAACCTGTGTCCCAATCTGTCAGTGGCAGAGAACCTTTATATTGGCAGAGAACCGAAAAAAGGTCCCATGATTGACTGGAGGACCATGAAGGAGGATGCCAGGAAGCTGTTGGAGGGACTGGATGTCCACATTGATGTGACCATGGCTGTGGAGAACTATTCCATTGCCATCCAGCAGATGATTGCCATTGCCAGGGCGGTGGATATGTCGGCCAAGGTGCTGATTCTGGATGAACCCACATCCTCCCTGGACGACGGTGAGGTGGAGAAGCTGTTTGTGCTGATGAGACAGCTTAAGGACAAGGGAATCGGAATCATCTTTGTCACCCATTTCCTGGAACAGGTATATGCTGTCTGCGACAGGATTACGGTTCTTAGAAACGGAACCCTGGTGGGAGAATTCAAGGTGGAGGAGCTGCCGAGGGTACAGCTGGTGGCCAAAATGATGGGTAAGGATTTCGACGATCTGGCAGCCATCAAGAAGGAGGGCGTGTCCACGGTTAAGGAAGATGTAATCATAAGCGCCAGGGGGCTGGGCCACAAGGGAACCATCAAACCCTTCAGCCTGGATATACATAAAGGCGAGGTCATCGGCCTTACAGGGCTTCTGGGATCCGGCCGTTCCGAGCTGGTCCGCGCCATATACGGCGCCGATAAGCCGGACAGCGGCGAGCTGGCCGTTAAGGGGAAGAAGTTAAAGGTCAACGCTCCCATTGATGCCATGATGGAAGGCATGGCCTATCTGCCTGAGAACCGCAAGGAGGAGGGGATCATCGCGGATCTGTCTGTGCGCGAAAATATCATCATTGCCCTCCAGGCCAAGAAAGGCATGTTCAGGCTCATGAGCAGGAAGGAACAGGAGGAATTCACGGATAAATACATTGATATTCTTCAAATCAAGACAGCCGACAGGGAGACTCCTATCAAACAGCTCTCCGGCGGCAACCAGCAGAAGGTAATTCTGGGACGCTGGCTCCTGACCAATCCTGATTTTCTGATTCTGGATGAGCCTACAAGGGGAATTGATATCGGTACCAAGACAGAGATCCAGAAGCTGGTGCTGAAGCTTGCGGAGGACGGCATGTCCGTGGTGTTTATATCCTCTGAAATCGAGGAGATGCTCCGCACCTGCAGCCGTATGGCGGTCATGCGCGACGGCGGGAAGGTGGGAGAGCTTAAGGAAGACGAGCTGAGCCAGGATTCCATCATGAAGGCAATTGCAGGAGGAGGGGAAGAATGATGGGGAAACTTAAAAAGTTGACAGGTTACAGGCTGTTTCTTCCGTTATCCTGTCTTATCATAGTACTGTTAATCAATCTGATTACCACGCCCACGTTTTTTAGGATTACGATTAATAACGGCGTCCTCTACGGATATATCATTGACGTAATCAACCGTGCCAGCGAGCTGGTGGTGCTGGCCGTGGGCATGACCCTGGTGGTATCTGCCTCCGCCGGAACCGATATTTCCGTGGGCGCTGTCATGGCAGTGGCTGCGGCTGTGTGTACCAGGGTCCTGGCAGGCGGTGAGGTGTCGGTCAATGAGTATGCCAATCCCTACGTCCTGGCTGTGCTGGCAGCCCTGGCAGCGGCCGTGGTGTGCGGCGGCTTTAACGGCTTACTGGTTGCAAAGCTTAAGATACAGCCCATGGTGGCGACCCTGATTCTGTTTACCGCGGGCAGGGGTATCTCCCAGCTGGTGACAAACGGACAGATCACATACATCCGCGTGGACGGATATAAGCTGCTGGGCAACAACATACCGGGAATTCCCATTCCCACCCCAATTTTTGTGGCTGTAATCGTGGTGGCGCTCACCTATATTCTGCTGAAGAAAACAGCCATGGGAATGTACATCCAGTCCGTGGGCATCAATGAGAGGGCATCCCGGCTGGTAGGTCTTAAATCCGTGAAAATCATCTGGATGGCCTATGCGTTCTGCGGACTGTGCGCAGGTATCGCAGGACTGGTGGCATCCTCCCGCATCTATTCCGCAGACGCCAATAACATCGGCCTCAACATGGAGCTTGATGCCATCGCGGCAGTGGCCCTGGGCGGCAACTCCCTGGGCGGCGGCCGGTTCTCCCTGCTGGGCTCCGTAATCGGCGCATATACCATCCAGGCCCTGACCACCACCCTCTATGCCATGAGCGTGCCTGCGGACCAGATTCCTGTATATAAGGCCATTGTGGTTATACTGATTGTGGCTGTGCAGTCAGAGGAACTTAAGAAATTCAGGAAACGTCTGGCATCCAGACATTCATCCAAGAACGTGGAAGGAGGAGTGGCATAATGAAAAACAGAAGTGAAAAGAAAAGACTGGACGGCAACTCCTTCCTGCTGGCTGTGACCATCATATTATTCTTTGTGATGTATATAGCAGGTATCATCATGTTTGGCGGCAGAGGATTTGCAAAGGTACAGAACTTCCTCAACCTGTTCATATCCAACGCGGGCCTGATTGTGGTGGCAACCGGCATGACCATTGTCATGATTACAGGCGGTATCGACATTTCCGTTGGTTCTGTGGTGGCCATGGTGTGCATGATGCTGGCCTGGATGATGGAGAGGGGAAATATCGGTGCGTTTCCGGCTATCCTTATTGTGCTGGCAACGGGATGTATATTCGGCCTGGTACAGGGCTTTTTGGTGGCCTACCTTAAGATACAGCCCTTTATCGTGACCCTGGCGGGCATGTTCTTTGCAAGAGGCATGACCTCCATTATCAGCCAGGAGATGATCAGCATCACAAATAAGACATTTACCGGCATTGCCACATTCAAGATGTACCTGCCCTTTGGCGGTTACCTGAATAAAAAGGGAGTCATGATTTATCCTTACGTATACCCCAGTGTTATCATCGCCCTGGTGGTTCTGGCCATTGTGTTTGTAGTGCTTAAGTATACCAAGTTCGGCCGTTCCATTTACGCCATTGGCGGAAATGAGCAGTCTGCCCTGCTGCTGGGTCTGAATGTGAGAAGAATCAAGCTCCAGGCTTATGTGCTGGATGGATTCCTGGCTGGACTGGGCGGCCTTCTGTTCTGTATGAACACATGCTCCGGTTTCGTGGAGCAGGCCAAGGGATTTGAGATGGATGCCATCGCGTCCTCAGTTATCGGCGGAACCCTTCTGACCGGCGGCGTGGGAAATGTTATCGGAAGCCTTTTCGGAGTTTTGATTAAGGGAACCATCGAGTCCTTTATTACCTTCCAGGGAACGCTTTCCTCCTGGTGGGTGAGAATTACCATTGCGGCCCTTCTGTGCTTCTTCATCGTGCTTCAGAGTCTGATTGCAGCACTGAAGAGAAAGAACAAGTAAGGGGAATCACCGAAACATGGCCGTCAGGCAAAAGTAGACAAAAAAGAGTTAAAAATTTAACAGAACATTGTGCCAGCAAGCCTGTCGTCGGCTTGCTGGCATTTTTTGCGTCCGGGGAACGGGATTCAGAACTATTTACAGGATGAGACAGGTCGTTTTTAGACGAAAATAGAAAAAATGACGTTAAAGTTGTACGTACAACAATAAAAAATATAAAAAAGTTCTAAATACCTATTGACAAACATGCATCAAAAATGTATAGTGTATTTAAAGAAAAAGTAAGAAATATTGACGAAACGCACAATGCAGACAGAGCGAAATCTACAAAAGTGCAAAATAGTCCAAATGAATCAGATGGTATGACGCAAGGGTTAGCTGAATTAACGAAAGTACAAGCTTGTGAACATGTACACAAGTTGTATGTATAAATTAAACCATGGGAGGTAACATATGAAACGAAAAATTTTAAGCATGATACTGGGGACGGCAATCGCAGCTTCACTGTTAACAGGATGCGGCGGCTCACAGGAGGCAGCAGCTACCACAGCGGCAGCGGCAGCAGACACAACCGCAGCAGCGGCTGATTCCAGCGCAGCGGCAGACGCAGCTACCGAGGCAGCCAAGGCAGCAACCGGGGAAGGCAAGAAGGTAGGCGTTGCCATGCCTACACAGTCATCCGAGCGCTGGATTAACGACGGTGCCAACATGAAGAAGCAGCTGGAAGCACTTGGATATGAAGTAGACCTTCAGTATGCAGAAGATGATGTGCAGATGCAGGTTTCACAGATTGAGAACATGATTGCATCCGGTGTTAACTGTCTGGTAATCGCATCCATCGACTCCTCCGCACTTGTAAACGTAGAGGAGCAGGCTAAGAACGCAGGCATCCCCATCATCGCTTATGACCGTCTTCTGATGGATACCGACGCAGTTTCCTACTATGCAACCTTTGACAACAAGGGAGTTGGTACTGCAATCGGCAACTACATAAAGGAAGCAAAGGACCTGGACGCAGCCAAGGCAGCCGGCGAGTCCTATACCATCGAGTTCTTCATGGGCTCACCTGATGACAACAACGCACTGTTCCTGTACAACGGACTGATGGAAGTTCTTCAGCCATACCTGGATGACGGAACACTGGTCTGCAAGTCCGGACGTACCTCCTTCGAGGATACATGTATCCTGAGATGGTCCCAGGAAACAGCACAGCAGAACTGCGAGAACTATCTGACCGGCTTCTATGCTGACGAGAAGTTAGACATCTGCGCAAGCGCATTTGACGGTTTCGCATACGGCTGTAAGGCTGCTCTGGAAGGCGCCGGCTACAAGGTTGGCGAGGACTGGCCGCTGATTACAGGACAGGATGCTGAGCTGATGGCAGTTAAGAACATCATTTCCGGTTACCAGACAGCAACCATTTACAAAGATACACGTCTCCTGGCTGAGAAGTGCGTAACCATGGTACAGGCTGTTCTGGAAGGCGCAGAGCCGGAAATCAACGACACCGAACAGTACAATAACGGCAAGGTTGTGGTTCCTGCTTACCTGTGCACACCGGTAGCAGTAGACAAGGACAACTATAAGGAAATTATCGTAGACGGCGGCTACTATACAGAGGAGCAGCTGGCACAGTAAAGATGATTCGGGCGGCGGCATAGGTTCCGCCGCCCGATTGCGCTTTTTACAGAGTATCTTTCAAGAAAAGGAGTTGAAAAGATGTCCGATTATATTTTGGAGATGAACCACATCACGAAGGAATTCTCGGGCGTGAAAGCCTTGGACGATGTCAATATCAAGGTAAAACGCGGAGAAATCCATGCGCTGTGCGGTGAGAACGGGGCTGGAAAGTCCACCCTGATGAATGTGCTGTCCGGCGTTTATCCCTTTGGTTCATACAGCGGGGATATCGTGTATAACGGCAATGTGTGTCAGTTCCACAGCATCAAGCAGTCTGAGGCCAAGGGCATTGTTATCATCCACCAGGAGCTGGCCCTGAGCCCGTACATGTCGGTGGCTGAGAACGTGTTTCTGGGAAATGAGCAGAAAGCAGCCAAAGGTATCATTGACTGGACACTTACCCATAAGAAGGCCCAGGAAATGCTTGAAAAGGTTGGACTGGGAGGCGAAAACCTGAACGCGCCCATCAGCAGCCTGGGCGTGGGAAAACAGCAGCTGATAGAGATTGCCAAGGCCATGGCCAAGAAGGTGGAGCTGCTGATTCTGGATGAGCCCACAGCCGCACTCAACGACGAAGAGAGCCGCCGGCTTCTGGACATCATGCTGGACCTTAAATCCCATGGAATCACCAGCATAATTATCTCCCATAAGTTGAACGAAATCAGTTATGTGGCTGATTCCATTACCGTTATCCGTGATGGAAAGACCATTGAGACCCTGGAGAAGGGCAGAGATGAATTTACGGAAGACCGCATCATCAAAGGCATGGTGGGCCGCGAGCTGACCAACCGTTACCCGGAACGGCACTGTGAAATTGGTGATACGATTTTCGAGATAAAGGACTGGAATGTGTACCATTCCGACGACGCCCAGAGGCAGGTCATCAAGGACGTTTCCCTTCATGTGCGCAAAGGCGAGGTTGTGGGCCTGGCAGGACTTATGGGCGCGGGCAGGACCGAGCTGGCCATGAGCATATTCGGCAGGTCCTACGGACAGAAAATAAGCGGTACCATTAAGATAAACGGCAGGGAAGTACATATAAAGGACGTTAAGGACGCCATCAACAACAAACTGGCATACGTGTCCGAGGACAGGAAGAATTATGGACTTGTGCTGATTAAGGATATCAAGTGGAATATGACCCTGTCCGCCATGAGAAATTTCTTTTCCAAGAACGGTGTTCTCAATGAAAATGATGAGATTCTGGCTGCGGAGGATTACAAGAAGAAAATTAACATCAAGTCTAATTCCATTAACCAGACCGTGGGCTCCCTATCGGGCGGCAACCAGCAGAAGGTGGTTCTTGCCAAGTGGATGCTGACACAGCCGGATGTGCTGATTCTGGATGAGCCTACCAGGGGTATTGACGTAGGCGCCAAGTATGAGATTTACTGCGTCATCAATGAACTGGCCAAGTCAGGCAAGGCGGTAATCGTCATCTCCTCTGAGATGCAGGAGGTAATCGGTACCTGTGACCGTGTATACGTCATCAACGAAGGACGGATTGCAGGAGAGCTGACCAAGGAAGAGGTAACCCAGGAACGAATCATGAAATGTATTATGGCGGATAATGGAAAGGAAGCGTAGAGATGGATAAGAAGAAAACAGTTAATATTGATATGAAGCAGTATGGCATGGTACTTGCTTTAATCGCGGTGTTCTTGATTTTCGCAGTCATGACCGGCGGAAAGAATATGTCGCCGGCCAACATCAACAACCTGATCATGCAGAACGGATATGTGGTTATCCTGGCAGTTGGTATGCTGTTATGCTGTCTGACAGGAAACATTGACCTGGGCGTCGGCTCTATCGTGGCCCTGTGCGGCGCAACCGTAGGTATCCTGATGATTGACTACCACACCAATATGTGGGTCGCCATCCTGGCTGCCCTGGCAGTGGGCGCCCTGGCCGGTATGTTCGTGGGTCTGTTTGTATCCAAGCTCAGCATTCCGCCGTTCATCGTAACCCTGGCAACCATGCTTATGGGCCGCGGACTTACATATACCCTGTTAAAGGCCCAGACAAAGGGACCCCTTCCCACCAGTTATACTTACATCGGCGCAGGCTTTCTGCCGACTGTGAAGATTCCCTTTGGAAACGGCACCCTGGACCTGGTTTCCATTATTGTGGCAGGCATTGCCACGGTACTGGTTATTATGGCAGAGCTTAAGAGCATTAATACCAAGAAAAAATATGGTTTCTCAACCAATCCATTGTGGCAGGTTATTATAAAGGAAGCCGTCATTCTGATGATCGTATGGTTCTTCTTCTACAAGCTGTCACGCTATAACGGCATCCCGTTTGTGCTGGTCATCATGGGCGTACTGGTGGGCCTGTATCATTTCATCACCAGCAAGACCGTTGCCGGACGCCAGATATACGCCCTGGGCGGCAATGCCAAGGCGGCAAAGCTTTCCGGTATCAATACTGAGAAAGTGTTCTTCTGGGTATACACCAACATGGGTATTTTAAGTGCCATTGCAGGTATCGTGCTTTCCGCACGTAATGCCTCCGCAACCCCCAAGGCCGGCGACGGTTTTGAGATGGATGCCATTGCCTCCTGTTACATCGGCGGCGCGGCTACCAGCGGCGGTATCGGAACCATCATAGGAGCTGTGGTAGGTGCTTTTATCATGGGTATCCTGAACAATGGTATGTCCCTCTACGGATGGTCCACCGACATCCAGAAAATCGTAAAAGGCGCTGTACTTTTAGGTGCGGTTACGGTAGACTTGTTATCAAAGAGGAAAAAAGGATAGGTTTTGATTATGGGTACACAGGAGCTGAAATATAAAGCAGTCTATAACTGGGTGTTGGACAACATTAACAGCGGTGCTTTGAAGGTGGGCGAAAAGCTGCCTTCGGAGAATGAACTCAGCGAGCGTTTCGGTCTGAGCCGCCAGACGGTGCGCCATGCCGTGGATATTCTGGAGCAGCAGAAGCTGGTCTTACGGGTGCGGGGAAGCGGTACGTATGTGGGCGGCAACGGCAAGGCGGAGCGCCAGGAGCGGTACATGAACATCGCTGTAATCAGTACCTATGTGGACAGCTATATTTTCCCTCCTGTGGTGCGGGGAATCGAGAGGGTTCTCTCCAAAAAAGGTTACACCACCCAGATTGCCTTTACCGGCAACCGGGTCAGCAGGGAACAGGACATATTGAATAACCTGATCGACAAAGACATTATAGACGGACTGATTGTGGAGCCGGCCAAAAGCGCCCTCCCCAATCCAAATCTGCATTACTACCAGGAGCTTAAGGAACGGGGAATCCCGATTCTGTTCTTCAACAGCCGGTATCCGGAGCTGGAGCTGCCCTGCGTGTCCATGAACGACGAGCAGGTGGGCAAAAAGGCTGTGGAATATCTGATTAAGAACGGCCACCGGAATATCGGAGGCGTGTTCAAAAGCGATGACGGACAGGGGCATTTGAGGTATAAGGGGTTTCTGTCAGGCATGCTGGAGGCAGGAATCAAGGTAAAGGATGCCAATGTGGTATGGCTGGACACGGAAGATTTTCTGGACCTGGACCAGTGGGCGGATTATCTGTTTCGCAGACTGGAAAGCTGTACGGGAGTGGTATGCTATAACGATGAGGTGGCCTATGTGCTGTCAGGACTCTGCGAGAAGCGGGGCATTGCCATCCCGGACCAGCTGTCTGTTGTCAGCATTGACAACTCGGACCTGGCAACCCTGGCCGGCGTAAAGCTTACCTCCTTCCCGCACCCCATGGAGGCGCTGGGCAGGAAAGCAGCAGAGAACATGATAAGTATGATTGAAAATCCCTATTTTGACGGTAACTATCTGTTTGATTCGGATATCATTGAGCGGGATTCGGTAAAGGTCCTGAAACAGCCGCATAAGGAGGAAATGTAATGGGTGCAAAAACCGGTGCAAAGAAAGAAGAAAATGCCGCGAAACCAACTCAGATAACCGTAATACTGCGTCTGGCGGCAGGAGGCTATCTTGTATACCTGGCCTTTGGCCTGCTGCAGGAGTTTTTAAAACCTGCGGGCGGAGGCAAGATGGTACAGCTTGGCTGTGCAGTTCTTTTTGGCGCCATAGGTGCATTTCTGGCCGGCTGGTCCCTTAAGAAATTCATAAAAGGCGAATATATTAAGTATGGCGAGATTCCGGATGATGAGGAAGAAGAACAGACAGAAGATTGACAGACAGCGATGCGCCAACCGGCCGGCAGCGGCCTGAGGGGCTGACAATTAAGGAGGATGAGAGATATGATAGCAGTAAAGAATTATAAGTTCTGGTTCTGTACAGGTTCACAGGATCTCTATGGAGATGAGTGCCTGGCACATGTGGCGGAGCATTCGGGAATCATTGTGGACAGTCTTAATAAATCAGGCATCCTGCCCTATGAGGTGGTGTGGAAACCCACACTGATTACCAATGAGCTGATCCGCAGGACGTTTAACGAGGCAAATGCGGATGAGGAGTGTGCAGGCGTCATCACCTGGATGCATACATTTTCACCGGCCAAGTCCTGGATTTTGGGACTGCAGGAATACAGAAAGCCCCTGATGCATTTTCATACACAGTTTAACCAGGAAATTCCATATGATACCATTGACATGGATTTCATGAATGAGAACCAGTCCGCTCACGGAGACAGGGAATACGGCCACATGGTGACACGCATGGGCATAGAGAGAAAGGTCATTGTGGGCCACTGGAGCGATGAGAAGGTGGTGGGCCGCATAGCCGCATGGATGCGCACTGCTGTGGGCATCATGGAGAGCAGCCATGTCAGGGTGGCAAGGTTTGCGGACAACATGAGGAATGTGGCTGTCACCGAAGGCGACAAGGTGGAGGCCCAGATGAAGTTTGGCTGGGAAGTGGACGCTTACCCGGTCAATGAGCTGGCCGAGTATGTAAAGGCTGTGCCAAAGGGGGATATCACAGCCCTGGTGGACGAGTATTACAGCAAGTACACCATCCTGCCGGAAGGCAGGGATCCGGAGGAATTTAAGCGCCATGTGGCGGTACAGGCCCAGATTGAGGCCGGCCTTGAGAAGTTCCTTTTAGAGAAGGATTACCATGCCATCGTTACCCACTTTGGGGATTTGGGCGAGCTGCAGCAGCTTCCCGGTCTGGCTATCCAGCGTCTCATGGAAAAGGGATACGGATTCGGCGCAGAGGGCGACTGGAAGACGGCTGCCATGGTCAGGCTGATGAAGATTATGACCCAGGGCATGAAGGACGCCAAGGGAACCTCTTTCATGGAAGATTATACATACAACTTAGTGCCTGGCAAGGAGGGAATCCTGGAAGCCCACATGCTGGAGGTATGCCCCACCATTGCAGACGGGGAAATCAGCATCAAGGCCTGCCCGCTGTCCATGGGTGACAGGGAGGACCCGGCCAGACTTGTATTTACATCCAAGACAGGCCATGGTATCGCCACATCTTTAGTGGATCTGGGTACAAGGTTCCGCCTGATTATCAACGATGTGGAGTGCAAAAAAACAGAAAAGCCAATGCCTAAGCTTCCTGTGGCAACCGCGTTCTGGACGCCGGAGCCAAACCTGGCAACCGGGGCAGAAAGCTGGATTCTGGCAGGCGGCGCCCACCATACGGCGTTCTCCTATGACCTGACGGCCGAGCAGATGGGAGACTGGGCTGATGCCATGGGTATTGAGACAGTCTATATTGACAAGGACACAAGCATCCGCGCTCTTAAGAACGAGCTTCGCTGGAATGCGGCAGCTTACAGGTAGGCATGAGGCAGAATGCTTTGCGTCCGGAAGCTGCGGCGGTTTGAGGCGGCCTGCGGATTAGGAACAGGATATATGGGGCGGACCCTGGGAGCATATTTTTACTGTGCCCTCAGGCCCGCTCCTTAATGAGCAAGTGGAGGGGCAATTCATGAGTTTAGATATAAATAAGATAAAAGAACAGATTGAGCATGGAAATACTTCCCTGGGCATAGAGCTGGGCTCCACCAGGATTAAGGCAGTCCTTATCGGTGAGGACCACACACCCATTGCCTCCGGCAGTCATGATTGGGAAAACAGGTATGTGGATCACATCTGGACCTATACCCTGGAGGATATCTGGACCGGCATCCGGGACTGCTACGGCAAAATGGCTGAGGATGTGAAGGAAACCTACGGCATCACCCTGACCACCATTGGTTCCATTGGTTTTTCAGCCATGATGCACGGTTATATGGCATTTGATAAAGAGGGCGAGCTTCTGGTGCCCTTCCGCACCTGGAGGAACACCATTACAGGTCCTGCCGCCGGGAAGCTGACAGAGGTATTCCGGTACAATATCCCTCAGAGATGGAGCATTGCCCATCTCTACCAGGCCATCCTCAATAAAGAAGAGCATGTGAAGGATATCGACTACCTCATTACACTGGAGGGATATGTGCACTGGAAGCTGACAGGCAGACGTGTTCTGGGCATTGGTGATGTGGCAGGCATGTTCCCGGTGGACATCCATGCCAGGGATTTTGACCAGAAGCGCGTGGAACAGTTTGACCAACTGGTGGCAGGAGAGAATTTTCCATGGAAGCTGCGGGACATCCTGCCCAAGGCTCTGGTGGCGGGAGAGGACGCAGGTGTCCTGACGGAAGAAGGGGCAAAGCTTCTTGATGCATCCGGAAACCTGAAAGCCGGCATTCCCATGTGTCCGCCGGAGGGCGACGCAGGCACCGGCATGGCGGCCACCAACAGCGTGGCTGTGCGCACCGGAAACGTGTCTGCCGGTACCAGCGTGTTTGCCATGGTGGTATTGGAAAAGGAACTGGAGCACGTATATCCTGAGATTGATCTGGTGACCACGCCGGCCGGCGATATGGTAGCCATGGTGCACTGCAACAACTGCACGTCGGATTTGAATGCATGGGTGAACCTGTTTAAGGAGTTCTCAGAGGCCATGGGTATGAAGGCAGATATGAACCAGCTCTTTGGAACCCTTTACAACAAGGCCCTGGAGGGAGATTCCGACTGCGGCGGACTGCTGGCCTACAATTATTTCTCAGGAGAGCACATCACACACTTTGAGGAAGGCCGTCCCCTGTTTGTGCGTATGCCGGACAGCCGGTTTAACCTAGCAAATTTCATGAGAGTACACCTGTATACATCCCTGGGCGCCCTTAAGACCGGCATGGATATCCTGCTTAAGAAGGAGCATGTGAAGGTGGACAGTATTCTGGGCCACGGCGGTCTCTTTAAGACAAAGGGTGTGGGACAGAGAATCCTGGCAGGAGCCATGAACGCGCCGGTGTCTGTCATGGAGACAGCCGGTGAAGGAGGTGCCTGGGGCATTGCGCTGCTGGCCTCCTACATGCGGTGCAGGCAGGAGGGCGAGACCCTGGACGCTTACCTGGCCAACAAGGTTTTTGCCGGGGATAAGGGAACCAGAATGGAGCCTGTGAAAGAGGATGTGGAAGGATTCGAGGCATTCATGAAGCGGTATGCAGAGGGGCTTGCCATTGAGAAGGCTGCTGTGGAGCATATGAAGGATTAAGCTGTGAGCAAGAAGGACTAAGCTGTGAACAAGAAGGACTAAGCTGTGGAGCACAGAAGGATTAACAGGAACGGGAGCGGATACAGATTATGTTAGAAGAATTGAAACAAAAGGTATATGAAGCCAATATGGAGCTGCCCCGCAGGGGCCTTATCACCTACACCTGGGGAAATGTAAGCGGAATTGACCGGGAAAAGGGACTGTTTGTCATAAAGCCCAGCGGGGTGGATTACGACGTGTTAAAGCCATCTGATATGGTGGTCATGGACCTGGAGGGCAATAAGGTGGAGGGTGAGATGAACCCGTCCTCCGACACAGCCACCCATGTGGAGCTGTACAATGCGTTTAAGGAGATTGGCGGTATTGTCCATACCCATTCCCCTCATGCAACGGCCTGGGCACAGGCAGGCAGGGCTCTTCCCTGCTACGGCACCACACATGCGGACTATTTTTACGGTGAGATTCCCTGCGCCAGAAACCTGACGGCAGAGGAAATCGAGGAAGGCTACGAGATGAATACTGGAAGGGTTATCATTGAGACCTTCCAGGGCAAGAACCCGGTTTACATTCCGGCTGTGCTTTGTAAAAACCATGGTCCCTTTACATGGGGGAAGGACGCGGCTGAGGCTGTCCACAATGCCGTTGTGCTGGAGGAGATTGCCAGGATGAATTTCATGACGGAACTCATCAATCCCCAGGCAGGACCAGCTCCCCAGTGTATGCAGGATAAGCATTTCATGCGCAAGCATGGGCCCAATGCTTATTACGGACAGGGGAAATAAATGCAGCAGATGTATATGAAATAGTAAGAAGGCCTTCGGGGCAGTCCTGTGTTTTTGGATTTGTCCTGGGGGCTTTTTTGGTTTTGTATTTTGTCTGTTTAAATGGTATGCTTCATGATACAATATATATATACTTTTTGTGAGCAGGATTCAGATATATAGAAATGGATTCCGAAAAAATAAGTGAGATAAATGGGCATGGCTGCTGCCGGAGGATAAGGAAGATGGATTTTTATAAACGGGTGGGAATTACGGTGAGGACAGTGCCGGAAGGAAAGGTAGCTACCTATGGTCAAATCGCCCTGCTCTGCGGAAAACCGAAAAACGCAAGGCAGGTGGGTTATGCGCTGAACCGCGGTCTGGCCGGAGAAGTTCCGGCCCACCGTGTGGTCAACAGCCAGGGATATCTGACCGGCGCAGCGTCCTTTGAACATCCGGACCTGCAGAGAATGCTTCTGGAGGAGGAAGAGGTCCTGGTATCGGCGGAGGGACGCGTGGACATGAAACGGGATGGATGGAAGAATACGCTGGAGGACGCCCTCAGGCTGAAGGAGATATTTGAGCGGGAGGGGATATGAATTCCGGAGGATGGATGATATATGGCGGAGAGAAAATATGCGTCGGAGAGAAACCATGTGACGGGGAGAACCATGAGACGGAGAAAAACCATGTGACGGAGAGAAACCATGTGACAGCGTAACGTTGACAATGAAAGAGCAGCAGAGGAGGCAGCGGAAAAAACCATGGAACAGCAGTTTGCAGGATGGAGAAAGAAGTTTTTTGTAATTTGGACCGGCCAGGGTATATCGACCCTGACCAGCTCTATTGTACAAATGGCAATCATATGGTATATAACCGGAAAGACAAAGTCAGCGGCCGTTCTTTCCTTTGCAACGCTGGCCGGGTTCCTGCCCCAGGCCGTACTGGGAATGTTCATCGGCGTGCTGATTGACCAGCATGACAGGAAGAAAATCATGATTTGCTCGGATCTGGTGATGTCCTCAGCCTGTGTGGCACTGGCTGTTTCAGGTATTTGGGGGGACATTCCGATCTGGCTGATTTTTATTGTATTATTCATCCGAAGCATTGGCAATGCGTTTTATGCCCCGTCCCTTCAGGCTATTATGCCGTCCATCTTACCAAAGGACCAGCTGACAAAATACGCCGGTTATTCACAGAGCTTTGAATCTGCGTCCATGATAGCCAGTCCTGCCATTGCGGCTGTATTGTACAGTATGTTTCCGCTGAAAGCCATTCTGATGCTGGATGTGTTGGGAGCGTTTTTTGCAGTGTGTACCCTGGCGGCAGTGGATATACCGGAAATTTTCAGGGAAGATAAGGAAAAAACGAATCTTCTGGCAGAGGTCAAGGAGGGGTACAACGTTATGCGCAGTGTACCCGGAATGCGGGAGCTGCTGGTGATTGGCGCATTATATGCAGTCATATATTTTCCCATAGGGACCCTGTATCCTCTGATTACCATGTCTTATTTTAACGGCAGTGTCAGTGAATCGGGGCTGGTGGAGACTGTTTTTGCAGCTGGTACCCTGGTTGGCTCTGTTTCCCTGGGTATATGGGGCGGCCGGATAGACAAGATAAAGGCAATCGCCGGGTCCATAGGTATATATGGAGCCGGTACCCTGATAACCGGCCTGCTGCCTCCACAAGGATTTTATATCTTTGCCTTCCTGTCATTTTTCATGGGAATCTCTGTCCCCTTTTATTTTGGGGTACAGACATCCATTTATCAGATCAAAATTCAGGGGGAATACCTGGGCAGGGCGCTGTCATTGTCCGGCAGTATCAGCATGGCGGCAATGCCGCTGGGGCTTGTTCTGTCAGGAGCCCTGGCCGGTCCGCTGGGAATCGAGAACTGGTTTCTGATATCCGGCGGGGCAACACTGGGGATAGCGGTGTTTGCCTTAACTCTTCCTGCTTTGCAGCACTGTATGGACGGATGATTCCGGCAAAGTATGTCTCAGGGAGGCAATCCATGATTCAATTGCCTGGGCCAGGATGAACTGTTGCTGCAGCACTGCCATACCTGTCTCAGGAATCTCCGGCAAATGTTCTTTCAGCGAGATATTTTCTTCCAGGTATGTTTTTAAAATGTTCACGTTCTGTTCAATCCTGTCCAGACAATCTGCCTGATTGTCCGGGGACAGGCTTGGCAGATTTACAATGACGGAGTTAAAATCCAGAAAGATGTGGATTGGTTTGGACGCAATTTCCAACATCAGGTATTCAAATGCCTGTTCACCGGCTTCTGTCAGGGAATAGACTGCCTTTTCCGGCATTTTTCCTTCTTTTATCATATTGCTCTTAATATATCCCTTTTCTTCCAGCTGGATTACTTTTTTGTAGATGGATGGGGTGCTGATTTTCACCCACTTTGAAATGTTCCGGTATTCTACCAGCTTCTGGATATCATAGGCGCTCAGGGATTCCTTTTTTAAAATACCCAGTACAATTAAATCTATGGTTGCCATGGCGACCTCCTTTTTTCTCTTGACAAGTACTATAAATTATAGTATCATGTGCCCTATGGCCATTTTGCTATAATTTATAGTACTATATTTTACAAGTTGTGTCAAGTGAAAGGAGAGTACAAGATGGAAGGACGTAATAAGAAAATGGAGCTGCTGGGAAACGCGCCCATACCAAAGGCACTGTTAGCCATGGGGCTGCCCACCATGATTGGAATGATGATTAATGCGCTGTATAACCTGGTGGATGCTTATTTTGTGGGAGGTCTGGGGACAAGTCAGATGGGGGCGATTTCCGTTGCGTTTCCCCTGGGGCAGGTCGTGGTAGGATTGGGCTTACTCTTTGGAAACGGCGGGGCATCCTATATATCCAGACTGTTAGGCCGCGGGGACAGGGAGACTGCGGACAGGGCGGCAAGCACGGCCCTGTACAGCAGTATTTTTGTGGGAGCGGCGGTCATCCTTTGCGCGGTCATTTTTTTGAAGCCCCTGTTAAAGTGTCTGGGAGCAACGGACAGTATACTTCCATATGCTGTTACATACGCGGGTATTTATGTGGTGTCATCCATATTCAATGTGTTTAACGTCACCATGAATAATATTGTGACCAGCGAGGGCGCAGCCAGGACCACCATGTGCGTTCTGCTGACAGGCGCTGCGTTTAATATGGTCCTGGATCCTGTTTTTATCTATGTCCTGAAGCTGGGAGTGGCTGGAGCAGCCATTGCCACGGCTATTTCACAGGCAGTTTCCACCCTGATCTATCTGTATTATGTTATCAGCGGAAGGAGCATGTTCAGCTTTCGTTTCAGGAACTGCTGTTTTTCCAATGAAATCATGTCTGAGATACTGAAAATAGGGATTCCCACTCTGGCCTTCCAACTGCTGACCAGCCTCTCCATCACCATGATTAATATGCAGGCAAAGCCGTATGGGGACTCTGTGATTGCCGGGATGGGAGCTGTCACAAGAATGATTTCCCTGGGAAGCCTGATGGTATTTGGATTCATCAAAGGATTTCAGCCCATTGCCGGTTATAATTACGGGGCAGGGAACTATGAGCGCCTTCATGAGGCAATCAGGATATCTGTGGTGTGGTCCACCCTGTTCTGCGCGGTATTCGGACTTACTATGGCAGTTTTCTCCGGCCCTGTCATTTCACGGTTTACAAAGGACGACATGGAAATGATCCGTATAGGACAAAAGGCTCTTAAGGCCAATGGATTATCCTTCCTGTTATTTGGATTCTACACCGTGTATTCCTCTCTGTTCCTGGCTCTTGGAAAAGCAGGGGAGGGTTTTGTTCTTGGGGCATGCAGACAGGGAATTTGTTTTGTTCCCATTATCCTGGTTTTCCCGGCGCTGTGGGGATTAAACGGCATCCTGTATGCGCAGCCGGCGGCAGATGTTCTCTCCGCCATGACAGCCTTATTCATGGCTGTTCATTTGAATAGGGATATAGGAAAGAAGGGAAAGGGGGATTTTGGGATGAACAGTGGTATAAGACGGTGAGTACGGGAGGATAGGATTATGTATCCCTGAAAAGGAGAGGAGCCGGCACGATGGGGTCGCGCCGGCTGGGTATGAAAAAGCTGTATATTGTATTAATCAGGATGTTTTATCTATCTATGACTAAAGTATACAGTTCAGATATGTCAAAAGTTTGAGCAGCCTCTTAATAAAATATGAAAATATTTAATAATTACTTATGGGAATCTTATTTTTGACAGAGGTATTCATAAAAGCGGCTCAATGGGCCTGACTGCTTAAGTTGGTAATTTTGATAATTCTCTCATGGTTTATAAGAAATCCCTGCGGTTCGGCGTATTAAGATGCCCTTCATACATGAGGTATCGTTGTGGGCTTTGTATATCAACATCTTTTCTTCCTCCGTACAATCCAGGAGAATTTTGATTTCAGAATCCCGTTTCAACAAATCAACCGTACACAGGATGGCGTCAATCCCGGCCGTATGGTCACTGCCTGCCCAGATGTCTATGCCCTCCCTGTCCATGGATGATGTATTTCTCAGAAATCCATAATCCACCTGATAGATAAAGTCCGGATGTACGGGATGAACCGACCCCTTTGGACGGTCTATGATAATCTCTGACTGTTCCACTAATTTGTCCAGTGCGGTCCAAAATGTATGTTCCAATATTGTGCTCCTTTCCTGAAAACGGACTCCATTCCGGAATTAGACCTCCTTCCGGAATGGAGTTTCTTTTTGTATTGGGCTTTTTTCCTATGGGCAGAGGATTTTGGAGCAAGGCCCTATTTGTGCTGCGAAAGCCAGCGCTCCAGTTCATCCGACTCATCAAAGATTCCCTTTTGCTCATTGTACAGAGATAAATCCCTGCTAAGGGGAAAACCATCCATGAAATCCGACACGATCCTGTGATTCCGGCTTATGACAAGGGTGCAGGAACTGTCCCAGGGAACGATTTCCACCTGGGCCAGGGGGTGCTGGATGGAGACAGGATTGGTCCAGAATCCGGTGTACATGTCAGCATAGGGCAGGTCGTATTCCAGTACCTGGGCCAGGGAGATATGCCGGGGGAAGCCGGAGAGAACAGCCCAAATCCACTGGAAATCCTCTGTCTCAACCATGCGGGTCAGCTCCTCTCCAGAGAGCCAGCCATATCGGTCATACTGGAATATTCTCTGATAAAAGGCTTCGCTTTGGGTACAGCACTGACAGTCTGTGATGAGCCAGTTAAAGTCCTTCTGGGCGTGGCGGATTGAAAGGAACAGTTTTTTTAGATAGGTGTAACCTGTTTCACCTTTTTCGAGAATCGCGCCTTTCATTTCCTCTCCTCCTTTTTCTGGCAGTTATCCGTTCATATGGAACCATTATAGCAAAAGGTCATCCCAAAATACAGACATGTGTGAAATTAAGATTTCTTAAGATTTATATGAGGTATTTTCCAAGGGATTATTTTCTATCATAGACCCATGAAAAGAGGAGTGACAAGATAATGGACCATGGAAAACCAATCATATATGTTAAAAATGTGCGCAAGGTTTACCGGATGGGGGACGAGGAAGTGGTGGCCCTTAAAAGGATTAATCTGAGGATTTATAAAGGCGAGGTCTGCTGTATTTTCGGAACGTCGGGGTCAGGAAAGAGTACGCTTTTGAATCAACTGGCCGGAATGGAGAAACCCACAAAAGGACAGGTGTTTATCCGCGGGAAAAATATATCGGATATGAATGAGGAGGAACTGGCCGCTTTCCGGCAGGAACATATGAGCTTTATCTTTCAGTCATATAATCTGCTGCCGTCCATGACAGCGGTTGAAAATGTGGCTATGCCCCTGATGTTTAAGGGAATGGACCGGAAGAGGCGGGAGGCCATGGCAGAAGAAATGCTGAAACGTGTGGGGCTTTCACACCGGCTTCATCATTATCCCTCCCAGATGTCCGGGGGCCAGCAGCAGAGAGCGGGAATAGCCAGGGCATTTGTGTCCAGACCTGAGGTAGTGTTTGCAGATGAACCAACCGGAAATCTGGATACAAAAACAACAGCGGAAATCATGGACATGGTCATGGGCTTTGCCAGAAGATTTAACCAGACCATCATACTGGTGACCCATGACCCGGGCATGTCCAGGTATGCGGACCGAATCGTGACCCTGGTGGACGGAATCATAACGGGAGATGAAAGGAAAGGACAGTGAGGATGGAGATAACAGGAAGGCTCAAACGGGCAGCGGCAGTGATGATTTCAACTGCTATGATAATAGGAATGTGCGGAAATGCTTTGGCAGAGGAGACAGACAGTTCCGGGGGGCGGGAAACGATTGCCGCAGAAGGGATTAATGAGAGAAACGAAGGCGGAATGGCTGGAGAGGGGACTGGAGGAATGGAAGCCGGAGCAGCAGGAGCCAACGGAGCAGGAGCCAACGGAGCAGGAGACAGCACAACAGAAAGTGCCGGAACGGAAACCGGTGTAGCGGGAACATCCCAGCCGGGCAGTGGGACGGGCCGTGAGATGGGCAGTGAGACAGGCGGTTCAGGGGCTGATTCCGTCAGCGGGGCTCAGGACGGCGGCAGCCAGGAGGGCAGCGGAGGACGGGTCAGAGGAAAGGAGGATTCCAATAATCCGGACGATGGTGCCCCGGGAAGTGGAAGCCTGTGGGTGGGTGAGTATGAGATTTTTGCACCGGGCGGTTCGAAGGACACCCTGGATGTGCTGCGCAAAGGGCGCCAGGCAAAGGTGGTGGTCAATGTAAGAAGCAATGGAATCAAGACAAGTGAGGTGGGAAAACGAGGAGTAACGGTAACAAAACTCAGCGACAGCTTCCGCAATGGGGAAAATCCAAAGGTAAAGATCACATCGGACAAGGAGGACGACCTGGAGTTTACAGTGACGTTTACCAGGCTTACTTATACGGGAAAGGGGGATGTTCTGAGGCTGAAGGTGGGATTTAAGAGTTCCGGAATTCCCTCTGAACAGCTGGAAGTAAATATTTCGGAATGCGAGGAGTCGGCTCCCAGGGAAAATGGGGATACGGGAAGTACCACAGGGCAGCCAATCATAAGAGTCAGGAGAATCTCGCCGCAAAATCCCGTTGGCCCCGGTGACCACTTCACGCTGGAAGTGGAGCTTGAGAACACCAGTAAAGATGCGGATATCGAGGATATGGTGGTAAATGTATCGCCGGGAAGTTCCCTGTTCATAGGCGGTGACACTAACACAAGGATCGTTAGCCGCCTGGATACTGGGAGAGCCGAGCTGGTTAAATTCAATCTGATAGCGGGACAGGATATATCCGGTCCCAGCCAGCTTATTGATTTGGAGTTAAAATACAACTATTATTCAGGAGGACAGCTTACATCGGCTGCCTCTGTGCAAAAGGTGCTTCTGCCTGTAAAAGGAGGCACGGCTACAGGACAGCCCGTGCTGCTCATAGACAGGGGACCTATGGGACCAGTGAGTTCCGGCCAGCCGTTTCAGATTACTTTAAAACTGGAAAATACCGACACAGTCAAAGGAATACGGAATCTTACAGCTACCTTTGAGCCAAATGACCAGATATCTCTTCTGGAGGCAACCGATACACGGCAGATTGGGGATATAGGGCCGGGACAGTCCGTGGACGTGTCTGTGAACCTTAAGGCGGGATCCGAATTGTCGTCAGCAGCATCCCAGCTTTTGGGTATCACCTTGAAATTTGATTATGATACAGATAAGGGAACGGTCCAGGGTACGTATTCCCAACGAATCGTGGTGCCTACCAATGGCAAGACAGCCACTCCGGGAGCCCCCACGCCAAATATCATACTGACTAATTATACATATGGAGATAAAGTCTCAGCAGGCCAGGTGTTTCGTCTGAACATGGAGTTTATGAATACCAGTCAGGTGTCTCCCATAGAAAACGTGGTCATTTCGCTGGAAACAGGAGAAGGTTTATCTATCAACTCGTCCTCCAACACATTTTATGTTCCAAAGATGGGACCGGGTGAGAAAAAAGCACAGCAGGTGGATGTCCAGGCATTGTTCCAGACAAAGGATTCCAAGGTACAGTCCCCTAAGATAACCATATCGTGCAAATATGAGTACATTGATAAAACAGAGAGAAAACAGTCTACTGCCGCAGAAACCATTGCAGTGCCGGTTTACCAGCCAGACCGGTTCCAGGTGAGCCCGCCCTCTTTTGTGGAGGAAATCCGTCAGAATGAGGAGACCACCATCTCGCTTCCCTATGTAAACAAGGGAAGAGGACAGGTGTACAATGTGGAAGCCAGTTTGGAAGGGGACATACAGGTAATTGACAGAAGCCTGAATCTGGGGAATTTTGATGCGGGAAAAAGCGGGACCATTGATTTTATAGCAACCCCGAAAAAGGCAGGGACCTTTGAGGGCAGGGTAAAAGTGACATATGAGGACGAGTCCATGGAGATAAGGACCATGGAGATTCCTGTGACATTCGAGGTGAAAGAAGGAGCTGCTGAAGAAACGGACGGCGCAGATATGATGGACGGAGAAATGGATGGGGGAAGGAAAATGAACTGGAAAATGATGGCCGGTATTCTAACTGCAGCACTGGTGTCAGGAATTCTGTGGATTAAGAGAAAAAAAGCCAAAGGATTGAAGGACCGCAGCCGGTGCCAGGAGCAGAATGGCTGGGATGAACTGGAGGACGGTCAGAATTTGGAAGGCTGGGATGAACTGGAGGACAGTCAGGATTTGGAAGGCTGGGATGAACTGGAGGACAGCCAGGTCTTGGATGGCCGGAATGAACTGGAGGACAGCCGTGATCAGCCATCGGAAAATGAGGAAGATAAAACATGAAAACAAAGGACTTACTCACCATATGTCTCCAGAATCTGACCCGCCATAAAAGCAGGACCTTTCTCACTGTATTGGGAGTCATCATAGGCTGCTGCTCCGTGGTCATTATGATATCCATTGGAATCGGAATGAAGGAGGCACAGAAGAACATGCTGGCCCAGATGGGAGATCTGACCATTATCAATGTATATTCGGCCGGCAAAGGGAGCCGCTCGGCAAAGCTGAATAATCAGGCAATCCGGCGTTTAAAGGAAATGAAATCAGTGGAGGCAGTCACGCCAAAACTTACAGCTGAAAACATCCCCATCACCCTGTATGCCGGAAGAAACCGGCGTTACAAGTCCGCCTACACCACCATTGTGGGCATTGACGTAAAGGCAGCCGAAGCCATGGGATACAAGCTGACGGACGGGACCTGGGACAAGGGGGGAAGGGATGGTGTCTTTGTGGGGGAGAATTTTGCCTATATGTTTGAGGACACCAAGAGGCCTTCCGGCAGAAACACGGTTGATATGTACAGCGGATATGATAACCTGGATGAAAGTGGAATGCCTGTGAAGCCCCAGCCATATTTTGATTCCATGAAAACAGCCTATACGCTGGATATCAGCAGCGATAAGGAGGATGATAAGAAAATCACGCGCCAGCTGGAAGCCGCGGGAAGAATGAAGGAGGATTACGGAAAAGGAGAGGAGACATCCATGGGGCTTGTGATGGACCTGGAAATGCTTAAGACCTTATTGGATCAGCAGGCTAAGCTGAGCGGCAGGAAGCCGGAGTGGAAAAAGGGATATTCAGGCGCCCTGGTGAAGGTAAAGGATATGAACCAGGTGGCGGAGGTGGAGACGGAAATAAAACGTATGGGCTTTCGGACCAGCTCCATGGAGACCATCCGAAAGCCTATGGAGCGGGAGGCCAGACAGAAACAGATGATGTTAGGCGGCCTGGGAGCCATTTCCCTGTTTGTGGCAGCCCTGGGAATTACCAACACCATGATTATGTCCATATCTGAGCGGACAAGGGAAATAGGAGTTATGAAGTCGCTGGGGTGTTTTGTCAGGGACATAAGAAGGATATTCCTTCTGGAAGCGGGCTGCATCGGGCTGTTAGGAGGAGTGACAGGGACTGTATTCAGTTATGCCATATCCTTTGTCATGAATATGACCTCCGAAGGAATGTCGTCCTCATCCATGGCCGGAGCCATGGAAGCGGACATGGCGGTGCTTCCTTCCAGGCTGTCCGTGATACCGTGGTGGCTGTCCCTGTTTGCGGTCCTGTTTTCCATTGCAGTGGGCGTGGGGGCAGGTTATTATCCGGCCGGCAAAGCAGTAAAGATTTCAGCGCTGGAGGCAATCAAGCATGACTGACGGGAAAGAACAGCTGGAAGAAGGGACAAAAACAGTTGAATCAATAGGACTATTTGGTGGAAGTAAGAGAATATCTGAGATATAATGAAGATAGTTTGGCCATCCCGGAACATCCATACCCGGATGGTTAAAAATGAAACACGCCATTATAAAGAGAGGTGTCAGGTTGGACAAGCGGAAGATTTTATTTGCAGATGACGATCCGGAGATAAGGGAGGTAGTGAGAATCCTGCTGGAAAGTGAGGGATACCAGGTTGTGGAAGCAGAGAACGGGGAGCAGGCTGCGTCTGCGGCAGACGATACATTTGACCTGATTATACTGGATGTAATGATGCCGGGACGTAATGGATTTTCTGCCTGCGCAGAGATACGAAGGAAGTTAAATACGCCCATTTTGTTCCTCACGGCCCGCACCCAGGACTCCGACAAGACCATGGGATTTGGGGCAGGAGGTGACGACTATCTGGCAAAACCATTTTCCTATGCGGAGCTGGCGGCCAGGGTAAAGGCCATGATACGCCGGTACCATGTGTATAAAGGCAAGGAGGAGGATGGAGAGGAATCCATAACTGTTAAGGATCTGGTCATTCAGAAATCATTTAATGAGGTCATGAAAAACAGCCGGGAAATTCTTCTTACGGATTTGGAATACCGCATCCTTTTACTGCTGGCGTCCAACCGGGGAAAATTGTTTACCATTGAGAATATTTATGAGAGCGTGTGGGGGGAAGCCTATTTTTACAGCGCCAATAACACGGTGATGGTACATATCAGGAATCTCCGCAGGAAGCTGGAGGCGGACCCAAAGAATCCAAAGTATATTGTCAATGTATGGGGAAAGGGGTATCGGATTGAGTAAGAGCAGGAGAATTAGCAGGCTGGGGACAGAGCTTACCCTGGCGGCAGTGGCGTCGGCCCTTGTTTCACTGGCTCTCTACATGGCCCTTAATACACTGCTTTTTGGTATCCTGGACCGTGTGCTTTTCAGTGAGGACAGAATGATTCTGAGGGAACAGGCCTGCGTGGAGCGGCTTCAGGCGTATGTGACAGAGAACGGACTGTCCACGAATGACGGTAAAATGCTGGACAAGTGGGCGTCGGGAGAAAAGAACCTTCTCATAACCATCTATAAAGACGGCAGGTTTCGGTACAGCAATGACGCCAAGGTGATGGTTATGGTTCCGGAAATGAATGAGTGGGAAGATACCTCATGGCTTTATGAGGTGAAATTTGCAGACGGGACTGCCCAGGCAGGGGTCAGCTATTATGTGGAATATGGATATTATGCGGCCGCCAGTGTGCTGGGAGGCGTGATCTCCATGGCAGTGTTTGCGCTGATGCTGGTCATGCTGATTCGCGGAAAAATCAGGTACATAGATTTGATGGAACAGGAGATACAGATATTAAAAGGCGGGGACCTGGATTACCGGATTACGGTAAAGGGGAAGGATGAGCTTGCCTCCCTGGCAGCGGAAATTGATGCCATGCGCTGTGCCATCAAGGAACGGCAGCAGAAAGAGGAGGAAGCGGGAAAGGCCAACCGTGAGCTGGTCACTGCCATGTCACATGATCTGCGCACTCCTCTGACGTCCCTGTTAGGTTATGTGGACATACTTCAGATGGAGAAGGGGGAAGACCGGGGGCAGCAGAGAAAGTATCTGAATTCCATTCGGGATAAGGCATACCAGATAAAGGAACTTTCAGATAAATTGTTTGAATATTTCATTGTTTATGGAAGAAAAAGGGAAGAGCTTGAGGCAGAGGAGGTTAATGGGGCTGAATTCCTGGGCCAAATCGTGGAGGAGAGCCTCTTTGACATGGAGAGCGAGGGCTTTGACATCAGGCGCAGTTCCGATGAAATCAATTGCAGGCTTTTGGCGAACATTAATCTGTGCCGCCGGGTATTCGGAAATATATTTTCCAATCTGCTCAAATACGCAGACAGGAACCGCCCGGTAACCGTATCCTATCAGCAGCGGGCGGATTGTCTTATCATCTGTTTTGGCAATTATGTGGCAGAGGACGCGCAGGAAAAGGAGAGCACCGGAATCGGCCTTAAGACCTGCGCTAAAATCATTGGGGACCATGGCGGAAGTTTTTACAGCGGCCGGGAAGCCGGTTTTTTCCTGACAAAGATAAGCCTTCCCTTAATCGTTTCCTGAAAGCCAGCATACAGCCACCACAGCCAGAATACCGATTCCCGATACCAAAAACCACATATTTACCCCGAAAATCTGGGCTACAGGGCTGGATATGAGGAGCCCCACAGGCATGGCTAAGGACATGATGCTTCCCAAGAGGGAGAAGGCCCGTCCCTGGGCTTTTGCAGGTATGGTCTCCTGCAGATAGGCCACGAATGGAATATTGTAGGCGCTGCCGGCTCCGCCCATGAACATGCAGGTCGCTGCAAAAACATACCAGGCCCACATATCAGAGGGCAGGATGCCGCAGATAAAGCAGGTGATGCCGCTTCCGGCCAGTCCCAGGTAGGAGGCCTTCAGTTTATTGTTTACCTTGCCCAGGCTGCCGAATATGATGGCGGATACCATCATGCCAAGGGCATAGAGGAATTCCACCGCGCTTCCATGCCATGCACTGGCCTTAAAATAAGTGCTGGACATCAGCGGATAATAGGAGGCCAGGGGCAGATAAAATACCATGGTAATAGCCGCGGCCGCAGTCAGCTTCATCAGCCTGCGGTCGCTCATGCAGATGCTAAGCCCCTCCTTCATTTCCCGGATTAAATGAGGGGCCTCCTGATGGCTGTGTTCCGGTTCAGGGATGGTTACCACCGCCATTGTAAGGCTGGCAGCACATGCGCCTATAAAATCAGTCAGCAGGATGACCGGAAGCGGCAGCGCGGCATACATGGCAGCTCCTATGACAGGTCCCAGCATAAAGGCGCCGGACTGCATGAACTGGTTCCAGCCATTGGCCCGGACCAGCTTGTCCGGCGGTACCAGCTGCGGCACGATGGACTGGATGGCAGGTGTATGGAATACACTTCCCAGGGCCCGAATGCCCAGAACCGCGCAGGCAGACCAGTAGGGAGGATGGCCCACCCACAGGAGGACAGCAAAGACCACGGCTACCAAGCCGATGAACATATCCGCTGCAATGGCCACATGTTTCCGCTTCAGGCGGTCAATCCACACCCCGGCAAAGGGACCCAGGAAGATTTGGGGCAGAAATGCCACCAGGCCGGATAACGCCATCATCATGGGAGAGCCGGTTTCGCTGGCCAGCCACCAAATCAGCGAGAACTGGACAGCAGAGCTTCCGATAAGGGAGACAGTCTGGCCTGCTGCAATGGTCAGAAATTTCTGTTTCCATCTTGAATAATCATTCATATTAAAAAATCCTTTCCGTATTCTGGATCTGACCTGACATGGCGTCCTGTTTTGGGTTTGTCCCAAAGCCTGTTTTGGCTGTATAGAGCATACATACAGCATACATACAATATAAATACAACATGAAAAGGCAGATAAAGCCATTACGGTTCTATCTGCCTTGCCTGTATGTAGAAAACAAACTGTCCCCCGGATCAGCGGCGGGCAATTCACATATTACATAAAAATATATCAGGCGTATCTGCATCTCATCCGTAAAACAGGCACAACAAAAAAACCATATCAGGTTTTATTTAATTGCTGCTTATCTTAAACGAATGGATAAATACATCAAACGCCCTCCTTGTTATGAACACTTGGCGCCTGTCTTTCAGACGCTTCCATGCGATACATGTCACCGGCACTTAGCGGGTTCTTTCCGGGCTTCGTGCAGTGGCTTTTGTAAAGTAAAATCATCATATCAGAAAATGTGCGGTATGTCAAAGAAATTTTACCGGGGAAACTCATGGCAGAATTCATGGCAAAATACACGCCGGGAAATTCACATAGAAAATCACCGGAAAATCGCCGGAAAAATTCACAGAAACTTACAGAACCGAAGGCGGTGGGATAATAGGAAGGTTCACCGTAAAGGTGGTACCGATACCGGCCTCGCTGACGACTCGGATCTGACCTTTGTGGAGGTGTACGATTTTTTCCACCACCGTGAGGCCAATGCCGTTTCCCTCTGCAGTATGGGAGCTGTCTCCCTGGTAGAAACGGTCGAATATATGGTTCTTTGTCTCCTCATCCATGCCGCATCCATTGTCCAGAATCTGGAAAACCACCTGGTCTTTCTTCCTGTGCAGCTTCAGTTTTATCTTTCCGTTCTGAGGGGAAAATTTGATGGCGTTGTCAATCAGGTTAATCCATACCTGGTTTAGGAGCGCCTTATTTCCGCGGTATTCCAGTTCATCCATATCAATAAACAGTTCCAGGTCCTTTTTCTGCCATTTTGATTCCAGCAGCAGGACAGACTGGCGCACTTCTTCCGACAGGTCAAAAGATTCCATATCGGACAGGATGCTCATTTTTTCTATCTTGGACAGATTCAGCACATTGGTGGAGAGCTGGGACAGGCGGTTGGATTCACTTATGATGATATCCAGATATTCGTCCCGTTCCTCCTTTGTGAGTCTGTCATTTTTCAGTATCTTGGCAAAGCCTCTCAGGGATACAATGGGAGTCTTGAATTCATGAGAAAAATTATTGATGAAGTCAGAGCGCAGCAGCTCCGTGTTCTCCAGTTCCTGGGCCATGCGGTTAAAGCTTTCGGAGAGGCGTTCAAATTCACGGTTCAGGTCCAGGTGGATGCGCACCTTGAAGTTGCCGTCCGCCAGCTGGTTGATGGCCTCAATCAGGTCGCGGATGGGCTTAAGGGGGATGCGGCTTAAGAGCAGGGTGAGGCCGGCGCCAACCACGGCGCTGAGCACGGCCAGCAGGGGAATGGGGCGCCAGAACTGGGGGATGGGAATATCAGCCTGGTAGAAAATCCTCCAGTACAGGTACATCAAAAATCCCTGCAGGGTCATGACCGTGAGCATGATTAAGAAGATACCTGCGGTCAGTATGAGGGTCATGGTACCCAGTGGTTTACGGTTTCTCCTGTGTCTCATAGATGTTTCACCGCCTTGTAGCCCAGGCCGCGTATGGTTTCAATGGTAAACTCGGGATAATCCTCAAAACGCTTGCGAAGCCGGTTAATGTGTACATTGATGGTATTGTCGTCCGACTGGGATTCCATGCCCCATATCTCATCCATGAGCTGGATACGGGTGAATATCTTGCCGGGATAGGACAGGAGCTTGTAAAGAAGATAGAACTCCTTGCGGGGCAGCGTCTGGCTTTCATCCCCTCGGCTTACGGTCAGGGAGTCGTAATCCAGGCACACATCTGCGATGGTGATGCGCCGTTCGTTCACAATCTGTGCCCTGCGCAGAAGGGCCCGGATGCGCAGAATCATCTCCTCCTCATCCACGGGCTTTGTCATATAATCATCTGTTCCAACAATGAATCCCTTCCGTTTGTCCTCCGGCAGCTGTTTGGCGGTGACCATGAGAATGGGCAGGGTGTAATCTGTAGCCCTCAGCTGTCTGGTGAACTCATAGCCGTCCATGCCGGGCATCATGATGTCCAGGATAACCAGGTCTACATGGTGGGTATCTAATAATTTCAAGGCCTCCAGGCCGTCGCATGCCAGGATGGGATGGTAGTCGTGTTCCTTCAGTACAGCTTCCATCAGCCGCCGGGTATTCTTGTCATCTTCCGCAACCAGTATCTGAAACATGTTCAATTACCTCCCTCTGCTACATTTCATTATACATATATAACATCTTTTTATAAAGTAAACATAAACGAATCATCAGAAAATGAAAGAATATTTATTTTTTTATTTAGGATGTTTATGTTTTACAATCGCGATACCAGACGCAGAGAGGCCGGTTACCGCTCCCTGCCGCAGGAAACCGAATCACATAAACTGATAAACAGCTGCATGAGCGGACTGACCCACTTGTTTTTATGGTGCGCGCAGACGGCAGTGATTTTTGTGCCTGAAATAGCGGTTGGAATTTTCACCAATTCACCACGGTTTAATTCCTCTGTTACTGTAAATTCGGGAAGAAAGGAAACCCCCACATTGTTTTTAACAAGATTTTTGATTGTGGGAATGCTCCACAGCTCAATGGTATGGTCGAGAATAATTGATTTATCACGAAGATATTGTTCAAAAATCTGCCGGAAAATGCAGTTCGGTTCATTGATGATGAGAGGGAGCGGAATGGTTCTGTCCGGTGTCACAAAATCCGGGTATCTGTTTTGTATTTCGGGGGACGCCACCAAAACCACGGGATAATCACCTAAAGGCTTAACCGCAAGATTCGAGCCAAAACCTCCCACATCCTCATAAAATACGCCTAAATCCAATCCGCCGCTGAAAAGCTCATCCCGAATATCATAACAGTTCATAGAGCGCAGGAACAAACGGGCTTTCGGAGCCTGCCTGTGAAATTCCTTCAAAATAGCGGGAAGTTTGTAACATAGCAGACTTTCGCCAACGCCGATCTGGATATCTCCCTGGCATTCCGATAAATGTTCGCCTAAAAAAGATAACTTGTCCACGGACTGGAGAATGTCATCCACATAAGGAATCAGATGCTCTCCTGCTTTTGTCAAAACCATTTTCCTGCCGATTTTTTCAAATAAAGTAGTGGATAAGTCGCGTTCAAGCTGATTCATTTGAAACGTAATGGTGGACTGTGTATAATTCAGCTTTTTGGCAGCTTTGGAAAAACCGCCTTCATCAATAATCGTGCGGAATGTTCTTAAACATTTAAGCTCCATGGGTTTTCCTCCAATACTTCAAGAAAATTGAACTATATATATAAATACTTTGATTTGTTCGCTGCATTGTTTTGTGTTATTATAGCAGACAAGAGGAAGGAGGGCAAGTGCGATTTGTCAAAGCTGGTTTCCTTGCCACATGGTTTTGCGGAACGAAAATTCAGGAGATTCAAAAATAAAAAGACGGAGGTACAACGTATGGAACGATTTATTTTACAGCCAGCAAATAGGAAAGAAGCAGAGAAAGCAATGGCGTTGATCGATGAAGCCAAAGAGTTCTTAAAATCGCAGGGCATTGACCAGTGGCAGACCGGATACCCGGATATGGAAACCATCATCGGGGACCTGGAGCATGGGCGGGGATATTTTATCGAGGAGGGTTCTAACGCTGCGGCATACCTCTGCATTGATTTTGCGGGTGAGGCGTCCTATGAAACGCTGCAGGGCAGCTGGAAAAGCGATCTTCCCTATGCGGTAGTCCACCGTATGGCAATATCCGGGGCTTACCGTGGGCATGGTATAGCAAGTATTGCGTTTCAGCTCATTGAAGAGCTGTGTATTCAAAATGGAATTTACAGCGTTCGGGTTGACACCGATGAGAAAAATGCTATTATGAGGCATGTCTTGGAAAAGAACGGTTTTGACTACTGCGGAACCATATGGTTTGATAACAGTGTCAAATATGCTTATGAAAAAATGCTTAAGAGGGATGCCGGTGTCAATGGAGCCGTTTAATTCACATTGGCTGTCATCGCCTCCATCGCAAGTCCAAACAGAACTAAAAGACAGGCAGGTACACACATACGGTAC
>ERZ1036438.139-NODE-139-length-42530-cov-15.988111_pt1 | contig 42530 bp, 44 predicted proteins | sample MGYA00514224_ERZ1036438 | MGnify/ENA primary metagenome ERZ1036438 (study PRJEB33795, sample SAMN09464924) | human gut metagenome | host: Homo sapiens | place: USA: Stanford, California | collected 2016-07 | study: EMG produced TPA metagenomics assembly of the...
CCAATTCTCTTTTTCTAAAATTTCAAAGCAATTTTATGGGTGTGGCTGTGCCCCATTGCCCTCTTCAAGCTTCTTTTTGGCTTTTGTTTTGTCTTGTGCTGTAACTTTAAAATACTCGACATTGTGCAATGTTCTGAAATCGGCACTCGGTCTAAACAAAATCATAGTCCTCGTAATGTGAGTAGAAGGCTTAAAATCCTCTTCTTTTTCTAAAGACTTTGCACTGAAAGCAGGGTGAAATGAACCAAGTGGTCCCGCGTCTACAATATTGCCCGGAACTTGTAAAAAACGGCTGCAACATCTGCTTGGCTTACGGTGGAACCATCTACCATAAACTCGCAAAGATTGTCGAAACTTATGCGTTGCTTTTGGCAAACTCAATGTCTTGCTTTTCTTTGGATCAACGCCCATCGTTCTTTTTTTGTAACTGAATACTGCATAAAATTGAAATATTAAGATTAATAAATAGCGCACCTGCTTATCTTTCGTCGCACACAAGTGCTTTTCTCCGCGCGATGGTGCAAAGGTACAAATCAAATCAGCCCATTCAAAGCAAAAAGTAGGGAGTCTTGTGGGGAGGGTAGGGATATATTTAAAGGGTTCGAAAATAAAGGTAACATAATTGTGTTACAGCTGTTTATGCAGCAATGGTTTATTGGTCAAAGAAGTTATGGGGGGTATTTTTTGCTTCTTTTATATTTATAACATATCACTACATCTTTTTATCTGGTTGTTATCATCTCCTCTGCCAGACACTTCGGCATGGTATGCTCCCTCTTTAACAGAAAAGCGGAAAATTAGAATGAAAGTCGAATAAAATCTGCATGCCCTAACTGCAATCTATACTAAAAGATATGGTACAGGCACTGCGATTTTTTATTTCTGCCTATATGTTCAGCCATTTGTAGGTATTCGGTGGGTGTTCAAAACAGATAGTTCGCCACGTTGTAATTTGCAGTATGGAAAATTATCATTAAAAAAAATAATTTTGTAATTATGGTTTTAAAAATCATAATTATAAATCGCCACAGTTTTTATTATAAACAGTGTAACAGTAAAGTGGTTTCAGACAAGATGAAACAACCAATATATAATCTTAATGGTCTGTTTTATAATTGTGTAAGATTATTATCCAATCATTGTTACATTATACTTTGGTGAAAATATAGCTTTAATGTGATTTAGTATGATTAAACACAGCAGATTGTCAATATTTCTATGTAAATTTGCGGAAACCAAAAATCATAAAAGATGAACACATACACGAAATATATTGCACAAACGCTCAATTTGTCTGAGAAGATTGTTGCGGCAACATTAAATTTACTGGACGAAGGTTGCACCATTCCTTTCATTGCAAGATACCGAAAGGAGCGCACAGGAAATCTTGACGAACTGCAAATTACGCATATTGCGGAAATGAATGAGCGTCTGGCAGAAACCGACAAACGCAAGGGAACTATTCTGAAAACAATAGACGAACAAGGAAAACTTACCAAGGAGCTGGAGAGCAGGATAGTGAATTGCTGGGACAATGCAGTGTTGGAAGATTTGTATTTGCCTTTTAAACCAAAGCGAAGAACCAAAGCGCAGATTGCGCGCGAGCAAGGACTTGAGCCACTGGCAACGCTGCTGCTGATGCAAAGAGAGCAGAACCCAACGGCTGCAAGCAAACGTTTTGTGAAGGGAAACGTGGAGAACGAGACTGCTGCACTGCAAGGCGCAAAGGATATTATTGCCGAAATGGTAAGCGAAAATCAGCAGGCACGCAACACAGTGCGAAGTGCTTACAAACGCGAAGCCGTGATTTCTTCGAGGGTGATAAAGAAAGTAGAAGACACGGACGAGGCACAGAGGTTTTCAGACTACTTCAATTTCTCCGAGCCATTGCGACGTTGCAACAGCCATCGGCTATTGGCTATGAGGCGAGGCGAAGCCGCAGGAATATTGCGTGTAGGCATTTCGATTGATGGGGAAGAATGCATTGAACGCCTGAGGCGACAGTTCGTACACGGTAGGGGAACTTGTCAGGCTTTAGTAGCTGAAGCCGTTGAAGATAGTTTCAAGCGTTTAATCAACCCAAGTATAGAAAACGAGTTTGCAGGACTAAGCAAAGAGCGGGCCGACAAGGAAGCTATTGAGGTGTTTTCTGCGAATTTGCGCCAGCTGTTGCTGGCTGCCCCACTCGGTCAGAAGCGTGTTCTGGCACTTGATCCTGGTTTTGCCAATGGTTGCAAAATAGCATGTTTAGACGCACAGGGTAATTTGTTGCATCATGAAATTATTTATCCGCATCCGCCAAAACGACTCTACGCACAGGCTACAGTAGCTATGTTGCGAATGATAAACCAATACCACATTGAAGCAATTGCAATAGGAAACGGAACAGCAAGCCGTGAATCGAAAGAATTCATAACCGACTGTCTGGCACACTTATCCGAAGAAGGGAAAGATACACCGAAAGTGTTTGTTGTAAGCGAAGACGGAGCATCAATCTATTCTGCTTCTTCCATTGCACGAGAGGAATTTCCGAATGAAGACGTAACGACACGAGGAGCTGTTTCCATAGGACGAAGATTAATAGACCCATTAGCCGAATTGGTGAAAATAGACCCGAAAAGCATTGGCGTGGGGCAATATCAGCACAATGTAGACCAGACAAAGCTAAGACATTCGTTAGATCGAACCGTGGAAAATTGTGTAAACCAAGTAGGAGTAAACCTTAATACTGCCTCGAAACACCTTCTAATGTATGTCAGCGGATTAGGAGCCTTGTTAGCACAGAATATTGTTGATTATAGAAAAGAGCATGGTGCTTTCACTTCGCGCACGCAATTGAAGAAAGTACCTCGTCTCGGAGCAGTAGCATTCCAGCAAAGTGCAGGTTTCTTGCGAATACCAAATGCGAAGAATCCACTTGACAACTCGGCAGTACACCCCGAAAGCTATCACATTGTTGAGGCTATGGCAAAAGACCAAGGCTGCAACGTTAGTGAACTCATCAACAACAAAGAAAGGATTAAGCACATCGATTTAAGGCGCTATGTATCAACAGAAGTAGGTCTGCCAACACTGAACGATATTCTGCAAGAATTGGAGAAACCTGGGCGCAACCCACGCGAACAGTTGGAAGAGTTTGAGTTCGACACTTCTGTTCATACAATCGACGACATTAAAGAAGGAATGGAATTGTCTGGAATCGTAACAAACATCACCAACTTTGGTGTCTTTGTGGATATAGGTATTCACCAAGATGGTCTTATTCATATCTCGCAGTTAAGCAATAAGTTTGTTTCTGACCCCAATGCTATTGTACATTTGCATCAACGCGTGCGTGTCAAAGTTAAACAAGTAGACTTTAAGCGAAACAGAATAGGATTGAGTATGAAGAATGTAGAACAATAACACACGTTTTTAAACCATCGGAACAACAAACTAAAAAAGGTTGCAAATCTTTCTACTTGCAACCTTTTCTATTTAGTCTATAAGTATTAATTACTTAACCTTCTCTACAATTGCCTTGAATGCTTCAGGACTATTGGCAGCGAGGTCAGCAAGAACCTTACGATTTATTTCTATGTTTGCTTTATGCAGTGCACCCATCAACTGGCTATAGCTCATATCGTAAAGACGCGCTGCAGCATTTATACGTTGAATCCAAAGAGCACGGAATGTACGTTTCTTGTTACGACGATCACGGTAGGCATAAGTCAAACCTTTCTCATAGGTATTCTTAGCGACGGTCCAAACGTTCTTGCGTGCACCGTAGTATCCCTTTGTCTTCTTAAGAATTCTTGTTCTTCTTGCTTTAGAAGCAACATGATTTACTGATCTTGGCATAGTTTTTCTTCCTTTTAATTTGTTTGACTAATGTTTATTAACGTAGATTTAACAGGTCTCGCACCTGTTTCATGTTGCTACTGTCCACAAGAGTACTGTGTACAAGATTTCTCTTTTGTTTCTTTGTCTTCTTAGTCAAGATGTGACTGTGGTAAGCATGATTACGCTTTACCTTGCCCGTACCTGTGAAGCTAAATCTTTTCTTTGCTCCAGAGTTTGTTTTCTGTTTTGGCATTTTTCTTAATTGTTAAAATTATTATTTATATTCATCTGTGGCAACGTATATACCAGGACGTTACGCACAGGCACTATCTGCACCTTATTCCAAAGATGCATCAAGTTTTTCTTATTCATTCTTAAGTTTGTCAAGCACAGCAAATCCATTCTTCGCATTGGCAAAAAGATTGTTATCAACATTCCCTTTGCTTTCTATATTGCCATTTTCATTCTTACTTGTCTCAATTTTTTTAGCTGCATCAGCGGCTTCTTCACGATCTCTACGCTGTTGACTCTTCTTTGTTATACCAGCTTTCTTCGGAGATAGATAAAGAAACATCTTTTTTCCTTCAAGCTTAGGCAATTGTTCTACTTTTGCAAGCTCTTCCAAATCGTTGGCGAAACGTAATAACAAGACTTCACCTTGTTCCTTAAATAGAATCGAACGTCCACGAAAGAATACATATGCCCGGACTTTATTACCTTCATTAAGGAACTCTTGTGCATGCTTCAACTTAAATTGGTAATCGTGCTCATCAGTCTGAGGTCCGAAACGTATTTCTTTAATGTCTTGCTTTACCTGCTTCTGCTTCATCTCTTTCTGATGCTTCTTCTGCTGGTAAAGGAACTTGGAATAGTCAATGAGACGACAAACAGGAGGCTGTGCGTTAGGAGATATTTCAACAAGGTCTACACCTTCTTTACGAGCAATGTCTAATGCCTGACGAGTAGACATTACTTCTGCATTACCTTCACTTACCACACGTACTTCTCGTGCATGAATTTGTTCATTCACACGGTACTGAAACTTCATTTTGTCATTTTTCATTCAACTATAATATAGTTTTATATTTCAATTAAACGCCTGCAAAGTTACTGCTTTTACAATGACTAACCAAATTTTACCCTACTTTTATTTCTTATTACAATTATATTTCGTTTCATTTCGAAGAAATATTTATTTTTTAAGAGCTAAGTTGTAATTATAATATTTTTTTACTCCCGTAATATCTTCAACTACTTCTATAAATGGGGGGAAGATAATATCTTCGTGCTTCATTATACCTTTTGTTTCTAATATCTGTAATCCTTTATATGGATGTGTAAAGGTATCCAATTCGAAGAACTGTCCTTTCCAAATGAATGTCTGACGAATTTTATGGATAGTTTGCCGATAAGGATCAGCCTGCCTAAGTAATGATTCATACAAGTTATTGTCAATTTGTCGTTCAGTCTCAACCTGTTCATTATTAGACAATGTCTTCTTTGTTGTATGAACATTGACAGAGAGTCCATTTAGAACTCGTCGTCTCAATCGAACTTCACTACATGGTTCAGAAGTCAGATAGGTCTGTGTTATCTCACTTATTATAGCCTCTGGAATATCACCTTTCAGTCGTATAATATATTTTCGCTCTTCAACAGCTTGCCGAGGGATTTCCAGTACATCAGAAATCTCCTGTAACACTCTTTCGAGTTTGGTCTCAAAATCTTCATGATTATTTATTACACGTAGATGTGGGTGTTCAGACCAAGCATTTATAACTTTCTTATCAAGTACACGCGCTAATTCGATACCTTCTGTTCGTTTTTTATTTGTGGCGGTTGTGTAAAATTGTTCAGCCCCATCTGCCGCACTTACCAAGTGTAAAACTGCATCATAACGAGAACGCAACTTTTCGTTATTCGTATTTACGTCGGATATTATCTGATTCCAAAGCGATGGCTTCATATAAGCAGAGATATCCATTGCACCTCGGTCGCATACAATAAGAACAGGCTGCTTTATAGTTCTTGACATATGCTGAAATTTATCTTCTAAAGCTATTTGCATCTCCAAAGTAGCTTTTTCTCCTTCATAAAAAAGATCCTTATTGTTGGTAAGATAGTCCATTCCTGCTTGTAGGAATAAGGTTGGAAGTTCAGGAATTATAAACACTTTGTAACCAATACTAGAAAAGTGTTCCATTATTTTAACTAAAGCGGTTGTTTTACCAGCACAAGGTCCGCCTGTTAGTACAATTGTCTTCATAAACAAAAAATCCCTAACACCTTAAAAAAGATGAAAGGGATAATTCTATGATATATTTCAAGTAAATCCACGCAAACTCTCTATCGAGAATTTATTTTATTCAGCTGTTGAAATTTCTTCTTCCACTACATCAACCTCTTCAGTAGGAGTATCAATAGTTTCTTCAACCTCTTCCACCTTAGATTCTGGTTGATTTTCTGCTACAACAATTACAGGCAATTTAACCTCTACATCCTTAAAGAAATGGATTGTTGCCTCGAAAGTTCCAACTTTCTTTATATCACGCATCGTGATAATCTTACGATCAATTTCAATACCTTTCTTAGCCAATTCCTCGGCAACAATTGCTGTATTCACTGAACCATAAGTTACACCTGTAGCAGAAACTTTAGCAGCAATTACTAATTCTATGCCTTCAAGTTGTGCAGCACGCTTTTCTGCCTCAGCCTTCTTTGCAGCAATCTTTGCAGCTTGTTGCTTCAAATTCTCGGCTAATTGCTTTTTAGCAGAAGATGATGCAATTACACCTTTTCCTGTTGGAATAAGGTAGTTACGACCATATCCACCTTTTACATTTACGATATCGTTCTTATAACCAAGTCCTATAATATCTTCTTTCAGTATGATTTCCATATCTTTAGCCTCCTTTTTATTTCATCAAATCGGTTACGTATGGAAGCAAGGCAATCTGACGAGCACGCTTAACAGCTTGTGCTACACGACGCTGATACTTCAAAGATGTACCTGTGATACGACGAGGAAGAATCTTCCCTTGTTCGTTTAAGAATTTTTTAAGAAACTCTCCATCCTTGTAGTCGATATATTTTATACCACTCTTTTTAAAACGACAATACTTCTTCTTCTTTGTATCAATTGATGGAGCGGTCAAATAGCGGATTTCTGTTTTTTTCTGTTCTGCCATAATTAAGCCTCCTTTACTGCTGCCCATTTCGCACGACGTTTCTCAGCGTATGCTGCAGAATATTTATCTTGCTTGATGGTTATAAAACGAATAACTTTCTCGTCACGGCGGAATCCTGTTTCGAGAGTTCTTACAACTGAAGGGTCAGCATTAAACTCCAACATAGCGTAGAAACCTGATGATTTCTTCTGAATGTTGTAAGCCAATTTTTTAAGACCCCAAATCTCCTCGTTCAAGATTTCAGCTCCATTATCTGTGAGCAGTTTCTTGAATTTAGCGACCGCTTCCTTCATCTGTTCATCAGACAAAACGGGAGTCAAAATGAAAACGGTTTCGTATTGATTCATTCTACTTGTTAAATAATTAATTTATAAAAAACATACACCTCGTATTTCGAAATGCGGTGCAAAAGTACTGTTTTTTTATGAAGTAACCAAATGTTTTTCGTACTTTTGCATCCTATGAAAGGATATGTCAAATATTTAGGATTAATTTCGGTATTGGCAGGGCTTGCATTGTTTGCCATTCACATTATATTTAATATAAAAGGAAACAGCCTGCTTTTTTCTGGATTAGTCTTGGTAATAGTTGGTGCTATCGCTCATGTGGAACTGGAAAAGCGTATATGATGATGCACAAGAATCAAGTAAAAAGCTCAAAGGAGATTATCCATTGAGCTTTTTCTTTATTTATTCTTCGTCTGGTACGATAAGTTTATATCCTTTGCCATGAATGTTTATAATTTCTATTTGGTCATCTGCTTTCAGATGTTTACGTAATTTAGTAATATAGACATCCATTGAGCGTGCATTGAAGTAGTTGTCGTCTATCCAGATTGTTTTTAAAGCATAATCACGTTGCAGTATTTCATTGGAGTGTGCACAAAGCAAAGCCAACAATTCATTTTCTTTCGTTGTTAGTTTTGTTGCTTTTTCGGGATCATTATCAAGGGTAAGTAGCTGCTTTTGTGTATCAAAAGTAAAACGGCCAATTTGATAAAGCGTTGATTCTTTTGTTCTCTTACCTCGTACGCGGCGAAGAATAGCTTCAATACGGAATACCAATTCTTCCATTGAGAAAGGTTTCGTTATATAATCATCTGCTCCTATCTTAAAACCAGCAAGAATATCTTCTTTCAGCTGCTTGGCTGTCAAGAATATTATTGGGATTTCTGCATTTGTTTGGCGAATTTCTTGTGCCAATGTAAATCCGTCTTTCTTAGGCATCATTACATCGAGTACACAGATGTCATATTTGTTTTTTAGGAAAGTCTTATATCCAACTTCTCCATCAGGACACAAATCTGCTTGATAACCCTTAGCTTGTAAATACTCACTCAACAGTGTTCCGAGATTCTCATCATCTTCACACAACAAAATTTTGAACTTTTCTTCCATATTGTTTCTCCTTTATTAAAATATTATCATACTTATTTATCTAATAACACAGGTAATATAATCGTAAATTTTGTTCCTTTCCCATATTCACTATCTACTTTTATCTCACCTTCGTGTAAGTCTATCATTCTTTTAACGTAGGCTAATCCTAATCCGAATCCCTTTACATTATGTAGATTGCCTGTATGTACACGATAGAATTTCTCAAAGATTTTCTTTAAATTTTCTTTCTTTATTCCTTGTCCTGTATCTCGTATTGTTAAATAAAGATGGTCATTTGTATTCCAAGTTCTCAAATACACATTCAGTGGCTGGTCAGCTTTTGCATATTTGACAGCATTGTCCAACAGATTGAATATCACATTCTGAAAGTGCATTTCGTCTACATACATTTTGGAATCTATTGCATCTATTTCTGTATAAACCTTCCCTCCTGTATGTTCTACGCGCAATGTAAACGAATGAGCAATGGTCTCAACCATCTCATTTAAATCTACATACTTCTTTTTCAATACAGCTTTCTTACTATCGTACATACTCATCTGAAGAACTTTCTCTACCAAGAAGCGTAGCCGTTTCGTCTCATCAGTTATTACTCCACCAAGATGTTCTATCATTTTAGGCGACTTGACCAGTCCTTTATCGTTCATCATCTGTGCAGCTAAAGAGATACTTGCTATTGGTGTCTTTAGCTCATGCGTCATATTATTTATAAAATCATTCTTTATTTCCGAATACTTCTTCTGTCTGAATATTATGACAATTGTAAAAATAAACGTTACCAATAATACCATTGTAAAGATGATAGATGGAATCATAAAACGTACACTTGAGAATATATAGCTATTCATGTCAGGAAAATGTACTTTTACTACGCCCATTCTGTTTGGAGGGTCATTCCGAAAAAGAACTTGCGAATAACTGTTGCCTTCTCCATCGCTAATGTAGTCCGGACATCTGTAAACTTCACGTCCATCTTGTGTATATACGGAGAAATGATATGGAATATTAATTCCATTATTCATCATTTCTGCTTTTAAATCTTGATCGAGCATCTTAAAGTTTATTCGCTCGTTCAAAGGCTTGTCTGATGCGGAATAAAGAATATTATAAACAACTTCTTCTAATAAGGCCTTTTGATAAACATAACGATTTCTCACAACTTCTTGCATTCTACGTTTAGTTGCAGAAATAGTTCCTGTATCGTTGCGCAGAATTGTTGCTTTTGAACGCAAAGAGGGATTGCTTTGCGCTAATTTTACTTCGAACGAAGAATAAGAATCGTCAGTGTCAATTGTTTTCTGTCTTCCGCCTCCACCTACTACCTCTTTCTTTTGCTGAGAAGAATCGAGCCGTGCGCTCTTCAATTCGTTATTATTCACATCTTTCTCTAAGAACCTTAATGTTTCGTTAAGTTCCATATTACGCGATGCTTGATAAAGAGCACGGTTAACAGATTCGTCGAATTGCTCTTTCTTCATCTCCGCCATATCTTCAATATAATTGAGTTGGAGCAGAAGAAGGGCAAGGAACGAAAGTCCCATTATTATAGCAATTGTCCAAATCGTTTTCTTATTCATAATTTTTCGTACACATTTGCATATTTATTTCCATGCAGTCCCAATCTTACGTTATGTAATATTAGACGGAACAAAGATACTATATCCATTAATAAATTAACAATAGAAAGTTAATTATTATGGGATATTTCATTTATTTTAAATGTATATACCAATTCTAATTGACATTTATCTACTAAAAATCAATAGAGTATATGCCAAGATAGGGAAACAGTTTAGGTGATAACTCAAAAATGACATACTTTTATTGCGTTAGTAATATTAAATCCAGTCAAAATGTTTACCTTTGCACGCAAATAATTATAAGTATGGCAAAATCAAGACGTAATAAGCACAATCGTAAAAATATAGAAGTTATAGGTAGTATTATTGTTATTGGTGTCTTATCTATCTGTTTTCTCCTTTTCTCGTCAATGTCGAACAGTGGAGAAACGAAATATATATTTATCAACCACAACGACAATATAGACTCTGTCTACCATAAATTAGAGAAGGTTTCTACCAAGCATAGTTTATGGACATTCAAACTACTTGCTACTTTGTTTTCGTATAAAGATCATATCCGACCAGGTAGATACACAATAGGAAAATCGGGGGCTTTAATGACGTTCCGTAACTTCAGGAACGGGAAGCAATCTTCAATCCCGATTACTTTGCGGTCTGTACGAACACTTGGAGACTTAGCTACAGACGTAAGTAGGAAACTTACGTTTTCGAGAAAGGAACTAATGGACTCGCTAACTTCAGAAGCTGTGTGCAGAAAGTATGGATACACTCCAAAGAATATAATAGCTATGTTTATTCCAAACACATACGATTTCTATTGGAACACTACTGTATCCGACTTCTTAGAGAAGATGTATAAGGAGAATAAACGCTTCTGGAATTTCGACCGTACAAAGAAAGCTGAAAACGATGGGCTAAATAAAGAAGAGGTTATGACACTTGCAAGTATTGTAGACGAAGAGACCTCTAATGAAAGTGAGATGCCTAAAATAGCAGGAATGTATATCAATCGTCTGCGAAGGAACATGCCTTTGCAAGCCGACCCGACAGTAAAGTTTGCACTTGGTAAATTCGAAGCTCATCGCATTTACCATAAATGGTTAAACTACGATAGTCCTTATAATACATATAAATATAAAGGACTTCCTCCCGGCCCAATTCGCATTCCTACAGTTGCTGCCATTGATGCTGTTTTAAACTATGTGCACCATAACTATTTATATATGTGTGCCAAGGAAGATTTCAGTGGAACGCACAACTTTGCAGAAACTTACGAGGAACATTCCGTAAATGCTGCAAAATATGCCAAGGCGTTAACTGACAGAGGTATAGAATAGAGGAATATGTATTTAAAACTATCGCTTTGTACAAGATAAAAAATCAGTCGACTAAAATAGAGGAAATAGTTGACTGATTTTTTATAAGAAGACATCATAGACTTCCTAACATTTATCTACATAGTCGTCCCTTAAAAATGTCCTGTTATAATGATTTACAGTTAATTACCTTCGTATCTATTTGTATGTTCCTGGGTACTGTCTTGAAAAGTGTGTAAGCCCACATTTTCTTTATCTTTGAATAAAGTAAAAAATAACAGAAGATGGAACTTACACAATTACAAATTTCGGAAATTATTTCCAACTACACAGGCAGTAGCGAGCTTTTTAGACACTACCTTTATTCCACGCAGTATCAGCAATAGAGTGTGTATGACAAAGAGGGCGTCTGCTCCTTTGTCTGCTCTAAAAGTTCCTGATATCTTCTGATTTATTTTGAGTTTTCGGATTCCTCTTTCGCTTGCATTGTTATCAGAAGGTATCATGGGTTCTTCTAAGAAGTTGAAGATATAATCCCTACATTCTATAAAGTGCTCCTTTAGCATAAAACGTTAATAAATAAATGTTTTGCTTTGCAATCCAATATCTTTTCGTAACTTTGCAAATACAAAATACTATTACAAGAAAGATATGGAATATAAAAAGACTGGCATTGAAGGTGTTTGGGTTATAGAACCAAAAGTGTTTAGTGATAACCGTGGATACTTTTACGAAGTGTGGAAACAAGCAGACTTTGACGAGCATATTGGATATCACGTAGAGTTCATTCAAGATAACGAATCGAAATCAAACTTTGGTGTACTCCGTGGGCTTCATTATCAAAAAGGCGAATACTCACAAGCTAAATTAGTACGTGTGCTAAAAGGAAGAGTGCTTGATGTGGCTGTAGACTTACGAAAAGATTCACCTACATTGGGTAAATATGTTATGGTAGAATTGTCGGAAGAGAACAAACGCCAGTTCTTTATTCCTCGTGGCTTTGCACATGGTTTCCTTGTACTATCAGATGAAGCTGTATTTACTTATAAGGTAGATAATATTTATGCTCCACAAAGTGAAGTAAGTCTTAGATGGAATGACGAGACTATCGGAATAAGCTGGCCTATCGATATGAAAGAAGTTGTTACTTCCGATAAAGACTTGAACCAGGCTGTTGCCTGGGATAAGGCTGTCCTCTTTTAATGGCTAATAAAACGGATAATGAAACAAAACAGTTTCTGCTTAATCTTTCTTTGTTTGCTTCTTGCCGGGTGTTTCGGTAATTCCAAACAAGACGAACCTGTTGTTGAAGACACGAAGGCAAAAGAACTGTTTCAAGGTCTTTGGGTGTCTGACGATAATGGCGAACCAGCTTTGCTTGCCAAAGGCGACAGTGTGTTTTATCCCGATTCGGGCAGCATACCCGTGCGTTTTTGGATTTACAAAGACTCCTTCTATCTGAAAGGGCAGAGCAGGAATGAATACAAGATAGAGAAACAATCGGAAAATTCCTTCACCTTTATAAATGATAACGGCGAAGAAGTGCGCCTCGTGAAGAGTAGGGACAAAGACCTGCGTGCATCGTTCGGCTATCATGTATATGCAATGAACACGTTCCTGCATGCAGAAACCGATACGGTGGTAAGAACAGACTTAGGCTATTTCAACATAAAGATATCGGTTGCAACCACCTCCGATAAGATTATAAAGTCTACTTATAATGACAATGGCATAGAGGTAGACAATGCGTACCTTGATAATGCTGCCTCTCTTGTAATTTCTAATCAGAAGCAAACTGTCTACTCACACGAGTTTAGAAAGCAGGAGTTTGCTTCACTTATCGATAAGGCTTTTTTAGAGAAGAGTATCTTGCGCAGGTTCGAGTTCAACCATGCCGATGCCAAGGCTCTATATTTCGATGCTGTCATCGGTATTCCAGATGCCTCTACAAGTTATGTCATTGCGGTCAAGATAACGGCAGATGGCAAATTGGCTATGAAAATGAGGTAGATAAATAGCGGAGAAGACTATTCGGAACTCCCACCTATGCCCCATATAAAATAAATGAATTATGAAAGATAAAAGAAACATTCAGGAAGAACAAATTTTAGTTAGAGTTACAGGACAAGATAGACCAGGACTAACTGCATCGATAATGGGAATATTGGCAAAGTACGATGCACGGATTCTCGATATTGGTCAGGCAGATATTCATGCAACGCTTTCACTCGGAATTCTTATCAGAACAAACGAGGACAATTCGGGTAAAGTAATGAAAGATTTACTTTTTAAAGCTACTGAATTGGGAGTAAACATCGGGTTCTCGCCCATTGCAGACGACGAATACGAAAACTGGGTAAACCAACAAGGAAAGAACCGATATATCTTAACAATTATAGGTCGCTCGCTTTCAGCAGAAAATATAGAAGCTACTACAAAGGTGATTGCCATTCAAGGTATGAACATTGACTCTATTGTGCGTCTTACGGGTCGTCAGAGCATAAAGAGGGAAAGTCATAATGTTCGTGCTTGTATAGAATTTTCACTTCGTGGTACGCCTAACGATTATGTCCAGATGCAAGCAGATTTAATGAAGATGAGTCAGGAGCAAGGCATTGACTTCTCCTTGCAGAAAGATAATATGTATAGACGTATGCGTCGCCTTATATGCTTTGATATGGATTCTACTCTTATTCAGACTGAGTGTATCGATGAATTGGCAAAGAGAGCAGGAGTAGGCAACGAGGTAAAAAGAATTACTGAACGTGCAATGCGCGGAGAAATAGATTTCAAAGAGAGCTTTAAGGAACGTGTTGCACTGCTTAAAGGACTTGATGCGAGTGTAATGCAAGATATTGCAGACAGCTTTCCAATAACCGAAGGAGTGGATCGTTTAATGATGGTCTTAAAGAATTGTGGCTATAAAATCGCTATTCTTAGTGGAGGATTTACATTCTTTGGTGAATTCTTACAGCGAAAGTACAATATTGATTATGTCTATGCCAACGAATTAGAGATAGATGAAAATAATAAATTAACGGGAAACTTCGTAGGCGAAATTGTAGACGGGCGCAGAAAAGCTGAACTATTGAAACTTATTGCGCAGGTAGAAAAGGTAAACTTAGAGCAAACTATTGCTGTAGGCGATGGAGCTAACGACCTACCGATGCTTGCAGAAGCAGGATTAGGAATAGCATTCCATGCAAAACCACGCGTACGAGAAAATGCCGACCAAAACATTAGCACAATCGGACTCGATGGTGTACTCTACTTCTTAGGATTCAAGGACAGTTATCTGGGAGAGGCTGGCAGATTGTAAATCGACTTCTCTACTAAATGGAATCCATATATGAAGGTGTATTAAAGTTAAATCTTTGGTACACTTTTTTAGTTCTTCCCCTTCATCTATTACAGACTATTTGAGATATCGTCTCTTACATCTACTTTACTCCAAGTTAATAAACAAATTAGACTATCAAACAAATAGTTGTAAAAGATTTATATACTGGCTTTTATGATAATAAAATAACGTGGATTCAACGAAATTATCAGTTGTCTCATCTTACCTGAAACCATCTTTATACTCCTATAAGTGGGGTATCAGCATTGCCCTATTTACAAACAATTGTAAATCGACGAACTCACCTTAAGATGGAAAAAAATGACGTATCGAAACAATCTATTCGATACGTCATTCCAATTATATTGATTTTCCTACTTCGCTACTTTCTCAAGTTTGCCCATTACTGCAAACATGAAGATGGCAGAAAGGACACAGAGCACGATGAACACGCTCCATACAACCGTTAATGGAAGGTCGCCCCAAAGGAAACCACCAACACTGACGAGGAGGTTGCCCAAAGCTGTAGCTACGAACCAGCCGCCCATCATTGCACCCTTGTACTTTGGAGGAGCAACCTTTGATACGAATGAGATACCCATAGGGCTGAGCAACAACTCACCGAAAGTAAGAACAAGGTAAGTGCCGATGAGCCAGTTCGGAGATGCAAATGTCTTTGCACCTTCTGCAGCTGCCTTCTGTGCATCAGGAGAGTTAAGTCCCATAGAAGCGAGCAACATCACCAAGAAGCCGCAACCGGCAATCAGCATACCGTAAGCTATTTTGCGAGGAGCTGACGGTTCTTTACCTTTGCGGGCAAGTGCGCCAAAGATGGCCATGCTGACAGGTGTGAGGGCTACAACATAGAATGGGTTGAACTGCTGGAAAATAGGAGCACTGACAGCCACACTGCCTTCCACAGCACTGTATTTATAAGCTATTACAGCCAATGCAGCGAGGATAACGAGTGCTGAAATTCCTTTAGCTTTACCCGTCTTGGCACCGAAGAATGCAAATCCAGCATAAACAATGACAATCACCATAAAGAGGTTAATCACATCAAACACCATGCTCTGAGCACCTTCTGCGGTAGGTTGTACAAACTCGTCGGCAAAGTAAGTAAGAGTAAGACCGTTCTGGTGGAATGCCATCCAGAAGAAGATTACAACAGCAAAAACAAGGCAGAGTGCTATGATACGTTCTTTTGTCTCAGCAGGCGAAAGCTCTTCTGCTGTAGCAGCATCAGCTTTTTCAACTTTTTTCTTAGCACTACCCTCTAAATGTTTAAACCCTGGACGGAAAGCATAATAGATTGCAATAGAAAGGATTAGTGAGACGCAAGCAACGGCAAATGCCAAATGATAAGCAGAGTTAGGATCCATGTGTAATGATTTTACTCCCCAATCATGAATTTTCACAGCAGCAGTAGGAGCAAACAATGCACCTATATTAATTGCCATATAGAAAATGGAGAAACCTGAATCGCGTTTACTTTCCATTCCCTGAGCATCGTAAAGATTACCCACCATTACTTGTAAGTTTCCTTTAAACAAGCCAGTACCCAACGAAATTAAAAGCAGGGCAGCTAACATACTAGAGAAAGCAACTGTGCTCGTTCCCAATGGAATGGCTAAACAAAGGTATCCAATGAACATAATCATAATACCAGTCGTAACCATCTTACCATAACCGAACTTGTCTGCCATAATACCACCAACCAGTGGTAAGAAGTAGACTAATCCAAGAAAGGTGCTATAAATAGCTCCTGCTGTACCAGGCTCGAGGCCGAAGTTTCCTCTAAGGAAAAGGGCAAAGACTGCAATCATGGTGTAGTAACCAAATCGCTCTCCTGTGTTGGCTAAAGCCAATGCATAAAGACTTTTAGGTTGTCCTTCGAACATAATTTTAAAGTTTTAATTTTGTTATTAATTGATTTTATTTGTTGTTTTTATTTTTTGTTATATCGAACAGATATGTTGTTTTGACAATTATATTGCTGTTGTTGGATTTTCCAAAGAAATCTTGTTTTGTATTGCCGTATATATTGCCCAAGCCATAGTAATAGCGTGCCTCTATGAGGAAATGTCCTAAGTGGCGAATACTCCATTCTGCACCTAAACCAGCTGCAATACCGTAGTCGAATTTCCTTTCTACGGGCATGGATTCTTGTTTTACAATGGTGTTGCTTCTTCCAGTGCCGTCTTTCGATAGGTTTGGTGTTTCGTAGTTCTTTGCTGTTGTTTCGTTCAGTAAGATACCAATCTGCGGTCCTGCCTGAACAAAGAAATTAAAACCATCTTGTTCTCGTCCCCACGCTAAATGTGCGAAAACAGGTATTTGCAAATAATTTAACGTCCGTGAGTACTTCTCTATAGAACCATTCACATTGATAACCGACTTATCTGAAGAAGTTCGTATATCTTGTTTCCAACCTGCCGAAACATAGTTTATTTCGCCATAGATTGAACAGATAGTGTTGAAATACTTTTCGCATACATATCTTAAACTTAATCCAGCAGTAATACCACCATGCAGAGACTGTGATACTTTAGGATCGAATCCTACATTTGATAATGCATAGCCAGCATTACCACCTATGGAGAAATTATTACGGTAGTTTCCCACCTGTGCATTTATCAATAGTGGGAAAAGTATAAGCAATGCTGTTATTACCCCTCTGTTCATAGCTTTTAACTGTTTCTATTCTTTTATTAAGGTATTAAAAACTAATAAACTAAGTTCTCCATAGTCTTATTAGTTTTAAAGTGTACCAACTGAAAATGCTTATTGATATACCCACCATTCCCGATGCGTTCAAAATTATATCTTGTTTGTAATGGAGCGTAATTAACCTCGGTATTCGTTCCTTTAAAGTTTTTGCCTTTATTTCTAATACCTCTAATGAAGAATTGTGCCTGATCATATCCAACAATTGCAAAACGAGGGATATATGAATTCTTCATTGGTTCATCATATTTGTTGATATATTGCTTTTCTAACGCTTCGGTTCTCTTTGCTACCTTATTATAATAATAGGTAGATGGAATGTAGACATCATATTTAAAATAATTGTCAATGTTATAATCCTGATACATGAACCATTCGTTATAGCCATACATCGAGATATTAATATTTGGATTAGCCTTTCTTAATAGGTCTAACTTTTCAAAGACTTTATTCAGGTAAGGACTTTTCTCAGAGTTTATAATAACCACATTAGGCTGAGATGTGCTGAATTGTTTCGCAAAATCAACTTGTAGAGTATTTAAGTTCGTAATACTATAACGTATCTTCGCTAATTCAAGTTGTTTCCTTAAACCGTTAGTAAAGATTCCTACTTGACTATCAATATCATTACAATTAATAAAGACAGGATGATGTGTTTTCTGAAAACGTTCAAAGAAACAAGCAATTGCCTTCCTGTTCAAACGGTTATTATCTTGATACACTTGAAATATACAAGGATTGGTTTCAACTTCTTTTGATTCGATAGAAAAAGGTATTACCATTTTTATATTGTTGTGTTGGCAAAAATCGCCCAAAGTTTTTACCTGGTTAGAATAAAGTGGTCCAAAAATAATATCTAAAGTTGGAGCATTCTTATCGAGTAATGTCGTTGTAATATTGGATTCTTTTGGCACATTCCATGCATGAACATCAGTATTTATACCTTCTTGCTTCATTTGTTCTAAGGCAAGTAGAATACCTCTATAATACTCTACCATTCTTAGTCCATCACCATCTTCTCTATGTAAAGGTAACATTACTCCTATTCGGATTGCATTAGTTCCTGTTGCTGTGGAATTAACTATTATGGACTTTTTCTTATCGTTTGTGCCGTTTGCTACATTAGATATGTATTTTTTGTCATTCTCTTTAGCATAGGGAACAAAGATCCAGCTTCCTTTTTTAAGCTCGTATCCTTCCTGCTTCATCTCTGGGTTTGCATCGATAAGTTCCTGAATACTAATTCCATAATCTTTCGCTATTCCGAATATCGTTTCTTTCTTCTTTACTTTATGAATATCTCTCCATATAGTAGTTTGTGCAAAGATCTGAATAGTGAGAAATAAAGTAAACAATAAGAATAAGTATCTATAATAATGCTTCATAATTTGTATATTTCTGAATTTAAAACTTTGCAAAGATAACAAAAACTATTTACTATTTGCTTTTTGTCGATAGAATTTTTGTATTTTTGCAGAAATAAGAAGATTATGCAGCCATATTTTAATAAAATATCTTTAATAGTGGTTTTATTTTTACTCGCCACTAATGTATTCTCTCAATCTTGCGAACCTTATGGGACGTATATTGGAGAAAATGGGAGTCCTGAGACGATAAATTCGACACAAGGATTTTCTGGTTCAGCTCCACTATCTGTCAATTTTGTAGCAAATCCTACTATGAATTTGCCCAATGGTACTCATTTCGAATGGCATTTCTTAGAGCAAGGTAAACGAAATAATGCTTTTTTAATTCGTTATGAACAAGATACACAATATACTTTTACGACAGCAGGTTCATTTCGAGTTTGTTTATATGAAATCTTAGATAACGATACCGTAAATATTTATGACCCTATAACCATATCTATAAGTGAGAGTGAGCTTTCTTTTCCTAATGCCTTTTCTCCTAATGGTGATGGAATAAACGATGTCTATAAAGCCAAGAAAGGTTTTAAAAGTATTGTGGATTTCCATGCAATTATCTTTAACAGATGGGGACAAAAACTTTTTGAATGGAGAGATCCTAATGAAGGCTGGGATGGAACTTTCAATGGAAAGCTTGTTGCACAAGGAGTCTATTTTGTAAATGTGAAGGCAACGGGGGCAGATGGGAGGAAATTCCATATTAAGAAAGATGTAAATTTATTGCGTGGATACAATGAGACTACTACTCAAACGAACTGAATAGTAGTCTTATAAATTAACTAATACAGACTAATGGTAAACGATAAGATAGAGGTATTTGGGGCACGTGTACATAATTTAAAAGATATAGACGTATCAATGCCTCACAATGCATTGATTGTTTTTACAGGATTATCAGGTTCAGGCAAAAGTTCTTTAGCCTTTGATACTATATTTGCCGAAGGACAAAGACGCTATATTGAGACTTTCTCTGCTTATGCTCGAAACTTTCTGGGCAATATGGAGCGCCCAGATGTAGATAAAATTACTGGATTATCGCCAGTTATTTCTATTGAGCAAAAAACTACAAATAAAAATCCGCGTTCAACAGTTGGTACTACAACAGAGATATATGATTATCTTCGTTTGCTATATGCCCGTGCAGGAATTGCCTATTCATATATGAGCAATGAGCCAATGGTAAAGTATACTGAAGAGCGTGTTGTTGATATGATCCTTCATAACTATTCCAATAAAAGTATCTACGTACTTGCTCCATTGGTTAGAAATCGTAAAGGACATTATCGCGAACTGTTTGAGCAAATGCGACGTAAGGGGTATCTTTATATTCGTGTTGATGGAGAAATATTGGAAATTACACGCGGAATGAAGGTGGACAGATACAAGAATCATAACATTGAAGTTGTAATTGATAGACTAAAATTAGGGGCTGCGACTGATGAAACGCTTAAAGAACGTTTGTCCAAAACAGTCTCAGTTGCTATGAAACAAGGCGACTCTCTTATTATGATTATGGAGAAGGAAAGCGGTATAACGAAATATCTCTCCAAACGCTTGATGGATCCAATTACAGGAATAGCTTATAAAGACCCTGCCCCTAATATATTTTCCTTTAATTCTCCAGAGGGAGCATGCCCGCATTGTAAAGGATTAGGGAAGATAAGTGAGATTGATTTAGGAAAAGTTATTCCTGACGACAGTCAAAGTATTTATGGAGGTGCTATCGTTCCTTTAGGGAAATATAAAAATCAAATGATATTCTGGCAGATAGCTGCCATTTTAGAAAAATATGATTGTACCTTGAAAACACCAATAAAGGATATTCCTAAGGATATTCTTGAAGAGATTCTTTATGGTTCCTTAGAGAAGGTTCGCATTTCAAAAGAGCTTGTTCATACCAATTCCGACTATTTTTCTTCTTTCGATGGTGTTATAAAATATTTACGTTCGGTAATGGAAAACGATGAAACTGCTGCAGGAAAGAAATGGGCTGACCAATTTATCGCCGAACGAGAATGCCCTGAATGTAAAGGACAACGCCTTAATCGTGAAGCCCGTTCGTATAGAATATGGAATAAAAATATTGCGGAACTTTCTGCAATGGATATCGCTGACCTAAAGATATGGATTGAGAAAGTGGAACAGCACCTTAACGAAAAACAACAACTTGTAGCAAAAGAAATACTAAAAGAAATTCGCAAGCGTATAGATTTCTTGCTCAATGTTGGCCTTAACTATCTATCTTTAGATAGACAAAGTGCAACTCTTTCGGGAGGAGAAAGCCAACGTATAAGATTAGCTACGCAGATAGGTTCCCAGCTCGTAAATGTTCTTTATATTCTCGACGAGCCTTCTATCGGGTTACATCAGCGTGATAACGACCGTTTAATAAAATCGTTGTGCGACTTGCGTAATCTCGGAAACACTGTAATAGTTGTGGAACACGACGAAGAAATGATGCGCGCAGCCGATTGGATAATAGACATCGGACCAAAGGCTGGGAAGAATGGGGGAGAAGTTGTCTATCAGGGGACATATAAGCAAATGCTCGGCACGCACACACTTACTGCTCAATATCTTAATGGCGAACGAGTAATTCCAATTCCAAAGGAACATCGCAAAGGAAATGGCAAGTCGTTACGGTTGTATGGTTGTAAGGGGAATAATTTAAAGAATGTAGATGTCGAGTTTCCACTTGGTAAACTTATAGTTGTTACGGGTGTGTCCGGCTCTGGAAAGAGTACGTTAATCAACGAGACATTGCAACCAATACTATCGCAGCATTTCTATCGTTCATTGAGAGTTCCCATGGCGTATGCCAAGATAGAAGGAATAGACAATGTAGACAAGGTTGTGAATGTAGACCAAAGCCCTATTGGGCGCACTCCACGCAGTAACCCAGCTACTTATACTGGTGTGTTTTCAGAAATTCGCAATTTATTTGTTAATCTTCCCGAAGCCAAAATACGTGGTTATAAACCTGGACGTTTCTCGTTTAATGTAAAAGGTGGACGTTGCGAAAGTTGTGGCGGTAACGGTTATCGCACAATAGAAATGAACTTCTTGCCAGATGTATTGGTTCCATGCGAGGTGTGCCATGGGAAACGTTATAACCGAGAGACTCTCGAAGTCCGTTTTAAAGGAAAGTCAATCGCAGATGTTCTTGATATGACAGTGAATACCGCTGTAGAGTTCTTCGAGAATGTTTCGCTTATTCTTCCCAAGATAAAAGCCTTGCAAGATGTCGGCTTAGGTTACATTAAGTTGGGACAAAGCTCTACAACCCTTTCGGGAGGTGAAAGCCAACGTGTAAAGCTTGCAACCGAACTGTCTAAACGCGATACCGGAAAAACACTATATATTCTCGATGAGCCTACTACCGGATTGCATTTCGAAGACATCAGGGTGCTCATGGGCGTATTGCAGAAGCTGGTAGACAGGGGTAATACTGTTATAATTATTGAGCATAACCTTGATGTAATAAAGCAGGCAGATTACATTATTGACATGGGACCCGACGGAGGACGTGGAGGAGGACGGATTGTTGCAACAGGAACTCCGGCAGAAGTAGCAAAAGCGTCTGAGAGCTACACTGCACCATTTATCAGGAAAATTCCTGATATTAAATAAGCTATATGACTGTCTTTCTCGAACATTAGGCAGTAATCACTTTATCAGTATGCAGTAATCATTTTGCCAGTCATTAATATTTAGTTTTATCATCTTTTAGTGTCCACATTCTGAAAGCGTTGATGGCTTCGTTGCGGAGCAAAATCTCGGAAGGCTTCTTGCGATATTGTGGTTCTATGGCTATTTCTTCATAGATAAAATCGTCGTCGAAACCAATTTCAGCGGCATCTTTACGGTCGTTTGCATAGAAAATCTTACTAAGGCGTGCCCAGTAAATTGCTCCAAGACACATTGGACAAGGTTCACACGAGGTATATATCACACAATTTGCAAGTTCGAATGTATTCAGTATCTTGCATGCATTACGTATCGCACAAACCTCTGCATGGGCAGTAGGGTCGTTGTTAATAGTAACTTTATTGCTCCCCTCTGCAATTATTTCACCGTCTTTCGCAATTACAGCTCCAAACGGACCACCACCATTTCGTACACTGTTTTCTGATAGTTCAATGGCTCTGCGCATTAATTCTTCTTTTGTCATAGTTTCTTTGTCTTTACAAATCAAAATAGTTTAAATTACTTTCTCTCTTATTCTCGTTTAGTAGGTCTGAATATCTCGTTATATAATTTATCGAAAACCTTTCTCAAATCTACTTGTTGGTCTATTAGTTCACGTATGAATTCCAATTTCTTTGCATTGGGTGAGTTGGGAATCCAAAGGCGTATGTAACCTTTTCTACCATATTTTTCGTTGATGTGGTTATAGAAGCGTTTCCATTGCTCATCTTTATTTTTCTCTGGATAGTTTTCTAATCCGTATAAAACTGCACGCGAGAAAACAATATTGGAATCAAGTTCGCGGTCGGCTTCTGCAACAATCTTTCCGTAAATGCTGCGCGGAACACGCGAGCTGCTGGCACGATGGTCTTCTACAGCTTCTTTCATGATGCGTATTTGTTCTGGCGAAAACCACTTCTTTAATCGTGCATCAGCTGCTAAAATCTTGCCACTTGTTATGTGATGAATTGCACGAGGTCCCTCCATTCCCAAGTCGTGATAGGCAGCCGAAACATACACCATATTAGGATTGGCACCAGTAGCCGGGACAAGAGTAAGCGCATTCTTGATTACTCGTTGCACATGCCCAAGTCCATGCGATTTTCCGAAGGCGTTGTATCGTGGCAAAATTTGTTGTTCAACAAATTCCATAAGGTCTAAATCAACTCTGTTGTCCATCGTTTTTAATCACTTTGTCAGAAGTATTCCTATTGTTGTCAAGAGTCCGTAAACGAACATATTGCGGGCTGTCAGTCCCAAAACCTTGTTCAACTCTTTGCCATACTTTATTCTTTTCATTTTTTTCCATGTCCTTGTGTGGAGTAAAAGATAGAAAAATAGCAAGGAAATGCTAAGTATGTTCATTGCGTTGCTGGCAAAAAAGAAGACTATCGCCATAAGCCATACACCCAGTATGCCTAACCAAAGATACAGTTGTTCGGCTTTCTTCTCGCCAATGCGCACAATAAGTGTGTATTTGTTGGCTTGCTTATCGTTGTCACGGTCGCGATAATTGTTCACAACGAGTAAGGTGTCTATGATTAAACCGCAGGCAATAGAAGCTGTAAATACCTGCCAAGTAACGGTCTGCATACCTTTAGGCAATATCACGTAATAGGTAAGACAAACTGGCACAATACCAAAAAATACAAGTACAAGCAAGTCGCCTAAGCCTAAATAAGACAGCTTTATGGTGTAAAGAAAGCAAAATGCAGCACAAAGCAGTCCGATGATAATCATTTCCCAGCCACCATAATATATAAGTGGAAACCCAACAATGCAAGCCAACATAGTCGTAATAATAAGTCCTTTTCGCATTGCATGTAGTGTTATCCAGCCTTCGCTGCAGGCACGTTTAGGACCAAGTCGTATTTCGCTATTGTCGTTTCCTTTCAGACAGTCGAAATAATCGTTCACAAAGTTGGCATTTATCTGCATAATGAAAGCAAAGAAGATACATAAAATAGCAGGAACGACTTGGAAATGAATCCAACCTATATCAATAAAAGCAAAAGCAATACCTATCATTATAGGTACACTTGCCCCAGTAAGTGTTTTAGGGCGCGCTGCAAGAATCCAAGCGTTTAACGAGTTCACCTTAACATTTGTCTCCAATCTTGATAGTAAATCTTGTGTTTCCGACATTTGTTTAGTTGATTAATTAAAGAAGTCCCAACTTATTCCAAAACGTAAAATTCTCTGATTGAGTGGATAGTGAGGAGTAAAGAAATAGTCGCCCCCCTCTCCGCTATTAACATGCGACATCATTATGAAGAAACGTGTATGCTGCAACTTAAAGTTGGCGTATGCATTTAAAATAGGATAATTACCTATCTTTGTTCTGCTGTCTTGCGTCTCTTGTATTCCAAACGAACCGATTCCTGGAATATATTCGGGTGCATAATATTTTGTAAAGTATCTTACATCAATACCAAGGTCACAATTTAATACCCTTGCAATCTTAAATCGAATAAAGAGGTTACTGTACGCATTAAGTGCAGGAACAGGAAGAACGGCATCGTTGCTGGACTTCTGGTAGGTAATTAAGTTCTGCCAATTTATAATTCCAAACTTAAAGTCCTGTTGCAACTGAAGCGTGAGCAAACTAATTGCACCACTATGTTGCCTGACGTTTACTTGGTTGTTTTTTACAAGATAATTATTGCCACTTGCTACACGATCGTTTTGCAGGCCAAAATAAGTATAGTCCTTTAGCATGTCGTATCCAACACGCAGATGAGTTTTAGACTTTTTCAATGTAAATGCACCTAACAAACGAGAATGGATTTGCTGGTCAAGATTATTGTCCCACCAAAAATGCCGCGAATGAAACATATTCATATAGAATGTTGGAGCTGTTCTATGAAAGAAAGCTGTAGCTGCAAATTGCACGGTATCGCCCAAAAGTGGGAAATTAAGGTCTGCATTGCCATCTATTTTGAGTTGTCCTGCTCTGTCGCCTGCTATCCATGCTTCTGCATTTATGTTATAATGTAATGTTTTTCCGTTAGTCTTTAGCAACTGTCCACCAACAGAAATATCATTTTTGTTTATTTTTTCATACCCTCCAAACAAGGGATTGGTTGATGAAGGTATAGTTGCAGTTTGTAGTATAGGCAATTCGTAGTGACGTAATTCGTGTGAAATGAATGCTTTTAATCCAGCTTTGGCCCATTTATTAAACCCTTCTAACAATGCTATTGCAAAAGTGTTATGGAACGACCAATGTTTTGTCTGGTCATAAATAGAATCGTTTGCAGTTACTGTATTGTAATAATAATTGTTTGCATAGTAGGAATTTGGTGTCTCGTAGGCTTGATAAATTCTTCTAAAATTATCGAAACGCACTGTATGAACAAAACTTGTTACAGGCACATACTCATTTTTCAGCCATTTATTTGTCGAATCATTCCTGGCTACATCTTTTTGTTGCAAGTCATCAATGCTAAGACCTTTCGGTTGTTTTCTCTTATTAACAGTATCGTTCAACACAGTATGACTTGCAGTATTATTAGATTTTTCCTTATCCTTTATACGCGCATTAAATTCTTCTTCATTAAAGGTCTCACCATTTTGTTTAGCCTCTTTTATGGCTTTCTTTCGCGCATCATTAACATCTTGTGCTTTCTTCGATTTAATGGCAAACTCTTTAGCTTTTATTTCTTCCTTCGTCATTGGAACTTTTCTGTAGAATCCCAAACTATAACGATGATTAAAGAAGATGTGTTCGTTGTCGTTTCTATTCCAGTTCTTTGATAGGACTGTTGGAATTTCATTTGTTTCAAACGACTCATTAAACATGTCAGGATGGGTAATATATGCATCGTTAGTTATGCCTCCATTCTCTGAAACCTTTTGATGATTTAGGGATAGAAGAAGGTTTGCCTGATACTTTTCGCCAGAAAAAGAGCCCCATAATGTGTAATTAATGAGTGAAGTACTCTGATTACTATAATAACCACGCCCATAAAGATAATCGAACTTAAAGCCAAAGCCCCACTCTTTACCTGCATTTACAGCAAACAAGGCTTTGAATTGATCTTCTCCATTAGTACGGTTTCCTGCCGTACTATAAGAAAGATTGGTAATTGGCGAGAGAGTAGAAGTAAAAAGAAACTTTGAAGGCGGCACGATAAACTTGTCATACGGTGCTAAAAAGATAAACTCTGGTGGTGTAACTCTTTCTATAAATATGCGATTCAACCGCGGAGAACCTAAATTCCCTAATGAGTTATATTCCCCTCTTAGTCCTGTGGTAAAGAAAGAGTTCATAAACATTTCCGACAAGGTATCTGGTTGAGCTATTTGTCTATCTCCAAAGCGTTCATCAATAGTCCATACTTTTAATCCACGGGGTATTTCCTTATGTTGGCTTTGTATAGAGTCGGAGACACCAAATTTCTTATCACGTTTGAGATTGTCTGTTGTAAACGTCCCGTTGTCTGATGTGTCATTATAATCTTGAGAATAGGAAGCTAATGACATTATAAAGAGAGTAATAAGCAGGAAGGTATATCGTTTCATTGATTAAACAGTCGAAGTGCTGCTTCAGCGAACTTAAAAACCATTGAAGACAAAATTATGATAATTCCAATAGTCTGGTCTGTTAAAGCAAAATAGAATATAACGCCAATAACAGCACCTACCATAAAGATGATATTAAGCCATTGACGCAGTGCTGAAACTTTGTTTTTATTTTCTCTTAGTGGACGTCTACGATGAGACGGACGCACCAAATTGCTTTCGTTTTCTTCTATCATAATATTTCTTTATATATAGTTCCATTATTATTAGCTTCAGTCTCACATAAATTAGAGAAAGAAGTGATAAATGTAAAGAACATTTGTTTAAAAGAATCCTATTTAATTAGTTATAACAAATAATTTGTACAGCAAAGTTATAAAAAAATACTTGATTGATGCTTACTTATAAGACATTTAACGTTCGTTTGTAATTTTAGTTAGTATTCTGAATTTATAGAATTATGAAATTATTGTTTAGTTGTTAATTCCATAGGAAGGGAAGTGCCATTGAAAAACATGATACTTAACCTCGGTAATATACACATATATGAGAACAATTTGTCTTCGAAAATAACTCGTCCAAGATTTATAATAAGAAAATAAAAAATTGTAATTACAAAATTTTATTTTGTAATTACAATTTTCTTGCATTTTAATTAAAAAGTTCTTTAAACTTTAGGAGAGAAGCAACGCATCAAGTGAAAAATTAAAAGTTTGGATAGAGATGGAAGTTGTGCATATTCTTTCCTAAAACTTATTTTTGTTCCAATTCTGCTTGTAAGCGTAATATTTCATCGCGATATTGTGCAGCTTGCAAGAAATCAAGATTCTTTGCAGCTTCTTTCATTAAAGCTGTTGTGTTCTGAATACTCTTTTCGAGCTGCACCTTTGTCATTTTTATTATGATAGGATCTGCCACCATAGGTAATTCTTCTGATGGAATATCGTATTTTTGCAGCTTCATTTTTTCGTTCGCAATATTTGTACCCATCGAAATATTCTTTGTTGGCAAAATCTCCTTTATTGAACGTTTAATTTGTGTAGGAGTAATATGATGTTGTGCATTATATTCTAATTGTTTCTCACGTCTTCGTAGAGTTTCATCAATAGTCTTCTGCATACTTTCCGTTATACTATCTGCATACATAATAACTTTTCCATTTACATTTCGGGCTGCTCTACCTGCTGTTTGCGTAAGACTTCTATGACTACGAAGAAATCCTTCTTTGTCAGCATCAAGAATCGCCACTAATGAAACTTCAGGTAGATCCAAACCTTCGCGCAAAAGATTTACTCCAACTAAAACATCATAAACTCCACTACGTAAATCGTTTATAATCTTTATTCTATCTAAGTTTACAACGTTACTGTGAATATATGCCGCCTTTATATCATGGTTTAATAAATACTCGGTTAATTCTTCTGCCATTCTTTTTGTAAGAGTCGTAACAAGAATACGTTCATGTTTTTCTGCTCTTTTCAAAATTTCCTCCATTAAATCATCAATTTGATTTGTTGATGGACGAACTTCTATTTCTGGATCGAGCAATCCTGTCGGGCGAATGACTTGCTCAACAATAACACCCTCAGATTCTTTTAGTTCGAAATTGGCAGGAGTAGCTGATACGTAAATTACTTGGTGAATAAGATTGTGAAATTCTTCGAACTTCAACGGACGGTTATCAAATGCTGCAGGTAAACGAAAACCAAATTCTACCAAGTTTCTTTTCCGTGCTCTATCGCCACCATACATTGCAGATATCTGAGGAACACTGACATGGCTTTCATCAATGATAATAAGATTATCTTTAGGGAAGAAGTCCAGCAAACAATAAGGACGTTGTCCAGCTTCTCTGCCATCAAAATAACGAGAATAATTTTCAATTCCCGAACAATGGCCTAATTCTTTCATCATTTCAATGTCATATTCTACACGTTCTTTAATACGTTGAGCTTTAATACTATCGCCAGATTCATTAAAGAAATCAATTTGCTTTACTAAATCATCTTGTATTTGTCTAATAGCAATTTCTGTTTGTTCTTTTGAAGTTACAAAAAGGTTGGCTGGATAAATCTCATACTCATCGAAAGTTCCCAAACGGTGATAAGAAATAGAATCTACTTCTTCTATTGCGTCTATTTCATCGTCCCACCAGGTAACCCTTAATATATTGTCGCTATAAGCCATTGCTATATCAACTGTATCGCCTTTTACTCGGAAATTTCCTCGCTGTAAATCAATATCATTCCTAACATACAGGGCATCTACCAAACGGCGCAAGAAAATGTTACGGTCGAGAATTTCTCCCTTTTTTATCCTTATAACATTATTACGCATAGCAACGGGACCTCCCATGCCATAGATACAAGAAACCGAAGACACTACAATTACATCTTTTCTGCCTGATAACAATGCTGAAACTGCAGAAAGACGAAGTTTGTCAATTTCATCATTGATGGCTAAGTCCTTTTCTATATATGTATCTGTAGAAGGCATATAAGCTTCTGGCTGATAATAATCGTAGTATGAAACATAATACTCAACTGCATTTTGAGGAAAGAAATCCTTCATTTCCTCAAAGAGTTGGGCTGCCAGAGTCTTGTTGTGCGATAAAATAAGGGTGGGCTTGTTCACATTCGCAATAACATTTGCCATGGTGAAAGTTTTTCCAGAACCAGTTACCCCCAATAAGACTTGACTTTTATCGCCGCGTTTTAGTCCTTCCGTTAATTCTTTTATAGCCTCTGGTTGATCACCAGTAGGTCTGTATTTTGATGTTAGTTTAAAGTCCATTAGTAAATACAAAGTTAATAAAAAACAATAGACTATCGATAATTAAAAGTATTTTTTTGCTAAAAAAGTAATATCGTCTTTGTTTATTATGAAATTATATGTAACTTTGCAATTCAAAATTTATTTATGAAGAAGAATATTCTCATTAGCTTTATTCTGACACTCCTCCTTGTGAGTTGTGCACAGGAATATAATCAAGTGTATAAAAGTACGGATTACTCATATAAATATGAGTATGCAAAAGAATGCTTTGTACGCGGGAAATATAGTTCTGCAGTACCATTGTTGCAAGATTTGGTAACCATTCAAAAAGGTACGGATAATGCACAAGAATGTCTTTATATGTTAGCCATGGCAGAATATGGACTACATGATTATGAAGCTGCATCAGAAGCATTTAAAAAATATTATCAAACATATCCACGAGGATATTATGCTGAAATGGCTTCGTTTTATATTGGGCAAAGCTTATTTGAAGGCACTCCGGAAGCTCGTTTAGACCAAACCCCAACGGTAGCAGCGATTGCTGCTTTCCAAGATTACTTAGATTTATATCCCAATGGTAAAATGAAGGGAACTGCCCAGCAACGATTATTTACTTTGCAAGATAAACTTATTCGTAAAGAATACTTAAATGCAAAGTTATATTATAATCTGGGTTCATACTTTGGCAATTGTGGAAATGATGGTGGTAACAATTATGAAGCTTGCATCATTACTGCTCAAAATGCATTAAATGATTATCCATATTCTGCATTACGTGAAAATTTTGCTACACTTATTATGAAAAGTAAATATGAGTTAGCGCAAATGAGCGTTGAAGAAAAGAAGTTGCAACGCTATCAAGATGCAGAAGACGAATGTTACGGATTTATAAATGAATATCCCGATTCGAAAGAACGTGGTACAGCCGAGAAATACATTGAAAAATGTAAAGAATTCATAGCGAAAGCACAATAAAGAATTAATAAGCATAAAAAATAAACATAAGTAATAAGTAAATGGATTACAAGAAATCTAAGGCACCAGTAAATACCATTACTCGTGATGTGGTTGAACTTTGGGCAGAGACTGATAACATATATGAAAGTGTTGCAATCATAGCCAAACGTGCTAATCAAATCTCAGTTGAGATTAAGCAAGATCTTAGTAAGAAACTTGCAGAATTTGCTTCTTATAGCGATTCTTTAGAAGAAGTCTTTGAGAATCGTGAGCAGATAGAAATTAGTCGGTATTATGAGAAGCTTCCTAAACCTACATTGTTAGCAACTCAAGAATTTTTGGAGGGTAATATTTATTGGCGTGATCCTTCAAAAGATAATATAGAAGGCGAAGAATTTCAAGCATGATACAGAGAAAACAGACTATCTTTCTTTTCTTGTCATTTGTTATACTCATTATTTGTCTTTGTATGCCAATAGGCTCTATAGACGCTAATGGAATGCTCCCAGCAAATAAAATGACAAATCTATGGATAGTAAGTGCAAATGGAGTGAAAGATTTTAAGGTGTGGCCATTGTTTGCAATCTTGCTCGCAACGCTTCCCTTGCATTTGTTTACAATTATAGATTATAAGAAAAGAAAGCGACAGGCAGCGTTCTGTGTTTTTATTATATTGCTTATAGTTCTATGGTTCCTTGCATATTTGCTAATCAGTCAAATTATATTAGGCGACCTTGAATACCATATTGATTTTACTTCGTTTTTACCTTGTATCTCTATTGTTCTGTTAATATTGGCAAGACGGGCTATTAAAGCAGACGAGGCACTTGTTCGTGCTGCCGATAGAATAAGGTAATCGGAGAAATCCACACATAAAAACTTATTATCCGAAATGGTAATAAGTTTTTTATCGTATTTAGATTTTGGTGCTTAAAGGGAAAATCCGTAAATTTGCAAACAATGCTAAGAATTGACCGACATATCGAAATATTATTATTGGAGAATGATTGTATCATTGTTCCTGGACTTGGTGGCTTTGTTGCCTATTACAGCGAGGCTTCCTATGATGAGACTGAGAATCTCTATCTTCCGCCTTGTCGTATCGTCGGATTCAATCCTGTGTTAAAAATGAACGACTCCCTGCTGGCACAATCATATATCGAAGCCTACGATTTAAGTTATCCGGAAGCAGTTCGGGAAATTGAATTAGAAGTAAATCATATACTTGACAATTTAGCAGAAGTTGGATATTTTGAAATAGGCGGACTTGGAACTCTTAAACGCGAAGGGGTTGATAAAATAGCATTCGAACCTAACGAAGGTGGCTTATTGACACCTAAATATTATGCACTTAGTTGTTTCGAATTAAGAAAGTTCAATGACTTAGCAGATGCTCTACCCAAGAATAATCCAGTAGACAAGTTAGGAAAGAAACCACATACTTTCTATATCGACACAGACAATGACGGCGAAAAGAAATTAAATGTCAGCATCAAACTGATAAAAGATGTTGCGGTTGCCGCATTCTTAATTTCGTTTGTTTTTATTGTTGGGTTTACAGCAGAAAAACATTCTAAGATTGTGCCGCAAGAGATTAAAAGTGGCATATTGTGCAACATTTTTAATCCAAACGGCTTAAATAAGAACCGACAAAATATTCATGTTTCCAATAAACCTGTAAAAAACAAGACTTCTGCCCTGGCTCCACAACTTTATTGGAGTCTGGTTCTTGCAAGCCATGTAACAGAAAGCAATGCAAATGCTTTTATAAAGAAACTCCGCCATGATGGCTTTAAAGAGGCATACATTTATAAAGGTTCAGGAGGGCTAAAAGTTATATATGGGCGATATAAAAGTGCTCAATTAGCAGCAGACAAATTGGCAAATCTTAGAGGGAATAGAAATTTTGGACAAGCCTGGATTTTAAAAATAGAAAACGAAATATGAAAAAAATACGTTGTCCCAAATGCAAGAACTTCATAATCTTTGACGAAACAAAATATACAGTAGGACAAAGACTCTCTTTCTGTTGTCCTGCCTGCAGAAAACAGTTTGGAATTAAATACGGAACTTCTTCAAATAAAAATACTCAAGCCCCTGAAAAAACCACCGAAGAGATTAATTGCAATTCCTACGAATATGGTTCTTTGTATGTTATTGAAAATGTCTTTCATTACAAACAAATATTGCCATTACAGTTGGGAAAGAATATTATCGGGCGTTATATGAAAGGAAATCCTATTAATTGTCCAATCGAAACCGATGATCCAAGTATTGATATGACGCATTGCTGCATTAATGTAACAAGGAATAAGAAAGGAGTGTTAGAGTATGAGTTAAAAGACGGTCCTTCGTATACAGGGACATTTGTTGATAATGAAATTTTGGAAGATAACGAACGGCGGAAGATTTCAAACGGAACTTTTTTTACTATTGGAGCAACAAGTATAATTCTCCGTACAAAAGAAGAATAGCAAAATTTATCTACAATTTCTTTTGAATAATGTTTTAGCATTTGCATTTTATGGCAGATTCCTAAAAAATAAACTTTGATGGATTTTTATTTTTAGGCGAGTAGATTTTGCCTTCTTCTTGAAAAGCATGGCGGGGTTGTATGCCTACATAGATTTCTTAGAAAAATCCTTATATAATTGAAAATCGCTAAAATACCAATAAGCGACAGCTTGGTTCCTGACGCAGCGTATACATGAGACTTTCACAAGACGAACTGTTTGTTGGCGGAAGGGACAAGAACCGTTATTGGAATAAAAGCAAAGAAATGCCAAGGCAGATTTTTGTAGATGAAGTTCCTGTATTAGGTATGCTTGAACGTGGTGGTAGGGTTATTTACACAGTAGTTCGAAATACATCTTACAAACAACTTATCGCCCCAATACATAGAAGTGTAAAAAGAAATGCTATACTCTATATGATATGGTGAATGGGTGGGGTATAGAACAGACGTTTATTGTGGTGAGGCTATATCTAAATGTTTGAGGAAAAGAAATTCAATAGTTTACAAAAATAAGTCGGGAAGTTCTTGGTATTATGAAAAGTTTTATTAACTTTGTGCCAAATTTGAATACTACGATTTATACAAGGCAGAAATAAAGGTATGGCAAACGTTAAAACAATAGGTATTTTGACCTCGGGTGGCGACGCCCCAGGTATGAATGCTGCTGTTAGAGCCGTTACACGTGCTGGAATTTATTATGGCTTTTCTATCAAAGGAATTTATCGGGGATATGATGGGTTGCTTGCAGGAGAAATACAAACATTTACAACAGAAAATGTCAGTGGTATTATTTGTGAAGGTGGAACAATTTTGAAAACTGCCCGTTCTAAGGCTTTTATGACTAAGGAAGGAAGGAAGAAAGCCTATGAGAATATTGTAAAAGAGGGAATAGATGCGCTTGTCGTAATTGGAGGTAATGGCTCTTTGACAGGGGCTATGCTTTTTGCACAAGAATACGATTTTTGTTGTATAGGTCTACCAGGGACAATAGACAATGACCTCTACGGAACTGACAGTACAATCGGTTATGATACTACATTGAATACCATTATAGAATGTGTAGACAGGATACGCGATACGGCTGAAAGCCACGAACGTATCTTTTTCGTAGAAGTTATGGGGCGCGATGCAGGTTTTCTTGCACAAAACTCTGCGATAGCAAGTGGTGCCGAGGCTGCAATTATCCCAGAAGACTCAACCGATGTAGACCAATTATCTCAATTTATGGAACGTGGTATTCGAAAATCAAAGCGGAGTTGTATTGTCATAGTCTCAGAAAGTCCAAAGTGCGGTGCAATGTATTATGCTAATCGTGTAAAAAAGGAATTTCCTGGCTTCGATGTAAGGGTTTCAATACTCGGACATTTGCAAAGAGGTGGACGACCTTCTGCAAGAGATAGAATTTTAGCAAGCCGGACAGGTTATGGTGCCATAGAAGCTATTATGCAAGGACAACGAAATATCATGATAGGAATTCACAACGACTCTGTTGTTTATATCCCTCTTTCCGAAGCAATTCGATCTGATAAACCTTTTGATAAGAAATTAATTAAGGTTTTAGATGTACTCAGTATATAATAAATGTAGTTAGATTAAACAATAAATAAAAATAAACATATGTCACAGATTAATGGACGCATTTCTCAAATTATTGGGCCAGTTATAGACGTTTACTTTGATGTAAAAGGGGAAGATCCGGAAAAAGTTCTTCCACGAATCTATGATGCTCTTCGCGTAAAGAGACCTGATAATGAAGACGACTTAATAATAGAAGTGCACCAACACATCGGTGAAGACACTGTACGATGTGTAGCAATGGATAATACCGAAGGACTACAACGCGATTTAGAAGTTATTCCAACAGGAAGTCCTATTGTTATGCCAGCGGGTGAACAAATTAAGGGTCGAATGATGAACGTTATAGGTAAACCCATTGATGGAATGGATTCCCTTAATATGAAAGGTGCTTATCCTATTCATCGTGAACCACCTAAATTTGATGATTTGTCTACACAAAAAGAAATGTTGGCGACAGGAATCAAAGTTATCGATCTACTTGAGCCATATATGAAAGGTGGTAAGATTGGATTGTTTGGTGGCGCTGGTGTTGGTAAGACTGTACTTATTATGGAACTTATCAATAATATAGCAAAAGGACATAACGGATATTCAGTATTTGCTGGTGTAGGTGAACGAACTCGTGAAGGAAACGACCTAATTCGGGATATGCTTGAGTCGGGCGTTATTCGTTATGGTGAGAAGTTCCGAAAGGCTATGGACGAGGGTAAATGGGATCTCTCACTTATCGATAAAGAAGAATTAAAGAAGTCACAAGCTACACTTGTGTACGGTCAAATGAATGAACCTCCTGGTGCACGTGCATCAGTTGCTCTTTCTGGTCTTACTGTAGCAGAAGAATTCCGTGATCATGGAGGTAAAGATGGCGAGGCTGCGGATATAATGTTCTTTATAGATAATATCTTCCGTTTTACACAGGCAGGATCTGAAGTTTCTGCACTTTTAGGACGTATGCCTTCTGCTGTTGGATATCAGCCGACACTTGCCAGCGAAATGGGAACAATGCAGGAACGTATTACTTCTACTAAAAAAGGTTCTATTACATCTGTACAGGCTGTATATGTACCTGCAGATGACTTGACTGACCCTGCTCCTGCAACAACATTCACACACTTGGATGCAACTACCGAACTGAGCCGTAAAATTACTGAGTTGGGTATTTATCCTGCTGTAGATCCTTTAGGAAGTACATCACGTATTCTTGATCCATTAGTCGTTGGCAAAGAACATTATGAATGTGCACAGCGCGTAAAACAACTATTGCAGCATTATAACGAGCTACAAGATATCATTGCTATCTTGGGTATGGACGAATTATCTGACGAAGATAGATTGGTTGTAAACAGAGCACGTCGTGTTCAACGTTTCTTATCTCAACCATTTACTGTTGCAGAACAGTTTACCGGGATACCTGGTGTGATGGTACCAATTGAGGAAACTATCAAAGGATTCAACGCCATCTTGAATGGAGAAGTTGATGATCTACCTGAACAAGCTTTCCTTAATGTCGGAACTATCGAAGATGCAAAAGAAAAGGCTAAAAAACTTCTTGAAGCAGCTAAGACTAATTAATATAACGGACAGAAATAGGCTACAATGTTATTTTTAACGATTATATCGCCCGAAAGAATCCTTTTTAAAGGAGAAGTAGAGAATGTCTTAGTCCCAGGTGAAATGGGAGAATTCGAAATACTTACAAATCACGCTCCTATTATTTCAACATTATTAGAAGGGCGTGTCATTTACACCATTGGTTCTGAGAAGAAGTTGATTACAATAACTGGTGGCTTTGTAGAGGTTAAGAGGAATGAAGTTAATCTTTGCGTCGAGTTATAACTTTTAATCGATGATATTGACATATCTCTTTAAACATATTTGGTTCTATGAATATTGCTAAAATCGAAAAGAATTATAATAAAATAAATCTTTGGCTTATAGTAGTATTTACTTTGATAGGTTTAACAATGGCTCAGGTCTTGTTGCAATCGAATATGATAACCCCATTGATAATTAGCTCAATATTCTTCATAATAACAAACAAGATATACGGTAAAGCATGGAAATATTTTGCAACTAATTCTCCAATGGTCTTAGGAAAATTCTATCTCATAGGGTCTATGTTGAGAATGTTTCTTGCAGTTATCGTAGCTTTTATCGGAATACTTATCTTTCGTGGAAATAATGAAAAGGTTCTTACGTTTGTGATCGTGTTCTCATCTTACTATATATCGACAATGTTTTTGGATTGCGTATATTTCTTTTGCATTGAAAAAAATAATAAAACAAATAATAAGACAATATGAAATTTACTAAGCAAGTACTTCTCTTGTTATTCTTATTTACTGCACCTATATTGACATTTGCACGAGATATGTCGAAGAAAGAAAATGTAGATGTGAAAGAGATATTGTGGGGACACATAAAAGACTCTTACGAATGGCATATCACAGACTTAGGCTCTGAAGGCAATTTTCACCCATTAGTAATCCACCTCCCTATAATAGTTAAATCATCTACAGGGTGGCATATCTTTAGCAGTAGTATGTTCTCAGAAGAAAGAGATGCCAATGGAGATAGGCCAGGTCCTTATAACCTTGTTATCAAAAATGGAGATGATAAGGCGAATCCTAATCTAATTGTAGAGAAGATAGGAGGCAAAGAAATACGTCCTATTGATATTTCTATAACGAAAGTAGTTTGCACAGTCTTTATAGATGGAATATTGCTTCTTCTTGTAATATTAATACCAGCATATTGGTGTCGTAAGCATAAGATAGACGACCCTGCTCCAAGAGGGTTTATTGGTTTAATGCATATGTTCATTATGAATATCTACGACGAAGTTATAAAGCCTTGTTTAGGTGATGACACGCCAAAGTATGCTCCTTGGCTACTTACATGTTTCTTCTTTATCTTCTTTGCAAATCTTATGGGATTAGTCCCATTCCCTCCAGGAGGAGGCAATTTAACAGGTAATATAACTTGTACATTCTTCTTGGGAACATGCACTTTTCTTATCACTAACTTCACAGGAACAAAAGAATATTGGAAGGAAATATTTTGGCCGGATGTTCCTACTTGGATGAAATTCCCAATACCATTAATGCCAATTATTGAGCTCTTTGGTATATTCACAAAACCTCTAGCCTTAATTGTCCGACTTTTTGCCAATATGTTCGCAGGACACGCAATAGCACTATGTTTTTGTGCCATCATATTTATAATGTTTAGTATTTCCAATAATGCCTTAGTAAATTGGAGTGCAGGAACTAGTATGTCGATCATTGGTGTACTTCTAAGTATATTTATGATGTTGCTTGAGATTCTTGTTAGTTATATTCAGGCATTAGTGTTCACTATGTTGAGTGCCGTATTCATTTCACAGGCACATGTAAAAGAGCATAAAGCTTAATAAAAAGGATATAATATAAATAAAAATAGAATACAAATAAAATTAATAATAAATTAAAAATTAAAGATTATGTTATCATTATTATTAGCAGATGTTGCTATCGCAAAATTAGGAGCTGCCATTGGTGCAGGTTTAGTTGCTATCGGAACTGGTTTAGGAATTGGACGTATTGGCGGTCAAGCAATGGATGCCATGGCACGTCAGCCAGAGAAAATAGGTGATCTCCGTTCTTCTATGATTATTGCCGCAGCTCTGATAGAAGGTGTTGCCTTCTTGGCCGTAATTGTATCAATCCTTGCAATCGTAATGTAATTATGGATAATACGTGTAATCCACGTAATATCTGATTAAGTTTAGAAAGAATAAAACCAGCGTATGGATTTATTAGTTCCCAATAGTGGACTACTTTTCTGGTTGACTCTCGTCTTCCTTGTTGTAGCATTTATTGTTATAAAGTTTGGTTTCCCTGTTATTATCAATATGGTAAACGAACGTAAGGAATATATTGATGAAAGTCTTCGTAGGGCACATGTAGCCAATGAAAAGTTATCTAATATTCAAAAAGAAGGTGAATCCGTCATACAACAAGCACGTGAAAAGCAAGCGCTTCTATTAAGAGAAGCGACTGCTACACGTGATATTATAGTCGGGAAAGCACAAGATAAAGCGAATGAAGAGAGTACACGTATCATTGCAGAGGCGAGATTAGAAATTGCTAATGAGAAGCAAAATGCTTTTAACGATATTCGTGGACAAGTAGCAGAACTTAGTGTTAAAGTTGCAGAGAAAATTCTTCGAGAACAACTTTCTGACGAAAAGAAACAGATGGAGTTGATAGAGAAATTGCTGGATAATGTTTCTTCCCAGTAACTAAACGATTAGAACTATGGATATTGGGACAATCTCTGTTCGCTATGCACGTGCGCTTCTAAAAGGGGCTACAATGGCTCAGCAAGAAGATAAAGTTTATGAGGAGATGCAAAAGTTATTCAGTAGCTATACTGAATTTCCACAATTACACTTTACAATGGATAACCCAATGCTGTCTAAAGAAAAGAAGCAAGAGTTATTAGAGATTGCAAGTGGCAGCAATGTTAGTGCTCTCTTAAAAACCTTTTTTGTTCTTGTTTTAAAAGAGAAACGCGAAGGAATTTTACAATTCATCGCAAGCTCTTATATGACGCTATATAGGAAACAGAAGAATATTATTCAGGGAAAACTTATAACTGCAGTTCCAGTTTCCCCTATCATTGAAGAGAAAATGAAAAAATTGGTACGTTCAAACGTAGGTGGAAACGTAGAATTCAATGCAACAATAGAACCTGATATAATTGGTGGCTTCATTCTTGAATACGATACATATAGAATGGATGCAAGCGTGAAGACAAAATTAAATTCAGTCCTCACACAATTAAAGAAATAGAAATAAAATATGTCGAATAAGATAAAACCAAGTGAAGTGTCTGATGTCCTTTTGAAGGCACTTCAGAGCGTTAATGCAGAAGAGAAGTTTGATGAGGTTGGTACAGTGCTGACTGTCAGCGATGGTGTTGCTCGTATTTATGGTCTTCGTAACGCTGAGGCAAATGAACTTTTAGAGTTTGAAGATGGCACAATGGCCATTGTCATGAACTTAGAAGAGGATAATGTCGGCTGTATTCTTCTTGGCGCAACTACAGATATTAAAGAAGGGCAAACGGTTAAGCGTACGCATCGCATAGCCTCTATTCGTGTTAATGATAATTTTTTAGGACGTGTTGTAAATCCTCTTGGTCAAGCTATCGATGGTAAAGGCGATATTGATCTGTCAGAAGCATTTGAAATGCCATTAGATCGTAAAGCACCTGGTGTTATATATCGTCAACCAGTAAAAGAACCACTACAGACAGGTTTGAAAGCTGTCGATTCGATGATTCCTATTGGACGCGGTCAGCGTGAGCTCATTATCGGTGATCGTCAGACAGGAAAAACTGCTATTGCCGTTGATACTATTATAAATCAAAAATCAGCATACGAAAAAGGAAATCCCGTATATTGCATTTATGTTGCGATTGGTCAAAAGGCCTCTACCGTAGCAAATCTTGTTCAAATATTACGCGACAATGGCGCCTTGCCTTATACAATTATTGTAAATGCTACGGCTGCCGATCCTGCTGCTATGCAGTATTATGCTCCTTTTGCGGGTGCTGCGATAGGCGAATACTTCCGCGACCGTGGATACTCGGCACTTGTAGTTTATGATGACTTGTCAAAGCAGGCAGTTGCTTATCGCGAAGTTTCGTTGATTCTTCGACGTCCTTCCGGACGTGAGGCCTATCCAGGCGATGTTTTCTATCTACATTCTCGCCTGTTAGAGCGTGCTGCACGAATTAACAATCAACAGGAAATTGCAGAGCAAATGAACGACCTTCCTGAATGTATGAAAGGGAAAGTTAAAGGTGGAGGTTCGCTAACTGCTCTTCCAATTATAGAAACACAAGCAGGAGATGTTTCAGCATACATTCCTACCAATGTGATTTCCATAACTGACGGACAAATATATTTAGAGACCGATTTGTTCAACCAAGGTTTCCGCCCTGCTATTAATGTTGGTATTTCTGTCTCTCGTGTAGGTGGATCTGCACAAGTGAAAAGTATGAAGAAAGTTGCAGGAACGTTAAAGATTGATATGGCTCAGTACCGTGAGTTGGAAGCATTCTCAAAGTTCTCTTCAGACATGGATAAGGTTACTGCTATGACCTTGGATAGAGGCCGAAAGAACAACCAATTACTGATACAAGCACAATATTCACCAATGCCGGTCGGCGAACAGATTGCAATTCTTTATTGCGGTGTCCATGGTTTGTTGCATGCTGTTCCCGTAGAGAAAGTTTGTGAATGTCAGAACCAATTCTTAGAAGATATGCGTAATATGCATAAAGATATCATAGACAACCTTGCTTCCGGCGAACTTCGCGATGATGATGTCAAGACCATCGAAGAAGTAATGAGTAACATAACTGCGCAATATAAATAGAACCAAATAAATGCCATCTTTAAAAGAAATAAAGAATCGAATTGCCAGTGTCAATAGCACTCGTAAAATTACGAGTGCTATGAAGATGGTAGCTTCAAGCAAACTTCATCATGCCCAGGTTGCAATAGAGAATATGCTTCCGTACGAAAGTTTGCTCGAACATATTTTGAAAGCGTTTTTAGTATCAACGCCCGACACGAGCACTCCATTTAGCGAGAACCGAGAAATCAAGCGGATTGCTCTGCTTGTTTTCTCTTCTAACAGTTCTCTGTGTGGCGGATTTAATACGAATATTATTAAAATGCTCCAAAGCACCGTGAACGACTATCTGGCAAAGGGTATAGCAAAAGACAATATCATTATCTATCCAATTGGACGCAAGGTAGCAGAAAAGGTTACTAAGATGGGACTTAAAAGTGCAGGAACCTTTTTAGAACTTGCTGAGAAGCCTAATTCTGAAGAATGTAGAGCCATTGCTGTTGAGATTGAGAAGATGTGGCTGGACAATGATATTGACAGAGTGGAAATGATTTATCACCACTTTAAGAGTGCAGGAAGTCAGATTCTTACACGCAAGACCTATCTGCCAATAGATTTGGAGACGGAGTTGAGCCTCGATAAGGAACGCGACTTAACTTCGAACATCGCAACAAAGAAAGCACAAGAATATCTAAAGAAGCATGGACGGAATGCACACTCTGAAGACAAAGAAGAAATAATAAAACCACTGAACGATGATTTTATTGTAGAACCAGACCTAAAAACAGTCTTGACTTCTTTGATTCCAAAGTTGCTCCACTTAATGGTATACACAGCCTTATTAGATAATAATGCATCAGAACATGCAGCCCGGATGGTAGCTATGCAATCAGCAACCGACAATGCAGATGAATTGCTTCGTGGTCTGAAATTACAGTATAATAAATCTCGTCAAGCTGCAATTACCTCTGAACTGCTTGATATTGTAGGAGGTTCTATTAACAATTAATTTTCCTTATCACATAAAGAGGGTGTGTCAAAATTGATACATCCTCATTTTTTACTCCCCTTCAGCTTATCTACCGCATAATTTGTTATTTACTGCAGCTATGCTGCTAATTTCATATAAAATGATCTGTTGGACTTTAAATAGCCTATATAAACCTGTATAGAGCATCTGAAAGTAACTAAAAGTACCTCCATAATGGCTTTTAGTTCCTTGAGATTTAGGCGTAATGGACATTTGGTAGGCTGAAACCTCACGGAACGCTTTTATTTACT
>ERZ1036438.157-NODE-157-length-39794-cov-6.286192_pt1 | contig 39794 bp, 31 predicted proteins | sample MGYA00514224_ERZ1036438 | MGnify/ENA primary metagenome ERZ1036438 (study PRJEB33795, sample SAMN09464924) | human gut metagenome | host: Homo sapiens | place: USA: Stanford, California | collected 2016-07 | study: EMG produced TPA metagenomics assembly of the...
TCTGGGCTACGGCTGCGGATTCCTCCAAGCATGGTGGCGGCGCTGCGTGAGAGGCAAAGACGAGTTCGCGGCTTTCGAAAAAAACTTCTACAAATGAAGCCGAAGCACACACAGTAAACCTTGACACAACCTCCATTCTCCACCAACTAATGAAAAACCGGCACATATACGCCATCTCCCAGCCTGCCGACTGCGGAGAAGACACGCACACACTCCGCACCTCCACAGATGGAGCGCACCTTTCCATCAACCAATGGGCGGAGGAAGACCGACCACGCGAGAAACTCGAACGGTTGGGTCCTTCGGCGCTTTCCAATGCCGAACTATTGGCCATCCTCATCGGTTCGGGTTCTCCGAAAGAGAGTGCCGTAGACCTGATGAAGAAGGTAATGCACGACTGCAACAACAATCTCAACACTTTGGGCAAGCTGTCGATTACCGACTTGCAGCAATACAATGGCGTGGGGCCGGCCAAGGCCATCACCATTCTTGCAGCCTGCGAACTGGGCAAGAGGCGACAGGCATCAGCCGTTGAGGAACGCCCAGAATTGAGTTCAGCCGCTGCCATCTACAACTACATGCACCCGCGGATGCAGGATCTCGATGTGGAAGAGGCATGGGTGCTGCTGATGAACCAGAACTACAAACTTATCAAGGCGCAGCGCATCTCGCACGGCGGCATCAGCGAGACGGCTATCGACGTGCGCATCATCGTCAAGGAAGCGCTGTTATGCAATGCCACGATACTGGCCTTGTGCCACAACCATCCCAGCAACAACACCACGCCCAGCCGGCAAGACGATCAGCTCACCCAAAATGTCAAAAAGGCTTGCGACTTTATGCGCATCTATCTCATCGACCACGTCATCGTGACCGACGGTGCCTATTACAGCTATCGCGAGCAAGGGAGGATATAAATCAGCAAAGATGTATTTATTTGGTGGAGAGAAAGAGTTTTTGAAAAGAAAATCGTATATTTGCAGAAGATAGGCTGCGCTCGGCAATGTGAAAACAAGCTTTCATTGCGCTCACTTGCACTACCTTTGCAGAAGATAGGCTGCGCTCTTGCCACAGCCTTTACACAAAACAGATAAGTTATGACACCTGAAAAGAAAGTAGAAATAGAAGGCCACATCGTGGATGTGCTCAAAACCGTTTACGACCCCGAAATACCCGTTGACATCTGGAATCTGGGCATGATATACAAGATAGATGTCAAAGACGACGGGGCCGTGGAACTGGACATGACCTTCACGGCTCCCTCCTGTCCTGCCGCCGACTTCATTCTCGAAGACGTGCGTACCAAGGTGGAGAGCGTGGAGGGGGTGACATCGGCCAATGTCAACCTCGTGTTCGAGCCTGCATGGGACCAGAGCATGATGAGCGAGGAGGCGCGGGTGGAACTCGGATTTGACTAAACTCTCGAAGCTAATGACAAAGAACATTTATTTCCTCTCCGACGCCCATCTCGGCTCGCTGGCCATCGCGCACGGCAGAATGCATGAACGCCGGCTCGTGCGCTTCCTCGACAGCATCAAGGGAAAAGCCTCCGCCATCTATCTGCTGGGCGATATGTTCGACTTCTGGAACGAATATAAATATGTCGTACCGAAGGGGTACACGCGCTTTCTCGGCAAACTTTCCGAGCTGACCGACATGGGCGTGGAGGTTCATTACTTCGTCGGCAACCATGACCTGTGGACCTACGGCTACCTGGAACGAGAATGCGGTGTGATTGTCCACCGAAAACCCTTGGCAACAGAAATCGGCGACAAGGTATTCTTCTTGGCACACGGTGACGGATTGGGCGATCCTGACCATCAATTTAAACTGCTGCGCAAGATTTTCCACAACCCTACCTGTCAGCGTTTGTTCAATGCCATCCATCCGCGGTGGGGCATGTGGCTTGGACTTACCTGGGCGAAGCACAGTCGTTTGAAGCGAGCCGATGGCAAAGAAACGCCTTACCTTGGGGAGGACAAGGAATATTTGGTGCAGTTTACCCATGAATACATGAAGACGCATGCAGACGTAGACTATTTTATCTATGGACACCGACACATAGAACTCGACCTGACGCTGAGTCGCAAGGCCCGCATGTTGGTCCTGGGCGACTGGATATGGCAGTTTACCTATGCCGTCTTTGATGGCGAGCACATGTTCATGGAGCAATATATCGAAGGCGAAAGCAAACCATAAATACAAATAATACATCAATGAAGACTAAATTTCTAGGCATGGTTCTCTTCTCATCCATGTTATTTTCGGCGAGCCAAGCTGTGGCTCAGCATCACGAATTCGCGAACTATAAACGATATGCACAAGACAACGCCCGACTGGGAAAGCCGGCCAAAGGTGAAAAGCGCGTTGTGTTTATGGGCAACTCCATCACGGAAGGATGGGTCAAGCAGCACCCCGACTTCTTCAAAAAGCATGGCTACATCGGCCGAGGCATCAGCGGACAAACTTCCTTCCAATTCCTCTTGCGTTTTCGCGAGGACGTCATCAAGCTGCAACCCAAGGTGGTTGTCCTCAATTATGGAACCAATGACATCGCTGAAAACACAGGGGCTTACAACGAAGAACTGACCTATGGCAACATCATCTCGATGGTGGAGATGGCTCGCTGTCACAAAATCAAGGTCATCTTGGCCTCCTGTCTGCCTGCTCGCAACTTCGGTTGGCGACCCAACATCACAGACGGAATGCAGAAAATTCGCAGTCTTAACGCTCGAGTAAAGGCGTACGCCAAAGCCAACAACATACCGTATGTTGACTATTTTACGGCCCTGCTCGCCAAAGATGGCAACGGCATGGACAGCCAATACACGCCCGAGACCGTACATCCCAACCTTGCTGGCTATGCGGTGATGGAGAAACTGATTGTGCCCGTGGTTGAAAAACTGCGCTAATGGCCGTCGCCTCGCCCTTCTCGCGCCCGCTCTATGTGATGACAAAGCCTGCGGGCGCATCATGTAACCTGGCTTGTGAGTATTGTTATTACTTAGAGAAGTTGCAGCTGTATCGCCACGACACACGTCACGTCATGAGCGATGAAATGCTCGAACGCTTTGTCAAGCAATACATCGAGAGCCAGACCATGCAGCAGGTTCTCTTCTGCTGGCATGGCGGAGAAACGCTCATGCGCCCTCTGTCGTTTTATGAAAAGGTAGTCAGGTTGCAGCGTCAGTACGCGCAGGACAGGCAGATAGACAACGTCATACAGACCAACGGGACGATGATTGACGACCGGTGGGCCCAATTTTTCCATGACCAGGGTTGGCTGGTGGGCGTTTCCATCGATGGTCCTGAAGAGTTTCACGACGAGTACCGGCGCAACAAAACCGGCCGACCTTCATGGCGTCAGGTGATGAAAGGCATCAACTGTCTGAACAAGCATCAAGTAGAATGGAACGCCATGGCCGTGGTCAACGATTTCAATGCCGACTATCCACTCGATTTCTATCAATTCTTCAAGGACATAGGTTGCCACTACCTGCAGTTCACACCAATCGTCGAACGGATATCTACCCATCCCGATGGGCGGCATCTGGCATCCATGGCTGATGACGTGCAAGCAGAGTTGGCTGACTTCTCGGTTACGCCCGAGCAGTGGGGACACTTTCTTTGCACTGTTTTCGACCAATGGGTACGCAACGATGTGGGTTCTACTTTCGTGCAGTTGTTTGACACCACCCTGGCCAACTGGATGGGCATGGAGGGCAGCTTGTGCACCATGGCCAGAGAATGTGGGCATGCCGGCGTGATGGAATACAATGGTGACGTGTATTCGTGCGACCACTTTGTATTTCCCGAGTACAAACTTGGCAACATTCGCGACAACACGTTGACAGAGATGATGTACAGTGAGCGTCAACGAGCCTTTGGACAAAACAAATACCGCTCTTTGCCACAACAATGCAAAAGTTGCCAATATCTCTTCGCCTGTCATGGCGAATGTCCCAAAAACCGATTCTCTGAAACGGCCCAGGGTGAGCCCGGACTGAATTATCTATGCCAAGGTTACTACCGTTTCTTTGAGCATGTAGCCCCTTACATGGATTTCATGAAGCGCGAACTCACGGCTCACCGTCCTCCATCCAACGTCATGGATGCCATCAAGAACAGCCAATTATAAGAGGATGCAGTATGTTCCCATCCTTTTATAACTATTCGGCAGCAGAAATCGCCTTATCGCTTTCTCCTCTCATGTGAGAAAGAACACCTGTGCGTCGGGTGCCTCGTAGGCCACTTTGATCTTCGCCTTGGCACGATTGCTCCATGTATCAATGCCATAGGTGAGCGACTGCTGGTCGTTGGTTTCAAGCAAATGGCGCAACACTTGTGGGTGTGCGCCATTATTATAATCACGTTCAAAACTGATCAGGTCTGCCTCTTCTTGCGGGTTATTTGTTGAGTTTGATGGCCAATTTCTCCAGCATGTCCTTGGTCATGCTTTCCAAATCGTAGGTTGGATTCCATCCCCATTCAGCACGGGCGCAACTGTCATCCATCCTATCGGGCCAGCTTTCAGCAATGCTTTGCTTCAGCGGATCCACGTCATACACCATTTCAAACTCGGGTTTTTGCTCCTTGATGGCTGCATAAATCTCCTCTGGGTCGAAGCTCATCGACGCGATGTTGAATGCGTTGCGGTGTATCAACTTGTCTGGATTGGCCTCCATGAGCATGATGGCAGCCTTCAACGTATCGGGCATGTAGATCATATCCATCTTGGTACCGGCCTTGATGGGACAAACAAAGCGGTCACCGCGCACGGCATTGTAATAGATGTCGACGGCATAGTCGGTGGTACCACCACCAGGAGGTGTGACGTACGAGATAACACCTGGGAACCTTACCGCACGCGTGTCTACCCCATATTTATGAAAATAGTAATCGCTGAGCAGCTCGGTGGTCACCTTTGAAACGCCATAGATGGTCTGTGGGCGCTGAATAGTGTCTTGCGGCGTCATGTCATGCGGTGTGGTAGGACCGAACGAGCCTATCGAACTGGGGGTGAACACGGCACAATGATTCTCGCGCGCCACCTCCAAAATGTTCCATAGGCCATCAATGCCAATCTTCCAAGCCAGCCTTGGTTTCGACTCTGCCACCACAGAGAGCAGGGCGGCGAGGTTGTAGATGGTGTCAATGTGATAGTCTTTAACCACCTTCGCGATGAGTTCCGCGTTCGTGACATCAGCCACGGCCGAGGGTCCATTCTCCTTTAGCTCACCGGTAGGCTCTGCTCCGATGATATAGCCAGCCACAACATGACTGTTACCATACTGTTTTCGTAGTTCTCTGGTCAACTCCGAACCAATCTGTCCGGTTGACCCAATGACCAAAATGTTCTTCATTATTCTTGATGTGTTTTAACCCTTAGTAGACGATTTAGTGCAAAAATAGTGCAAGCCGAATACAAAGTAAACATGTTTCCTTTGTCAAGGCGCTGCCTATTTTATGCAAAATAACAACTTTTTTTTGACATCCCCGAAAGATTCCGGTAAGAATTTGAAAGTCGGTCTTACTTTTTATAAAAAATCACCATATTTATTTTAAGTTTTTGCTGCATTTTATTTTAAGTTTTTGTGCTGTTTTATTTGTAGTTTTAGACATGATTTATTTATAGTTTTAGATGTGATTGTTTGCTATTTTACCTTAGCTGTAACCTACATATACCTCGTTTTTTCCCACGCGTTTTATTTTTAAACGAAGGAGCCAGGCACTTTTTATAAAAAATAACATGAAAGCCGATGCCGTTTCAAAAATAATGACTTACTTTGTACGTAAGAAGAATTAAAAACCTAATATTATGTACGGTAAAATGAAAGAACATCTTAGTCAGAGCCTCGATGCACTAAGAGAAGCAGGTTTATACAAAGAGGAAAGAATCATTGAAAGTCCGCAAGACGCAGCCATTATGGTGAAAGGGAAAGAAGTGTTGAACTTCTGTGCCAACAACTATCTGGGACTTTCCAACCATCCGCGCCTGATTGAGGCGTCTAAGAAGATGATGGATCGCCGCGGGTTCGGCATGTCTTCCGTTCGTTTTATCTGTGGCACACAAGACATTCACAAAGAGTTGGAAGCCGCCATCAGCGAGTATTTCAAGACCGAAGACACCATTCTCTACGCAGCGTGCTTTGACGCCAACGGCGGATTGTTCGGTGCATTGCTCACCGACGAAGACGCTATCATCTCGGATGCGCTCAACCACGCATCCATCATCGACGGCGTTCGGCTGTGCAAGGCCAAGCGTTACCGCTATGCCAACGGCGACATGGCCGAGCTGGAGAAATGCCTGAAAGAAGCACAGGCACAGCGTTTCCGCATCATCTGCACCGACGGCGTGTTCTCGATGGATGGCAACGTGGCACCGATGGATGAGATTTGCGACCTGGCAGAGAAGTATGATGCCTTGGTGATGGTAGACGAGAGCCACTCGGCAGGTGTGGTTGGCGCCACCGGTCACGGCGTGAGTGAGCTGAAAGACACCTACGGCCGCGTGGACATCTACACGGGAACGTTGGGCAAAGCCTTTGGCGGTGCACTCGGAGGATTCACCACTGGCCGCAAGGAAATCATCGACATGCTGCGCCAGAGCAGTCGTCCGTACCTCTTCTCCAACTCGCTTGCACCGAGCATCATCGGCGCCAGTCTGGAAGTTTTCAAGATGTTGAAAGAAGGCAACAGCCTGCACGACAAGCTGGTGGAGAACGTTACTTACTTCCGCGACAAGATGACTGCAGCCGGATTCGATATCAAGCCGACTCAGAGTGCTATCTGTGCCGTGATGCTTTACGATGCCAAACTGTCACAGAAATATGCGGCAAAATTGCTCGACGAGGGCATTTACGTCACTGGCTTCTACTATCCAGTAGTACCAAAGGGCGAGGCTCGCATCCGTGTTCAGCTCTCTGCAGCACACACGCGCGAACAACTGGACAAGTGCATCAATGCCTTTATCAAGATTGGCAAGGAGCTTGACGTACTGAAATAATGTGCGTGCAACACCTAACGCACCTTGAAAAAAAACAAACTATTTAAAACAAATCGACGCTGTACGGTTTAGACTGTACAGCGTTTTTTATGTTGCAGATCGGTCATCATAACAAGTTGATGATCAACGGCAAAAATCCAGCTCGGCAAAAGCTATGGGATTAGGGTGCAAAAGACATGACTTTGGGGTGCAAACTCATTGACTTTGACGGTCAATCTCCATGTTATTGAAAACCAATGCCGTGCGCGAAGGAAAAACAATAAGGGTGGCGTGTCAAAAAGCAGAAACTTTTTTTTGACACGCCACCACTTTAAAACATCGGAATGATGATGCCATCCATTACTTTTGCGGACGCACTTACCTATCCAGTCCGCAATAGCAATCAAGCATCATGGCTTTCTCGGAATCTCACGGATGTAGATGTCACGATAACTCACCTTGCTGCCGTGCGCCTGCAATTCTATCTGCTCGATAGAAGGGATAGGCTGTTTGCGATCCCAATAGTTTTCCATCACCACATTGTTCACCACCAGTTCGCCATTCAGCCACACGGTGACGCGGTCTCCTATCATCTTAATTCTGAACGTATTCCACTCGCCCACTCGCTCGTCAGCCACTTTCAAAGGTTTACTTTCGTACACCTTATTATTATATAGACCGCCAGATCCCACTTGCGCACCTACATGCACACGAGCCGTATCCCAAATCTGTACTTGCGGGGTGCCACGCAGATAGATGCCCGCATCGGGTTCTTTGCCATGATGCAACTTCCAATCGACCAGCATTTCAAAGTCACCATATTGACGAACGGTGCAAAGATTGTCGCCTTTCCCCGTAAAAACAAGCACCCCATTTTCTACAACCCAACTTTTCTTGGCTTGCGCATCGGCCTTCACCTGCGCCGCGGCCAGTTCCTGACTGGACATTTGAAGTCGTTTAATGGGATTGGCTACCAAGCCCTTCCAGCCTGTCAAATCCTTTTCATTGAACAGACTGACGAAGCCAGATTTCACTTGGTGTTGCCGCGTTTGTTTGTCAATGACCTGCCGAAGCGTTTTGGTCTTCGAGCCAGACAACAACGCAGAGGCTTTTTCCACAGCGGGTTTCGTTCCCTCGTCCAAGAAGTCAGGACGACTCAACACCAGCTGCGACACGGTTTGTGCGGCTGTTTTCTTGAGATACGGATGGTTCAAGAAAGAGGCAGCATACAGCAGCGCCTTGTACGAATGGGTCTTGCCCAACTCTTTCATGATGGTTTTTTGCTGGCTACTACTCTTTGTAAACTGCATGATTTCACGCAGATACAATGTTTTTACCTCTCCATTCTTACTCGAGGCAACCACCAACTTGACAGCTTGTGCAGCTGCCCGATCCTGCGCCTTGGCATCCATACCGGCCCTCATTTCATCCAACAATCGGTACACCCCATCCAAGGAACGGTCACACGTCGGATGATTTACCTGAAGATTGTTTGTGCCTGGCTGGCTGGTAGCGCGGGCCTGAATGGGATTAAAGGAAAAGGCAAAAAAGGCTGCCCATACAAAATAAAAGTTTCTCTTTCTCATGTAATAGATTTTTCTAAATAATGAATGATAGGTACGGCATCAACCATACCCATGCAAAAATAAGGATTTTGTTTGTAATATCCCGCCTACTGTGCAAAAAGTTGCATTTCTAAATTGAGCTTATCTGCACGCACAAGTTCGTTGCGGCTACAACCTGCCTTCCTCACGGTAGCTGTAGTAGCGGCCATCGGTGATGATGATGTGGTCGAGAAAGTAGATGCGCATGGTTTCGGCGGCCTGCTTTACACGCCTGGTCAGTCGGTCGTCATCGCCGCTGGGCGTGGTGTTGTTGCTGGGATGGTTGTGGCACAAGGCCAAGACCGTGGCGTTGCAGAGCACTGCTTCGCGCATGATGACACGCACATCGACGGCCGTTTCGCTGATACCACCATGACTGATGCGTACCGACTTGATGAGCTTGAAGTTTTGATTCATCAGCAACACCCAAGCCTCTTCCACGTCCAAATCTTGCATGCGGGGGTGCATGTAGTCGTAGATGGCGGCGGCCGACCCCAAATCTTGCCGTTCTTCAGCCCGCTCCATGGCTCTTCGCTTGGCCAGTTCGCAAGCTGCCAGGATGGTGATGGCCTTGGCCGGACCGATGCCCTTGTAGCGGGTGAGGTCGTGAATGGACAGTTTGCCCAAACTATTGAGATTGTTGTTACAACCGCTGAGCAGGCGTTTCATTAAGTCGACAGCACTCTCATCCGTCGATCCCGACCCGATGAGAATGGCCAATAGCTCGGCATTAGACAGCGAGGAAGCTCCCAGCCGCTCCAATTTTTCGCGCGGTCGGTCGTCTTCCGACCAATGGTTGATGGCCAGACGCATAGGAACATCCTGCCTGTTCTCATCCTGCGGAGAACATGGGTTACTGCTGTCCTGCGGGTGGTTCATGATGGCAATTTTATCGATAGAACGTCTTGTCGAAAGCATGGAACTCACCCTTGCCGCGCAGGCAGCGCTTGTACCAGGCACTGATGAAGCCAAGGCCGTAGCCAAAGAGTTGGATGAAGGCGGCCCGAATGCTGAGAAATCCTATTCTTAGGCTTTCATTGCGATAGGAAGAGTCGATTAAAATGGCCAGACAATAGATGACAAGCGGTGACAACCCGCCCCAAAAGAGATACTTGCCAACGCTATGAGTGCTGAAATGGTTGCTGGGTCCCGACCACAAAATCAGTCCAAAAATCATGAGAAAACACAGCAACGTTACACCCAAGGTGAACACCGTGGGTAGCAGATGCACCAACTTGAGGCTCTCGGGGTGCTTCTTATAGAGGTTAACGCGGGCAATGCCGCTGTTGAACACCTGTCGGAAAAACTTGCGAAAATCAGTACGGCGCTTGTGCCACACCCACGCTTTGGGGAACAATCGGCAGGAGTAGCCGCCTTTGAAGATGCGAATGGAGAAGTCGATGTCTTCGCCAAAGCGCATTTTACTGAATCCGCCGAGCTTCAGGTAGACGTCGCGTCGAACGCCCATGTTGAACGAACGGGGATAAAACTTGTCCAGCTTTTTCTTGCCACCACGAATGCCTCCCGTGGTGAAGAAGGCGGTCATGGCATACGAAATGGCCTTCTGGGTGTCGCTGAACGACGGATGTGCACGGTCAGGTCCACCGAATGCGTCGGCCGGAGCAGCCTTCAGCTCCTGTTCCACCTCATAAAAATAATCGTGCGGCACCACCACATCACTGTCCAGGATGATGAGGTTCTCACCCGAGGCCCGCTCAGCACCATAGTTACGACTGTCGCCCGGGCCACCGTTTGGCTTCATGAAATACTTGATGTCCAGCAGGTTTGAATACTTCTCACACACCTTATCACAAGGACAAGATGAACCGTCTTCGACAATCAACACCTCAAAATCGGTGAATGTTTGTCGCCGCATGCTCTCTAAGAGTTCATCTATCTCATCCGGTCGGTTGTATACCGGAACTATCACGCTGTATTTCATATTGTTAGTTGACAAGTTAACGAGTTGACAAGTTTACAAGTTCTTAAGTTTGTAAGTTTACAAGTTCTTAAGTTTTTAAGTTTGTAAGTTTTTAAGTTTCTGATTTGTTGGCTTATGAATTATGAATTAAGAATTATGAATTATTCCGAGTTGATAAGTTCACAAGTTTACAAGTTGATGGTTTCGATGCAGCGCATTATGGGCTTCGATACACCGCACTACGGGTTTCCATGTTGTGCACTGCGAACGGCAGACGCGTCATCAACAATAAAGTAAAAGAGGTTACAACACCCATTCCGATGCAGTAACCTCTCATTCTTCCTCTCCGTAAAGAGAGACTTGTATATTTCTGTATAAAAGTCTTTTATTCGCTCACGCGACTCAGGTAACTGCCATCACGGGTGTCTACCTGAATCAGTTCGCCCTCATTGACGAACAGCGGAACACGTACTTCTACGCCTGTTTCGAGCGTAGCCGGCTTGGTAGCGTTGGTGGCGGTATTGCCCTTGATGCCCGGTTCTGAGTGAGTGATGCGCAAAACGGTCTTCACCGGCATTTCAGCCAACAGCACACTGCCATCACTGGTGTCGGTAACAACCTCTACTACATCGCCTTCTTTCATGAAGTCTCCACCCGTCACAGCGGATTTGGGCAAAGGAATCTGCTCGAAAGTTTCCTGGTTCATGAAGATACAACCAGTAGAATCTTCATACAAATACTGATAAGGACGACGCTCAACACGCACATCTTCCAATTTAAAGTTGATTTGGAAAGTACGCTCCAATACACGACCATCAGAAACATTCTTCAGCTTCGTAATCATGACTGTGTTACCCTTGCCCGGCTTTCTATGCTGAAAATCGATGCAAGTCCAAATTTTTCCGTCAAGACGGATACATGTTCCGATCTTTATTTCCTGTGAATTGATCATTTGTTTGTTTATCTTGAATAATTAGTTATGTCGCTTGTAACGCTTTATAAAACGGTGCAAAGTTACGAATAAATTGCAAAAAAGCATACTTTTTGAGCCGAAAAATAGTTTAATCCTTTGTTATTCCGAAAATAATGAGTACTTTTGCACCCCAAAGTAATCAGAAAACAATAATATAAATATCAATAACAATGAAGAGAACATTTCAGCCACACAACAGAAGAAGGGTGAACAAACACGGATTCCGTGAGAGAATGGCAACAAAGAATGGTCGTCGCGTACTGGCTTCGCGTCGTGCTCATGGCCGCAAGAAATTAACCGTTTCTGACGAACATCACGGCAAATAAGCAAGCATAGCTTATCGGGCGTGACGCCAAAAAGCAGCAAAGAATTAGGTCTTTGCTGCTTTTTGCATCTTTCACGGCTACGGTGTCGGCAGTTAACCCACACTCAACGCACCAGTAGTTACAGTTAACCAGCGCTGAAAAAACAAGAACTTTTATTTTGTATTATCTGCGAATTGACCTATCTTTGCATAAGACAGGCATCGCCTAAGCAATTACAAACAAGCTTGACTGCGCTCGGCTTGCGCTGTTTTTGCATAAGACAGGCAGCGCCTAAGCATAGTAAACAAATTTGCTTTTTGTGCGATTTGCACTATCTTTGCATAAGATAGGCATCGCCTCAGCAATTACAAACAAGCTTGATTGCGTTCGGCTTGCACTATCTTTGCAAAAAGATAAGCTGCCATGAATTTGGCCATGCTACATCAACAAGCCATCAAGAAAGGGAATGAAATCATCTGAATTTTTCAATAAATTTAAGAGCTTTTACCTGTGGGGAAACCTCCTGGGCATGGCCGTCGCCATTGTTTTGGTCTGTCTTGGTGTGCGGTATGGTCTTGACATCTACACGCATCACGGCGAATCGATTGCCATTCCCGACGTGAAGCGAAAATCTTTCAAGGAAGCAGAGAAAATATTAAGTCAGCTGGGCTTTAAGGCTGTGGTAAGCGACACGGGGTATGTCAAAACAATACCCCCCGACTGCGTGTTGGAACAAACGCCCGCAGCTGGTGACAAGGTGAAGACTGGGCGCATCATCTACCTCACCATCAACGCCTCAAAATCACCAACCATCACCTTACCCGATGTCATTGACAACAGTTCGCTGCGTGAAGCCATGGCCAAACTCACCGCCATGGGCTTCAAAGTGGGCACACCTCAATTTATCCCGGGCGAGAAAGACTGGGTGTACAGCATTCTGGTTCGTGGGAAACATGTGGTGACAGGCGACAGGATTTCCATCGAAGACACGCTGATTATACAAGCGGGAAACGGTATGCGCGACTCTACTGACGTGATTGACTATGTGGATCCGGTTTACCCTGAATATGACTCAAGCGAAGAGGATGACGTTGATGGATTTGAAGAAGTGACGGGGCCAGTGACGGAAACGGAGGAAGCAACAACTCATCCACAAGAGGTCAAGCCGCTCAACCCGAGCAAATCAGAACCCACCGTGCCGCAGAAGAAAGAACCAGCGACACCTAAGAAGACCGAGCCGGCCATGCCTAAATCACCCAAACCCACTCCAAAATAAGAATAGATGGCCGAAGAAGCACAGGACATGACGTTGTTGGAAGACGATGAGGAACAGCAACTTTATGAGCATTTCCGCATCGTGGTTGACAAAGGACAGGAGCCTTTGCGGGTGGACAAATACATGTTTGAACGCCTGAAGCACTCCAGTCGCAACCGTATTCAAAAGGCGGCGGACGCTGGTTTCGTGCATGTAAACGACCAACCCGTAAAGAGCAACTACAAAGTTCGCCCCTTGGATGTCATTACCCTGATGTTGGACGCGCCTCAACACGACCATACCATTGAGGCCGAAGACATTCCCTTGGACATCGTTTATGAAGATGCCGACCTGATGGTGATTAACAAAGCGCCCGGAATGGTGGTGCATCCAGGTGCCGGAAACTTTCACGGAACGCTGATTAACGCCGTGGCTTGGCACCTGAAAGACCTGACTTCGTTCGATGCCAACGACCCTGCCGTGGGGCTTGTTCATCGCATCGACAAAGACACCAGCGGACTGTTGGTCATCGCCAAGACACCTGTTGCCAAGACAAAGCTGGGACTTCAGTTCTTCAACAAGACCACTCACCGTAGCTACAACGCCTTGGTATGGGGCAACTTCAACGAGGAGGAAGGGCGCATAGAGGGCAACATCGGGCGAGACCCAAGAGACAGGTTGCGCATGAACGTGTTTCCACCCGACAGTGAGATAGGCAAAAGCGCCGTTACACATTATCACATACTGGAACGCTTCGGCTATGTAACGCTCGTGGAATGTATCTTGGAAACGGGAAGAACGCACCAGATACGCGCCCACATGAAGCACATTGGGCACCCGCTGTTCGGCGATGAGCGATATGGTGGTACCGAAATTCTGCGCGGACAGCGTAGCTCAACCTACAAAGCATTCATTCAAAACTGCTTCAAAGTGTGCAACCGACAAGCCTTGCACGCCAAGACATTGGGATTTGTACACCCCACAACAGGCCGACAAATTGACTTTACCTCCGACTTGCCCAACGACATGCGGCAGCTCATCAACAAGTGGAGCATCTATGTTCACGGCACTAACAACGATACTTTTGAAGAATAAACAAAAATATACATCATCTATGAATGATCTGAAACGAAACATTGCCATCGTTTGCGGTGGCGATTCATCAGAATACGACGTATCCATACGTTCGGCACAAGGCCTCTATTCGTTTTTTGACAAAGAGCGATACAATGTCTACATCGTCACCATCAAGGGACAAGACTGGAACGTTTGCTTTGACAACGGCGACACAGCCAGCATCGACAAAAACGACTTCTCGTTCGTGAAAGAAGGCGAAGCCGTGCTTTTCGACTACGCCTACATCACCATTCACGGCACTCCAGGTGAGAATGGCATCATGCAAGGCTACTTTGAGCTGTTGCACATACCCTACTCTACCAGCGGTGTGTTGGTGGAAGCAATGACCTTCAACAAGTACGTTCTGAACAACTACCTCGCTGCATTCGGCGTCAAAGTGGCCAAAAGTATGTTGGTGAAACGTGGGGAAGAGGACAAACTCTGCGAGCAGGAGGTGCAAGACGTCCTTGGCATGCCCTGCTTTGTCAAGCCTGTTGCTGACGGTTCGAGCTTCGGCGTCACTAAAGTGAAGAACACAGATCAGCTGGCTCCGGCCTTGCGCAGGGCCTTCATGGAGAGCGACACGGCCATGATTGAGCATTTTATGGATGGAACCGAACTGTCCATCGGCTGCTACAAGACCCGCGAGAAGAGCGTAGTGTTCCCCGCAACAGAGGTGGTGAGCAGCAACGAATTCTTCGATTACGACGCTAAATACAACGGACAGGTGCAGGAAATAACGCCTGCCCGCATCTCTGAGCAAACGGCCAAGGAGGTTGCCGAGCAAACAAGTAAAATCTATGACATCCTCCAGTGCAACGGCATCATCCGCATTGACTACATCATCACCAAAGACGAAGCGGGCCAAGACGTGGTGAACATGCTCGAGGTGAACACCACTCCGGGCATGACACCAACCAGCTTTATTCCACAACAGGTACGCGCCGCTGGCCTGAACATCACCGACGTGCTGACCGAAATTGTAGAAAATCAATTCTAACACCTCATCATGCATATCCCATCCGAATTCGACTCCATCCGTCCCTTCGAACCCGAAGAGCTGCCGAAAGTGTTCAATCAACTGTTGGCCGACCCACAGTTTCAGCAGGTGTTGGCCTATCTTTATCCCAACGTGCCAACGGATGCAATTGCCCAACGGCTGCATGCCTGCAAGACCAACGTTGAGTTTCAGAAGGCTTTCTGCTATGAATTCTTGAAGAAGCTGCTGGCGCAGAAAGCCAAGAGTTGTGACATGGATGCCACGGCCATCAGCAATGAGCGCAACTACACGTTCATCAGCAACCACCGCGACATTGTTCTCGACTCGGGACTGTTGGCAAAACTGCTGATAGACCACTGCTTTCCGACTACCTGCGAGATTGCCATTGGCGACAACCTGCTATCGCTGCCATGGGTCAAAGACCTGGTGCGGGTCAACAAGGCCTTCATCGTTGAGCGCAGTGTGTCGTTCCGAGAGATGCTCGCCACCAGCAAACGGCTCTCCGCATACATGCACTTCGCCATTGGAGAGAAGAAAGAAAACATCTGGATAGCACAGCGAGAGGGACGTGCGAAGGATTCAGATGACCGCACGGCAGAGAGCATATTGAAGATGATGGCCATGGGTGGAGAGGGCAACATCATCGACCGACTGCAACAACTGCACCTGGTTCCGCTGGCCATCTCGTACGAATACGACCCCTGTGACTACCTCAAAGCAGCCGAGTTTCAACTGAAGCGCGATAATCCTGACTGGCAAAAAGGACCGCAAGACGACATCGTGAGCATGCAAACGGGCATCATGGGCTACAAGGGGCACATCCACTATCATTGTGCACCCTGCATAGACGATTACCTCGGCACACTGGATGCCAACATGCCGAAGGCTGATTTGTACCGCATGATAGCCGCGCACATCGACCAAGAGATACACCGTGGCTACCGCATCTATCCCAACAACTACGTCGCCTACGACCTGCTGGAAGGAAACAACGCCGCATCGAGCCACTACACCCCACAGGATAAAGCTGCATTTGAGCAATATCTGTCGAACCAACTCACCAAGATAGACATCCCCAACAAGGACCATGCGTACTTGAGAGAGCGCATGCTGACAATGTATGCCAATCCCCTGAAAAACCATTTGACCGCATGTTGAGATTCTCCGTCCTTGCCTTGAGCTTCACAACTCTATTAGCTGCCTGCACCATCGATCCCTACGAGGCAGGCGACGGACAATACTCGTACCTCAAAGCCGAGATGGCAGACATGCACACCGCAGCCAAATGCAAGGTAGATTACGCGGTGACAGACACCGATGAGAAGCTCACATTCAGCTCTCCCTTCAGCTGTCATTGGGCCACCACGCCCGACAGTACCTACCGAGCCATGCTCTATTATAAAAAATCACCTGACAAAACGGAAGGGAACACATGCGTCAAGGTGTGGGTGTTGCACCCTATGAAACCATCAAAGGACATCCCCACCGATCCCGTGAAGCTGCAAAGCAGTTGGCTGAGCCAAAACAAAAAGTACATCAACCTGCGTTTGGGCGTGATGTCTGGAAAGCCCGATGACGAGAAACAGAAGCAAAAAATTGGCATCGTACTCAACAAGCAAGTGACACACGCCAATGGCAAGAAGGCCATTGACCTACAGCTGTTGCACAACCGCAACCAGGTTCCTGCCTATTACACCAACATCCTTTACATCAGTATTCCCACAACTTCCTACAAATCCGGCGATTCCATCCGCCTCAAAGTAAATACCTACCAGGGCTTGGTGGAGAAATCTTTTGTTTTGTAGGCTGTCGAAGCACCCTCTTTTCAAAGGAGTTATAATAGCCACTGCCAATCAAAGGCTTTCGGTTTTCATACATTATTTCCCCAAAATCTCATTCTCAGCCGCGAAAAGCGAACCGCTCCTTGCATTCAATCCAAGTCCGCATAGTTTATTGTCTGGCTTGGTTTATTGTCTGCTTTACCATAATATATAAGCTACAAACAACGTTTCTTACACCCCCTATATACGGTATAATCATGTAAGAAACGCTGTATTCTCTTTAGTGCCCCATTCGTGAGGTATCAACTTCCTTAACTTTCTTTTCCTTGTAACCGCCGAACTTATAGACAACGGCAAAAGTAACTGTCGACCAATTGTTGTTAAGTTTCATACGAAAGTTTTGGTTGCCTTGCACGGAACGGGTGTCGTATTTATTGTTGAAGATGTTGCTGCCATTGAGGCGCAGCCCCCATTTTCCATCGTGTGACGACCATTGCAGCTTGGCATTCATTCGGAAGATGGGACTGATGTCGTAAACTCCCTGTATTGCCTTTGACTGAAAGAAAGGATTCAGAATAAGACGCACGTCCTGTGTTTTGCAAAGTTTTACAGATGCGGTACCGCCAAGTATGGCAGAAAGTTTCTTTCGATTGAATGGCAAGTCGAAGAAACGACTGCTCTTATCGTGCTTGTAAGTCCCTGCAACAAACACGTTTCCGTTGAGCCATTTGCCCGCACTGAAGATGACAGATGCCTGTAGTCCGAACCTATTTGAATAATCAAAGTTGGTTTCTTTCATGATGACAGCCACTCGGTCTGCTGTCTGATAAGGCAACTGCACGGAATAATCTGGCTTCAGACTTGCGAAAGCCATCAGCGTATAACGTTTTTTTATCTGCCACATCAGGTTGACATTATAATAGGAGTATGGTTTCAAATCGGGATTGCCATGTACCTCTGTGTAGGTGGATGAGTAAAACACATTGCTCATGGTTGACCAATAGCTCGGAAACACTGAATTGGAATTGAAGGAGAGATTGAGCAAATGGTTGTCGTTGATGCTCCACAAAGCATTGAGGGTAGGATAGATACGCCATTTATTCCACATCGGGGAGTGGTATTGCTCGGCAGCAACGGATGCTTCAAGACTGATTGCCTTGTTGACCTGTTTGCTGAAACCTGCATACATGTTCCATATCCGCTCATTGATGTCAACACTACTGGTCGCATCGGGTAAAATGTTTCCCTTCTTATCGAGGGTGTTCTGATAGCTCTTGTTGCTCGCAAACTGTCCTTGCACGCCATACGACAATCCCCATCCATGTGACAATGAATGGGTTTGGTCCGCCGTAAACATCCATTTGTTGATGGTCTGCTCACTGCCACTTGTCAGGTTGCGTTCTGTTTCAGTCGTATTTTCATCCACCTGCATCGTGCCGTCAAGCCATTGTTGCTGCGGCGTGCGATAGTAAGTGTACGAGCCGCTAAGGATAAGTCCGAAAGGAAGTGAGTAGTTGACATCCACATTGTGCAGATACTCATGACTATCATGGTGCGTTCTGCCTACACTCAAACCAGTCGTTTGGATGTTGGAGCTGGCCTTTTCCCAATTTCCAGTATAGGCAATGTCGAGATGATGATTCTTGCTGAACGCATAATTCATACCCAATCGGTAGTCGTGTGTGATGCCAAACGACTTCTGCCAAGTTTCGTCATAATAGTTTACACGTTTGCTGCCCAAAGGATGATTGGCTATGCGTGAAGACTCACTGTATGAATTGCCGTTAACGTATTGATACTGCGCATCCAGTCCAAACTTGCCTCTTTGCATGGAAAGGTAAAGATTGCCAAAGCCAGTTGAATATTTACTTTGCTGCAATCCACTAATGAACTGCCCAGACAACTGATTGGTGCCAGCATAATCTTTCGTAACAATGTTGATAGCCATGCCACGAACATGATAGCGAGCTGGGGCAGACAACATCACCTCAGCCTTTGCCAACTGTGCGGCAGGCATCGCTTTCAGTCTGTCTGCCAGCTGTTCTTGCGTCAACGTAGTGGCTTGTCCATTGACAATCAGTGTCACCGCATTGCCCAAGAGGGATATACTACCAGTGGCATCGCTGACACCGGGAATGCGTGTGAGGGCCTCGTATGCGTTGTCGGCAGGCAACTGTTTCAACAGCAACGGCATATTGTACAACAGCATACCACGCTCTGCCTTGACGATGGGGCGCGAGCCCTTTACCATTACTTCAGGAAGATTGTGCATCATGGATTCCATGGTGAGTGAATCTTTTGAACTTTGCGCTTGTGCATGAATGGATAAGGTGGATACCAAGATACATCCCAAGAAAAACATTCTACATCCCATTTGCTGCTGATCATTGATTAAGTTTGACTGATTCGACTAATGTATTCAGCGCAAATTTATAAAATAAAATCATGAATCTACAAAAAACTTGTATATAATTGACAATAACGGCATTATCAACAGAAGCTATGAAGTAAAAGGCACAGCGCTTTCGGGGATAATCCTGTAATGAAGAAGGGGGGGCGTCCATCGATCAACAGTGCCGATATTCGATCCGTGAAAGAGAGTTTTGCAAGGGATGTAGGCGTTTGGCAAGCACCTATGATTCGTTGACTATTTTTACCAATTTTCACCCTAAAAACAGCCACTCAAAACTTTCAATCTGGAAAAAATCAATAGGCTGGCAGGAGGTAAACAGGAAGCAATTGGGCCAAGAAATTCGGCTATTTACCATCAAAAGCATGCCTTAACCTGATTAAAGGTTTCACTTTGGCCTTTAATCTACAGGCTGTTGGCATGCTAAAGCATGCATATTGCTCGCTTAAAGCAATGCTTTTGTCTACAAAACGCATGAAGCATGAGAGCCAATTGTCAGTAAAAACCCATAAAACCCTATTTATCAACGAGATACAAAAGCTGTTTATCCTTAGCGTATTTTCGGTCAGACGCAAGGTTGTTTGCAAATACGCCAAGCATGAAGAGGCACGTTGTCAAGAAAAATATACATACGGACACGCATCATTCTCATTCTGGCAACGTGAATAAAGCGTAAACTTAAAAGGGGATACACCATTTGGCATATCCCCTTTAACTTGTTTTTATATCGAAGAAAGTTATTTTTCTGATACCAATCGCATGGTGTCGCGTGCGATGACAATCTCTTCATCGGTAGGAATCACACAAACGGTGACCTTCGAGTCGGGCGCAGAGATGATGGCTTCCTTGCCACGAACCTTGTTGGCTTCGGCATCCATCTTCACACCCAAGAACTCTAATCCGCTGCAAGCCTCAAGGCGAGTACTTATCTGATTCTCGCCTACGCCAGCCGTCCACACGATGATATCAACGCCACCCATAACAGCAGCGTAGGCACCAATGTATTTCTTAATGCGGTAGTTATACATCTTCAGTGCCAACAGAGCCTTCTCATTGCCCTCTTCGGCTGCCGATTCTATCTCGCGCATGTCTGATGAGATGCCGGTAATACCGAGCACGCCACTCTCCTTATTCAGAAAGTCGGCCATCTCTTGAGGCTTCTTGCCTAACTTCTCCATGAGATAGGTAACAGCAGATGGGTCGATGTCGCCTGAACGCGAGCCCATCATCACACCTGCCAATGGGGTCAATCCCATGGAGGTATCGATACACTTGCCGCCCTTGATGGCTGTAACACTGGCACCATTGCCGATGTGGCAGGTGATGATGCGCATGTCCTTGATGTCCTTACCTAAGAATTCGCACACGCGCTGTGACACATATTTGTGACTGGTGCCGTGGAAGCCATAGCGACGCACGTGGTATTTTTTGTACAGTTCGTAGGGAATGGCATAGAGGTAAGCATAATCGGGCATGGTGCTATGGAACGCATTGTCGAACACACAAACCTGTGGTGTGGTGGGCATGAGTGCATCCACGGCTCGCAAGCCACGAAGATGACCCGCATTGTGTACGGGTGCCAAATCGCACAGGCTCTCGATTCCGTCTTCCACATGCTTATCTACAATCACGCTATCCTCGAACAGGTCACCGCCTTGCACGATACGATGCCCTACGGCATCAATCTCGTTTAATGACTTGATAGCCCCAATCTCGGGGTCGGTGAGCAAAGAGAACACGAAGTTCACACCTTCTTTGTGGTCGGGCATGTCGTGCATGATTTTCTTTTTCTCGCCATTGGGCAATGTTACTTTCACAAAGGCCTCATCGAGACCAATACGCTCTACACCTCCCTGAGCCAACACTGACTCGTCGGTCATGTTGTAGAGTTTATACTTGATAGAGCTGCTTCCGCAGTTTAATACTAAGATGTTCATTGTTAAGTTTTTTACTAAGTTTACAAGTTTACGAGTTTACAAGTTTACAAGTTGATGGCTTATTTGTTACTAAGTTCACAAGTTTACAAGTTCACGAGTTGTTGGTTTATGATTTATGAATTATTCCGAGTTGACGAGTTTTTAGTTGACGAGTTGACAAGTAAATAGACTTTTTGCTTAAACACAATCAACTTGTAAACTATCAACTTGTGAACTTGTAAACTCGTCAACTTGTCAACTATAGCGACTTCTACTCCTCTTTCTTGGCATCTTGTGCCTGGCAAGCGGTGATGGCCACCATATAATAGATATCATCTACCGAGCAACCACGGCTAAGGTCGTTCACTGGGCGTGCAATTCCTTGCAAGATAGGTCCTATGGCAATGGCATTGCCCAAACGTTGTACCAGCTTGTAGCTAATGTTTCCTACTTCCAAATTGGGAACCACCAATACATTGGCATTGCCAGCGATAGCACTTCCCGGTGCTTTCTTTTGTCCTATCGATGGCACCAGGGCGGCATCGGCTTGCAACTCGCCATCGATTTTGAGTTGTGGTGCACGCTGCTTTGCCAATTTTGTGGCTTCTGCCACTTTCGCAACGACTTCATGAGAAGCACTGCCTTTGGTGGAGAAACTCAACATCGCTACGCGTGGTTCCTTGAATCCTGCCACACTCTTTGCCGTCGCTGCCGTGGTAACGGCGATTTGAGCCAACTGATCCACATCGGGAACAGGAGTAACAGCAACGTCACCCATAACCACTACTCCATTCTCGCCATACTCCTTTGCCTGCGTAATCAACAGCATGGCACCACTTACGCAAGTAACGCCGGGCGCACACTTAATGATTTGCAATGCCGGACGCAACGTATCTCCCGTCGTACTTAATGCACCACTAATCTGTCCATCGGCACCTTCGGTCTTGATAATCATGCAGCCCAAGTATAAAGGATTCTTCACCAACTCGCGTGCTTGTTCGAGTGTCATGCCCTTTTTCTTTCTAAGTTCGGCTAACAGCGTGGCATATTCTTCACTCTTGGGATTGTTTTCAGGGTCAATGATGGTAGCCTTGTCAATATTCTTCAGCGCTCGCGCCTCGGCCAGTTTATGTATCTCGGCTGGGTTGCCAATGAGAATAATGTCTGCAATGTCGTCGGCCAATACACGGTCAGCGGCACGTAGCGTTCGCTCCTCTAATGCTTCAGGGAGCACAATACGTTGTTTGTCGGCTTTTGCTCGCTCAACAATTTGCTGTAATAAATCCATGATGTTATTATTTATATTTTGATTTGTGTCATGATAGCGGCATCAACATGCCTGCAACCCACGGTAGACATCAAAGCAAAAAGAAAGATTTAACTCGTTGACGTCCACCCTGTATTGCAATTGCAAAAATAACAAATATTATTGACATGCGGAATGAAACACCTATAAAAATACGAAACATCGCAAAAAAGGACTGTATTCTACGAAAGAATACAGTCCTTTTTTTCTTCTATTTGTCAACCAGTAGTTTTTACCATTTATGCTCAGGTGTGTTGCCTGTTGGTGCTACTGGAGCAGGGTTGTTGGTGCAATCTACATTATAGTTGGTTTCGGTTTGTACGATACACCAGTTCATCCATTCAGGAGTTGTTGTGGTATTCCAACGGTAGCCATCAACATGGTTGCTCTTAGGATAACTACGGATAATGCCCTTGTTCAGGCGCTTGATATCGAATGTAGCCAAACCTTCTCCCCAGAACTCAACGCGACGTTGCCACCAACATTCATTTTGGAACTTAGATGTTGAGGTGTTGCCGTATGCTTCATTGTGCTTACCATAAACATAATCAGCGTCACGCATCTTGGCAAACTTGGTCAAGAGAGCTATACCTTCTGCCTCGTTCATCATACCAGCAGCTTCGGCTTCTATGAGATACATCTCCTCAACGCGCATCATTGGAACTGATACCGCAAAACCAAGCATTTGGTTGTGACGTCCTGCCTCACCACCAGCAAGTCTAAACTTCAGTGGCAGACCGCCAACACCGACATAATTGGTTGTAGTGTTGTAGCCCGTATTGTAAACCCAAGCAGGATAGTCGGTATATGCCTCGAGTGCTTTTAGCTTCATTGCTTTTGTTGCTTTGTCGTCAGCACCCTTCAAATCATCGATAGCAAAGTCTACAAAGCATTTTTTGCGCACATCCGTTTGCGGAATTGTTTCATAGAGATGGCGATCGATGAGCCAGAACTGTCCATAGCTGGCAGCATAGCCACATCCTGATGTTTCAGGGTCAACCTCGAGACACATCTGTGATCCCCAGCTTGAGTCACCGTCGTTCAGTCGGATGTTGGGGTCATCAAGTTTGTAAGTAGCACAGAGCATCCATGCATCATTTGGCGTATTGAAACCTGTCATGCGGTCGGTGTATTGTTCACCTGACATGATGTTGTAACCCTTCTGTGCCATCTTCGCATACTTGCGGGCATTTGCCCAATCTTCCATGGTAAGATAAGTACGAGCTTTTAGACCATAGACTACAGAGAGGTCGGGTGTGGTCTTGGTTGTACGAGAGTAATTTGCCAAGTACTTCTCAGCCTTGTCAAGGTCAGACAGAATAAATGCATAGATTTGTTCGTTGGTTGCACGCTTATTGTGCGCAGCCTGTTCTGTCGTCATGTTTTCCTTTTGGATAGGCACCGTCTCGGCATTCTTATCTTTCGCATAAGTCTTAGGGGCGAACATACGTGCCAAGTCGAGATAGTAGAGAGCTCTCATGGCATGAGCGATACCTGCTCCTTCCACACGGTCGCCCTGTGGATTCTCGCCTGCAATGGCGATGACGTCATTACAAGATTTTATCCAACCGAAATAATAGGTCCACGGCATCTGTGGGTTAGCGTATGTAGGACCTAAGTATTGTGAAATGTAGAAACCCTCATACCAGTTGATGTGTGGCTGCAGAATGTCCTGTCCCTGAACATCGCGCATGAGATAGAATGTTGGATAACCAAAATCGTTTCCGGCCGCTCTGCCATTACCTCTATATGTGAATTGTCCAACCAAAGTAGACGTGATGCCATCTACCAAACTTTGAAAGGCTGAGGGGGCTTCCTGAACTTGTTTCTGTGCCACAGTGGAACTTTGAGGGTCATATTCTTCAATACACCCCGTCATGCTGAAAGCTAATGTCGCAACAGCAAAAGTCTTTATGATATTTTTCATTGTTGTTTCCTTATTAAGTTGTTAGAATGTCAATTGTACACCACCAGAAATATTCCTTACTGGAGAATATACGTTCACGCTTTCATTTCTATCGAATGCATAACGAGGGTCAAGTCCTTTACGCTTAGACCAGAAATAAAGGTTCTCGCCAGCAGCATAGATACGGATGTTTGAAATGTAAGGCACGAGATTCTTAGGCAAGGTATATCCCACCGTAAATGATTGGAAGTTGAGATAGCTTGCATTGGTGAGCCAACGATCTGATGCCTGTGCAGCATACTTATCTTTATATTGCCAACGTGGAATGTTGCTTGTTGTATTGGTAGCACTCCATGCCTTGATATAGTCCTTGTGATAGTTGTATCCTTCAGCTTTTGAAGCCTGAGGAGTCATCAACGTTTGGTAACGTGCATCATACACCTTTCCACCCAATTGATAATCGAATGACAATGACAGGTCGAAGTTACCGAAACGGAAGTTGGTACTGAAACCACCGAAAAGGTCGGGAGCATTAGAACCATGTGCATAACGGTTAGCCTTATTAGGATCGGTTGTTTTACCCGAATACTTCTTACCAGGACGGTTGGTGATCGTAGCGTCAGCCTTACCTAACGTACTCATATCCTCGTCGTACCAATAAAGGGCTTGTCCCGTTTCGTCTACACCCGCATAAGCATAGGTCATGTAGTTCAACATTTCACCACCTTCCTCATACCAATAAGGACTTTCTAAGAATCCACCATTATCCAATACCTTGGAAGCTGGCAACTTTAATATCTTACCCTTGTTGTGTGCAAGGTTCAGAGAAACTGTCCAGTCGATGTCCTTTGTGCGGATAATAGCACCTGTAAGATTTACTTCAACACCTGAGTTTCGAATGTCACCCACGTTACCGTAATATCCGCGTGAACCCATTGACTCGGGAACAGACAGCCAGAAGAGCAAATCGGTTGTCTTCTTTGAATAGAAGTCGATGTTACCTGTCAAGCGGCTTTGGAATAGGTCAAATTCTACACCAACATTCAAGTTTGTCGTTGTTTCCCAAGTAATCTCTGGGTTACCAATTCTCCAGAATTTAGGACTCATTGCAGTTTCACTTGCCTTGGAAAGTCTATAAAGATTGGTGTAAGCATAATTACCGATATTGTCGTTACCCTGCTGTCCTACAGATGCCTTGAGTTTCAGAACATTCAACCATTTCACATCCGAGAGGAAGCTTTCCTTGTTCATAATCCAGGCACCGCCCAGCGACCAGAAGCTACCCCAGCGATGTTCTTTGGCAAAGTGAGATGTTGCATCGTAGCGGTAGGAAACAGAGCCGTAATACTTTTTGTCGTAGTTATATTGTACGTTTCCGAAGTAACCCTCTACGTTATATGGTGTTTTATAAGAAGTGTTGTTCGACTTGGTTGCAAATGCTGCCAACTCCTTAATGTCTGGCGAGAAGTTACCTTTGGCTGTGCCTTCAAGGAAGTTCACTTCCTCCTTGTAGTATTCATGACCCAACATCACGTTCAAATCGTGTTTATTGAATTCTTTGAAGAACGTAAGGGTTTGAACAAAGTTGGTACGCAAAGTGTTGCTCACCGACTTGGTCAACTCACCGCCTACCGAACTCTTTGGTAATACAAATGAGCTACCATAGTCGGACAATTGCGTTTGTCCCCAGATAACGGTGTTGGTCATGTTAAACTTCAAATAGTCGGTAATGTTCACGTCCATAAAGAAGTTACCATTCAGCTGGTTGCCTATCCGCTTGTACTCATTATACTGATTGGCTCCGATAGGGTTACCCAACATAAATGCACGTGTCAAACCACCGTTGCTACCAGACGAACCATAGTCGAAGCGTTGGTGTCCATATTTATCCACTGCAATAACAGGATTGCCTTGCTTATCAAGTGTACGCACATAAATAGGATAGATTGGTGCCATCATTGAAGTATAGTACATCAAGTTGACCTGTCCCAAATCAGCACTCATATTTGGATTAGACAACTGGTTTGAATGCACGAATGCTACATTTGCACCCAACTTAAGCCATTTCTTTGCTTGGTAGTCTGCCTTGATACGAGAGGAGAAGCGGTCGTAGCTTGAATGCTCTATAATACCGTCTTCATTGAGGTAACCTGCGCTGACGTAGAACGAAGAACGATCGGTAGAACCGCTTACACTGACATTGTAATCTTGTCGCAATGCCGATTTATAAGCTGTGTCAGTCCAGTCATCTGGTGTCAAATAGTAATCCAAGCCATCTGTACCCTTGAATATGCGTCCTAATTTAGCACCAGGCACCACATGTCCGTCCATACCAATAAGGTTCTGTCCCTCTGGTAGCGTGTAGACATTGTAGTTACCCAATTGCTTCATCATCATTTGATTAGCCCACAGGTTGGCGTCTGCATCATTCTTCTTCCCCGCGTTCTTGGCGTAGTTGTTGAACAGCGTATAGTAAGACTCATAGTAAGCCGCTGGTGAATCAAGCACATCATACTCTTGTACCGCACGAGTATTGGCACCCCATTTTACATCCACATTGACAACAGCTTCACGTGATTTACCTTTTTTAGTGGTCACGATGATAACACCAGAGGCACCACGCGCACCATACAAAGCAGCAGAGGCTGCATCTTTCAATACGCTGACAGATTCGATATCACCTTGTGGAATATTGGAAAGACTGGCTGTATAAGGCGCGCCATCGACAATAATCAATGGGTCGGTACCTGCATACAAAGATGAAATACCACGAATGTTCATGGCACCAGCACCAGCACCTGGAGCACCAGAACTGCTACGCATTTGTAAACCCGAAACGTTTCCTACCAAAGCATTGGCAACGTTTGTCGTCACATGCTTTTGCAAGTCTTTGGAGTTCATAAATGTAGCTGAACCAGTAAAGGCAGATTTTGTTTGTGTACCGAATGCTACCACAACAACTTCATCCAAACTCTTGTTTTCGGGTTCGAGCACCACATTCATCTCGGATTTCACTGTCAATGTCTTTGACAGCATACCGATGTAGGAAAACTCTAAACGACTACTCGCATTTGGAACATTCAGTGAGAACCGTCCATTGGTATCTGTAATGGTTCCTGTCGATGTACCGACAACCTTTACCGAAGCACCAATGATTGGCTGACCATCTTCAGAAGAAGTTACCACGCCTTTCACTGGCATTTGTGCCATTGCCATACCTATACTTAGGAACAGGCAAGCGAGAAACAGTGTTAGTCTTTTTTTCATAAAAATTTCTCCTTTCAATCGCTAATTTAACATATTGTTTATTATTAATGGTTTGTTCAGTAGTATTAAAGTAGCTCTTAGCGATAGATATTTATACAGGTTTCATTCCTCGCCCGCCTGTTTACATTTCAGTCTGTAAACGAAGGTCTACCCCTTTGAACCATTCGGAGATATCACATCCCTTTTTGCTAACAATTTACAAATATAGGAGATTTGTGCGAAAAGTAAACAAAAATGAGTTAATTGGTGTGCTTTTTAACATATTTTAGCGAATAAAGATTAAAATAACCTATCTCTGACACTGCCTTTACCGAGTAAGTACGGTACAGCTAAAGCGGGTGGATGTGGCATACCAGCCCCATAGGGCATGCTCAAGAAAAAGAATCTATTCCATAAAATATTCTTACATATATCAACAGATACACCAAGTTCAGGGATACATATTGATATATGAACAATATTTGTCAAGCAGATTTTCTAACGGCAAATCACCTTTTGCAAAGCGCTCTGCATCCAAAGACTGCAATCTTTCACGCACAGGCGTATTTCCTTTATATGTTGCTGTTAGAACATAAAATCCGTCTTGCTCTTCGATAGCCACATCCGAAAAATATTCAGAGATATCATCCGAGCTATACCGAATGGAATAACTTGGACGCTTGGCACCTGGAAAATCCTCACGTAGAATACCTTTTGCCACCAAATCCTGTATGTCACGAATGGCGGTGTCCTTAGAACATTTGGCAAGTGAAGCCCACATTTTAGAGGTTATCTTTGCTTCATAGCCATCCAAGAAAAGATTTAGCACATCCTTCTGGCGCTGACTGAACGCCACGGATGAAGCATTTTGCCAAAAAAGACTCTTGTTCAAAATCGTATTCACATTCACCTTAGCCTCGTCAAGCGCTTTAGACAGCGTGTTGGCATACCATAAAATCCACTCAGTAACATCTCCGTCACCATTCTGTGTTTTCTTCAAAATCTCATAGTACCGATGCTTATCCTTATTGATTTGAGATGATATGTTATAGAAACGAAATTCGCTTTTGTCGGCACGAGCCAACAACATGTCCGATAATATACGTGCCAAGCGCCCGTTGCCGTCTTCAAAAGGATGAATGCTGACAAACCACAGATGCGCTATGGCCGAACGAATCGTGGAACTTACTGGCTCATCTTCATTAAACCAGTGAAGAAACTTCTCCATTTCTCCCTCCACTCGCTCTGGAGCCGGCGCGACGTAATGCACTTTCTCTCGGCCAAAGATACCAGACACAATGTGTTCTTCATGGGTGCGGTATCTTCCCACCTCAATCTTAAAACCCTCGCTAAAGCCTGTCGGGAAAAACGCCGCTTGCCAAGCACACAATTTTTCTTTGGTCAATGGTTGGTCAACATGATGCAAGGCATCGAGCATGACCGCCACAACAGAATCTACATAATGAGAAGGTGCCGTCTGCCTGACATTCTCCAGTCCCAGCTTTCGAGCGACTGATGAACGCACCTCGTCCGCATTCAGACGAATGCCCTCTATCTCTGAAGAAAACACCACGTCATTTGTCAGGTTTTCGGCCATGGCTTTCAGTTTGCTGTCAAAGCCAAGCGAGTACAACCTGCCATACAGTAAACCTTGCTTTCGATTCACCTCTTCAAGGACAGCCGTAAGTTTGAGTGCATCCCATCTAAACGCTGTCCAATCTTCTCTTTCGTGGATATACATATTATATTAAGTTGTGAATGCAATCTAAATCGCGCAATAACGTCGCAACGTTTGCGACAAATATACTGTTTTTTTGTCGCATTTACAAGTAGGGAACACGAAATAGTACCATTTTTTCCATATTTTTTTGTAGCTATCTTGATTGGGTACAATTGGCCAACGTCGTAAGGGTGTGATTTATCACGTTCCGCACACCCGCACGTCCCGTCATTTTACCAATAACGTGGCGGAGCGTGATGAATCACGCCCCTACGTTGCTACAGTACAAACACAGCGGATTTTTTTTGGGCAGCAATAGACTGCCGGTTCAATCTCTTTGACTTTACCGTCCAAAGTCTATGCTATTGGAGGGCAAAGTCTATGCAATTGGAGGGGAAAGTCAATGCTATTGCAACTGATTGAAATACAGAGAGAAACAGATACCCAAGACCCGAAAGACGGAGAGGTCTTGAAATGTTCCAAATGTAAAATGGAGTGAGGAAAGGAACCTTTCCCTGGTTGGAATTCTACAGAGGACTGTCGGCGCACGTCACCGCTCACTTTTTGGCGGGCGAACAGGGTGGAAGCCGGAAACTTTCTGGCTCATTTGCTCTACACGGTCGGCGATGTATTGCTTGAAACGCTGATCTTGCAGAACCTCGATGTCTTGGAACAAGCCCAACACAAATCGCCCGATGCCCAGATAGCTGGCCACGTCGGCTTTGAAAATCCAGTGCTTCTCATCCTTCTCGGGAGCCAGGAAAGGGTGCGACTGCGGGTACTCCTCCAGCAAAAGATTGTATGACAACTGCCCCAAGCGCAGTTTCACGGGCAGCTTTTCATCGCCACTGAACATGAAAATATCCGTGAACAGGTCGCGGTGCTTGGCCTGGTTCATCCAGAATACATCCATCACCTCAACACTCTTGATGCGCGACACCTTGAACGTTTTGCACATGTCCGATTGCATCTCGTAACACCGCACGTCCAAATCGTCGTTCATCAGCAGGTAAGGCTCCACCACGCGGTCGGAAACGGTCTTGCTGTGGGGCGACGAATAGCCCCTGAGCACCACGACGCTCTGAGTCTCCATGGCCTCTTTCAAGGTGCGCACGTTGTTGTGGATGCGCTTCAAAGCGGCTGGTGAGAACGACCCTTCCAAACTGTAATAGCGGTCGAGTTTGGTTTTAAGGGTAGCCAGGATAAGGTCTTTTTTGTTGCTGGCCTCCAGCATTCGGCGCAGGTAAGCGGCTTCTTCCTTGGTGAAAACGATGTTGTCGTGCAGTCGCCTGAAAAACTTACTATTGGGGTCCAGCCGGTAATAGGCTCCGGTCTTGATGACCTGAAACCCGCTGTTGCGCAGATAGTCGAGATAATAGTAGAGGTTGCGCCGCGTGACGTGCAGCCTGTCGGCCAACTGCTGGGCGGTGTAGTTATTGTTGTCGGTGAGCATCAACAGCAGCTCGAGTTCGTTTCCGAATTTTTCTAAGCGCATGGGGAAAGAAGTTTGTGAGTTGACAAGTTAACAAGTTGACGAGTTGACGAGGATGTGTGCATGCTGGATTCCTCCTATAGCAGCAAGCTAAGCATTCAAGCATCAGAAGCCAACGCATATCAAGCTAAAGCACGCAATCTTATAAGACAAGACTAATGCAATGTGCCTCAATTGGACAAAAGGCAGTGCATTAAAAATCTAAGGACAGCTCTGTACTGCCCAAAAGGTTGTACGAACGGCGGTGATAGGGCGTGATGCCATACGCACGGATGGCTTCCCGATGCTTGCGTGTGGGATAGCCCATGTTCGATTGCCAGTCGTATTGCGGGTATTCTTGCGCCAGCCGGTCCATGTAATCATCCCGAAAAGTCTTGGCCAAGATGCTGGCCGCGGCTATGTCCTGGTACTTGCCATCACCTTTTATAATAGTGGTATAGGGCAAATCATGATAAGGCGTAAAGCGATTTCCGTCTACGATGATGGCCTGCGGGCGCGTGGTGAGCTGGTCCAGCGCGCGGTGCATGGCCAGAAAACTGGCGCGCAGGATGTTGATTTCGTCAATCTCCTGCGGTGTCACCTCGCCCACGGCCCACGCCACAGCATCGTGGATGATGGTTTGGCGCAATGCGTCGCGCTTTTTGCGCGAGAGCTGTTTCGAGTCGTTCAGGTCCGCATTGTCATAGTTGGGCGGCAGGATGACGGCGGCGGCGAACACACTTCCGGCCAAACAGCCACGGCCCGCCTCGTCGCATCCAGCCTCGATGAGGTTGGGGTAAAAATGAGATTTCAAAGTGTTGTGCATCCTCTATATGTGAAATAAAGTTAACCTACAACAAGTATTAACAACCTTTGTTTGGTGTGGAAAAATGAGTTCCAACTCTTGTCGTACTTTTGCCGTATCAAACAGAACATGAACCATCAAATACGAACGACAATGGAAAAGAACATTCTTTTATCAGAAAGCACACCCTCGGCACGAATCTCTTATCAGCACGTCATCGGAAAATTATTGATGCCGATAGAACTTTTGCGGCGTTATTACGCCAAAGTGATGGAACGTGATGTGAACACGCGGCAGACGCTGTTGCTGCTAAATGCCCAACTGGCATTCGTGATGACCGTGTTTCCCATCGAAGCGCCGTTCGCCGTGCGCGTGGTTTGCTGCCTATGGCTGCTGAACGCCTTGTGGAAATGCAAGCAAGTGTTCTGATTAGAACATCCGACTGACGCGCTCAATGCCCGCAACCAGTTGGTCTACCTCTTCGCGTGTGTTGTACAAAGCGAAGGAGGCGCGCGCCGTTCCCAGAACGCCCAACCGCTGCATCAGCGGCTGCGCGCAGTGGTGCCCCGTGCGGATGGCGATGCCGAGCCTATCCAACAGCGTGCCCATGTCCATGTGGTGAATGTGCCCAACCTGAAAGCTAATGACCGCGTCGCGATGGGCCGCCTCTCCGAAGATGCGCATCCCAGGGATGGTTTGCATGCGCTCAAGGGCATAAGCGGTCAGCTCGTGTTCATGCTGGGCTATGTTGTCCATGCCCAAGGATGACAGGTAATCGAGCGCAACAGCCAACCCATGCGTGGCGATGTAGTCGGGTGTACCCGCCTCGAACTTCAATGGCGGTCGCTCGAAAGAAACCTTGTCGAACGACACATGGCTGATCATCTCGCCTCCTCCCTGATAGGGTGGCAAACGGTCGAGCCATTCTTCCTTACCATACAGCACACCAATGCCCGTTGGGCCGTAGGCTTTGTGGCCGCTGAAAACAAAGAAATCGCAATCAATGTCTTGCATGTCCACCTTGAAATGGGGCGCACTCTGCGCACCGTCTATCACCACCGGCACGCCATGGGCATGCGCCGTGCCCGTCATCTGCTTCACGGGATTGACGGTACCCAGCACGTTGCTCACCTGCGTGAGGCTCACCAATTTGGTCTTGTTGGTAAACAACTTTTCGTATTCGTCGAGCATCAGCTCCCCCGCATCGGTCATCGGAACCACTTTGAGCACGATGCCCCTTTGCTGAGCCTGCAACTGCCAAGGCACAATGTTGGAATGATGCTCCATGGCAGACACGATTACTTCATCGCCTTCGCGCATGAACGCCTGACAATAGGTGGCGGCGATGAGATTCAAACCCTCGGTGGTGCCTCGGGTGAAGACCACCTCAGCGGTCGAGCGGGCATTGATGAAACGGCGCACCGTCTCGCGGGCAGCCTCGTGAAGTTCGGTGGCCTGCTGCGACATCCAGTGAACACCACGGTGGACGTTGGCGTTGACGTTGAGGTATTCGTCACGCATGGCATCCAACACGCACAAGGGTTTCTGCGTGGTGGCCGCATTATCCAAGTAAATTAAAGGCTTGTCGTAGACCTTTCGGGATAAGATGGGAAAATCCTGACGGATGGAAGAAATATCGTACATAGAATGAAATTGTATGGATGAGACTGGCCGCAAGGTCGATTGGAACCCACTGTCTGTTGGGCCTGTCACGGATGATTGGTTTGAACGTTCACGAAAAAACCTCCGCCCAAGTTTGCCTTTGAAAGCACTTGGGGGAGGCAATGATGGGCTAATTAACAATTTCTACATCCCGCACACTTGTCGAGTTCGCCTCTGAAGCGCTTCTCAACCAAGTAGTGCAGACGATCTTTCAACGGTTCGAGCTGCATGCTGTCGACCACCTCATTGATGAAGGCGAACTCCAACAACAGCTTGGCTTCCTGCTCACTGATGCCGCGTTGGCGCATGTAGAACATGGCCTGGTCGTTGAGTTGACCCACGGTGGAACCATGACCACATTTCACATCATCGGCATAAATCTCCAACTCTGGCTGGGTGTACATGCGCGCCTGCTTCGTGGTGCAGAGGTTTTGGTTGCGCATCTCCGAGTTGGTCTTCTGCGCTCCCTTCTCTACAAGCACCCTACCGGCGAAGGCTCCCGTGGCCTGACCATCGAGAACATACTTGTACAGTTCATGACTTTCGCAGTGAGGCACGGCATGACGGATGAACGTATTGTTGTCTACATGCTGCTTTTTGTCAGCGATGACGCAGCCGTTACAGCAACAAGACGCCCCTTCGCCACGGAACACCAAGTTGAGTTGGTTGCGTGTAATGCCATTGTGCAGGGTTAGCACGTTGTGATTGAAGCGGCTGTTGGCCTGCTGTTCCACATACACGTTGCTCACACGGGTATTGTGTTCGTGCGTTTCTTCCATGCAATAAAGGTCGAGCGAGGCATTCTCGCCCACAAAAGCCTCAATCACTTGCGTAGCAAGAAAATGCTTGTCGTCCATGGTATGGTCGCAGAAAAGGAACTTGGCCTCGGCCCCTTCATCCAGCACGATGAGCACTCGTCGGTTCACCATCAGGTCAACATCCGAGCGAAGGAGGTTCACCACCTGGACGGCACGGTCAATCTTAACCCGCTTGGGCACATAAATGAAGAGGCCATCTTGCGCCAACATGGTGTTCAGTGCCGTGATGGCATCATCCTTTGTCTCAGCCAGTTGGGCATAATACTTGCTCACCAATTGCGGATGCGTGTCAGCCACCTTCTGCAATGAGTCGACGATGACACCTTCGGGCAGTGTCGCTTTGGGCAGCGCCTTGGCGTGGAAAGCGTCGTTGACGATGAAGTAAAGCGAAGTACTCAAATTGGGTACGCTGCACTTGAAAGCCTCATAGGGTTTTACAGGGATATCCAGCCGGTTGAGGTTCAATCCATAATTGGGTTCAAACAACGCCGCCATATCCGTATAACGATAGCGTTCAACCTTGCGTGAGGGGAAGCCTTGGCGCTTAAAATCTTCGAAAGCAGCGTCACGAACGTCGTTCATCACGGGCGAACCATGCTGAAAAATCATGGCGCGGGCATCCGCATACAGGTCGAGATATTGTTTCTCACTGTTCATCATTCTGCCTCCGCCTTAATCCAGTCGTACCCCTTGTCTTCGATTTCCTTGGCCAATTCAGGCCCTCCGGTCTTCACAATGCGTCCATTGAACAGCACATGAACGATGTCGGGCTTGATTAAATCGAGCAAACGGTCGTAATGTGTGATGACAATGGTGCTGGTATCGGGCCTCTTGAGCTTGTTGACACCTTCGGCAACTATGCGAAGAGCGTCTACATCCAAGCCCGAATCCGTCTCATCGAGAATGGAGAGCGTGGGCTCGAGCATCGCCATTTGGAAGATTTCATTGCGTTTTTTCTCTCCGCCACTGAACCCCTCGTTCACGCTGCGGTTGGACAGTTTGCTGTCTAACTCAACCACCTTTCGCTTTTCCTTCATCAACTTGATGAAGTCGCCGGCACTCATCGGCTCCTGTCCTTGATACTTTCGCTTCTCGTTGATGGCTACCCGCATGAAATTAGTCATGGACACACCAGGGATTTCCACAGGATATTGGAAAGAGAGAAACAACCCCTCGTGTGCGCGATCTTCTGGCGCCATGGCCAACAGGTCTTTGCCATTGAACGTCACTTCGCCCTGCGTAACCTCGTACATCGGATTGCCCACAAGCACTGCGCTCAAGGTACTCTTGCCCGAACCGTTAGGTCCCATGATGGCATGTACTTCTCCTGTCTTGATGACAAGATTGATTCCTTTCAATATTTCTTTGCCGTTGATGGTGGCATGTAAATTCTTTACCTCTAACATAATGATTCTTTTGTTATAAATCGGTTTATCCAACGGTTCCCTCCAGCGAGACGGAAAGCAATTTTTGCGCCTCAACTGCAAACTCCATCGGCAACTTGTTTAATACTTCCTTGGCATATCCATTGACAATCAGGCCAACGGCATCTTCAGTAGGAATGCCTCGTTGATTGCAATAAAACAGCTGGTCTTCACTGATTTTGCTTGTCGTGGCCTCATGCTCAACGATGGCACTGTCGTTATGAATGTCCATGTAGGGGAACGTATGGGCACCACATTCGCTTCCCAACAGCAGACTGTCGCACGAGCTGTAGTTGCGTGCATTGTCAGCATTGGCGGTTGCACGAACCAGGCCTCGATAGGAATTTTGGCTGTGTCCGGCACTGATTCCCTTTGAAATGATGGTGCTCGTGGTATTCTTTCCCATGTGAATCATCTTCGTACCCGTATCGGCTTCTTGATGATGATTGGTCACCGCCACCGAATAGAACTCGGCCTGCGAGCCGTCTCCACGCAAGATACAGGATGGATATTTCCATGTAATGGCGCTACCTGTTTCGACTTGCGTCCACGAGAGCTTGGAGTTGACTCCCCGACAATCGCCCCTTTTGGTGACCAAGTTGAGCACTCCGCCCTTGCCATGTTCGTCTCCGGGATACCAATTCTGAACGGTTGAGTATTTTACCTCGGCATTGTTCATCACGATGATTTCCACGATTGCGGCATGAAGTTGATTCTCATCGCGCATCGGAGCGGTGCAGCCTTCGAGATAACTCACATACGCATCGTCTTCAGCCACAATCAACGTTCGTTCAAACTGTCCGGTATTGCGCGCGTTGATGCGGAAATACGAACTCAACTCCATAGGACAGCGCACCCCTTTGGGGATGAAAACGAACGAGCCATCACTGAAAACGGCACTATTCAGGGCTGCAAAGAAATTGTCATAATAAGGAACTACCGTGCCTAAGTACTGACGCACCAAGGCAGAATGTTCCTTGATAGCCTCGCCCATGGAACAGAAAATGACGCCTTTCTCTTTCAGTTTTTCCTTGAAGGTGGTCTTCACAGACACAGAGTCCATAATGGCATCAACGGCCGTTCCACTGAGTGCCAACCGTTCTTCCAATGGAATGCCCAGCTTGTCGAATGTCTTTTCCAGTTCCGGATCAATCTCTTTGTTGGCCGGTTTCTTCGCCATTGGGTCGGCATAATAGGAAATATCTTGGTAATTAATGTTGGGCAACGTCACATGTCCCCATGAGGGTTGTGTCATTGTCAGCCAATGTCGATACGCTTTCAGGCGAAATTCGAGCATCCATTCCGGCTCTCCTTTCTTGCCAGAAATGAGCCGAATGACATCCTCATTAAGCCCCTTCTCTATAATCTCGGTATGAACGTCAGTGGTAAAGCCAAACTCGTACTTCTGTTCGGTTAGTTTTCTGACGTATTCGTTGTTCGTGTTATTTACTTCTTCCATAAATGTAAATGCAGGAACTCCCTGATGTTTCATGGACGCCCCTGCAATAGATGATATGATTAGTTTGTTAGTTGACGAGTTCACAAGTTGACGAGTTGACGAGTTGTTGGTGTTCAAGGGTTCATAAATTGAAGTATTTACGAACGCAAAGACTTATCAACTCACAAACTTATCAACTCAAAACTCACACGCTCAAACTTACAACGTTTGCTTTACTTCTATTTCTGTAAAGGTTTCTATGATGTCACCTTCCTGGATATCATTGAAATTAACCAGACTGATACCACACTCGAAACCGGTTGCCACTTCCTTTACATCGTCCTTATACCGCTTCAATGCATTGATAGCAGCGGTGTGAACAACGATTCCATCGCGAACAACTCGAGCTTTGTCTGAGCGGTGTACCTTTCCATCGGTCACCATGGCACCAGCTACGGTTCCCACCTTTGAAATCTTGTAAACTTGCTTCACCTCAACCTCGCCAGTGACTACCTCCTTGGTCACCTTGTCAAGCATGCCTTCCATAGCCGACTTCACGTCATCAATGGCGTCGTAGATGACGGAGTAGGTGTTGATTTCAACACCGTTCTGTTCGGCCAGTTTACGGGCAGAAGCAGACGGGCGAACCTGGAAGCCCACAATGATGGCATCGGAAGCATCTGCCAAGGTAACGTCGCTCTCACTGATCTGACCTACCGACTTGAAGATAACATTGACGTTAATCTTCTCGGTAGACATCTTAATAAACGAGTCACTCAATGCCTCGATACTACCATCGGTGTCACCTTTCACTATAATGTTCAGTTCCTTGAATGACCCAAGAGCGATACGATGCGAGATGTCACTCAGCGTGAGGCGCTTCTGTGTACGCAAGCCTTGCTCACGCTGCAACTGCATACGCTTGTTGGCGATATCTCGAACCTCTTGCTCTGTTTCCAGCACATGGAACTGATCACCGGCCGTGGGCGCACCATTCAGTCCGAGAATAATGGCAGGTTCGGCAGGTTTTGCTGACTCAATACGCTGGTTGCGCACGTTGAACATGGCCTTGATGCGTCCCCAGCTCGTCCCGGCGATGATGTCATCACCCACACGCAGCGTACCATTGCTGACCAAAACCGTAGAAACATATCCACGTCCCTTGTCCAAACTCGACTCGATGACACTACCCGTCGCCCTGCGATTGGGATTGGCTTTCAAGTCAAGCATGTCTGCCTCAAGGAGAACTTTCTCCAACAATTCGTTGACACCTATACCTTTTTTCGCACTGATTTCCTGACATTGGTATTTTCCACCCCACTCTTCAACCAACAAGTTCATCTGAGCCAAGTCTTCACGAATCTTGTCTGGGTTGGCTCCTGGCTTGTCAATCTTGTTGATGGCGAACACCATGGGCACGTTGGCAGCCTGCGCATGCGCGATGGCCTCCTTGGTAGTAGGCATCACACTGTCGTCGGCAGCGATGATGATGATGGCGATATCCGTCACCTGCGTACCGCGAGCACGCATGGCGGTGAAGGCCTCATGACCAGGAGTATCCAGGAATGTGATGAAACGTCCATTCTCCAGCTGTACGTTGTAAGCACCGATGTGCTGGGTAATGCCACCAGCCTCGCCTTCAATCACATTGGTGTTACGGATGTGGTCCAACAGAGATGTCTTACCATGGTCTACATGTCCCATCACGGTAACGATGGGTGCGCGAGGCAACAGGTCGTTCTCGTCGTCGATTTCTTCAGCGACAGCCTCTTGAACCTCTGCGCTCACATATTCGGTCTTGAAGCCAAACTCATCGGCAACCAAGTTGATGGTCTCGGCATCCAACCGTTGATTGATAGATGCCATCACACCGATGCTCATCAAGGTTCCAATCAGTTTGTTGACATCCACATCCATCATGGTAGCCAATTCGCTAACTGTCACGAATTCGGTGAGCTTCAATACCTTACTTTCCTTACGTTCTGCTCTTGCTTCCGCACTCATGCGTTCTTGCATGGCATCACGTTTTTCCTTACGATATCTAGCACCTTTCTTGTTCTGCGTACCCTTACTGGTGAGTCTGGCCAGCGTTTCTTTTACCTGGCGTGCTACCTCTTCCTCGTTCACCTCCAGCGGTTTCTGGTTACGTCCTCTGCCCTTTCGATTTTTCTTATTAGTGTTTCGGCCGTCAGCATTCGCAGACCTGTTGGCATTGCCACCGCCATTGTTTCCAATTTGTCGAGAAGCAGCGTTGATATCAACCCGCTGTTGGTTGATGCGGGCGCGCTTTTTGCGTCCATCGCCTCGTTTTTCTTCACGTTCTTTGCGACGTTCTTCCTTGGTTTTCTTCTTGGGTCGAGTACTCTGATTGATGTTGCTGAGGTCTATTTTACCCAGCACATTCACCTTAGGCGCATTTTGCAAGCGCAACTCACTCTTGGTCTGGAAGATTTCGTCTCCACCGCTTTGAGGTTCGTCACTCTCCTGTTTTTCTTCAACTTCCTGCGGTTTATCATTTACCTGCGGTTCAACACGCTCCTGTGACTTGTCACTTTCCTGTGACTCAACACGCTCGTCAACCTTTTGTTTCTGGTCAACTTGCTCCTTCTTTACAGTTGGTGCCTCGGTCTTGACTTCCGCTTTCTGGTCGTCCTTCTTACCTTCTTCCACCACAGTTGGTGCTGCCTTTGGTGTTTCTGCGGGCTTCTCTACTTTTTCTTTTTTAGGCTTTG
>ERZ1036438.171-NODE-171-length-37890-cov-7.995771_pt1 | contig 37890 bp, 32 predicted proteins | sample MGYA00514224_ERZ1036438 | MGnify/ENA primary metagenome ERZ1036438 (study PRJEB33795, sample SAMN09464924) | human gut metagenome | host: Homo sapiens | place: USA: Stanford, California | collected 2016-07 | study: EMG produced TPA metagenomics assembly of the...
GCACGCTTCACGATAGCCACCTGGTGCGCCTGTTCCTCAATCGACATGTTTTTGTGTATCACGCCGATGCCTCCCTCGCGTGCGATAGCGATGGCCATGGCCGATTCGGTGACGGTATCCATGGCGGCCGACACGAAAGGAGCGTTCATCTCGATGTGACGAGAGAATTTGGTTTTCAACTGAACCTCCTTGGGCAAAACTTCAGAATAAGCGGGAACTAACAGGACGTCATCGAAGGTAAGACCGTCCATCATAATTTTATCTGCAACAAATGATGACATATTTAGGTACCTTATTTAAAAATTTATTGCGTGCAAATTTAGCAATAAAAATCCACATCTGCCGCACTTTTCCCGTTTTTCTATGTCATTTAATTGAAATTAACGCGCTTAAATTAACGCGTTGCCTATCTCACAAGTCTTTGCGTTTAAATATCCGCAATGAAAGAAGATAGGGAACGATTATCCATACAAGAAGCACAAAGACAGAGAGTATTATGCCCCAGGCCTCACCCAAGAGCTGTTTGAAGGCCGCTCCCGAATAGCCCATCATCGCTGCCATATCCATCTTCAGAATCACCTGAAAACGCACCAAATCGAGTGGATTGAGCATGAGAAGCGTCGTGATGGCTTTTTCTACGGGATATTCGGCAAAAACCAGGATGAGGTACATCAGCACGGCATCGTAGATCATCGTAAAGAACAACCACAGCATGATGGCAGCACCAATGCCGCGTGTCTTGTCAGAAGTCAGGGTTGTTGTAAGAAAAGCCAACGCCACAAAGATGAACGTGATGACCACACCTAAAAGAATGACAAGCCATGCCGTAGCCAGATTAGTATACAACAAAACTGGCACGCCTGTACCCAACAAAAATGCAATGGAAAGACTGCCTGAAACCCCAGCAAACAGCGAATGCCACAGTTGGCTACGCTTGAGTGGTTGGCTCAACAGGAGAACGATAAACTCCTTGGCATTGTACAGATACACGGTGCTGTAAAGCAGCGACATCAACGGAACGATAAAAAGAACGATGTTGAGCAGGGTGACATTGGCCTTAGCCTCGTTGTCTTCGAGGAGAAGTGCGGTCCATGACATCAATGCCAACATCAAGAAATAAATGATGACGACCTTACTCTTTACGTTGTCGTGGAAAATAATCTTAATGATTGATTTCATTGTCGTTTAAAATACGCATGATTGACTGGGTTATACTGCGTTCACCTGTTTCCTGGAGCAGTTGTTCTACCGATTTGTAAAGAAGCACTTGACCGTCTTCCATGAAAACAACGTGAGTGGCCAAGTCTTCCAGCTCGCTGAGAATATGCGACGTGATGAGAATGAGCTTACCTTTTTGGTTTTCCTTTCTAATCTTCGCCTTCAATATCTCGGATGCAAAAGGGTCTAACGACGCTGCCGGCTCGTCCAAAATCAGTATTTTTGGGTTGAAAAGAAAAGCCATGGCAGCATTTACTTTCTGGCTCATACCGCCCGACAGCGCATTGGTTGGCTTGTTGGCCATGGCGGAGATTTCAAATTTGTCGAACAATTCTTTGTCCAACTCTCCAGCGTAATGGCGCACGGCCAGCAAGGTGTCGATGGTTTGACCTACAGTAAGATTTTCGGGAAAGCTGCTTTTCTGGGGCATAAAACCAATCTCTGACCTACTCAAGGGATTGTCCTGCACATCTATGCTATTGACCGTAATCTGCCCCGACTGGGGTGTCACCAGACCCAGGATACACTTCATCAGAGTGGTCTTGCCACAACCATTAGGTCCTACGAATGCCACACACTGGGCAGGGCCTAACGCAAGATTGATATTTTGCAACACGTGCAGCCGACCATAATATTTGTTCAAACCATCAATGGATATCATACTTCAAAAGGTTTTATACTCGGTGTGTGGTCCACATAGTTATCAGGAGTGATGGATGGCAACAGTTTTTCACTCTGCTCCATGAGTGTCATCAGGAAGCTCCTAAAGAAAAGCAACAAGGTCTGATTCCTCTCCGTCAGGGTTGAGAATAGGCTGAGCATGTGATAAGGTACGTCACTAATGCCGTCTTTATTTAAATCGTACCCTTCGTTCTTATCCCAATAATTATGGTCGAAGTCGTTGCTATTGAACGAACCATTGGTGGAGACATCAAAGGTGTTTCCTATAAAATTGTTTCTGGTAATGGTGTCGTTCGTAGAGCTGGCCACGACTCGCATGCCCCACCCATTTTGATGAAAGAGGTTGTGTCGCACGTTGAGTTCAACGCCACCATCCATGAGAATGCCCACTGTATTATTTTTAAAATTGTTGTGATGGATATACCCTCGTTGGATCTCCTTGAGTAAAAGACCGTATGAGGCCCCACCCCTACTCTCTTCAAAGATGTTGTTGTACATTTCCACATCATGCGTGTACATCACGGCAACACCTGCTTTGCTTCCCACGAAATGGTTATGATGATACTTGTTATAATGCGAAAACATAAAGTGAAGTCCATATCGCTCACATCCGGAAACATAGTTGCGACTAATATCCGAGTTATAAACGAACTCAAGATAAATGCCATCCCGATTATGCCCCACTTTGTTGCCTTGGATACACAGTCGCTCGCATTTCCAACAATGAATGGCATTGCCCATCACCTGCATGGCGCAGATATCACTTTCAACGTCGTTGTTCAGAATGCTGATATCCGTGCAATTCTGCAACATGATGCTAAACTGATTGGAACGCAACATATTATTTTCAAGGGTGACATGTTTAGCATTCTCCACATGAATTCCACAATATTCACGCAGAGATGAACGGTCGGAATTGATGATTTGAAAATTATCAATCGTCACGTTGTCACTTTTCACCCTGACGACGGTTCCTTTCTGCACCCCATCAATCACGGGCCGGTCTTTTCCCCGCAACACAAGAGGTTTGGCAATGGTGATTCGCTCTCGGTAAACACCCTTGCTCACGAGTATGGTATCACCGCTTTTAGCCGCCAATATCGCTGCCGTGATGGTGGTGATTGGTCCAGTCTTATTCACCACAAACGTAGTGGCGTGAACCGATGAGGCCATCGCCAAAGTAAACAGCAACAGTATGGCCTGAATGGTATATGTATGATATTTGGCCCACACACGATGTGCGTGGCATAGATAAGTAAATGGGAACACTTGCAATGGACGAAAAAAAATATCAGTGTTTCATCGGTTGCATGGGCTTGTCTGTCAGTTCCTCCAGATGTCCCCGCTTGCGCAATACAGTCCATGATGTGAGCAACATAGACTTGGTGTCTTGGGCGTATTTAGCGGCATGGTCACGATTGGAGAATGCAGCGACGCCACCACCCATCGGACTGGCAATGTCTTTTCCCAACACTAAATTTGAGGTTTTCAGGTCGATGAGGTTTTCGGGATGTTCATAATCACCCACATACATCTTGAGAATCTTATTCTCGGCAATTTCGTTTTGAGCGATATAATTGAACAAACACGATAAGTCATCAAATTTGAAACACTTTCCTTTGTCGGTGATCAGCTCGCAAGCAAACTGTCCGTTGACAATTGTCATCTGGCATGCCGAGCAATCATCTTTGCCCAGATTCATGGCTTGGGGCTTGTCGTCAACACTACATGCAGAAAAGAATAGGGTAAAAATCAGCGCCGCCAATAGGGCTGGCGCTGATTTCGTATCATTAAAACGAAGCATTTTCATTCTTTACACTTTGCTGTTTTTTGGGAAATACTTTCTGAAAAAAGCCATATTCATAGCAAACCACACAGAAGATGATGATGCCGGCCACAATAAGCAACCAACCGCCTAAGTCGGGTTGAGAGAACACCTCGAAGTTAGCAAGCTTTTTGTAACCGATCAGTGGTGGCTGAAAGTCACCACCAGGAATCTTGATAGGTGCGTCATCTGACAAATTATGACCATAATTATACTCCCAACGGTAGAAATCGATAAAACCAAGCACACCAAAGATGGCAAACAACACGAGGTCTACAATCGTCATCTTCTTGCTTCTCAGGAAACCAGTCACCACGAACAACACACCATAAGCCATCAAAATCCAAGGCAAGGCCTTAAACTCCCAGAAATCGTCAGGATGAAGCTGAGCCATGCCTACATAATGATTTAAGTCGTTCACCGAGTCCAAATTACCTGACAGCCCGGCGAAACTGCCAATAAACAGTTGCAAGCCTTCTGGGTATTGAGGAGCGTCCATGTCGATGACCCATAGGGGTACAAAAGCCGTGACAAAAGTGAGTACACCTGCCAGAATCATCAACCACATTCCGTATTTAGATAATTTATTCATCGTTCATTAGTTTTGAATACATTGCAAAAGTCAAGCTTTACTTGCTACTTCAAGTCTTTCACGTCTTTATTGTCGATAGAGAACTTCAGCGGCGTGGCACTTCCTGCTGCCGACACTCTGAAGTAACCTTGCATCTCCTGGTGCAGTGCCGAGCAGAAATCCGTGCAGTAATAGGGGAGAATTCCTACCCTGTTGGGCACCCACTTCAGCGTGTTCGTCTCACCCGGCATCACCAAAATCTCGGCATTGTTGTTACCCTTCACGGCGAAGCCATGAGGTATATCCCACTCTTGTTCAAGGTTGGTAACGTGAATATACACTTCGTCACCCAGCTTGATACCTTCAATGTTATCAGGAACAAGCCGCGAACGAATGGCACCCATATAGACATCCACGCGGTTGCCCTTGCGCTCTACGCGCGCTTCCTTGACGCTGTTAATCTTATAGGGATTTTTATTGTCTGCCAGCTTGGTAAACTTCAGCATGTTCTCGGTAAGCAGCTTGGCCTCACAAGCCACGGCATAGTGGGGTTCACCAACCGTTGGAAACTCAAGCACAAGCTTAATCTTATCGCCCGTGATATCATACAGTTGGGCTGCCTGACACATTTCAGGACCGGTTGGAAGGAATCGGTCTTTCGTGATTTTGTTGTAAGCCACCATGTATTTACCGTAAGGCTTCTTGGTGTCGCCACCCATTACAGACAAGTGACCAATGGAATAGTAAGTTGGAATGCGGTCAAGAGCCTCCAGACTCTTCAAATTCCACTTCACAATCTCCGAGCTTACAAAGAAGCTGGTATACGCATTGCCATCGGCATCGAACTCGGTATGTAGTGAACCGATGCCTGGTGCCTGCACCTCACCGTGAATGGCGGCCTCGTATTTAATGACATTGATGCCATCTACCTGTCCGTCGAAAGTTTTGTTTTCAATGGCTTTCTGTATTTTGGTGAAACTGAACACCGGCACATTAGTGGACAATTTGCCGTTACCAACGATATATTCGCCAGTGGGATCAATGTCACAGCCATGAGGCGACTTCGGGCAAGGAATGAAATACAAGAAGTCGTTAATTTTCTTGGTGTCAATCACCTTAACCTTGTCAAGCATCTCTGATTTGGCCATCCCGGTACTTTCGTCAAACACATTGTGCACATATTTGGACGTTTGCGTATCAAAGTCGCCATTCGCAACGTGCTCAGCGGCTTTCTTCCAGTTGACAGCTAAGATGTAATCTTTATCATTCTTGGAAGAGTTGATTTCCAACAGCGTGCTGGCCATTTCCGAATTGTAACATGTAAAGAAGCTCCAGTCTGACGAAGCTCCCTTTCCACTATGACTCAAATCATAGTTGAACGGTGGCAATGCGAGTTGGAAGTCCAGACTCAGGTGGCCAGACTCTTTGTCAATCTTGACATAACTGATGTGCCCCCTAAACTTATTCTTATATTCAGCGATAGGCACATCCCCATTGTCATAGTCAGCAGGAACACTGAAACGTGTTCCAGCCACCAGATATTCAGAGTTAGAGGTTAGGAATGGTGATGCGTGGTTACCAGCCGAATTAGGCAATTCTATAATCTCGGTGGTGCGGAACGTCTTCAAGTCGATACGCGCTACGCGAGGGGTGTTGTTCGCATTGACAAAGGCCCAGCGGCCATCATACATCGCATCGGTCAGCGACAACTGCACATGATGCGTATCATCCCAAGGCACGAAACCGAAAGACGTTTCGAGCATGGGTTTGGTGTTCTCATCATATCCATAACCGTTTTCACCGTTCTGCGTGAACACCGGAATGATTTTCAAAAGTCTTCCCGAAGGGATGCCGTATACACTGACCTGACCGTTGAAACCGCCAGACACAAAATTATAAAACTCGTCATATTCGCCAGGTGCGACATACGCCTTTTGAGCCGCGTCTGAATCAACAGCAGGCCCAGACGAATTTGGGCGACACGAATGCAAAGTGAATCCTACCGAGAGGATGACAACCGTTGCTAATATTAAACGTTTTTTCATACCTAAAATATTTTAAGAGAGACAGATATATATAGAATCATTGAATATTGATAATACTCATTGCATGATATAGGAAATAAAATACAGCCGAAATTTTTCTAACTGCTTTTTCATAAAAATATTCACTCTTAATTCAGTTTTAGCGCAAATATAAGAAATTTAATATGCTTTTTTTAGTAAAACCACAATTTATTTTGTTAAATATAATTAAATCAAGAAAAACAATTGACCAGCGCTGCCACATCAAAAACGCACAGCAACTTGTTAGGATACCAGGCTTTTATTTGTTTTTTGAATTGTATTTGCTTGCACTTACACTTAATTTCCTCTCGTCCAATTTTGGGATTTGCAAAGATTCTGGCTGTAATGAATATCCATAGCCATCCCCCTGCTCCACACCGCAACAGAATCACTGTAAGTAAACGCAGCGAGAAAAAACCATAAACTCGCTATTTTTATCAATCCTTCCTATCTGGAAAAGGAAAAAATGTATACCTTTGCATGGTATCAATAGCTACTGACAACCTTTGCATTTTCCTGCAACCAATTGATTCTGCCAGGAGTTACTATTTTAAACAATATAACAATGAAAAAGTTATTTTTATTATTTTTTATCTTTTGGATGAGTGCGCCATCATGGGCTGGTAAAGTAATTACCGACAGCATACACAGTAGGGTGCTGAATAGTACGATTAAATACAACGTCTATCTGCCCACAGGGTATGAGCCAGCATCACAAAAATATCCCACTGCCTACTTGCTGCATGGTCTGTATGGCACCTATAAAGACTGGGCTATGAAAGCAAACATGAGAGAGGTTGCAGATGAATTGATTAAAGCCCAGGAGGCTGTACCCATGGTTATTATTATGCCTAACGCAGGACACCCGGATGCAAGAAATCAGTGGAACGGCTACTACAACATGCCTGGATGGAACTATGAAACGTTCTTTTTTACCGAACTAATGCCTACCGTAGAGAAAAAGTATCATACGTATACCGACAAAAAGCACCGAGCCATTATGGGACTCTCGATGGGTGGAGGTGCCAGCACCGTGTACTGCCAGCATCATCCCGAGCTTTTCTCATCGTCTTTTGCCATGAGTGCCTGGTTGGACACCAAAGAACCAGAAGTTGCCCCACATGGAAAGGACAAGTTATACTATGTCTGCAAATCGGTTCGCGACCACTCTGCAATTGATTTCATGTTGAATGCAAATGAAGAAACAAAGCAACAGCTGCGCACAGTAAGCTGGTTCTTCGATTGCGGAGATGACGATCCTGATGTAGGAGACTCTTTTAATCTTCACCAGCTCTGCAGCAAAGCAGGCCTCAAAAGCGAACTTCGCATTCGCAATGGTGTTCACAACTGGGAATATTGGCACAGCTCATTAAGACTTGCCCTTCCATTTGTATCGATAGGATTTAGAAATTAAGGGCGGTTCTATAAATTAGCTTTGACAGATTGTGAGACTATTTTTGAGTTCAATTTGTTTGTGAGCGAAGGAGTATAGCGAGCTATACGACTGAAAGAACAAGAAAATTGAACCAAAAAGAGGCCACAAGATGACAAAACGTAAAAAGGCTGATATGAAAAAAGTTTACGGTGGTAATTTACAGAACCGCCCTTAACGGTTTGAAAGACGGCAATAACCGCCTGCTCAACATCTTTAAAAAAGGCAAAAAGGCACTGATTTGACGTGCCTTTTTGCTTGTTCCATCTCTCCATTCTATCTCCACATATTCACTAAATGCCCACCGAATACGAGCATGAGAGGTTTTGTTCGTGACGCCTTAATTTCGGGCATGATAAAAACCTTATTCACATGGCTTGTTCATCATGTTTCAGGGTTCGTGGAAAAAAGCATGGAGTTTGGTGCTTAACCCCATTGACTTTGGGTGCCAAAAGCATGTTGTTTAGTCCTCAATCTCAATGCCTTTCAAATCCATCATGAATCGATGAAAAAACCGACTCGCAAAAGCGTCACCGAACGTTGCAGATGCACGAAGGGAAAAAGGCATCGGCGATGAGCCACTATCTACTAAGAAAGGGCGGCATGCTCACCATTCCTTTCATTTCAGGAATAGTGGGAATACCGCCCCTCCATCATTATTTTCCTCCTCTCTCCCATCTTGCGTTTCACATTTTCTCTTTTCACGAAGTGAAACACCTTGACCACTTGCAAACAATAACAAAAAGTGTACGGGGGATTGAAAGTGTGTTAGTTGGCTAAATCAGAAATGAATTTGAGGCGCACCAAACGCAACTCCTCCTTGGTATATATGTCGCCCAACTCTTCCATAGCCAGCTTCAGGCCATCCGACTCGCTATCCAAGAAGTAGTCGTAGATTTCGTCCACATGGTCCTCGTCCATCACGTCTTCCACAAAATAGTCGATATTGATTTTGGTTCCGCTGTAAACAATGGCTTCCAGCTCGTCGAGCAGCTCGTCGAAGTCAAGTCCCAAGGCATTGGCGATGTCATCGAGTGCCACCTGCAGGTCGATGCTCTGAATGATTTTGATCTTGACCATGCTATTCTTAGCGACCGTTCGTACACGCATCTCTTCGGGTCGCTCGATGTGATTCTCTTCACAATGCGCTTTGATGAGTTCGACGAATTTAGGTCCATATCGCTTGGCCTTTCCGGCTCCCACGCCCTGAATCTGTTGCAGTTCTTCCAAGGTAATGGGATAATCGGTAGCCATTTGTTCCAACGAGGCATCCTGGAAGATGACGTATTTTGGCAGGTTGAGCTTGGCCGACATTTGCTTTCTCAGATTTTTCAGCATGCTGAAGAGCGCCGGATCGAGTACGCTGGTTCCGCCCTTTGGTGCCTCAACCTCATCGTAATCGCTGAACTCGGTATCCAGTGCGACCATGAACGACACGGGCTTTTTAATGAATTTCTTGCCAGCTGCCGTCACTTTGAGCACTCCATAGTTCTCTACTTCCTTTTCGATGTATCCCGCGATGAGCGCTTGTCGGATGACAGGATTCCACATCTTGGGGTCTTCGTCCTCGCCGGTGCCAAACTCTTCCAGCTCATCGTGCTTGTGCGAGGTGATGTCATCAGTGGCTTTGCCCATGACAAAATCAACGACATAACCTTGACGGAACTCTTCCTTGAGTGCTACGATGGCCTTGAGAATGATGAGCAGGGCATCCTTGCCCTCGCGCCGCTCTTTGGGATGCAGACAGTTGTCGCAGTTGTGGCAGTTGTCTTGCCGATATTCTTCCCCGAAATAGTGGAGCAACATCTTGCGTCGGCACACGGAAGACTCGGCGTAAGCCGCCGTCTCTTGCAGCAGTTGGCGGCCGATGTCTTGTTCTGCCACGGGCTTTCCCTCCATGAACTTCTCCAACTTTTTGAGGTCTTTCCGTGCATAGAATGCCACACAGATGCCCTCACCGCCATCTCGACCGGCACGACCTGTCTCCTGATAGTATCCCTCAAGGCTCTTCGGGATGTCGTAGTGGATGACAAAGCGCACGTCGGGCTTGTCGATACCCATGCCGAAAGCGATGGTGGCCACGATGACATCGATGCGCTCCATCAAGAATTCGTCTTGCGTTTGTGAACGAGTGGCGCTGTCCAGTCCGGCGTGATAAGGTGCCGCCTTGATGTTGTTGGCCTTCAACACTTCAGACAATTCTTCTACTTTTTTGCGCGACAGGCAATAAATAATGCCGCTCTTGCCCTCGTGCTGACGAATGAACATGATGATTTGGCGGTCGATATCCGAGGCTTTCTGGCGTACCTCATAGTACAGATTGGGACGGTTGAACGAGCTTTTAAACTCTCGTGCATCCGCAATGCCCAAACTGCGCTTGATGTCTGTGCGCACCTTGTCGGTGGCAGTTGCCGTCAAGGCAATCACAGGGGCATCGCCTATCTTGTTGATGGTGGGTCGGATGTTTCGATACTCTGGTCTGAAATCGTGTCCCCACTCAGAAATACAGTGCGCCTCATCGATGGCATAAAAAGAGATTTTGACGGTCTTTAAGAACTCAATGTTCTCTTCCTTGTTCAGCGATTCGGGTGCCACGTACAACAATTTGGTACGCCCCGAGCGAACATCGTCCATGACCTGTTGGATGGCAGCCTTGTTTAAAGATGAGTTGAGGAAATGGGCTACGCCCTCTTCCTCACTGATGCCGTTGATGACATCCACCTGATTTTTCATCAAGGCGATGAGCGGAGATACCACGATGGCCGTTCCCTCCATGATGAGTGACGGCAACTGATAGCACAAGCTCTTGCCTCCCCCGGTGGGCATGAGCACGAATGCGCTGTTACCAGCCAGAAGATGTTTGATGATGGCTTCCTGCTCGCCTTTGAAAGCATCAAAGCCGAAATAAAGTTTTAATTTCTCTGTAAGATTAACCTTCTCTGCCATAGTGTTTCATTAGTGCCGGTGCGTTCGGCGGGGATCAGGTCCTTCCCGCCGAACAGTCCGGCTTAGATTATCGCTATTGTGTTTCACTGTGCGGCTGTTTAAGCCGACTCCAATTTCTGTAGATGAGCCTTGTCGAGTTGCTCCTGGGTGTATTTGAGGGTCACTTTGAAGCTCTTGACACGCTTGGAGGGGATTTCGAACATGGCGTCCATCATCACCGACTCCACGATAGAGCGCAAACCACGCGCACCTAATTTATACTCAACTGCCTTGTCAACCATGTAATCGAGCGCATCTTCGTTGAACGTCAACTTGATTCCGTCCATCTCAAACAGCTTGATATATTGTTTCACAATCGAGTTTTTGGGTTCCACCAAGATCTTACGCAACGCCTCTCTGTCCAAAGGATTCAGATAGGTGAGCACAGGCAGACGGCCAATGATCTCGGGAATCAGTCCGAACGACTTCAAATCTTGCGGCAAGATATATTGCATCAGGTCGCCCTTGTTGATGTTCCGCACGTTCTGCACCGAGTTGTAACCAACTACATGCGTATTGAGTCGCTGCGCTATCTTGCGCTCGATGCCATCGAAAGCACCGCCACAGATAAACAGGATGTTCTTGGTGTCTACGTGGGTGTAATCTTGGTCGGGATGCTTGCGGCCACCTTTTGGCGGCACATTCACCATGGTACCCTCCAACAATTTCAAAAGCCCCTGCTGTACGCCCTCACCACTCACATCGCGTGTGATGGATGGGTTGTCGCTCTTGCGGGCAATCTTGTCAATCTCGTCAATGAAAACGATGCCCCGCTCGGCGGCCGGCACGTCGTAATCGGCCACCTGCAACAGGCGCGACAAGATGCTTTCCACATCCTCACCCACATATCCAGCCTCGGTAAATACCGTTGCATCGACGATGGTGAAAGGCACGTCAAGCAGTCGAGCGATGGTCTTGGCAAGCAACGTCTTACCCGTTCCCGTTGAGCCCACCATGATGATGTTACTCTTCTCAATCTCCACGCCATCATCATTCTTGGGCTGCTGCAACCGTTTGTAATGGTTGTACACAGCCACTGACAGATAACGTTTGGCGTCATCCTGCCCAATGATGTACTCATCGAGATAAGCCTTGATTTCCTGTGGTTTGGGAACCTTCTTGAGTTTGAAGGGCTGGTCACTGGCGTGCTGTTCCACTTCTTCATCCAGCGCCCCGGAAGCCACGGCTATCTGGTAAGCCTGCTGAACACAATCCTCGCAGATAAATCCGTCAGCTCCCGTGATGAGCAGTCGTACTTCTTGCTCGCTTCTTCCGCAAAAACTACACTTTTTCTTAATCGTCGGCATTTTCTCCTTTTTGTTGTTTCCTAACCAGCACCGTGTCAATCATTCCATATTCCTTCGCCTGCTCAGCGTCCATCCAGTAGTTTCGGTCTGAATCTCGGTATACTTTCTCGTACGGTGTGTGCGAGTGATTGGCGATGATGGTAAACAATTCTTTCTTGAATTTGATAATCTCCTTGGCTTCAATCTCGATGTCAGAAGCCTGTCCCTGTACGCCTCCGAGTGGCTGATGAATCATCACCCTACTATGTGTCAAGGCGCTACGCTTGCCTTCTTGTCCTGCTACAAGGAGTACAGCCGCCATCGAAGCCGCCATACCCGTACAGATGGTTGCCACATCGGACGAGATGAACTGCATGGTATCGTAGATACCCAAGCCCGCCGTGACGCTTCCGCCAGGACTGTTGATGTAGATGGAGATGTCCTTACCACTGTCTGCGCTGTCGAGGTACAACAACTGCGCTTGCAAGGTGTTGGCCGTATAGTCGTCAATCTCCGTGCCTAAGAAGATGATGCGGTCCATCATCAGGCGCGAGAACACATCCAACTGCGTTACATTCAGCTGACGTTCCTCCAAAATATACGGGTTAAGATATCGCGCTTGACTCTTGATAACGTCATCAAGCACCATGCCATTCATCCCCAAGTGTTGGGTGGCGTATTTTCTAAAATCATTCATTTTGTTTTTATCCTTTCTCATTATAATATAAAAGAGGTTATCGACACTTTTAAAAACCTCGATTATACAAAGTTAATAAAAAAAGTCGATAACCTCTTGTTACAAGAAGTTTTTTAAGTAAAAAAACGTTATTTCGTCTCCATCATCTTCTGAAAGTCATCCAATGAAATTTCCTTTTCATTCAATTTCACTGAATTTTTCAAGGCCTGTGTCAGCTTCGTGTCTACTGCACGATCAATGAAAGCATCTACGCCCTCTTGCTTTTTCAACAAATCGTTGACATAATTGTCGATATACTCATCGGGAACATTGCTCATACCATATTGAGCGAACTGGGCACGAGCGGCAGCACGCGCCACTTCTTTGACATCTTGGTCTTCTACCTTGATATCATGTGCTTTCACCAACTGCTCTTTAATCAGGTGCCAAGTGAGCTGCTTGATGCTCTCGTCATAATTCTTTTCTACAAACGCCTCATCCTTATCGGGATTGTTTTTACGCATGATGCGCTTCAACAGTTCGTCAGGATATTCCAGTTTTCCAACCTTCTTTTCGGCATAAGCACGAGTATCCAACAAGAATTTGTAGTCGCTCTCGCCCTCGAGTTGTGCCTGCAAGCCCTCGGCAATCTTCTCACGGAATTGCTTTTCATCCTTCACAGCGTCTTTGCCATAGATGTTATCGAACAGTTCCTGATTCACTGCATGGTTTTGGAAACGATTAATCTCGGTGATTTGATAGCTGAAGTCGCCTTCATGGTCTTTCACCTGTTCTTTATCAATCTTCAAGAACGAAGCCAATTCTACATCGCTGGCGTAGGCCTTACGCGGATTAAAGGTGATGATGTCACCCAACTTGGCGCCATCAAACTTCTTCTTTTCCTCTTCCACCTTAATATAAGAGGGCATCAGCACGGCAGCCTCAACCGTCAGACCACCTTCCTTGGTGTTGCCTTGCTCATCGAGCTCGCGCAGGTCACCCTTCAGCATGTCATTGCCTTCGAACGACTCTGCTTTGACGTACTCGCCCATCCGAGCAGCAAACGAATCAACCTGCTGGTCAATCAGCTTGTCGTCAACCTGTATCTTGTAATAATCAATCTTGTTCTTGCCATTGAGCTCAATCTTGAAGTCAGGCGCTACGGCGATATCAAACACGAAGGTATAAGGAGCATCCTTCTCAAGATCCACCGCGTCGTGCTTCTCAGATGCCAAAGGTTCGCCCAGCATCGGGATATTGTTCTCTTTGATATAATCGTAGACCTTCCTGCCCACCTGTTTATTGATGACGTCCATCTTAACGGCGGGGCCATACTGGCGTTTAATCATTCCCATCGGAACCTGTCCGGGACGGAAACCTGGCATATTAGCCTTCTTACGATAATCTTTCAATGTCTTCTCGACATCCTCTTTGTAATCGGACTCTTCGACTGTCACGGTCAACTGACCATTGATCTTGTCGGGATTCTCAAATGAAATATTCATCTTTAAAGTTTTGATTTATGATTATTTTTGTTGTTTTCAAATGAATGGCAAAATTACGCATTTTTACCCTAATCTCCTAACTTCACTCTGAATTATTTGATTTTTTAACGCAATTGCAGTAAAATAATCAGCTATAAATCAGGCTGTTATTAACTCATGGAGATTAGCACGCAAACCCTTTGCTTTAACCGCCTAAACTCTTTGCTTTTAGGGAGCAAAAGACATGCTTTTAAAAACCCGCCTCTTTGCCTTTATACAATTGTGCCAAATGGGACTGATAACAAGCCTATCGCAGCAGCCGCAAATATGTTACATCTATTTTTTTGCCCACAAGTAACTTTTTCGTGTTTTTTTTGCTTAAATGTTTGTATTATCAAATGATTGTTCGTAACTTTGTAGCAACAGAATCCGCCACGCTTCCCATTTGAACAGCGAACCAGGGCGGGTCTTTTGCTTTTTATGAGTACATTAAGATCATACACTAAGCAGGCTCTCCCTATTTCAGAACAAATAGAACTACTAAAAAGTAGAGGCTTAAATATTGAGGATTCATCTAAGGCTGCAAAATTTCTTGGAGAGGTTAGCTATTTTCGTTTTGTTCAATATCTCCGTCCAATGGAGGCAGACAAAACCACACACCAATTTAAGCCTAATAGTAGATTTGAGGATGCTGTAGCTCTCTACAACTTTGATATAAAATTGAGAGATTTGATGTTCAAGGCAGTCCAACGATTAGAGATTGCTCTGCGCACAAAGATTATACAAGAGTTCTCCTTGGCACATGGACCGTTTTGGTTCTTTGACACAAGCCTTGCTGACGATGAACACAAGTTTATTGAGAATATGAACTCCATAGACAGAGAGCTTCAGCGTAGTAAGGAGGACTTTATCAAGGAACATAGGCGTAACTACGACAAGCCAATTTTCCCACCAGCATGGAAAACGCTTGAATTGGCATCTTTCGGTACACTTTCAAAACTCTATTACAATTTCAGTGACAAGAAGTTGAAGAAGCGTGTAGCTCGCCAGTTCAATCTTCCACAGCATGAAGTATTTGAAAGCTGGATGCGTAGTATCACCGTTTTGAGAAATTGTTGTGCTCACCACTCACGCCTTTGGAATCGTTATCTTTCTACAGCTCCGCAAATGAACGCTTCTTTACGCGGCGCATGGATTAACATTGATGGTGTTGATGCAAACAAAGTATATGCTATATCATGTTGCATCGCATATTGGCTCGATTCTATGGGATATGGATCGGATTTCAAGAATGAACTCAAATTCTTACTCGCTTCCTATCCAATGGTAGATCCCACAGCAATGGGATTTCCTAAAAATTGGATTTCTGAAGCTCTATGGAGATAACATTATAGACACAAAATCAAGTAACCTAACGGCATTGAGCTGCAGAAGCCTGCCAAATGCCGTTTATCCTTATTCATTTTCGGCCTGCTTCACTTTCTTGAATAAATCGGAGGCGAAGACCAGGTCATTCAGCTTCTTGTTGTCCGAATTTGCCACATTATCTTTGTTGCCCGTCCACTCCACGTGGCCTTGATAGATGAAAGTGATATGCTCACCAATCTCCATCACCGAGTTCATGTCGTGCGTGTTGATGATGGTGGTCATGCCAAACTCTTTGGTAATGCCCGACAGCAACCCGTCTATAACCAACGAGGTCTTTGGATCGAGGCCCGAGTTGGGTTCGTCACAGAAGAGATATTTGGGGTTCAGCACGATGGCGCGCGCGATGGCCACACGCTTCTGCATGCCACCCGACAACTCACCCGGAGCCTTATCTTGCGCATCCAAAAGGTTGACGCGCTCTAAACACTCTTGGGCACGCTTCACACGCTCTCGATAATTCTTCGTTGAAAACATATCTAAGGGGAACATCACATTTTCAAGGACAGACAAAGAGTCGAACAGGGCGGAATTTTGAAACACCATCCCCATCTCCCGACGCATCATTACCTGTTCTCGCTTTTTCATCGCCACAAAGTCACGACCATCATAAAGCACCTGCCCGCTGTCGGGCGAGAGCAAACCGACGATGCTCTTCACCAACACTGTCTTTCCCGAACCGCTCTGTCCGATGATCAGATTGGTCTTCCCATCCTCGAATTGGACATTGATGTCGTGCAATACTTGTTTTTCGCCAAACGATTTATTTAAGTTTTTTACCTCTATCATAAACTCAACAACTCAGAAACTTTGAAAAACTCAACTCAGCAACGGAGTGAGGAACACGTCGGCAAACAGCACCAACACAGAACTGCTCACCACGGCGTTTGTGGAAGCCTCGCCCACCTCAACCGAGCCACCCCGCACCGAGTAACCATAGAAAGAAGAGACGCTGGCGATGATGAACGCGAAGACGATGCTCTTGATGATACTCATCCACACAAACCATACGTTGAACGAATATTGAAAACCCGCCGTCAAGTCGTCTGGCGAGAGCACGCCACTGTACGCCGTACCGTAAGCGCCAATGATACCGGCAACCGAGCTGAAGATTACCAGGAAGGGCATGATGGTAATCAATCCGGCAATCTTGGGAAGAATAAGGTAGCTGGCCGGATTCACACCCATGATGTCGAGGGCATCAATCTGCTGGGTCGCCCGCATGGTACCCAATTCAGAAGCAATGTTAGACCCCACCTTTCCAGCCAGAATCAAGCACATGAACGCACTGGCAAACTCCAACAAGAAGATTTCACGGGTGACATAACCCGTGGTCCACCGAGGCATCCACGGACTCTGTACGTTGACTTTCATCTGGATGCAGATGACAGCACCGATGAAAAATGAAATCAACAAGACGAGGGGTATCGAATCGACACCCAACTGACACATCTCTTTGACATAACGCTTGAAGAACATGCGCATGCGCTCGGGGCGCCTGAACGTGCGCCCCATCAGAATCAAGTACTCACCGAAAGTGGTCAGATATGTTATCAACAGCTTTATAATCATTCTTGATGCGAGTTTGAATACCTTTTGCAAAAGTAAGTAAATTCATCTACAATCACCCATAAATCGTTTCGTTTTTCTCTCAAACAGCCATTAATACTCCCGAGATTCGTCCTTATAGCTGGCACTAAAATAAAGTCAAAACGATAATTATACGCAGTCATATTCACTTATTCTCCACAACTGCTTGGCTGATTAAAAATCGAAGTGAGATACGCCAAGCATGTGAAAGTGTTTTTGCAAGAAGATTTATAATCATTGAGCACCACGGTTGCGTATGTTCCGCATGGCGTTCATTTCATCCACGCCCTTTAATCCAAATTTGTTTCCTATAATTTGAGTTAAAAGCCAACAGGTATTTTATGCATAATCATGTATGTTTACAACGATGCTTGTCTCTGTATTCAAGAGGAGTAATACCCATTCGTTTTTTAAACATACGCGCGACATTCTTCGCATCAGAAAGACCTGTTGATAATGCAAGTTCTGCAATTGGTGTATCTGTGGACACCAATTTGTGTTTCATGTGTTCAAAACGTAAATCCAAAATATACTGATGGATAGAAGTTCCAGTTTCTGCTTTGAAGGTTTTCTCCAATAAGCGACGCGACATAGGGACAAGTTTGAGAAGGCGATCCACCGAGAGATTGTCTGCATAAAACTGATGTATAAATGATAAAACGGTCAAAATATGCTTGTTAGACGTCATAAATATGTCGGTTGACCGTCTTTCAACTACTCCCATATAATCGACCATGATGTTGTCAACTCTTTTATAATTATGATTTAATACATGGTCGATATATTGTGCAGAATTGTAGCCTGCACGGCGAACATCAAGACTAATACTTGACAGCAGGGGATGGGTGAGCGTGCATGTAATTTCATCATTATCGACACCTAAAACAGCAATTTCAGATGGAACTTTGATTCTAAGTAACCGACAAACTTCAAGAATCACGCTGGCTCGTGTGTCATCGCAGGCCAGAATTGCCGTGGAGGAAGGTAATTTACTCAGCCATTCAACCAGGGGTTCCAAGTCATAATACCACAGATATTCAAGTGACTGCTTTATATAGATAGAAGGTGAATGGTATCCAAAAGACTTAATAGTATCTGAGAAGCCTTTACAACGTTCTTGGCTCCATACCGCATTTGCATAGCCATAGAAAGCAAAATTTCTAAAGCCTTTTTTTATGAAGAACTCAGCAGCCAAATTGCCTTGGCCTATATAATCCCCCGTAATATTAGGTATGTTCTGGAATCGTTGAATAAAATCTTGTGCAAGTGCTATTATTCCATTTTCAGCAAAGACACTAACATCATCATTGCTGTTGAACTGTCCTATGATGGCGTCTGCTTTCCATTGTCTTGCCCATTGAAGCACTCCTTCAATACCATGCTCAACACGGTATGAAGGAGGCATACGACATATAACCCAGGGCTCGTGAGATTGGGAATAATCAAGTATTCCCCGTAATAATTCCGTTGCGTAGGTTTCTGTGAAATCTATAAGCAATATCAGACGTATCATGTAATGGTCTTCTATTTAATTTTTATCTCACTGATTCCAGCCAGATTCCACCCGTCAGCCTGTAGCTTCAGGCGTTTGGTATCAACACCTTTGGGAAGATTGCATCTTATATTCCTATTTTCACCTGGTTGCAAAGTGATGAAGTTGTCTGTGTAATGTGCAGGATACACAAGATGCCCCTTCTGGTCAGTAAGGGCAAGGCGTATGAGTAATGCAACCACTTTATTAGGATTATTCACACTAATATTGATACTTTTCCCTTCGACATTGTTACTTGATTCGGCTTTGAAGTTAAGCTTCACTCTTTCAAGTTTTGCAAGAGCGGAATAGTCAGCGTACCTTTTTATTGGAGTTGTTATCCAGTCGGTAGCTTCCCAATCATAAATATCCATTTGTTCTGCAAGAACATACTCGTTGGTGGAAATGATGTTGTGTTTAGCATCGGTGAGTTTCAAGAACAGAAAAGCGTTTTCCTTTATTTCTGGTGTATTAAATATGATTTCATGCTTCTGACCAGAAATAGAAATATCAGTACTTTGTTCATCGATCAGACTTCCGTCCAAAGAATATATTTTCATGGATGCATGAACATGTGCAGGAAGTATCGACTCATTGACAGCGACGATTTTTTTTGATGCGTAGTTATAAATCAACTGTATTGGAGAGTTACCTTTTTTCACCGAATAATATGACGCATTTGGCTGCCCGTAGTAATCGTATAGTTGCCAGTACAATCCTGGACGCGCAGAATTAAGCATCCATTGCACAATGCCCGTAGAGCGTGGAGTGTTCACACGAAAAGCTTCAAACATTGCCTTTGTACTCTCATAATTGGCTAAATCTGCCTTGTGTAAGAAATCGTCTAAGGTAGTTGGCGTACCATAACGCGAGGAAATTACTTTCTGTAGATGGTTAAGAGAATTCATGGAAGTTTGAGATGCCGTACAATGATATTCCCAAGTCTCGTTAATCGGCCATAGATTTTTGCCTATCATACGTTTGAGTGACTCTTTCTGTGGAATTTGTGCTCCAATGCCAGTTTCTGTATTAAAGCCAAACGCGCCGCCTGGAGCCTCCTGTGCATACCAATATGCCGGTCCAACATAGTCATATGGTCCTTCCATTTTCATGCCTGCGGTTCCAGACAATTGGCTTTCTAATTTCTTTGCAGATGTGACTATCGAGCGAGAGGGATCAAATCTACGAAGTAGTCGCTGATAATTCTGTTCAAGTTTAGATACAGGTATCTTGTCGCTCCCAACAAACCAGCAAATAATACTCGGATGGTGACGCAACCAAAGCAATTGGTCATGAAAATATTGTGTCATCAAACGTATGTCATTCTCCGATGTCATACATCCATATAAATCATCACAGGATTTTCCAAGGTATACTTCCCACTCCCAATGGCATGTCCAACCAGGAAGTACCATTATACCGAGAGAGTCACATCGATTGAATATATCTTGCGACTTTCCCCAAATATTTTCCATTCGTATTGCATTAAGATTCATGTCACATACTTTATAGAGTTGCTCTGCATTTGTCTCAGGCGTATCTCTCATAAAAATATCATCGGTCCATCCGCCTCCTCGAATAAGCACACGCTTACCATTGAGTGTAAATCCACGGTCGCCATCTGAGGTGAAATATTCTCCTACCTGACGGATGCCAAACTGGAAGGACTTAGAGTCTTGAACTTTCCCGTTGGATAAGAACGTGAGGTCCATTTTATATAGTTCCGGCGTTCCTAAACCCCGGCACCACCATAACCTTGGATTTTTTATATGTAGTTGCTTTACCTGGTCAGGCGTAAGAGTCAACAGCCGTTGTTCACCAGCATGTAGAGATATAGGATATGTAAACTCAACTTCTCCGAACGATGCATGTATTTCACCATGAACCTCGTGATCGGACAAATTGGTTATTTTAGTAGAAAATGTCAACCAAGCTTCGTCAAGCGTGGCCATGTTCACCTCACTGAACACTGCAGGACTTGTCAACATCACATCGCCACAGGTAACAATACTCACTGGCCGTATGATTCCCATACTTTCATCGGCTGGTCTTGGATTCCAGTCCACATATCCTGCATTGGGCTCGCCAGGCATGGCCCTATATACTTGAATCTGGAGAGCGTTCTTCTCTTTCGCAACAGAAGTAATATCAAGTAAATAGCGACGATATGTGCCATACACAACTGAGGTGTCTGCTATTAGGACCCCATTGAGTTTAATGTTTGCACGGTAACTGATTCCATCAAGCTTTAAGAAGACATGCCCCTTCCGATCATTTTCCGTGAGACTGAATGTATTGGAGTACGTCCAGGGCTTGTCAAACCGTGTGCGGTCTATCTGCTTATAGGCGGTTCCTTCAAGTATACCGTCGTATTCGCCATTGTCTGTCAAGACACCCATAATGGTTGATGGCACAGTAGCTTTGTATCGACCCTGCAAGATCCATCCATTTTTTAACTCAAGTATGCGAGCTGGCAAAGTCGTTACTCCAAGATAGAAAAGCAGGGAGAATAATGCAATGTGTCGCTGTATATGTACTAATGTCCCTTTCATTGTCTATTGGTTTTATAGGTTGTTCTATTGCGTTTGAATTTTAAATAAGACTGCCAGCTCCTAACAGTGCCGCATCTTGTAATCTGGTGGGCCTGATTTGTAGAAGCTTTGTCGATTTCGGATATGGGAACGACTTAATCACTTCATTCATGGATTGCTCGAACAGAGAGAACGCTTGTGAAATGCCTCCGCCAAAATAAATCGCATCTGGATCGTAAGCAAACATCAGCATCTTGACCATGTTTCCCATGTGGCAGCCAAACTCACGCCACTTTTCAATAGACTCGGCATCACCATTCGTTGCCAAACTGTAGAGCTGTAGAGCTGTTTTATGGCAGAAGCGAGAAAAGAACATACTGCCACAATAATGTTCTACATCGCTATCCAGATAAGGAAGTGAGCCTATCTCACCAGCGGCCCCATTTGCTCCTCTATACAATTTTCCATTTATGACTACGCCACAACCAAGTCCTGTTCCCAGAGTAATCCCAACCATGTGCTTAAACTTGTTGTCTTGTTCATGAAGTGAAACGCCTAATGCAAAACAGTTAGAATCATTTTCGACTGCTATTGGTACATTGTAGCGCTTGTGCAGAATCTCCTTCAGTCTCACCTCTTTCCATGAAGGAATGTTTGCCGTGTTGTAAACAATGCCACTATCGCTATCGACAACTGATGGTATTCCCACTCCTATCGACTCTATATTTTCATCAAAGAGTTTATCGATAATACCACATAGCGCATCTACTACATCTTGTAAAGAGCCATCTGCGGGACATTGCTCCTGCTCTTTTTTCAAGATACCGTGCTTGTTTATGAGGGCAGCACGTAGATTCGTGCCGCCCACATCTAATCCTATTTTCATTTATTCAAAGATATCAAGTTATCATTTGGCACAGAGCATCCAGAAAGTAGCATCATTCCATACTTCTGCATCTGGGGCATCATAGCATAACACCAATTCTTTGTCTGTAAGCTTGAGTATTTCAAACGTGGTGATTTTTTTATCAGGCTCATAAAAAGCATGCCCCGAAAGCATTGTGACACCAGTAAGGGTGAGTTGGCCTATTGACCATTGCTTTCCATTGTTAGGATTTACCTTTGTGGCTGTCATGTCAAATGAGAAGTGTCCTTTCTCAAGAACCTTGCCATTGACATCAACCTTGGTAACATTGGCTCCGCCATTTAAGTCGAACACAAGAGAACAATCTCTGTCTTCCAGCTCACTGAGTGGCTTCACATCCCATGAAGGATTATCCTGCGTGAGCCAGCCACCAGTGCCATAGACCGCCTCGTCCGTATTATCAAAATTCCACGTCCAAGTTTTACCTTTTGCTCCATTTCCTGCAAACAAAATCCATTCTTTTTGGATGGGATGATCTATCTGATTGATGTGAACAGACCGCTCAGTTTCTACCTGTCCACCATCGCACATACCTATGAATTTCACCTTAACATCACCAATGTATGGCATGATTATGGTGTCACATTGGCGTGTAGACACGCCTAAGCCTGTATCCCAATAGGCAGCCGTGCGTGGCGTGTTGTTTCTTAGGATTATGGCGTTACTTCCTTCTTTGACATTGGTTACTTCAATGTCAAGCTGTTCTGGTGACAATATCGCCCCCATTGGTTGGTCATCAATCAACGGATCGCATGCTGCTAACGAAATGGCAACCGTTAATGTAGCAAATATACAAAATCTTTTCATGATAAATACTGTTTTGGTGAAGTGATTATGGTTTTAAACTCTCAGTACCCCATCCAGGGTTTTGCAGAAGAACTCCGTTTGAGAGGTCTATCTGTGTCTTGGGCAATGGAAGTACTCCCTTGGTTGCCTGAATGCGTTCCTTTATTCCAGTAAAGTCCATCTTTTCGTCTACAAGATTATTTTTTACCTTTACATTGTTCTGATTCGCTTCCAGGACATCTCCTGCGATATGCCAGCGTAATAGATCCCAATATCTTAATCCTTCGAACGCAAGTTCCCAATGCCGCTCATTGCGCAGGTTCTCATCCGAATATGCGACATCGGCAAGCCCTGCACGATGCCGAACGTGGTTCAGGGGTACAGCATCTTGCTTAAGCTCTGCCTGCATGAGTAAAACATCAGCAAACCGAAGCACATAGATGTCTTGCATGTTGTTGATCTGATAGTCAGGATCAAGAGAAGGATAGAGTTTCATGTAGAAGTTAATACTTTTACCATTTTCATCAATACAGTTGAAAGAAGCATATTTCTTTGACCAATATCCCGTTTCATTCATCTGCCTGTCATTTCCCCACACATAATTAGGCATTTCCTTGCTTACATTCATTATAGAGCCATCGCGACGTAAATCTCCAACAGGCCAGTCTGTATATGTTTTTGAATTAACTGGGCCAGCACCCCAGCCCAATCCATACGGAAAGTTTGACATCATGTCAGTTCCTTCACGTGGAGTAAAGAATAAACAAATACGATTTGCTCGATAAGAAGTGCCGTCATTCCATGAGGTTTGTGTAGAGTGCTTGATGACAAACATACTCTCAAGATTATTGCCAGACTCTCCTACCCAATGCATATTTCTATCTTTCACAAACGGATAATCCTTTGCTGTATATTCATTTGTATATGGCCAAAGACTGTGGAAATCGGGAACGAGCCCATAGCCACTGTTTTCCACACAATCATCGATGTACTTTATCACGTCTTCTCTTGTTAATGTACCATCAATAAGCGGCATGCTCTTTTTCCCATAATATCCTGTATAGTAAAGAAAGACACGTGCAAGCATACCCTCAGCAGCCCAATGGTTGGCGCGACCAAGCATTGATGCGTCTGATGGACTATAGGGTATCGCTGGTAAACACTCTATAGCGTTTATCAGGTCTGTTCCAATCTGGGCGTAGAGGTCTTCTTGTTTGGCTCTGGGCAGGTTCTCTACTTTTGTCGAGATTACGAGCGGAACAGTTCCGAACATCTGGCATAATTGGAAATAGAAATAGGCCCTCAAGAAGGATGCTTCTCCGCGAGCTTGTTTTTTTATGTCATCACTGACTTTCATTCCAGCCAATTGCTCTATGAGAAAATTTGCTCGATATATGCCACGATAGTTCTGTCTCCATGGATCTGCAAACATATTTTCATCCGATTTCAGTAGTAAGTCTACAGCAGCCAAACGACGGTCGTTAGCTCCTCCGCCGCCAAACCGGTCATCAGATAAGAGTTCAGATGTAATGAAAAAACACTGTCCTTCTTCGCCATCTGTAGTTTTGCGTAACTCGTGATAAATCGAGATTAGTGATGATTGAATATCTGCTTCTGTCTTGGGAAAGTTAGAGCTGTCCTTTTTCGTCAAGTTCTCTGTGTCAAGGTATTGTTCACAACCTGTCGACAATAATAAGAAGAATATGCATAAAAAAATATTTTTCATCTGTCTGCTTTTTATAAATTATTAATCACGTTCCATTGAAATATGAATAAATAGGCCGTCAAAACTTTACGTTTACACCAACAATAACAGTACGAGGGGTTGGATATGATCCTACGTCAACGCCGCTAACCCATGTTTCATATCCACCATAGCCAACTTCTGGATCCATTCCCGAATAGCCTGTAATCGTGAAAGGATTTTCTAATGTAAAATACAAACGCAACTGCTGTAGAGGGATATGCTTGAAAAGCTGCTTGAAATCATAGCCAAGGGTAATATTCTTAAGACGCATGTAATCGGCATTTTCCATGTATAAATCCGACACAAATTGCCAGTTAGGTGAAGTTCCCGTAGTGAGTCGTGGAATTCGATTGGATGAACCTGGGCCATGCCATCTACCAAAAATTCTTGAGGTATAGTTTTGACGCGGATAGTCTACAAACGAGCGATAAGATTTCATGATTTGATGCCCAAAAGCTCCATGTAGGGTTGCACTAAGATCGAAACCTTTATACGATGCCGCAAGACCAAATCCAACCGTTACATCTGGATGTGGGTTACCAATCATACCCTGGTCATGTTCATCTATTACGCCATCCTCATTTCTGTCTACCCAAATAACATCTCCAGGCCGGGTTCCTTCAAGTTTCGCTCCGTGGTAAGCTTTGATTTGCTCCTCGGTTTGGAATATCCCCGCCGTTTTGTAACCATAGAAATAACCAATAGGATATCCCTCCTGGGCACGGTATATCTCTGTCGTTTGATAACTCAGTATGTTGTTAGCTCCATGAATAATTCCCTCTGAATTAGCAATATGGGTAACCTCATTCTTGTTATAAGCCATATTCCAATTGACGTTATATTTTAAATTGCCAATCCGGTCGTTCCAGTCAAGCGATAATTCAATGCCACTGTTACGTACATCGCCACCATTAATAAACGGAGCACCAGTTCCATAGCTATCGAGAATAGGAGCTTCGACCAGCCAGTCAACCGTATTTTTAATGTAGAAGTCGAAAATCAGCCCAAGTCTATTCGTTAAAAAGCGGGCATCGATACCAAGATTAAGTTGTTCAGAAGTCTCCCATGTAAGGTCTTTATTTGCAAGAATATCAGGATAGGCTCCCTTTACGATCGCAGTTTTGTTAGTTCCAAAAACATAATCAGCATCTGAGAAAGATATGGTAGAAAGATATTGAAAGGCAGGTATGTCTTGATTGCCATTTTGCCCCCAGCTGGCTCGGAACTTAAGATAATCTATCAACTTGCGCGCCGGTTGAAACCACGGTTCTTCAGAAGCAATCCATCCTGCCGATACCGAGGGGAAATATCCCCAACGATGACCACGAGCAAAATTAGAGGATCCATCAGCGCGGATGACTGTTGTAATCATATATTTCCCATCATAATCGTAATTCATACGACCAAAGAACGATGCTAACTTGCCTATTCCCCATGGCCATCCTGAAATTTGAGAACGTCCCGTTACTACAGGAGTATTACTAAGATATGCATGTTTGAAATCGCCGAATATTGAATTGTAATTAGAACCATAAATACCTTCACCCATTCCGTTCTTTTCGAGTGATTGGCCTACGAGCGCATCGATAGAATGCTTTCCAAACTTTGCTTTATAAGACAGCGTGTTCTCCCAGAGAAGAGCATTACCCGTATTTAAACTTTGATCCACTTGATTCTCTGTTGCAAAACTATTGCTGGCAAGCTTGTACTGTGGAATAAAACTGCGGTCTGTGCTTGCACTGAGTTTGTAACCAAAGTTTGATTTTAGACGCAATCCTTTCATAAGTTCTAATTGAGCATAGAAATTTACTTGTAGGCCATGTGTCTTAGAAAAATTCTGTCCACCTGTATAATCCATCAAACCTATGGGATTAGGCTCACGCGACTCCCATGGAATAGCATAATGATATGAGCCATCACTATTTAAGTTTGGAAGAAATGGACTTGAATGCAGAAGATTACGAATGTCATTATTCCACATACTGCCAATATTTATACCACTGCGCTCTGAATAAGAGTAAGTAAGATTCTCACCTACCGAAAGAACGTTAAGGTTCCCTGATTTTATAAGGATATAGTCTGAATTTATGCGTGCATTATACCGTCTATACACAGGTGCAACAGGCTTTCCAATGATACCATTCTGTTCTGTATACGACAAACCAAGTGAATAGGTAGACTGATCCGTTCCTCCAACGATATTAAGGCTTTGATCTGAAACTATAGCATTCTTGTTTAAAGCTTCATCCAGCCAGTTTGTGCCTTTCCACTCTCCACTTTTAATTTTATCCCAGTCAGGCACAAGTGCAGCAAAGTCAAAGGCAGAAAGGCCGTCCATATAGCGCGCTTCATTCATGATTGAAGCGTATTCTTGAGCGTTAAGAAGATCTGGCATACGGTACACATTCTGCCAACCCACATAGCCGTCATAGCTGATTTGCGGTTTACCCTTTCGTCCTTGTTTCGTTGTAACAAGGATTACGCCATTAGCAGCACGACTTCCATAAATGGCAGCCGAAGCAGCATCCTTGAGTACATCAATAGATTCTATATCGCCCGGATTAAGAGCGTTGATATCGCCGCCCGTGACTCCGTCTATGATATAAAGCGGTTCGGCAGATCCTGTAGTGCCTAATCCGCGAATGGTCACTTTAAAACCTTCACCAGGCATACCTGAACTGGAGATAATGTTGACGCCTGGTGCTTGGCTCTGCAGTGCGCCAAGAACGTTGACTGTGTTTAGCTTTGCTATATCGTCACCTTTCACCTGGACTGTAGCGCCGGTAACAAGTTTTTTCTTTTGAACTCCATAACCTACTACCATCACTTCGTCCAAAGAGTGGGTATCTGGTTTCATGAATAATTTTACAGGATTGTTCTCCTGCACTTCGATGGTGGCCGCCTGAAATCCAACATAACTAAATTTCAATCTTGCAGGAAGTGCGGTCTTTAACACAAAGTTCCCATCAATATCGGTCACGGCTCCTGCAGAAGCCCCCTCCACATGGACACTAACCCCAGTGAGCGGCTCCTTGTCGTCAGCACTAAAAACAGTTCCACGAATGGGAATAATTTGCTGTGCACCTAAGGGGATGTACCACAACAGCAAAAATACACATAGACTCAGAATGCGCCCAAACTGTATGGAACACGAGTCATTTGTTTGATTCATTTTTATTGCCATAATTTTGTAATTTAGATAAGGTTAATATTTAATTGTTTTTTGCAAAATTAGGCAATAATTTTATCCAACGGGTTCTTTTTTTGCGTATAAGAATCTTGTTTTTGCGCATATAAGTACTTGCTGATGTCAAATTTGCAAGACTTTCTAAGGGTGCATCAAATACGAAAACACCAACAATGCCGAACTGCAAAAGGGCATCGAATTACTCAATAAAGAGAATTCAAGCTCCAAGTTCAAGGGTGACATTGGCGGAACTCGCGTTTGGTGGGACAAGCAAGGGGCTGCCAACTTCTAGGTCTTACGCCTGACATCATAACCTACAAGGGGTATTCACTGGTCTGACAGACAGCGAATACCCCTTGCTGTTTGCTGACCCTTTTTCAAAAACAAGCAACAAACCAACAGGCATTCCCTTTCTATTCTGATAAATTTTTCTATCTTTGCAAAAGATAGGCTGCGCCTTAAGAAAGTGAGTAATAATCAAGATACGGCATTCATGAACGAGCAAAGAGAAACGGAAGTGCAACAACAGGAAAGCGAAAGCTTGGTGCTGCGTACCGAAGGACTGGTAAAACGATATGGCAAGCGCACGGTTGCCAACAAGGTGAGCTACAATGTGCGCCAAGGAGAGATTGTAGGTTTGTTGGGACCCAATGGTGCGGGAAAGACCACTTCGTTCTACATGACGACGGGCTTGGTGATTCCCAACGAGGGACATGTGTACCTCAACGAGGAGGAGATTACCGAATATCCCGTCTACAAGCGCGCACAAGCTGGCATTGGGTACCTACCACAGGAAGCAAGCGTGTTCAGGAAGATGAGCGTGGAGGACAATATTCTGTCGGTTCTGGAGATGACCAAACTGTCCCGACAGGAACAGTTAGACAAGTTGGAGAGCCTAATTAACGAGTTCAGACTGAACAAAGTGCGCAAGAACAAGGGCGATCAACTATCTGGAGGTGAGCGCCGACGCACGGAGATTGCCCGCTGCCTGGCCATCGACCCGAAGTTCATCATGCTTGACGAGCCGTTTGCCGGCGTCGACCCCATCGCCGTGGAAGACATCCAGCACATTGTATGGCGACTGAAATACCGCAATATCGGCATCCTCATCACCGACCACAACGTACAGGAAACGCTGACCATCACCGACCGCGCCTATCTGTTGTTCGAGGGAAAAATCCTGTTCCACGGCACGCCAGAAGAGTTGGCTAACAACAAAATCGTACGAGAAAAATACTTAGGTAGCAACTTCATTCTTCGCAAAAAGGACTTCCAGCTCATTGACGAAGAACGAAGGGCAAGAGAGGAATAAGCAGGGATTCCCTTTCTCAAAGGAAAAGAAGATTGACTTGTTTATCACGACGAGCCAACTGCCCTCTCCCTTTCACAGAGAGACAGGAGGTGAAATCGTTTTCTTACGCATCCGCATCATATCCGTTCCCCTCACCGCTATAATCTTCGCCCGTTTCATATCCTTTCAACATATCTTTCAGGATGGCAATCATCTCGTTTTTCAGAGATTGAGGCTCTAAAACAATAAGGGCTCTGCTATTCTTCAGCAATTCTTGCTTAAAATCGAAAGTTGGTTGAACACACAACTCGTATTCTCTATATTCGCCATCGCCCGAATCTTTTACCATGCGCTGAGAATGATGCAGGGGCGTTTCTTCCAAAAAGACATATTGTGGCCAAAATGCTCGTAAGCGAATATGCTCTGCCTTTTTACGAGAATCTTTCATGATGCCGAAACAGTCGGCAAAGAATTCATCGGGTGTCAGAGGCTTCTCTTTACGCACCTTCACGTCCAACTTCTCAAATTCCAACAAACGATTGACCGCCAAGATTCTGACATCCCCATTCTTTTTATCACGTCCGATAAGGTACCACCGCTGCCTGAAAAGTCGAACAAAGAGAGGAGCCAAGACAAATGTACCCTCAACACCGTAAGCATTTTTGTACAACACCCTTACATACCTATTTTCATCAATACAGTCTAAGAGTTGGTTCATGTATAATGTATCTTGCGGAGGATTTTCCAACATAATCTTATCATGCTGCCTCACTCTTTGTGCCATTTCCGAGATACGAAACGAACTCAGCAGCCAGTCCACGACATGTGCATTATCGTAAATCGACTCCTTGATATAGTACACATTCCCTGCTTTCTTGTTACACTCAATATACACCCCCAACTCTGTAGCAATATTCTCTCGATAACGATGAAACGTGCGGTCAGTCAATTCACCATGATCCACATTGTATGATGATGCAGACCACCTTTGCTTAATCTCCGCCAACGTCATTCGCTTTTGGCGCAGTATGTCAATCAACCATAAATAGGCACGTAGTCGTCCATCCATGTGTGTATGTGTGAAGGATTACAAAGAAACCACAGCAGAGCATTATTATAGAACTGATGCAATGGTCGTCGCTTTGCGTTATTTCTGATAGATTTTATTGAGTTCGTCTTGAGTAAAGGCCTTGAAGCGTGCCTGCCAATAAAGGGACTTCTCTTTGTTGAATTGGTCTCTGTAAATTTTAGATTCACGAGACGTATGCAATATGGGACTATTCCCATCGCCCATGTGTTCGTTCCAAGAGAGTTCAGCAAAAGGCGAGTCTTGTTCCTGACCGATATGGTGCAACGCATACGGGTCACCATTGGCATCACGAGGAGGGAACCCCTCTCCTATCAAGTCGGCATTGTTATATTCAGCCCATTTATCCCAATCTGCCAAATATTCTTTCAACCATGTATTACGCCTAATACTGTAGTCGCTCCAATTAATATCCTCTCGTATAAGAGCCACCCGTCCACCAATATTCCGTTCCACCAGTCCTGCTTTCATATAAATGGCAGCCTCCTCCATAGAACGAATATGGCTGATTACGTTATCACTCCACCCTGTTCGGTTGTGAATTTCTTTCTGTTGTTCTAAGCTTAAAAACATATTTTGTGTCATGAATTTGTTTGGTTTTGGCGGAAGATAATCAGTTAAAAACTTAGGAAAACTCTTCAAACTCACGCCATTTAAGAGAAATCACTCTTTTTTTTGAGTGTTTCTCTTAGCGAGAGGGCACATGAAAATAAAGACTTGCATTCCGTCTTTTCGCTTAAAGTTGGTTAGTAACTCCAGATTTTTTACATAGCCAATGGAATTCTCCCTAATGTTCTCTATGATTTCAGAGTCAGAGGTGCCGTTGTTCTTGTTGGTTGTATGAATAATCATTTCTTGACTAATATTTGATCCATTCAAGAACCGCGAAGCTTGTGCCATAGCTTTTACACTGGCAACACGGTTAAGAGTATACTCTGTCTTGTATTTGGTTTTATCCAACGTTAAGACGGATATCAGGTAGGCATTGTCATAGTCGTTAACTGCACGCACCCCTTCAAAGGGTGCGTGCGTATACATGCGAACTAAGAAATTGGTAAATGCCACCCTGTCACTGTCGTAACTTTGAGCCTGTACTCCCAGTGTAAAAAGCAGTTGACATATCAATAAATTTATTCTAATTATCTTTTTCATACTTCAGTCTACTTTTATCTTTTATTTTGTCCCAATAATAGATGGCTTCCCAGACCAACCTGTACACTTCTTTTTGATAGTAAAATCGTAAAATGGAAACACTTGTTAGAAGAAAGAAAACAAAGATTGCATCGGTTGTTGAGCTATTTAAAAATGGAGTGAAATCATTACAATTTGATACTATTACAACTAAATACAATGCCAAGACTGGAGCTAAATTGCGCATGAAGTTTTCAAGTGCCTCATTAATTGGGATATTTAACAGTAATCCAGCATCGGTTATTTCATAATATGCCTGAAGATATGAATCCTTTATATCTTTTTCTGAATATTCTACTTTGTAAATTTGTTTATATGCCTTTGCTATTTCACATTCTCTTAGATTAAGCCATGATTTAGTCAGTGAGCGTATGATTGCTTGATAAATACAGCCAGTAATATATGCAAGTATCAAAAATAATACCCCCTGAGAAGATTCAAAATCCGGCTTCACAAATAGAAACAGTAGCAGAAAGCCTATAATCAGTTTATTAATGCTTTCGTAAAAGCCTAATCCATTAACGATACTCATAGTTGTACTTATTCGATTGTGAATGATGAATACTGAGCTATTTTATCTTTAGGGATAAAACAGGTTAACTCAAAATTAAATGATGGGCTCATTTCATAAATGGCGAAGCCATCAGCTCCTACAACCTTACCATAAGAGTAAGCATTATTCACCATATAAAAGTAGGGAGATAGTACGCCAGACTCACATTTCCAATATTCTCCCTGACCTAATAGATATGTTTTATTTATATCATATTCATATGTTACATGTGACCTACCACCTAAGTTGTCTACCACATAAAAATCACCAAATGCAATATCCAAAACTTTCATTAGCACTCTGCCTACTTCATTTAGCGTTTCAGGATCGTTTCGAAGATAGTAGCTCTTTTTGGTAAATGGGAAACGGACCTCAGTCCTATTCACCCCCAATTTCTTAATGGAGTTATACTCTTCATCACTAAATGAAATACTTTCCAGAGTATTTCTTATATATGTAAAAAATGCCTCTGTATTTTTGTTATGCTGATACGATATGTGCATGGTTAACTGATAACAATCCCAAATACTAAATATTGAATCTTCACATGCATTAATATATTCAATTGCATTTTCATCCGCTCGAGGCATTTGAACGATAGCTTCGGGATCTGATATTTCTAATTTTCTATCAAAAGCATAGTGCAAATTATTTATCATATATTCAACGAGATTTTCTAATGCTTTTAATTCTGCGTTCGTGTTTAATTCATACATTTTAAGATTCATCGCCAAAGCGCCCCCTGCTAACTCAGCTGATGCCCCTTTACTTTTAGCATAGGAGACCAGCTTGGAAATGCTGATAGTGGCTCTCAACGTCACTGAGATCTGACCATTTGCATTTTTTATTGCTTCTATCTTGCTATAATTTTTTATATTCCCTGATGAAATGGTCACAATTTCATCTTTTACCAGTTCATCATTCAATAGCGTTGTGTTAGCAGACACAAATGTGCCATAAGTTTGTTCAATGGCACTCCTCAAAGCTGTTTTAATTGCTTCGTCTTCAGTTGAGGCTGTGGCGGAAACTACCAAGGTAACCTCGTCATTACTTTTTTGAGCATTCGCTTGCAAATAAACTATTGACAGGAATGCAATGAGTAGAATTTTTACTTTCATAATACTATACATTTTTATTAAAATTATTACCAACCGTAAATCATTGTCTTATATATAGTTTCGGGGCGGTTGTTTGCCCACGCAATTCCAATGGCTCGTGCTGCTTCAATGGTTTTGAGTTGCCTGGCATGTGAGTTTGCCTGCTGCTTCATTTTATAATCCCAAGCTCGCTTATCGTCTGCTCGCAACTTAGATGAAATTTCGTTTCTTAATCTTACAGCTTCTTTATAATTTCCCGATTGTGGATTTACTTGTGCAATTATGTTTCCAGCCTCTTCTGCGCCTTTTTTATTTGGATGCGCGGCCCATATTGCCTTGGCCTTGTTCAAGAGAATGGCTGTTTCGGCATCAATGCCTTGCTTGTAGAGGTCTGTAGCCATTTGCTGACATTGCGAAAAACATTCACTACAAATGTTGGGTACGGTTACCAGTGTGGCAATGGCCTCGTCGTATTGTTGGCGGGCTGCAAGTCCTTGGGCACGTGTAGTTATCTCTGTGCAATGGTTTGTATAGTAATCTACAATATTTTTGTTAGCTTCATCAAGCATACTTTTTATACATTCTTTCTTACTATCAATTTTTCGGAATGCGCTGATATAGGTTTTCGTGTCATTAGTTCCTATACCTGAAACCTGCATGCGACAAGAAGCAAACTGCTTGTTTTCCATCACGTCACCAATACACAATGTAATGTCCATCTTGGCAGAAATTCTGGCAGGCATTGTGGGCGCAATATCTTTTTGTGTTATATCTATTTTGGCAGCTAACACAAAGCGCTCAACAGTGTTGTTGTAGGTGTAACCCTTGGATAGAACTATTTCTTGAAGCTTGTTCTCCAAAAACCTCTGTGCTTCGATCGGAACTTTTCCATCGTCAATCCACGAGGCGATAGAAATGCCTTTGTCACTTTGCGCAAAACTTGCAAGAACCGAAAATAGCGTAATGAATAATGATAATATTCTTTTCATGGCATCTCTACTTTTCACCTAAAACAATAGTTGCTTCACCTAATCCTCGAATAATAACTTTTGATATAATGTTATAAGGAGGTTGCTGAAGATGTTTACGCAGTAAGGTAGCGAAGGAACGAGCGTCCATAGCTTTACCTTTTTCATCATATAATGGAATACGAACCTGCTCAAATTGGGCAAAAGTCTCAGTTCCATCAGTTAGGTTAAAAGAACCGAACACACAGTTCTTTCTGAGCCATGCTTGTATACAATCTGTAAGTTCTTCTCCACCGTATTCTGCTTCAAGGTCTTTGTCCCAATTATCCCAACAGCGCACATTTAGCGTAATTTCCCTGCCATTTTGTTTTTGCTCAGCAAACCAATCATCCATCTGCTTATCGAAAGGTTTAACATTTTCTTTTGCAGCTTGTTCCAAAAGCACGGGGATAGGTGAAGTAGAGGATTTGGTTGTCCCTGTTGATGTCGCAATACGCTTGTTGGTATAAGCGTCAAAAGCTTCCAATGTAAATGACGCAGAAGTGCCAGATGCACCTCTGTTCAGCTTCCACCAAATTTGTATGATGATGTCTGACTTAATTTTCCGTTTGAGAATGTCAAGTGGCGTCTCTGCAAATGAAGCCCCACTCGTCTTGCTCTGTGTAACATTGTCTTCTGCTTGTTTTGTGTAGATGCTTTTCAATTCTTGTTCTGCATCTTTCAAACTATACCCCAATTTGGTTAACAAGCCACCTATCTTGCTGATGACCTGTCCTAATTCGGTATCTTCCTGAAAGGCTTGTTGATAATTAGGAATTCTGACAATAGTTCCCTGGTTATCAAAGTCTGTCGTAAAATATCGTTGCACACACCAGTTATCACTTGGCAGTATCATAATAGTCGGTTTCTTGGTTTGGGCGGAAAGTGAACCATAAAGCAAGAGGGATGCCCACACTAACAAAAATCTTAGATTTTTCATATTTTTATTAAACTTGGATTAACAATGAGTTGAGATGACATTTGGCTCGATAAGCATACCTGCGGTATTCTTACGGCGTGTTACGGTAATTCTGAATAATGCCATATTTTTAGATTTTTATTGGTTAATGCACTTAGTTGTATCTTCATGGCGCACACCTAAAAAGAAAGGCATGAACGCCTCGGTATCACATTCTACTAAGAGTAAGGCTCTAGTAAACCCGAAATTAAGTAAAACACGAAAGAGGAATCCATGCCTATACTGGCAGTGAACTCGCTCTGACTCTCCGTATTCATAATTTCAAGTTTAAATTTACCAGATTTTACTCCTTGAACAGAATTGTCATGGCGTGCACACAATTTTATGTCGCTCACATATTGATAGCAAAGATATAAAATATTTTTATACATCTGCAAAACGTTTGCAAGAAAAAATTGGATTCCTCTCATTTTTTATATTTTATCTTTTAATCTCATCATTTGTATCAATCACCACATTCCTCCTTGGGAAGTATCTGTTTATAAAATGTCGCACCATATTGATTTACCAAATTATTTAATTTTGCACGGGATTTATGATTTACTAAGCGCAAAATTACAGGGGCGTGTTGCCATAATGTGTCATAACCAGAAAAAATGTTGAGCTTTTTGTGTGTTTTCTCACGATGAAGTAAGAATCTATAGGTTGAAATAAAAAAAGCAAGCCTTGGCTTGCTGCTATGTTTAGAACAAAACGAAACGTTTCATCCCCTTTTTGGAAAACCCATTAAGAACTATAAAATCGTTAAAAGTGATATCTGGAATGAGTGTGAAAATGAAGTAAATGATGGATCAAAAAAGGCCAACGTCTGCCTACTTCCATCAACTCTCGCTAACTCTCATTCCCTTAAGGGCGGTTCTATAAATTACCACCGTAAAGTTTTTTATGTCGCCCCTTTTACGTTTTGTCATCTTGTGGACTCTTTTTACATAAAACAGGCTGCGCCTCAACAATTCAAACAAGTTTGATTGTATTCGGCTTGCTCCGTTTTTGGTTCAATTTGCTTGTTCGTTCAGTCGTATAGCTCGCTATACTCCTTCACTCACAAACAAATTGACCTCAAAAATAGTCTCACACTCTATCAAAGCTAATTTATAGAACCGCCCTTAAAATATGAATGATGGATTACCTCAGATACCACACGCCACCACTTTCCACCATCGGAACCACAATTTCTTCACTGGTGCTGTCACCGAAGCTAAGCACCAGAAACACGTTGGCAGCATGTTTCTGCATGTCGGTTTTGGCATCTACGATACGAATGTCCTTGATGCCGCGATGCTCTTCGTTCTGCTGGCTCACATACATCTTGGTATTTGTGATGAGCTGTTCCCGATAAGTGTCAGGAATGCTGTCTGGACGGTAGTGTCCGTCCACGAACGAGGCAACATCTCCTTGAAGCAAATATCCGTAATATTCCTTGGCTGCGCGTGCGGCCACCTCGCCTTGGTCTATGCCTTTGGAAGTGCAGGCAGCGGCAGCCATGAGTAAGGCTATGTAGAGTAGTTTACGCATCATCATAGGGTTTCGATCTCTGTTCTTTTGATATCGACAAAAGTACTAAAATTATTTGAAAGCGCAGAAGAGAGCATAAGATGCACCAAAAGTTTATCTACGCCGTTTCCTCTTAACTGGGTTGAAGTATGATTTATATGCTTCAGCGATATCCACAGAACTGACCACTTGAGGATTCTTGCCCGGCTTATAAAGAATCATGCTACCAAACGCTATCGTATCAGCTTGGATTATCTCACCATTGGGAAACAGGATGTCAGTATAGGCGGCTGGTACGAGAATGGCTTTTTGTCCGTGTCTTTTCATAAATTCCCCTGCCTGGTAAAGATAATAGTTCACGTCATCGGCCACAACATAAAAATCATCTTCATTGCTTGCCTCTTTCTTCATCTTTTCAATGCGTGCATCTGAAACAACAGGTTCTAACACACACGCTCGTTGAGGCACCTTAAAAACTTTCTTCACTATAGCCTTATGCTGCGCAAAGACCGCTGACGCCCCCAACAAGAGTATTGCCTGTACACACAGGACGATTATTTTCTGACACCAATAGAAGGAGCATGTTTTTACTTTCTTCATCTATTCTTCTATACCTATCTAAATATTGAGATATTATATTTTTAACAGGGAGTTAACAGGAGGTAACTGGAGTTATGGGGGAGTTAGCAGACATTAGTCCATTAACTCCAGTTTACTCCCAATTACTCCCAATAAAAAAACATTTGTCCATTAACTCCTGCTAACTTCAATTTACTCCCAATTACTCCTGATAAAAACATTTGTCCATTAACTCCTGCTAACTCCAATTTACTCCCAATCACTCCCGTCAAAAAATTACTTCTGTCGAATAAACACATGGATGGGACAGCCCGTCAACGTCCAATTCTCGCGAATCTTGTTCTCCAGGAACCGGCGATAGTTCTCCTTGACATACTGGGGCAGATTGGCATAAAACACAAACGAAGGAATCTGCGTGTTGGGCAACTGCGTGCAGTATTTTATCTTGATGTACTTTCCCTTGATGGATGGCGGTGGTGTTTCCTCGATGATGGGCAGCATCACCTCGTTGAGCTTAGAGGTTCCGATGCGCAACTTACGGTTGAGGTACACCTGCTTAGCCGTTTCCAGCACCTTGAAGATGCGCTGCTTGGTGAAGGCAGAAGCGAAGATGATGGGGAAGTCTGCGAAGGGGGCCATGCGCTCACGGATGGCGTTCTCGAAGGT